>Ga0190267_10000222_pt1 | contig 12304 bp, 12 predicted proteins | sample Popmic239T_FD_140332 | JGI IMG/M metagenome (GOLD analysis project Ga0190267, IMG submission 140332) | Populus adjacent soil microbial communities from riparian zone of Oak Creek, Arizona, USA - 239 T | ecosystem: Environmental > Terrestrial > Soil > Riparian zone | place: USA: Arizona... | reverse complement strand
CCTTCGAGCTGGCGGCGCGTGGGGCCGAGGTGCTCGCCGTCGACCTCGACGAGCGCTACCTCCGCCAGGGCCGCTGGGCGGCCCGCCAGCTCGACGCCGCCGGCCGCGTCGAGTTCCGCCAGGGCTCGGTCTACGACCTGGTCGACGTCGAGGGGACCTTCGAGGTCGTGCTGTTCATGGGCGTCCTCTACCACCTCCGCTACCCCCTGCTCGCGCTCGACGTCGTCGCCGAGAAAGTCGGCGGCACGCTGGTCCTGCAGACGCTGACGATGCCCGGCGAGGACCCGATCGCCACCCCCGAGGACGTCGACATCGACGAGCGCAGGCAGCTGCTGGCGCCGGGCTGGCCCCGCGCCGCCTTCATCGAGCACAAGCTCGCCGGCGACCCGACCAACTGGTGGGCCGCCGACGCCGCCTGCGTCGAAGCAATGGTCCGCTCCGCCGGCCTGCGGATCGCCGAACACCCCGCCCACGAGATCTGGATCTGCGAGCGCGACGACGAGAGCGACCACGCCCGCGACCTGCGAACGGCGGAGCTACGGGCGGTGACGCGAACGCCTCGTTTGCCGTAACGGAACCGCTGCGTATATGCTCCCGAACCTTCGATTAGTCGAGCTGAAGGTGGAACGATGAAGAAAGTTGTATTGGCGGTAGCGACGGTGGCGCTCTTCGTATTCGGACTCTCTTCGTCGGCCTCGGCTTTCGAAGGCGGCGGGCGAAGCCCGAGCCAGGCGCCGACGGTTGAAATCGGCCAGCACTACACCGGACAGCTCAACAACCACCGGGACGACGCCAACTACGGCGGCTACGTGGAGGTGGCGTTCTGGCGCCTGCCTCCGGTCTCCACCCGCGACGTGGTGACGATCGACTGGCACAGCGTCCCGTTCACCGATTACCCCGGCCAATATCCGCTCTGCATGACGCTCGTCCAGGGGATCGACGACTTCAGCTGGGGAAGCCGCTTCGAAACTCGCGATGAATGCGACAGCTACGGACCGGTCTACGAATTGTCGGGGAGCGGGTCGGCGCACACTGAGATCACCGTGCAGGAAACCACCACGAACACCAGCTACCTCGAGTTCTTCGTCTATGCCAGCCGTACGGATCCTGCCGATTACGAAAGCTTCCCCTACGACTTCACGCTCGGGCCGATCCTCCACTACCTCGACGCCGCCCTGAGACCGGTCGAACGGGTCAGCGCCAGCGGCGTCATCAGCGCGACGGCCAACCTGGCCAATGGACAGCCGGCGCCCGATGGCCTTCCGTTCAACCTCACCGTGACCTGGGACGAAGGCGGCATCGCCACCTATACGGGTGTGAGCAGCGGCGGAGTCGTCAACTTCCAGCTCGCACTTCCGGAAACCGCCTACGGCAAGAACGCCACCTTCGTCGCCTCGCATCCCGCCGACGGCACCTATCAGGGGGTCGAAACTCCGAAGCTGACGGTGAAGATCGCGAAACCGAAGGCGCCGCCTCCCTCCCCCTGCGCGATCGCCGAAAACCGCGCACTCGTGCTCAGTCGTCAGTTCAAGCGCCTGAAGAGCCACGCGCGTATCGCTCGCGGCCCGAACAAGCGCCGCCTGAGCCGACGCGCGAAGCGCGTCAAGCGCAGGCTGATGGCGGCCCGCCGTGAAGTTCAGGCGCTCTGCGTGTAACCGCTCCCTCGAGCCGCTCCGCTTCGACCTCGGGACGACGATCCGACGCCGAAACTAGTTGTCGTAAATTTCGTCCTGCCGGTGTGCCACACTGCGGCTGTGTCGAATGCAGACAATGACATCCTCTACCGCGTAGCCTACGAGGAGGCGGTGCGGGCCTTGGCCGAGCAGCAGGCGGAAATCGAAAGTTTCCGCAATAGGGCCGGGCTGCTCCTCTCCTCGACCGCGATCACCACCTCCTTTCTGGGAGCAGAGTCCTTTGACGGCGGCAGCCTCACTGCCACCAGCTGGTTGGCTATGACCGCGTTCCTCGGGGTCGCTGCAATCTCTCTAGCGATTCTGTGGCCACGCCCTTGGGAGGTCACGACCAATCCGCGGGAGGTGATCGAGCCCTACGTCCAAGGAGAAGAACCGACCTCGATCCATGAACTCCATCGTGAGCTCTCATTCCACATGCACAACAGCTATGCCGAGAACCGCCTTGGCCTCCAGAAGTTCACGCTTTTCTTCCAGATCGCGAGCGTATTGTCGACGCTTGAGATCGTTTTCTGGATCATCACCATTGCCACCAGCACTTAAGGAGAAGTCATGGCAAAGACCGCGCCCAAAACTTCATCGTTACAACCGAAGACTCCGAGCCCGATGCAGCCTTCCATGCTGCCTCTCACCTGGAAGAGGTTCTGGCGGATCCTGTTCGGGCGGGAAACCGCCTCTTAGGTCGCGGCGCGCTGCGGCATCACTCCGCGAGCCAGCGGAAGTAGACGCCGTAGCGCAACGAGCCGCTGTGGTTGACGCCGCCGGAGTGCGGCAGGTCGGGCGTCATCATGATCGCGTCGCCGGGGTCGGCTTCGATCGGCGCCGGCCCCTCCGCGGTCTGCACCAGCAGGCCGCCGTTGTCGCTGCGCCACGGGCTCAGCGGCACCCCGACGATCCGCAGGTAAGTGCTGTCCCCCGCCCAGGGTGGCTCCTGGTCGAGGTGGAAGGTGATCTCCGGCTCCGGCCCGACGTGCGGGAACTGCAGGAGGATCTGGGGGTCGCAGAGGCGCCCCGTCCGCCACTCCCGCGGCAGCGACTCACTTAGCGCCAAGACCTCCTCCCGCTCCCTCAGATGTGGGAACCAGTGCGCCCCCCACAGCCACTCGCTCAGCTCAGGCGCCGAGGCTCCCCGCTGCAGCAAGTCGAGGTGCAGCAGCCGCAGTGCGTCGTCGATCCGCTCCTGAGGGACAACGCCGCGGGCAACCTCGACGGAGCCCTGTACCGGCTGGGGTGGCACGCCCACGGCTGCATCCTATGAGTTCACCTCACGTACTCGCAGTGGCGAGCTCCGTCTTCCCCGCTGCCGCCGATGCACTTGTCCTCCCTGCCTCTGCCGTCAAGTCTGTCAGGGCCTCCACGCCCTAACAGCGTGTTGGCGCTCGCGTTGCCGACGAGGACGTCGGGACCGGTCGAGCCCTCGATCTTCTCGGTGCCGCGGGCGATGCGACCGACCGCGCAGCCGGCGACGTCGGGGTCGACCACCGCGCCGCCGATCGTCGCTTCGACGAAGATGCCTTCGTTGCGCACGCGGGCGAAGGAGGCGCTGTCGTTCTCGCCACGCCCGCCGTAGAAGAAGTCGCCTTCACAGGGCTGACCGCCGATCAGGAGGTCGTCCCCGCCTCCTCCGAGCAACGTCGCCGCGCCGCTCGGGCGCCGCGGGTGGAGGATGTTGACGCCGAAGAGCGCGTCGTTCCCTCCCCAGCCTTCGAGGCGGTCGGGGTCGGCGTCGTCGCCGGCATAGAGCGTGTCGCCCCCCGGCCCCCCGCCCAGCCAGTCGCTCCCCGGCCCGCCGTCGACCGTGAGCGCGACCTCGTCGGGCACGGAGCGGTCGAAGGCGATCTTGTCGTTGCCCGGCCCGAGGGCGACGAGGATCGAGCCGACGGGGCCGGTGCAGGAGACCGCAGCCCCGACGAAGCCGCAGCCGCCACTGTAGCGGGGGTCCCCGAGCACGACGGGCCCACCCGCCGCCCCCGCGACGACGTAGCGGTTGTTGCGGAAGCTGACGACGACGTCGTCGACCCCGTCGTGGCCGGCGATCGTGATGCTGGAGGACCCCGTCAGACCCTCGTAGAGCTCGACCCGGGTGCCGGTCGCGCTGCTCGAAGTGCCACACGAGTCGAGGACCGCGAACGGGCCGAAGCACTCGTCGCTGCCCGGGCCGCCGAAGGCCTGGTCGCCTTCGAGGGACCCGAGCAGGCGGTCGTCGCCCAAGCCGCCGTCCACCCGGTTGGGCTCCTCTTCGGAGGTTTTCAGGAGGTCGTCGCCCGACCCCCCGACGACGTCCTCGATCCCGACCAGCCACTCCTGCTCGGCGCCGGTTACCGCGCCGCTTTCGAGGTTGACCTCGATCGGCCCCCCGGCGCTCCTGTAGGAAGTGACGTCGTGCTGCCCCGGGCCGCCGTCGATACGGTCGGTGCCGATCCCGCCGAGCACCACGTCGTAGCTGCCTCGCCCGCCCGCGACGTCGTCGTCGCCGAGCCCGCCGTCGACCTCGTCGCGGTCGCCCGGGCCCCCCCGCACGGTGTCGTTGCCGCTGTCGCCGTGGACCCTGTCGCGGTCGGCGCCGCCGTCGACTTCGTCCGAGCCACGGCCGCCGTGGACGAGGTCGGCGTCCTTCTTGCCGTCGATCGTGTCCTTGCCCCGCCCGCCGAAGATCTTGTCGCGCCCGAAGCCGCCGCAGATCACGTCGTTGCCGCCGGCGCCGAAGACGGTGTTCGGCCCGCGCCCGGCGGTGATCACGTCGGGCCCGCGGGTGCCGTGAATCATGCGGTCGTTGGAGGCGATCGTCGCCCGCCGGCCGCCGCACGAGGGCCGCAGCGCCTCCAGGGAAGTGGTGAGGATCAGGGCAAGGGTCAGGCCGACGGCACCCACCGCCGCCAAGATCAACCCGAATCGCTTCCCTGCTCCGCTCACGAAGCCCTCCCGTCGAGTTTCCCGTTCCCGTCCGAGCTCAGTACCTCCTACCCGTAGAGATGGGGCGCACACCGGAGGTTCACGATCCGTCACAGCGGGGATCTGTCATGGCTGATGACCGTTCGCGCGCGCCACAACGTCACCGAGCACGGCCGGCCCGACGGGCAGCCGCTGCTCTTCGCGCACGGGTTCGGCTGCGACCAGAACATGTGGCGCTTCGTCTGGCCGCGCTTCGCCGACGACTACCGGGTCGTCCTCTTCGACCACGTCGGCGCCGGCGGCTCCGACCTCGGCGCCTACGACCCCGAGCGCTACTCCTCGCTGCAGGGGTACGCCGACGACATCCTCGAGATCTGCCGCGAGCTCGACCTCCGCGACGTCGTCCTGGTCGGCCACTCGGTCAGCGCGATGATCGGCGTCCTCGCCGCCGCTGCCGAGCCGGAGCGCTTCGCCAGCCTCGTCCTCGTCGGACCCTCCCCCCGCTACATCGACGACGACGGCTACGTCGGCGGTTTCAGCCGCGAGGACATCGAGGGCCTGCTCGACTCGATGGACAGCAACTACCTCGGCTGGTCGAGCCAGATGGCGCCGGTGATCATGGGCAACGAAGACAGGCCCGAGCTCGGCGAGGAGCTGACCAACAGCTTCTGCCGCAGCGATCCCGAGATCGCCCGCGGCTTCGCCCGCGTCACCTTCCTCTCCGACAACCGCGAGGACCTCGCGCGGGCGCGCGTCCCGGCCCTCGTCCTCCAGTGCTCCGACGACGCGATCGCCCCAGAGGCGGTCGGCCGCTACGTCGCGGAGGAGCTGCCCGACGCCCGCCTCGTGATGCTGGACGCGGTCGGGCACTGCCCGAACCTGAGCGCGCCGGAGCAGACCGCCGACGCGATCGAGGAGTTCCTGCGCGGATGAGGGTCGAGGACGAGATCCTCGAGGAGAGCATCGAGGACCTCTTCGAGAACGCCCCCTGCGGCTACCTCTCGACCGCGCTCGACGGGACCATCTGCAAGGTCAACCGGACCTTCGAGAGCTGGACCGGCCACGACCGCGAGGACCTGGTCGGCAAGAAGCGCTTCCCCCAGTTGCTCACCGGCGGGGGCCGCATCTACCACGAGACCCACTACGCGCCGCTGCTGCGGATGCAGGGCGAAGCGCGGGAGATCGCGCTGGAGATCGTCCGCGCCGATGGCTCGCGGCTACCGGTGCTCGTCAACTCCGTAGTGATGAACGACGCGGACGGGAACCCGCAGGCGATCCGGACGATCGTCTTCGACGCCAGCGACCGGCGGCGCTACGAGGAGGAGCTGCTGCGAGCCCGCCGCCGCGAACGCGAGATCGCCCAGCAGCTCCAGCGCAGCCTGCTGGCCGGGGAGCTGCCGAGCGCGCCCGGCCTCGAGCTGGCGGCGAGCTACCGGCCCGCCGACGAGGCGCTCGACGTGGGCGGCGACTGGTACGACGCCTTCTGGCTCAGCGACCACCGGGTCGGCCTGGTCGTCGGCGATGTCGTCGGCAGGGGGATCGAGGCCGCGGCGACGATGGGCCAGCTTCGCAGCGCCACCCGCGCCCTCGCCTCCACCGGCCTGCCCCCCGGCCCCCTGCTCGAAGCGCTCGACGCTTACAGCGACCGCCACCGCGTCGGCGCCATGGCCACCCTCGTCTACGCCGAGCTCGACCTCCCCTCGCTGGAGCTCCGCTTCGCCTGCGCCGGCCACCTCCCGCCCGTCGTCGCTCCCGCCGGGGAAGCGCCGCGGCTGGTCTGGGACGGGCGCTCGACCCCGCTCGGCTTCCGGGGGCTGAACGGCGACCGCCGCGCGGAAGCAACCTGCCGGCTGAGCCCCGGCAGCGTCGTCGCCCTCTACACCGACGGCCTGGTCGAGCGCCGCAGCCGGTCGATCGACGCCGGGATGGAGAGGCTGCTGGAGGAGGTGGAGGCCAACCGCACCGAGCCGCCCACGCGGCTGGCGTCGAGCCTGCTGCGGCTGCTGGACACGAGCGAGCACAAGGACGACGCCTGCGTAATGGTCCTCTCGCTCTAGAAGAGCGCTTGCGTCGAGAGGCCCGCGAGGTCGTTCGGGGCGAAGCGGTTATCGATGCGCCGTATAAAGCGGCCGAGCAGCGGCACGGCAAAGGAATACCTGCCGACGCGGTTCTTGTAGATCATCCCTCGCTCCGAGAGGCTGGCGAGCATCTGGTTTGCGTGGCTGGACGAGAACGACTTGTCCAGCAGCTCCTTGGACTTCTCGACGAGTTCTTGGATGGTGAATTCCTCGTCTGGTTCGTCCAGGTGAGCGACCACCAAGAGAAGTTCTTTCTGCCGATCCGTGATCCGCGCCCACCGACCCGCGAAGAAGTCGGCGTCCAGCTTCTGCTGGATTGCCTCGATCGGCACCGTTCCCAGCTCGCCGCGTTCGTTTTGCTGGATGAAGACGTCGAAGACCTCACGGCAGATGAATTGGATGAAATAGGGATAGCCGCCGGACTCGTAGACGATGACCTCGACCGAGTCGCCGACGAAGTTGATCGGGCAATCGGCCACCTCGATCGGCTTGAGGATGGCTTCCCGGCTCTCGTCGGTGTTCAGCATGGTCAGGGTCATCACCCGGAACATCCGCTCCGCGTAGGTCCGAGCATCGACGAGCTTCGGAAAGAGCGTGGGCAGCCCCGCCAGCACCAGCATGAAGGGGATCCCTTTCTTCTGAATCGACTGGAACACGTCGAGCAGAACAGAGAGAGGGAACTGTTCCTTGCTCGCATGATCCGAGAGGTTTTGAGCCTCGTCGTAGGCGAAGATGATCTTCTGTTTCCCCTCGCTCTGAAGGTGTTCCCAGGCGAATTCCAGGGTTGCCTTGATCCTGTCGGAGGTCAAGCCCGGCGTGTTCTCGAAGACGCTCATCAGGACGCCGTGGGAAAGGGGGATCTCTTCAGCCGCCGGAGCAGCGGTAAATCCCACGCCTGGGGCGCTGGCCTGCTTGACCTTGATCGAGGAGGTGATCAAGGACAAGTCGGCGAGCAAGCGTTGAGCCAGCGCGGCCTCGCTGATGCTGGCCGACTCCGATAGATCGGCAGTAGCCCAAAACCAGCCCTTTTCCACCGCTCTGGGCTTGAAGGTCTCCAGAAGAACGGTCTTCCCGACACCTCGCAGCCCGGTCAGGACCACGTTCTTCAAGATCTCGTCCTGCTCCAGGAGCTGGTCGAACTCCTCGTACTCCCGCTCGCGTCCGGCCAAGTGAGGGGGCATGTGGCCCGCGCCAGGCTTATAGGGGTTCTTGAACTCCGGCCTCTTCATAATGGTTGCGACCCTCCCCTAAATTTAGTTAGTGGACTAAATTTAGCAGTAACCCTAATCGACTGTTGAACCCCTCAACCAGGGTTCGTCGCCGCAACCAGCCAAACCGAGGCGCGGCCGACGATCGATCCGTCGCGCTGCTGCCAGGCGGCGTAGTGGTCGGCGAGGGCCTCGGCTATCTCCCCGCGACGGCTCTCGCCGTGCTCTCCGTTGAGGCGGATCAGCTCGGCTCCGGGGCCGATCGCCAGCAGTGAGTCGACCGCCTCGGCCATGTCCCTGCCCATGAAGTAGTCGAAGTCGCGCTGATGCAGCTCGATCTCCGTGAATCCCGCGGCCTCGAGGATGCCCCGCAGGGTGTCGGGATTGCCGAGGGAGAACGGCCCGGGGCCGCAGGTGTCGGCTTCGTACTCCTCCGGGCGCGAGAGGAAGCGTTCGACCACCTGCTCGGTCTCCAGCCAGAAGGGGCTGTCGACCTTGCGCCGCCAGCAGATCTTGCGCAGCCCGCCGCCGGGCTTCAGGGCTCCGCGGATCGAGCGCATCGCCGGGACGGGCGCGGCGAAGAACTGAGTCCCCATGCGGGAGAAGGCGTAGTCGTGGATCGGGTCCCATCCACCCGTCTGCGCGTCGACGGTTTCGAACTCGACGTTGCCGACCCCTGCCTCGGCCGCCTCGCGCCGAGCGTCCTCGACGAAGCGCGGAGAGGAGTCGGTGCCGAGCGCGCTGCCCTGCGGACCGACGAGGCCGGCCAGCTGCCGCGTCGTCTCGCCGAACCCGCAGCCGATGTCGATGCAGCTCCCACCCTCCGGCGGCGGAAAGCGGTCGAACAGCTCCGCGGTGACCTCGTCCAGCGCCCCGACGAACACCGCGCGGTTCTTCTTCCACCGCTCGTAGAGCACGGTGTCCCAGGCTCGTACCGCCTCCTCGTTGCCCGGCGCCACTGAACCCGAGTCTTGCGATGAAGTCATTACGCACAGGCTAGCCGCTCCCTTGGAACCCACTTACGTGAATCGATCAGGTCCTTGCCGACACCAAAGTACGCAGCTACTGTCGAAGCAACCGGTGAACGAGCCAGCGGCACCTCGCATCGACGTCTCCATGGGGGACGTTCAAGGCAGCCAGGTGGTCATCGGCGATCACACCACGGTCCAGACGTCGGCCGGGACCAAAGTCACCGTGCTCCAGGTCGGCGAAAGGCCGGTGCCGAGGTTGCGGCCACTGCCGATCTCCCGCCGGCCGAGCGCGGTCGAAGCCCTCGGCCGCGAGGAAGAGCTGGAGCTGATCGCCGCTGCGAGAGCGGGAGGGCCAGTTCAGCTCTACGCCCCGGACGGCGCCGGCAAGACCTCGTTGCTGAAGTTCGCCGCCCTGCGGACTTTGCCGCCGGCCGAGGGGGTGGTCTTCGAGTCGGCGCGCCACCGCTCCCTCGACGAAATCCAGGCCGGCCTCTACGCGGCCTTCTGGGAATGCGACATCCCCTTCATCCCGGCTCCATCCCAGTTCAACGACTTCCTCGCCGACCGCGAGGCGCTGCTGATCCTCGACGATTGCGCTCTCGACCGAGATGAGCTGGAGAGCCTGCTCGAACGCCTTCCCCGCTGCACGGTCGTCCTTGCCTCGCAGGAACGGACCCTGTGGTCGCCGGGTACGGCGCAAAGGCTGGCCGATCTCGATCCGGTCGCCGCCATCGGGCTGCTCGAGCGTGAGCTCGGACGCTCCCTGGACCCAGACGAGCGGGAGGTCGCCGAGGCCATCGTCGCCCGCCTGGGCGGCAATCCGCAGGCGCTCGTCGAAACGGCGGCGTTGATCGAAGACGGGCGGAGCTCGCTGCGCGAGCTTGCGGACGACCCGGCCGCCCTCGAGCGGCGCTTCGACCCCTCGGCGCTGACCGACTCGCAGAGGCGCATCCTCGTGGTCCTCTCGGCGCTCGACGGCGCGGCGCTCGGCGTCGAGCACGTCGCGGCTGTAGCCAGGGTGGACGAGGCCGGAGAGGCGTTGCGGGATCTGGAGCGGCGCGGATGGGCGAAGGCCGGGAGCCCGCGCTATCGAAGCACCCGCCCCCTGCCACCCGACGCGGTCGAGTCGTCTCCTGGAGAGATCGCGAAACCGCTGCTCGGGCACCTGACCGCGTGGAGCGGGAAGGCGAAGCCACGCGCCGTGGCTGACGAGGCAGAGGCGATCGAGCGCGCTCTAGAGCTCGGCGCCGCTGCGGAGCGGTGGGAGGAGACGCTGGCCCTAGCCTTGGCTGCGGAGCGCGGGTTGACGGTCGCCGGAGCGTGGAGCAGCTGCCGGCGGGTCCTGCGAATCGGGCTGCGGGCGGCGACCCAGGTCGGAAGAAAGAGCACTGCCGCATACGTCCTGCACCAGCTGGGCAGCCAATCCCTCTGCCTCGGCAATCGAGCCGAGGCCGCCGAGCAGCTCACCGAGGCGCTCCAGATCCGGGAGTACCTGGGAGAGCAGAAGGCGGCTGAGCTCACGCGCCACAACCTGCGGCAGTTGGAGGGCGGCGGAGACGGAGGTGACACGGGTGACAGAGGCGGAGACGGGCCGCCGCGTCCGCGCATGGCGATTGCGCTCACCGTCTTGGCCGTGGTCGCCGGCCTCGTCGGCGCGCTCGTCCTTGCCGGAGGCGATGACAGGAACGTCGCGAATCCCGGCTCACGAACGTCCCCCACCGACTCGATCACGACCCCCGACCTGCCGGTCGGCGCAGATCCAGCAATCGAGATCTACGGCCCAGAAGAGGGCGCAACCCTCGAGGTAGGGGACGAGCTGAATGCGAGCTTCGACTGCTTCCCCGCCGAGGACGCGGAGATCGACTCGTGCGAGGGCCTCGTCGACGGCGCCCGGGTGTCGAACGGCGACCCCCTCGACATGAGCGCTGGCGACCACAAGTTGGTCGTCACGGCGGTTGACGACAAGGGCCATGAATCGACGGGCGAGGCCAGCTACAGCGTTTCTGATTCGGGCCATCCCACTCCGGTCGATAAAGATCCGCCGGAGATCAGCATCGTCTCTCCCGCCGACGAAAGGCAGTACGTGCTTGGCGAATCCGTGCGGGCTGAATACAACTGCACCGACGACGGGTCGGGAGTCGCGACCTGCAGTGGAGACCTTGAAAAGGGTGCCTCGATCAACACGAAAATCGAAGGAACGGCGGAATTCACCGTGACTGCCATCGATTCGGCCGGCAACAAAACCACCGAAACCGTCCATTACGAGGTGGTTGCGCCCGAAGAAGTGGTCTCGCCGGATGAAGTGGCCCCGTCCGATGGAGCAGTCCCGCCGGAAGAAGAGCAAATCCCGCCCGAAGAGGAAGGAACCGATGGTGCCTGACGAGGAACAGTCGACCGGCAAGTTCAACATCCGGATCGAAGGCGACGTGAGCCAAAGCACGGTGGTGGTCGGCGACTACAACACGGTCAGCCAGAAGTTTGGGCTCTCGCCACAGGAGATTGCGGAGCTACGGGGGGTCTTCGACGGCCTGCGGGCCGAAGTCGTCGAGCAGGTCCCGCCGGAGCAACGCGACGCTGCGCTGGCGGAGGCGGCGGAGGTCGAAGCCGCCATCGTTTCCGACCGCCCACAGCCAGATCGCGTCCGCCGAGCGCTGCGCTGGTTCAGGGACAACGCCCCGCAGTTGGTTGGATCGGTCATCAGCGTGGTGGTGAATCCACTGGTGGGGAAAGTCGTGGAAGGAGCCGGGGACCTCATCGCCGATCAGTTCCGCGAAGTCGCCAAAGAGGAGAGATGAGCCCCAACCCTTTCTCCTCGCGGGCGGAGCCGGCGCCCCGCCCACTGCCCCGCTAGAGAGTCACGAAGAGTTCTTGCCGCCCCGCTTCGAGGCTCCCTCGGAGTTGGCGATCTTCGCGGCGCGTTCCTTGCTCATGCCCTTCTTGCGCAGGCCCTCGTACTGCTTGTCGTTCTTGATGCTCGGACCGTGGTTCTTGGTCATGGTCGATCACCTCCATGCGGGTTCCGGTTGCTCCTCGCATACCCCGAAGCCGCCTTGTTGACGCGTGTCGCTTTTGTGGACATATAGGCCACAAAAGCGACAGGGGAGCGACTACAGGTAGCCGAGCGGGTCGGTCGCTTCGCCGTTGATCCGCACCTCGAAGTGGAGGTGGGCGCCGAAGCTGTGGCCGGTATTGCCGACGTAGCCGATCAGGTCCCCCTGGCTGACGCTGGCGCCGACCGAGGTCGCGAACTGGGACTGGTGGGCGTAGCAGGTGGAGAGCCCGCCGCCGTGGTCGATGCAGGTGTAGTTGCCGTAGCCGCCGCTTTCGTACTCGGACTGCATCAGGATCACGGTGCCGTCGGCCGCGGCGCGGATCGGCGTCCCTTCCGGCACGGAGATGTCGATCCCCTCGTGCATCCGCCCCCAGCGGTAGCCGAAGCCGGAGGTGAGGGTGCCTTCGAGCGG
>Ga0190267_10000221_pt1 | contig 12307 bp, 9 predicted proteins | sample Popmic239T_FD_140332 | JGI IMG/M metagenome (GOLD analysis project Ga0190267, IMG submission 140332) | Populus adjacent soil microbial communities from riparian zone of Oak Creek, Arizona, USA - 239 T | ecosystem: Environmental > Terrestrial > Soil > Riparian zone | place: USA: Arizona... | reverse complement strand
TCCGCCAGCTGCCGGAACAGCGCCTCCTGCTCGGGCGTCAGGTCGCCGGGCGTCCACACGTGCACGCGCACCTGCTGGTCGCCGCGCCCGCCGCCGCCCAGGTGCGGCAGCCCCTTGCCGCGCAGGGTGAAGATCTCGCCGCTCTGCACCCCGGCGGGAATGCGCACCTTCTCCTCGCCGTACACCGTGGGCACCGCCACCTCCTGCCCCAGCGCCGCCTGGCTGAACGAGACCGGCAGGTCGTAGATCAGGTCGCTCCCCTCGCGCAGGTAGCGCGCGTCCTCTTCCACCTCGATCACCACGATCACGTCGCCGCGGGGGCCGTTGCGCGGGCCGGCGTTCCCCGCGCCGCGCAGGGTGAGGTAGTTGTCGCTGCTCACCCCCGCCGGGATGTCCACGTCCACCGTGTGCTCGCCCCGCTGCCGGCCGTCGCCGTTGCAGGTCTTGCACGGGTTCTTGATGATCTTGCCCTCGCCGCGGCAGGTGGGGCACACCGACGCGCTGACGAACTGGCCGAACACGCTGCGCTGCACCGTGCGCACCTGGCCCGCCCCCTGGCAGGTGCCGCAGGTGTCGGCCGCGCCCTCGTCCGTGCTCCCCGCGCCGTTGCAGGTGGCGCACGGGTCCAGCGCGCGGATCATCACCCGCTTGCGCACCCCCGTCGCTACCTCCTGCAGCGTGATGGGCACGCGGATCTGCAGGTCCTTGCCCTTCTGCACGCCGCCGCGGCCGCGCCGCCCGCCGAACACGTCGTCGAAGCCCGAGAACCCGCCGAAGTCGCGCATGAAGATGTTCAGCGCGTCCTCGAACCCGAACCCGCCGAAGCCGGCGCCCGCGTTCCCCGCCCCGCCGCGCTTTACGCCGGCGTGGCCGTAGCGGTCGTACGCCGCGCGCTTGTCCGCGTCGCGCAGCACCTCGTACGCCTCGGTAGCCTCCTTGAACTTGTCCTCCGCCTCCTTGTCACCGCCGTTGCGGTCGGGGTGGTACTGCAGGGCAAGCTTGCGGTAGGCCTTCTTTATCACTTCGCCGTCAGCGGTCTTTTCGACCCCCAGGACCTCGTAGTAGTCTCGCACGGTGCTCATCATGGCGCTTTCCGCATGTGTACGATCTTCGGCTTCTCTACCTTCGACTGCATGGAACTGCGCGGGTTGGGCGTGTCCCTCCGCTGCGCTCCGGGCCGGGCTGCGCGCGCACCAGGGCACGATACAACTGTGCCCAAGTGCGCCGAGCCCCCGGCGCTCACCACCCTCGACGCGTTCCCGCCGCGCCCGTGCATCCGCGCCGGGTTCTCGGCCCTGCGGGCGCGCATCCCTCACGCGACGTGGGGGCCCCTCCCCCGGCCCCTCCCTGCTCGTTCCTCGCGGAGAGGGGAGAATTCGATCCCGCTCCGGCGAACTTCCGTCGTTCTCCCTCCCCCACGCGGTTTGTGGGGGAGGGCCGGGGAGGGGGGCGCCCACCATCCCGCCCCACAACCTGCCGACGCACGATCGAATTCTCCCCTCTCCCGGCGCAGTTTGCCGGGGGAGGGGCCGGGGGTGGGGGAACCTACATCAACAGCTCGGACACCATCGCCGAGGCCCCCTCCACGATGGCGATCACGCGCTCGTACGGCATGCGCGTGGGCCCGATCACCCCGATCACGCCCTTCAGCTCGCCCAGCCGGTACTCCGACGTCACCAGCGTAAGGCCGCTGAGCGCCGGGTCCGCGTGCTCGCCGCCGATGGTGATCTTGAGCCCGTCCGCCGCGCCGCGGTTGGCCACCGCGTTCTTCAGCAGGTCGCGCTGCTCGGTCAGCGAGATCAGCGACCGCAGCCGCTCGCCGCTGCTGAACTCCGGCTGCTCCGCCAGCACCGCCGCGCTCCCCAGCAGCACCTCGTCGTGCCCCGCCGACACCGGCGCGAACCAGTCCTCGCCCGATTGCAGAAAGACGTTGAGCAGCCCCGCGCCGGGATCGTCGGACGGCACGCTGTCGCGCAGCCGCGCCGGCAGCGTCGCGCGGATCTCGCGCAGGCTGCTCCCGGCCAGCCGCTCGTTCAGCAGCGTCGCCACCGCGGCCAGCGCCGTGGCGGGGATGGCCGCGGGGACGTCCACGTACACCGTGCGCACCCCCGCCGAGCGCAGCGACATCACCATCAGCACCCGCGACTCGTGCACGGGGATCAGGTCCAGGCGCTCCAGCATGGCCTCTTCCATCCGCGGTGCCACCGCGATCCCCAGCTCCTGCGTCAGCAGCCCCAGCACCTGCGCCGCGCGCCGCAGCAGCCGCTCGATGGCCGCGCCCTCGCCGCCCTGCACCAGCTCCGTGCGCAGCGCCGCGCGCTCCGCGCTGGTGAGCGACGGCCGCTCCATCAGCGCGTCCACGTACAGGCGGTACGCCATGTCCGTGGGCACGCGGCCGGCGGAGGTGTGGGGATGGTACAGGTACCCCTTTTCCTCCAGGTCGCTCATGGTGTTGCGCACCGTCGCCGGAGAGATGCCCAGTCGGAACCGGCGCGCCACGTTGCGGCTGCCGGCCGGCTCGGCGGTCTCCACGTAGGTGCGGATCACCGCTTCCAGGATCTGGTGCTCGCGCTCGGAAAGGGGTTCGCCCGTGCTCATCGTCCGGATTGGGAAATCGCCCGCAAAACCCGATGAATCTGCCCCCCGGCGGCGGCGGGGTCAATCCCGCGCGTCCTCCGGCCGTCCCGTCCGGCTCCGCGACGCCGGAGTCGTATCGCAAGAACGGGGGCGGTCCGCGTGCGCCGATCCGGCCGGATCGGCGCCTCCTGCGGCCTCCCCCGCGTCAAAAACCCTGTCAAAGCTGCAGCGCCGGCACCCGTTCCCGGTCCGTCTCTGCCGCGGCGGCCATCTGCACCGCCAGCGTGTCCAGCAGCAGCCACCCCTCCGCCGTCAGCCGCAGCCGCCCGTCCCGCTCCGCCGCCCACCCCCGCCCCGCCCACTGCGCGGCGATCTGGCGGACGGCATCGCCGGCGTCCTCCAGCGGCCACCCGCGGTCCGTGCGCAGAAGGAGCCAGGCGCGCTCCAGCCCGCCGGTGTCCTCGTCCACCGTCTCCTCGCCGTCCGTCGGCAGCCGCCCGGCGGCGATGCGGTCGCGGTAGTCGTCCCAGCCGCGCACGTTCCAGCGGCGCAGCGGCGGATAGAAGGCGTGTGAGCCCGGCCCCAGCGCCGCGTACGGCTCGCCCGTCCAGTAGACGAAGTTGTGGCGCGAGCGGCGGCCCGGCAGCCCGAAGTTGCTCACCTCGTAGTGCTCGAACCCCGCGCCGGTGAGCGTGGTGTGCGCCAGCAGGTACTCGTCGGCGTAGCGGTCCTCGTCCGCCAGGGTCTCGCGCCCCTCGCCCACCCAGCGCCCCAGCGGCGCCGCCGCCTCCGCCGTGAGCCCGTAGAGCGAGACGTGCTCCGGCTCCAGCAGCAGGGCGCGGAACAGGTCCGCCCCCCAGTCGCGCCCCAGCCGCTCCGGCACCCCGAAAATCAGGTCGATGCTGACGTTGCCGATCCCCGCCTCCCGCGCCGCGGCAAAGGCGCGGGCCGGACCGTCCGGCCCGTGCAGCCGCCCCATCCACTTCAGCGTGGGCTCGTGGAACGTCTGCGCGCCCAGCGAGATGCGGTTCACCCCCGCCGCGCGCCACCCGCGCGCCACCTCCGGCGCAAAGCTCTCCGGGTTCGCCTCGCACGTCCACTCCGCGGCATCGTCCCACTCGGCCCACGGCCGCAGCCGGTCCCGCAGCGCCGCCATGGCGTCAAGCCCCAGCAGCGAGGGCGTGCCGCCGCCCACGTAGACGGTGTCCAGCCGCAGCGGCGAATCCCAGCCGCGCTCCTCCGCCAGCATCCGCATCTCTCCGGCGACCGCGTCCAGCCACTCGGCCGTGGGCGCCTCGCGCGTGGCCTGCACCGCGAAGTCGCAGTACGAGCACCGCCGCGTGCAGAACGGCACGTGCACATACAGCGACCGCGGCCGGTCGTCCGCGCATCGGGAGTCGAGCGTCAACGGATTGTGCTGCATGGCGATAAACGACACCGCAACCCGCCCCGCGTTCCGCTGCAGCCGCCCGGCATCTGCCTCGGAATACCACATGGCTGCGGACGCGCAGGTGCATGGGACGCCGCACACATCCTGGCCGCCGAGTCCGCGCAGGCGGACTTTGCGATGTTCCAGCGGCGAATTCATTCGCTCCCGCGGGCAGACGGCACGTTACCCGATCAGATTCGCACCGGCCATCATTCGCCCGGCGGACGGCACGAGATCGGGATGGCTCGCCACCCGGTCGGCCACTCGTACCTCGCCCCCGAGACTGCGCCCTCACTCACCGCAGCCGGAACTGCTTTCCCGGCAGCGACTCCGCCAGATCGCGCAGCTCCAGCCCCAGCAGCGCCGCGAGCGCGGCGCTGGTCCCCATCCCCGCCGCCGTCGCGAGCTCGTCCACGTGGCGCGGATCGTCCGCCAGCAGCTCGAAGACGCGCGCCTCGTCCGCCCCCAGGTCCGGCGGCGCCGTCCGCCGCGCGGGCGCCGCCGCTTCCACCGGCCCGGCTGCCGCCAGTGCGGGCGGAGGGAGGCCGACGCCGTGCAATTCCTCCAGGATGTCCTGCGCCGACGTCACCAGCCGCGCGCCCTCCTTGAGCAGCTGGTTGGTCCCCACGCTGGCCGCGGAGCCGATCTGGCCGGGGACGGCGAACACCTCCTTCCCCAGCTCCAGCGCGAAGTCCACCGTGTGGCGGGCGCCGCTCTTCTCGCCCATCTCCACCACCAGCACCCCGGCGCTCAGCGCCGCGATCAGCCGGTTGCGGCGCGGAAAGTTGCCCGCCAGCGGCTCCTCGCCGGGCGCCATCTCCGAGATCAGCAGCCCCCGCTCCCGCACGCGCTGAAAGAGACGGTGGTTCTCCGGCGGATAGACCTTGTCGATGCCGTGCCCCAGCACCCCCACCGTCGCGCCGCCCGCGTCCAGCGCCGCCGTCTGCGCCACCGCGTCGATCCCCTTCGCCATCCCGCTGGCGATGCCGTACCCCGCGCGCGCCAGCTCGAAGGCCAGCCGCGCCGCGACCCTGCGCCCGTAGTCCGTGGGATCGCGCGTTCCCACGATGCCGATCGCCGGCTCCGACATCAGGTGCACGTCGCCCAGCGCGTACAGCACGAACGGCGGATCGGCGAGCGTGCGGAACGACTGCGGATACTCCGCGTCCGCCTGCGTCACCACCCGCGCCCCCGCGCGCTCCAGCACGTCCAGCGCGGCGCGCGCCCGCTCGCGCCCCTCCGCCGTCCCCGCGGCCGCCACCCGCCGCGCGAACTCCCGCCCGAACCCCGGCAGCTCCGCCACCTGCGCCGCCGACGCGCCCAGCACCCGCTCCACCGACCCGAAGCGGGCCAATAGCGCCGTCGTCCTCGCCGGCCCCATCCCGGGGACGATCGCAAGGCGCAGCATGGTTTCGAGCGTAGAGGCGTCCGTCGTGGGCATCGCGGAGGCGTGAGTGCGGGGCGGATTGCGCGCGCCGAACGATATCGCCTCCGGAGCAGCCCCCGGAAGGGTTGGCGGGAAGTAGGTCCGCGTGCTGGCGAGATGGGAGCGACGCAGAACCGCGGCTTCAGCGACGGCGCCGCGCCAGAGCTCTAACGCACGTGCTCCCGCAGGCCGAACAGGAGCGGGCATGGATAACTGGGGCCTCCGGATCAGTGCGCCTAGGCCATTGTAGCGAAAAAACTTGCTTGACGAAAAGTGCCGGAGCGAACAGCTTGGGCCGCCGCACCTACGAATCGGAGCCCTGAATGATCCGTGTCTACCTCGATACCTGCTGCTTCAACCGCCCCTTCGACGACCAGAAGCAGGATCGGGTGCGGTTGGAAACCGACGCCATTATCGGCATTCTCAATCACGTTGCCCGCGGGAGATGGATCATGATCGGCAGCGACGCCACTGATGACGAAATCGACGCGATTCGCGATCCGGTACGTCGCGACAGGACGAGGCGGCTGGCGAGTTACGCGTCGGAGCACGTGCCTGTAGACGCCGATCGGACGCGGCGCGGGAAGCTCTTGGAATCGATGGGCTTCCGCGGTTATGATTCATTGCACATCGCCTGCGCGGAAGCGGCGGGCGCGGATGTCCTGCTCACCACAGACGATGCGTTCGTCCGCCGAGCAAGACGGCTACGAGAGATACTCGGAGTGCACGTCGCCAATCCACTGACCTGGCGCAACGAAAGGTAGCATGACCACCACTTCGGAGCCTTCGCTGGACGAGATTTACAAGGCGGGGCTGGAAGCGCTCCACCGCGAACTCGGCCTTGTCGGCATGATCCGCTTTCTTCAGTGGGTCTCGCCGGGCTCAGGTGATTATACGGCCGAGCGTCACGAGCTTGTGGGAAATCCGTCTGTCGACGAGATCGTGGAATCGATCGAGCGACGGAAGGCGGAGGCCGCGCGGGAGAGGGGCTCCTGATGCGAAAGCGCGCCGCCCGCGGAGGACAGGGCGGTCGGCGCATTCGATGACCGATCATCCGGGCACGTCACCTCACGGCCGCCACGCCTCCGCTTCCTCGTCGCCCGCCGCGGCTTCCTCGGCCACGACCTGGGCGGCGTGGGTCCACAGCGCCTCCAGCAGCGGGTCCAGCCCGCGCTGCGCCACCGACGAGATCACGAACTGGCCCCACGCCTCCGGCGCCTGCACCCGGGGCGCCGGCCAGTCCGGCGGCAGCAGGTCGGTCTTGGTAAAGACCACGCAGTGCGGCTTGGCGGCGAGTTCCGCGGAGTAGCGGCGAAGCTCGTCCATCAGCTTGTCGTACTCGGCCTGGGGCTCCAGCGCGTCCGACGGGATCATGAGCGCCAGCGTGCGGGTGCGCTCGATGTGGCGCAGGAACTGGTGGCCCAGCCCCTTGCCCTCGTGCGCCCCCTCGATGATGCCGGGGATGTCGGCCATCACGAAGGTGCGGCTGCCGGAAAGCTGCACCACGCCCAGGTTGGGGGTGAGCGTGGTGAACGGGTAGTCCGCCACCCGCGGCGTGGCCGCCGAGACCGCCGAGAGCAGCGTGCTCTTCCCCGCGTTCGGCTCGCCCACCAGCCCCACGTCGGCGATCAGCTTGAGCTCCAGCGCGATCCGCAGTTCCTGGCCGGGCTCGCCGGCGTCCGCGCGGCGCGGGGCCTGGTTGGTGGCCGTGGCGAAGCGCGCGTTCCCCCACCCGCCCTTGCCGCCCCGCGCCACCACCAGCTCGTCGCCATCGCGCAGCAGCTCGCCCAGCGTCTCCTGCGTCTCCACCTCGCGCACCAGCGTGCCGGGCGGCACGCGCAGCACCAGGTCATCGCCGCTGCGGCCCGTGGAGTTGCTGCCGAAGCCCTTGGCGCCGTTCTCGGCCTTGTACTGCTGCCGGTAGCGGTAGTCCATCAGCGTGGTGAGCTGCGCGTCCGCGCGCAGAATGACGTCCGCGCCGCGCCCGCCGTCGCCGCCGTCGGGGCCGCCGCGCGGGGTCATGGACTCGCGCCGCATGGACGACGCCCCCGGGCCGCCGTCCCCCGCCTTTACGTTGATCTCCGCGTAATCCAGGAACACCGCTTCTCCGTCCGTCTCTATGTAAACCTGCTGATGTGCTTCGGTCTGAGCCGCCGGGATCGTCGCGCGTCCCCCGCCCGGCGATAAATTCGCGGCTGGGACGACGCGATGTCCGCCATCGCGGACGGGTGCAGCGGCATCGGCAGATGCAGCCCGTCTCCGCGATTTTTGCAGTTGAAGCCTCGCGCCGTTTGCGGGGCTTTCCGCCGTCGTTGCGGCGAGTTTACTCGCTCCTGGCCTTCGCGCGGATGTCGTTCCAGAGCGCGCGGACCTCCTCCGCCCGGTCCGGCTCCAGGAACCCGCAGGCGATCTCCACCGCCGCGTCCACCTCGTCCACCGTGGCGCCGGCGTTCAGCGAGCCGCGCAGGTGCGAGTGCAGCTGGCGGGGCACGTTCCACACCGCCAGCAGCGCGGCGATGCACAGCTCGCGCGTGGCCAGGTCCAGCCCCGGCCGGCCGATCACCCGCCCATAGCCGCCGGTGACCATCCACCCGTCCACGTCCGGGTGCAGCCCGCGCACGTTCTGGCGCAGCTTGGCGTAGTTGGCCCCGTACACCGCCGCGCACACCCGCTCCCCGCGCGTCTCCCACTCCGCCGCGTCCTCGCCCGCCGACGCGGGCGCGGGCAGGCCGCTGACCTCGCGCCACAGCCCCAGCGCGTTCAGCGTGTCGGGAAAGCCGACGAACAGGTGCGACTGCAGGATCACCTCCTCCACCGCCCCCGCGTCCGCCTCGCCGCGCGCCACCTCCATCTCCGCGCGGATGGCCGCCGGGTGCCGCGTCCCCAGCGCCGCCGCCAGCCGCAGCAGCGCCGCCCGCCCCGCGTCAGGCACGCTCAGCTCCGCGATTCATGACGCGCACCCACGACATCCCCCATCGTACTTTCGTACTCTCGTACTCTCGTACTCCCGCACTGACGCACTTCCGCACTCACGCACTTCGTCACGCCTCCGCCGCGCGCAGCCGGATCGCCGGCCGCACCTGCCCCGTCACCTCGCCGCGGGTGTTGGCGACCTCCTGAAAGACGTAGGCGTGCAGCGCCCCGAAGTCGTCTTCGGAGATCAGGTCCAGCTCACGCAGCACCCCCGCCACCGCCGGCGCCACCGCGCGCACGCTGCCGTCCTCCACCTTGAGCGCGATCCCCAGCTCCGCGCCGGGCACGCCCACGCAGTACACCCCCTCCGCCCCCGTCTTGGCGAACACGCGCCCCTCCGTCACCCGCGCCAGGTCCGTGCAGATGCGCCCCTCGCCCGCCACCATCTCCGGGTGCGCCGCCATCGCCTGCACCACCGCCGCCGGGCCGGGCTCTCCCCGCCGCGCCGCCGCCGCCAGCCCTGCGTACGCCAGCGCCATCTGCCGCAGCGGCAGCGCGTAGCACACCACCCCGCAGCCGTCCACGCCCAGGCCAATGGCCTCCGCCGGCATCTGCGTCCAGCGCGCCACCTCCGTCAGCAGGCGCGCCTGCACCGGGTGCTCCACGCGCTCATAGCCCTCCGGCTCCCAGCCGCGGGCCCGAGCGATCGCCATCATCCCCGCGTGCTTGCCCGAGCAGTTGTTGTGCAGCCGCACCGGCTCCAGCCCCTGCTCCTGCAGGTCGCGGCGCGCGTCGTCGTCGAACGGGGGGTGGGGGCCGCACGCCAGCGCCTCCGCCGTCACCCCGATCTTCTCCAGCAGCGACTCCGCCGTCTTCACGTGCGCCGCCGTTCCGGAGTGCGAGCCGCAGCACAGCGCCAGCTCCGCTGGCGTAATGCCGAAGCGCTCCAGCGCCCCGTCGTCCACCACCGGCAGCGCCTGGATCGGCTTGGCCGCCGAGCGCCAGAACGTCACCCGGTCCGGGTCTCCGCTGAACGCCCGCAGCGTCCCGTCCGCGTCCACCACCGCCACGTGCACGCGGTGCCGCGACTCCACCGCGGGCCCGCGCATCACCTCCACCACGCTTTCCAGGTCGGCCATCGTCTTCATGAGGAAAGATGGATGAACTGCTTGAACTTCAGGATTTGGGCGTGTCCCTACGCTGCGCTCCGGGCCGGGCTGCGCGCGCCGTAGGCAACGATACGACTGTTGCCAACGGCGCCGAGCCCCCGGCGCTCACCGGCATCCCCGCCCTCCGTCCCGCTTTCGTGCGTGCGCGCCGGGTTCTCGGCCCTGCGGGCGCGCATCCCTCACGCGACGGCCGAGGGCCCCTCCCCCGGCCCCTCCCCGCTCGTTCCTCGCGGAGAGGAGAGAATTCGATCCCGCCCCGAAGGGCCGTTCTCCCTCCCCCACGAAGGTTGTGGGGGAGGGCCGGGGAGGGGGGCGCCGGCAGGCGCAGTCCGCAACCCGGCGAAGCACCCAATCCCGCGTCCCGGAACCCTCCCCCTCTCCCGGCGCGGTTTGCCGGGGGAGGGGGTCGGGGGGTGGGGGACCCTCACACGTTCGCGATCAGCAGCTGCAGGCCCAGCGCCGCGAACACGATCGCGAAGACCACCGACAGCGCGCGGGGATTCATCCGCCGGTTCAGCGCCGCGCCCATCCCCACCGAAAGCACCGTGCCGGCCGCCAGGATCCCCGCCGCCGCCAGGTCCACGTACCCCACGCTCCACCCCGGGCGCACCGCCGCCTCCGGCGCGGCCAGCATGTACGCCAGCGCCCCGCCCAGGCTGGTGAGCATCACGATCGCCAGCGAGGTGGCCCCCACGTGCCGCAGCCCGATCCCCACCACCCGCATCAGCAGCGGGATGGCGAGCAGCCCGCCGCCCACGCCAAGGAAGGCGGAGAACACCCCCACCGCCGTGCCGACGCCCAGCGTCACCGAAAGCGAAAGCCGCGGCGCACGCTCCGGCGCCTCCTCATCCGCCCCCGCCCCGGGCGAGCGGAGCACGTCCACCGCGTTCCACAGCAGGAACAGTGCGAACACCACGCGCAGCCAGCGCGGCTCCACCTGCACCGCGAAGCGGGAGGCCAGCGCCGCCGCCACCGCCGCCGCCGCGCCGATCGGCCAGACGGCGCGCCACACCACCAGCCCGCGCCGGTGGTACGCCCACGCGCCGCGCAGCGAGGTGGGCAGGATGACGAACAGGCTGGTCGCGTGCGCCGCCACCGTCGCCACGTCGGGCGGCGGGGCCACGCCGAACCAGCCCGGCCGGGCATAAAAGAAGTAGAGGAAGGGCACCATCAGCACCCCTCCTCCCACGCCCACCAGCCCCGAAAGGAGCCCGGCGAGCAGACCGACGACGAATACCGCCAGGACCGCGGCAGCGCCCATCAGCGCCGGCTGGCCGTCTCCCGCGCCGCGCCCGGACGCTGCTGCACCGCGCGCAGCAGCGACTGCGTGTCGGGCGAGCCCTGCAGCAGGCGGATGGCCTCCTGCAGCACCCGGTCCGTGGGGTCGTCGCGGCGCACCGCCACCGGCGGGCCGAACTTGCTGCGCGCGATCTCGTCCACCAGCTGCGCGTCGATGAAGCGCTGGGCCGCCTGGAACTGCTCCAGGGTGACCTCCACCCCGTTGGCCCGCAGCCGGTCGTAGAACTCGCGGCGCATTTGCGCCGTGACCTGGAAGTCGGGACGCAGCTCCGGGTGGGCGCGCTCGTACGCCACGGCGTAGGTGAACAGCGCGTCCTGGAACTTGGCCGCCTGCCGTGACGCCGCGCGGAAGAACTCCTTCTCCCCCGTCGAGGCCGTGTCCTGGCGCACCACCAGGTCGGGCACGATGCCGCCGCCGCCGAACACCGTGCGGCCGCTGTCGGTGCGGTAGGGCACGCGCTTGGCCGTGTCCTGCGTCACCGGCGCCCCGTCGGCGCCCACGGCGGCCTGCAGGTTCTCCCCCACCGCCGCCTCTTCACCCTCGGGCGTGTCCTTCTGGATGGAGCGGCCCACCGGCGTGTACCACTTGGCCGTCGTCATCTTGAGGAAGTTGCCGCCCGACAGGGGGAACAGCGACTGCACCGAGCCCTTGCCGTAGGTGGTGGAGCCCAGCACGATGGCGCGGTCGTGGTCCTGCAGCGCGCCGGCCACGATCTCCGCCGCGCTGGCGCTGTAGCCGTCCACCAGCACCGCCACCGTCAGCCCCTCGTACGCGTCGGGGGTGCGGGCGCGGTAGGTCTCGCTCTCGCGCGGGTCGCGCGCCCGGGTCTCCACCACCGCGTCGCCGCGGGGCAGGAACAGGTCCGACACGCTCACCCCCTGGTCCAGCAGCCCGCCCGGGTTGCCGCGCAGGTCCAGCACCAGCGAGCGGGCGCCCTCGCCCCGCAGCCGCTCGATCGCCGCCTGCAGCTCCGCCGTGCTGGTCTCGCTGAAGACGATCAGGTTGGCGTACCCCACCCCCGGCGCCGCCATGTACGAGTACGGCACCGAGCGCACGTGGATCTCTTCACGGGTGATGGTGAACGAGATGGGCTGGTCCACGCCCACCCGCGCCACCTTCAGCTGCACGGGCGTCCCCCGGGGGCCCCGCAGCTCCTTGACCGCGTCGTCGTCGCTCCACCCCTCGGCGCTCTTGCCGTTGATCTCCAGAAAGCGGTCGCCCACCCGCATCCCCTCGCGCTCGGCGGGGGTGCCGGGAAGGATGCTGACCGCCGTCACCCAGCCGCCGCGCGACGAGATCTGGATCCCCAGGCCGCCGTACTCGCCGGTGGTCTGCCGGTGCAGGTCGGCGTACTGCTCGGCCGTCATGAAGGTGGTGTGCGGGTCGCCCAGCTCGGTGAGCAGCCCCTCCACCGCCTTCTGGTACAGGGAGTCGTCGGACTGCGGCTCCACGTAGCGTTCCCGGACGTACTCGAACACCTCGTCGAACAGGCG
>Ga0190267_10000220_pt1 | contig 12340 bp, 9 predicted proteins | sample Popmic239T_FD_140332 | JGI IMG/M metagenome (GOLD analysis project Ga0190267, IMG submission 140332) | Populus adjacent soil microbial communities from riparian zone of Oak Creek, Arizona, USA - 239 T | ecosystem: Environmental > Terrestrial > Soil > Riparian zone | place: USA: Arizona... | reverse complement strand
GACCACGATGAGCGCCAGCACGGCGAGCAGGATGCACATGATGGAGAGCACCGCGACCATGGCGATGAACCCCGCGGTGGGGTTGATCTCCTCGCGCGCCATCTGCCCCAGCGACTTGCCGTCCCGCCGCATGCTGGCAAAGAGGATGACGAAGTCCTGCACCGCGCCGGCGAGCACCACGCCGATGATGAGCCACAGCGTCCCCGGCAGGTAGCCGAACTGCGCCGCCAGCACCGGCCCGACCAGCGGACCCGCCCCCGCGATGGCGGCGAAGTGGTGGCCGAACAGCACGTACCGGTGGGTGGGGACGAAGTCCACGTGGTTGTCCAGCCGCTCCGCGGGGGTGGCGCGCCGGTCGTCGAGCTCGAAGACGCGGCGCGCCAGGAACCTGGCGTAGAAGCGGTACGCCACCAGGTAGGTGCACACGGCGGCGATCACCAGCCAGGCGGCGTTGATGGTCTCGCCCCGGTGCAGTGCGACGACGCCCAGCGACGCCGCGCCCAGCACGGCGGCGGCGGCCCAGGCCAGCGTGGGAAGGTGCTTGCGCATACGGTGAGGGTGCAGCGGAGTGGGCGCGGTTGCGGATGCATCACTATACGTGGGCACCCGTCCCCGCGAAAAGGTGCGCGGCGGCTGAATCCCCAAAAGAATGGCCTCACACAGAGTCATCAGAGTCAACAGAGTTTTCTCGCGCCGTTTCCTCTGCTCTCACGACGAGAAGCCTGATTCGTAGTGAGCGGAGGCATGGCGCTCACGTCGACGAGGCACGAGCCGGCGTGGGCTGTCGGGAACGGGAGAGGGATGGAATGCGGCAGGGGGCCATGAGAATTTTTGGGGGAGGATGCGGATCGGCGGATGATCTGCCGCAGCGGATGGAAGCAAGCCACTCGCACCACCTGATGCGCGATCCGGAGAACCATCCGCCCGCTCCAGGCTCGGAGGTGGGCGGCGTGCTTGACGGGGCGGTGGCGGCGCCGCATTGCTTCGGCTGCCGCGCTTCCAACCTTTCCGCTCCCCGCGGGATCATCCCACACGGAACCCGAACCGTGCACCCGTGACCGCTCCCGCTCTGCGCGTGACATCTCCCCAGCGACGTGCCGGGCCGCGGGAAAACGCCGACGGCGGGCAGCCCGTCGCCGCCGCGGACCCGTTCGACGCCCTGTACGAGGAGAACGTGGGACGCGTCTACGCGGTGTGCCTGCGCATGACGGCGGACCCGGCGGAGGCGGAATCGCTGACGCAGGACGTCTTCGTCCAGGCGTGGAGAAAGCTGGGGCAGTTCCGCGGCACGGGCGCCGTGGGCGCCTGGCTGCGCCGCATCGCCGTGAACCTGGTGCTGCGGCACCGGCGCTCCGCGGGACGGCGCCATGCCCGGCTGGAGCTGGTGGCGGACCCCGCCGCGGTGGAGCGGGGGATCGCCGGGCCCGTGCCGGAGGACCGGATGCAGCTGGAGCGGTGCATCGCCGCGCTACCGGCGGGCGCCCGCGCCGTGCTGGTGCTGCACGACATCGAGGGCTACCGGCACGACGAGATCGCGTCGATGCTGTCCATTACGCCGGGGACGTCCAAGTCGCAGCTGCACCGCGCGCGGGCGCTCCTGCGGGAGATGCTGGAGCCATGAGCCATCCCCCTGTGCACCTTCTTCACGACCACCTGGACGGCGCCCTGGACGCGGACGCCGCCGCGCGGGTGCGGGCGCACCTGGAGCAGTGCGGCGCATGCCGCACGGAGGCGGAGGCGATCGCCCGCACCGTCGGGCGCGTGCGCGCCCTCCCCCGCGACATCGTCCCCCCGCGCGACCTGCGGCCCGCCATCCGCACCCGCGCCGCGGCGCGGGTGCCCGCGCGGACGCGCCGCTGGACCGCCGGGCTGGCCGTGGCCGCCGCGCTGCTCCTCTTCGTCATCCCCGCCGTGGATCGGGACGAGCCGCGGCGGACGGCGGAGGTCCGGTCCGCCACCTCCGCGCACGCGCAGGCCGAGCGGCGCTACGAGGCGGCGGCATCCCGGCTGGAGGGCCTGCTCGCGGAGCGCCAGGACGCGCTCCCCGCATCCGTGCGCGCCGGGGTGGACGCGGCGCTGCGGGACGTGAACGCCGCGCTGCGGCAGACCCGCGCCGAGCTCGCCGCGCGCCCGGAGGACGTGCAGCTGCAGCTGGACCTTTCGGAGGTGTACGCGCAGAAGATCGAGCTTCTGCACGGGGCCCTGGAGCTCACGACGGAATGATGCCCGCACTCGCCTTTCGCGCGCCCGCGCGGCGCACGGCCCTGGCCCTGGCGGCGGCGCTCGCGGCGGCGCCCGCGGGCGCACAGGAGCGGTTCACCCTCGCGGGGCCGGAGGTGGCCGTCTACAACCCGGTGGGGCAGGTGGAGGTGCTGCCGGCCGCGTCCGGGCCCGTGGTGGTGGAGGCCGTGCGCACCGGCCGCGACGGCGCCCGCCTGCGGCCGGGGACGGCGACGATCGGCGGGGTGCCGGCGTTCCGCGTCCAGGTGCCGGCGGACACCCTCGCCTTCCGCGACGCGGACGGAGAGTCGGTCCTGCTGCTGCGCGACGACGGCTCCTTTGGGCCCGGCGCGGCCGGCGGGCGGCCGCTGCGCATCACCAGCCGCGGGGGCGGCCTGCAGGCGGGGGTGAACCTGCGCGTCCGCGTGCCGCCCGGCGTGCGGCTGTACCTGGCCGCGGGCGCCGGCACGGTGCGCATCCGGCAGGTCGCGGCGGAGGTGCGGGTGAACGCCGTGGCGGCCGCGGTGACGGCCGAGGGGACGGGGGCCGCGCTGACGGTGCACAGCGGCGGCGGCGAAGTGCGCGTCAGCGGCCGCACCGGGGCGCTGGAGGTGCGGACCGTGGTCGGCGGCGTGTACGTCAGCGGCCTGCGCGCCACGGGGGTGGTCTCCCTGCACACCGGGGGCGGGAACATCCACGTGACCAGCGCCGCCGCGCCGGAGCTGCGCATCCAGTCCACCGTGGGCCGCGTGGAGCTCGCCGGGCTCGACAGCCCCTCCATCACCGCCACCTCGGGCGGAGGGCCCGTGCGCGTGTCGGGCCCGCTCGCCTTCCGGTCGCTGGTGCTGCGCTCCACCACCGAGGACGTGGAGATGGTGGTGCCGCCCGGGCTGGACGCCGACTTCCACCTGCGCACCACCATGGGCCGCATCCACGTCACCGCGCCCATGCGCGGGGTGCAGCGCGCGGCGCGCGCGTTCACCGGCGCCACCGGCTCCGGCGGCGCCCGCGTGGAGGCCAGCTCCGCCTCCGGCGACGTGCGCGTCCTGGCGCCCCCGCACACCGTCCGCGTCCCCCGCCCGCCCGCCGCACCGGAGGCCCAGCCATGACCCAGCCCGTCCCGCCGCGAACCCCGCGCCGCGCGCTCGCCCTGGTCCTGCTCCTCGGCGCCTGCGGGGGCGGCGCGGAGGAGGGCTGGCGCGGCACCATGGAGACGCGCGCGGACGGCGTGGTCGTGGTCCGCAACCCGGAGCAGGGGGCGTGGCGGAAGGGCGAGGAGTGGCGGGTGGAGGAGGACCTGCGGATCGGGACCGCGGAGGGCGAAGGGCCGGCGCTGTTCGGCGAGGTGGCGGCGGTGGAGGCGGATGCGCTGGGCCGCCTGTGGGTGCTGGACCGGCAGGCGAAGGAGCTGCGCGTGTTCGATGCCCGCGGAGCGCACGTGCGCACCCTGGGGCGCGAGGGCGGGGGGCCGGGCGAGTTCCGCGACCCCGTCGGCCTGGCGTGGGCGCCGTACGGGACGCTGTGGGTGGCGGACCCCGCCGCCGGGCGCTACACCGCGTTCGACACCGCGGGCCGCTTCGTCGCCAGCCACGCGCGGCGGGTGGCCGGATACTCGCTGCCGTGGCGCGGCGGCTTCGGCGCGGACGGCCGGCTCTCCGAGCTCGCGATGGTGATTCCCGCGCAGGGCGACCCGCGCCACGCGCTGATCCGCTTCGACACGTCGGTCGATCCCGTGGACACGCTGCTCCTTCCCACGCACCGCGGAGAGCAGTTCGAGCTGCGCGGGGCCGACGGCAGGACCCGGATGGCGGCCAGCGTGCCCTTTGCCCCCGGCCAGGTGTTCGCCCTCGATCCCCGCGGCGGGGTGTGGACGGGCGTGAGCGACCGCTACCGGCTCGCCCGGCTGCGGCCGGACGGCGACACCGCCCGCGTGGTGGAGCGCGAGGCGCGCCCCGTCCCCGTCAGCGCCGCGGAGCGCGACGAGGAGGTCGTGCGGATGAAGTGGTTCACGGAGCAGGGCGGGCGCGTCGACGCCGGCCGCATCCCCGGCCACAAGCCCGCCTTCCAGCTGGTGACGGTGGACGCAGACGGCGGACTCTGGGTGCGCCCCGCCCTTCCCGCCGGCGAGGCGGGCAGCGCGTTCGACGTGTTCGACGCGGAGGGGCGCTACCAGGGCCGCGTGCGTCTCCCCGTCGGGCTGGACGGCTTCCCGCCGCCCGTGATCCGCGGCGGCGCCCTCTACGGCGTCTCCCGCGACTCGCTGGACGTTCCCCACGTGGTCCGCGCCCGGATTGTTAGGGGTCGATGAAGGGCCCCGCGGACGGGCAACCCTGCCCGCCGTGGCGGGATCTATCCCGTTGTCTTTTCGCCGCTTGCGAACCGCGCCTGCGGACCGCCGATTTTTTGGCGCCCGATTGTGGTTATCCGCTGCGCCGATTATACTTAGCATCCTCCCCGGCTCCGTTCCCGTGCTCCCGCTCTACCCGTGAGTCCGATGCCTTCCAAGCGCCGCCTCGCTTCCGTCGTGCTCGCCCTGGCCGCCACCTCGGTCGCCGGCGCCGCAATCTATGGGCGCATCCAGAGCGCCGACGCCGCCTCCGGAGAGACGGCGAAGGACTCCACGAAGCCGCTGGTGCAGACGTCCGCGTCCGGCACCTTCAACACCGACGTGGCCATCCCCGTGCAGGGCGTGGCCGCCACCCGCGGCGAGCTGGTGATGTCGGTGAGCGCCGCCGGCCAGGCCGAAGCGTGGCAGAAGACGGTGCTGGTGGCGCAGGTCAACGGCCGCATCGTCTCCCTGCCCGTGCGCGAGGGCGACGGGGTGGGGAGCGGGCAGGTGGTGGTGGGGCTGGACGGCGCGGAGTACCAGCTGGCCGTGGAAGAGGCCCAGGCGGCGGTGGCGGACGCGCAGAACAAGCTGCGCGAGGCCACGCTGTTCGACGACCGCATCACCGACGCGGCCGTGCGCCAGGAGCGGGCGGCCGCGGCGCGCGTGCGCAGCGGCGTGGAGGCCGCCGAGGTGCGCCTGCGCCGTGCCCGGCTGGACCTGGCCCGCACCCGCACCGGCTCGCCGATCGCCGGCCGCGTCGCCTCGCTCAAGGTGGTGCCGGGGGCGTGGGTGCGGCAGGGCGACGAGCTGATGACCATCGTGGACCTGGACCCGATCCGCGTGGAGGTGCAGGTGCTGGAGAGCGAGCTGGCTCACCTGACCCCCGGGCGCACGGCCAACGTGAGCTTCGCCGCGTTCCCGGGCGAGGCGTTCACGGGCCGCATCCAGACCATCAACCCCATCGTGGAGAGCGGCACCCGCACGGCGCGGGTCACCGTGCTGGTGAACAACCCCGGCGGCCGCATCCTTCCCGGCATGTACGCCCGCGTCAGCCTTGAGGCGCGCCGCTACGCCGACCGCGTGCTGGTGCCCCGCAGCGCCATCCTGGAGCGCGACCGCCGCGCCATGCTCTTCGTCTACGAGCCCGGCTCCCAGGACGGGCTGGCCAAGTGGCGCTACGTGACCACTGGCCTGCAGAACGAGAGCATGGTGGAGATCGTCTCCCAGGGCGTGGAGACCGACAGCGTGAAGGCCGGCGAGGTGGTGCTCACCGAGGGCCATTACACGCTGATCCACGATGCCCGCGTGCGGCTGGTGGAGGACGTGAAGGAGGCGGGGGGGCGGCCGCAGTAGGTGAACGGGTGTAAGGGTGTAAGGGTGTAAGGGTGTAAGGGTGTAAGGGTGTAAGGGTGTAAGGGTGATGGAGTGATGGGGTGATGGGGTGATGGGGTGATGGAGTGATGGGGTGATGGGGTGATGGGGGTGTCGTCGGCGGGGTTCGTGCTGGGCGGGTGAACCCGCGGCTGAAAAGGCGGGAAGCCCCGCAAACCGCGCGATCGCGAACACCGCGGAGACGGGCTGCACCTGCCGATGCCGCCGCACCCGTCCGCGCAGGCGGACATCGCGTTTTCCCAGCCGCCTTCATTCGCCGGGCGGGGGGGGGCGCGACGATCCCGGCCTGGACCTCGTCGCCGCCGGTGGGTCTGGCCACACTCCGATCTGTCATTCCGAGGGAGCGCCGCGCGTAGCCGTCCCGTACATCCACACCCGGCGCGCGACCGAGGAACCTGCTCTCGGAATGCTCGTAACCTGATCCCTGCACCGGACCCGCGGCCACTACATCCGCCCACGCGGATTTGGTGCCGTTGCGATGCGGAAGTCCGTGCACCGGCCCTCGTCGTCCCCGGACCGTGGCTGCCGATCCCTCTCGGTTTTCTTGATCGGTCCATCGATCCGCTGAAACAGCGTTCTCGTTTCGAAACCCTGCAGTCATGATCCAGATGCCCCCGAACCGACGTTCCGCGCTGCTCGCCCTGCTGCTGGCCGCCGCTCCCGCGTACCTGGATGCGCAGGACACGGTGCCGCGGGGCGAGCCGCTTTCGCTGCAGCAGGCGATGGCCGCCGCGGAGGAGAACAACCCCCAGTACCGCCGCGCCCTCACTGAGATCGGCACCGCCGAGGCGGAGGTGCGGCGGGCCCGCGGCGCATTCCTTCCCGAGGTCAGCGCATCGCTGCAGGTGGGCGGCAGCTACAACCGCAGGCTCACCGGCGAGGGGCAGTTCGGCGAGGTGGTGCCTCGCGACGAGCCGCTGATCATCAAGGGGAGCGACACCCGGCAGAACATCGGGCTCAACGCGCTCAACCTGTACGACGGCGGGCAGCGGCGGCGCGACCTGCGGGCCGCGCGGGCCGGGCAGCTGGTGGTGGGCGCGCGCGTGGGCACCGAGCAGGTCCGCGTGCGGGCCGAGGTGGCCCGGCGCTACTGGGAATCGGTGCGCACCGACCGCGTCATCCGCCTGGAAGAGGCGCTGCTGGGCTCCGCGCGCGACCGCGTGGCCGTGACGCAGGCGCTGGTGCGGGTGGGGGTGCGCGGGCCGCTGGACGTGCTGGGCGCCGAGGTGGCCGTGGCCGAGCAGGAGCAGGCGCTGGAGCGCGCCCGCGGCGACGCCCGCAAGGCGCAGCTGGACCTGCGGCAGGCCATGGGCGTCATCCAGGGCGGCTGGCTGCGCCTGACGGACGAGCCCCCCGCCCTCTTCGACCCCACGGGGCTGGACACCGAGGCGCTGGTCCAGGCGGCGCTCGCCGCGCACCCGCGCATCCAGCGGGTGGAGCTCGCGGTGCGGCAGAGCGAGGAGCGCCTGAGCTCCGCCCGGTCGCTGCGCATGCCGCGGCTGTCGATGAACGCGGGCCTGGGCCGCGCGCAGTCGTACGACGACTACTCCGGGCTGTACGACATCAACCCGCTCAACCAGAGCGCGAACATCGGCTTCAGCCTGCAGGTGCCGCTGTTCACCGGCCACCGGACCTCGTACCAGATCCAGTCCGCCCGCGCCGCCCGCGACGCCGCCGGCGAGGACGTCCGCGCCGAGCGGCTCACCCTGGAGCGCGAGGTGCGCTCCGCGGTGGTGGACCTGGAGAACGCCTACCGCGCGGCGCAGCTGGCCGAGCGCACCCTGGACCTGAACCGCCAGCGGCTGGAGCTGGCGCAGGAGCAGTACCGGGTGGGCGCGCTGACCCTGAACGACCTGACCGACGCCGTGGAGCGCACCTCGCGCGCCGAGCGCGACGCGCTGCGCACCCGCTTCGAGTTCGCCGCGGCGCTGGCCACGCTCGAGGAGCGCACCGGCGCCCCCGTCCGCCCCTGACCGCCGCCGCGCTCGTGACCGCCTCCGCCCCCGCCCGCTAGCCCGCCCATGTCGCTCCCGCGCATCGCCATCGCCCGGCCGGTGGCCGTGGCCATGTTCTTTCTGGGGGTCGTGTTCCTGGGCGTGCTGTCGTTCGCGCGGCTGCCCATCGACCTCCTGCCCGACGTCGCCTACCCCCGCCTGGTCGTCTACACCACCGACCCCGGCGCCGCCCCGGCCGAGGTGGAGCGCTTCATCACCGAGCCGGTGGAGCAGGCCGTCAGCACCGTCCCGGGCGTGCAGGGGGTGGAGAGCGTCACCCGCGAGGGCGCGTCGCTGGTCACCGCGCGCTTCGCCTGGGGCACGGACATGGAGTTCGCGGCCCTCAACGTCCGCGAAAAGCTCGACAACATCCGCGACGCCCTTCCCGACCTGGCGGCGCGGCCCGTCGTGCTGCGCACCGACCCCCGCAGCGAGCCGATCCTGGCGCTCAGCGTGGCGGGCGGGCGCGACCTGCCGGCGCTCAAGGAGCTGTCGGAGCTGGTCTTCAAGCGCCGGCTGGAGCAGATCGACGGGGTGGCGCTGGCCCAGGTGACGGGCGGGGTGGAGCGCGAGATCCACGTGGAGGTGGACGCGCGGCTGCTGGAAAGCTTCGGGCTCACGGTGCAGGACGTGTCGGCGGCGCTCAAGGCCGCCAACGCGCAGGCGCCCGGCGGCACCATCCGCCGCGGGCGCTATCGCTACTCGCTGCGCACCCTGGGCGAGCTGCAGGGGACGGAGGAGATCGGCGCCGTGCCGCTGCGCAAGGCGGGGGCGCGGCCGGACTCGTCCGGCGCGCAGGTGCTGCTGCGCGACGTGGCGCGCGTGGAGGACGGGTTCCGCGAGCGCGAGTCCATCGCCCGCTACAACGGCCAGGAGGCCGTGGGGCTGATGGTGTTCAAGAACGCCGACGCCAACACGGTGCGCGTGGCCCGGCAGGTGGACCAGACGCTGGCCCAGCTGCGGCGCGAGTACCCGGACGTGAAGGTGGAGGTGGCGATGAGCCAGGCTGGCTTCATCGCCGACGCGCTGGCCAACGTGGTGCAGGAGGTGGTCCTGGGCGGCGTGCTGGCCTTCCTGGTGCTCTTCCTCTTCCTGCGCGAGGCGCGCTACCCCGTCGCCATCGCCCTGGCCATCCCCATCTCGCTCATCGCCACCTTCGCGATGATGCACGCGGCCGGCGTGTCGCTCAACATCCTCTCCCTGGGCGGGATGGCCCTGGGCGTGGGGCTGCTGATGGACAACTCCATCGTGGTGCTGGAGAACGTCTTTCGCCACCGCGAGCTGGGGCTCAAGGCGCGCATGGCCGCCGCCGTGGGGGCGGAAGAGGTGCAGCGCGCCATCACCGCCTCCACCCTCACCACCATCGCCGTCTTCGGCCCCATCGTCTACGTCGAAGGGGTGGCGGGCGAGCTGCTGGGCGCGCTGGCCCTCACCGTCGCCTTCTCCCTGCTCGCCTCCATCCTGGTCGCCATCACCCTGCTGCCGGCGCTCGCCGCGCGGTGGGAGGGGGAGACGAAGCGGACGGGGGAGACGGGGATCACGCGGATCTTCGCGCCGCTGCTGGACGGCTTCGACCGCGGCTTCGCCCGCTTCACCCGCTTCTACGAGCGCACGCTGCACGCGTCCATGGCGCGGCGGGGGCGGACGATGGCGGTCGCCTTCGCGCTGCTGGCGGTGGGCCTGCTCGTCGGCTTCTCGCTCGACCGCGGGGTGCTGCCGGAGGTGGACCAGGGGCAGTTCCGGCTGCGGATGGAGCTGCCGCAGGGGACGCCGCTGGAGCGCACGGCGCAGGAGACGGCCCGGCTGGAGGCGCTGCTGGGCAGGGACCCGGCCGTCGCCGCCACCTTTACCCGCGTGGGGCGGCAGATCGCCGTGGCGGGGATGGACGACCGCGAGAGCGGGCTGAACACCGCCGTGGTGGACGTGCGGCTCAAGGACGGCGAGGGGACGTCGGCGACGCTGGAGCGGCTGGCGATGGGGCTGCGGAGCTTTCCCGCCGGCGCGGTGACGGTGGAGGCGGGGCAGGCGACGGCGCTGGGCAAGCTGCTGGGCGGCGGCGAGGCGGACCTGGCGGTGCGGGTGCGCGGCGAGAACCTGGAGCAGGCCATGGCCTACGCCACCGCGGCGCAGCGCCGGCTGGCCCGCGAGCCCACCCTGCGCAACGTGCGGGTGGGCTCGGAGATGGGGCAGCCGGAGATGCGGGTGGAGATCGACCGCGAGCGCGCCGCCGCCTTCGGGGTGGACCCGGCCAAGATCGCGGGGACGGTGCAGGACTACATGCAGGGGAGCACGGCCACGGACCTGGTGGAGTTCGACCGCAAGGTTCCCATCGTCGTCCGCCTGCCGGAGGACGCGCGGCGCAGCGCGCAGACGCTGGAGCAGCTGCGCGTGGACGGCGTGCCCCTGCGCGAGCTGGTGCGCGTGTACGACGCCGCCGGCCCCTCGGAGATCCGCCGGATGGACCAGTCGCGGGTGGTGACGGTGCACGCCGACGTGGCCGGCGGCGGGGTGGACGCGGCGGTGGGCCGGGTGCAGGCGTCGCTGGCCGCCACCCCCGTGCCGCACGGGCTGCGGGTGGAGATCGGCGGCGAGAACGAGGAGATGCGCAAGGGATTCCGCGACCTGGCCTTCGCCTTCCTCCTGGCGGTGCTGCTGGTCTACATGCTCCTGGCGGCGGAGTTCGAGTCGCTGCTCCTTCCCTTCATCGTCCTCCTGGCCGTCCCCCTGGCGGCGGTGGGCGCCACGCTGGCCCTGTGGGTGACCGGGGCCGGGATCAACACCATGTCGCTGATCGGGATGGTGATCCTGGTGGGCATCGTGGACAACGACGCGGTGGTGAAGGTGGACTTCATCAACCAGATGCGAAAACAGGGGATGGGGCGCCGCGAGGCGATCTTCGCGGCGGGGCACGCGCGCATGCGGCCGATCGTGATGAACACCATCACCGCCATGCTGGGGCTGCTGCCCATGGCGCTGGCGTACGGCCCGGGCGCGGAGCTGCAGGCGCCGCTGGCCATCGCCGTCTTCGGGGGGCTGCTTTCCGCCACGGCGCTGACGCTGGTGGTCATCCCCGTCGCCTACGACCTGCTGGACGAGGCCGGCGAGCGCATCCGCGCCCTCTTCGGCCGCCCCGCCGCCGCCCCGCCCGCCGCCGAGGTGCCGGTGCCGGCAGGGCTGGCCGCGGGGGACTGAGGGCAGGATGACCACGCGCTCTCGCCGTTTTGCCGCCGCGTGGGTGATCGCGCTGCTGGCGGCGTGCGGGTCCGGGGCGGGGGAGCCGGAGCCGGCGGCTCCGGTGGCGGTGCGGACGGAGATGCTCGTCCGGCTGGACGACGCGGGCCTTCCCGTGCTTGCCCGTCCGCTCTCCATCGCACGGACGCGGGACGGGGGATACGTGGTCCCCGACCGCTCGGACCACGATGTGAAGCTGTACGGACCCGACGGCCGCCGTCGGGGAGTGGCTGGGCGCGCCGGACGGGGACCGGGCGAGTTCTCCGCGCTCACCTCGGGCGGGGTGTTCGGCGACTCGGTGTTCGGCTTTGACATGGTCGCGGGACGGCTGTACCTGTTCGGCCCGGGCGGCGCGGTCGCGCGAGCGGTGGCCGTGCCGCAGGGAACGTGGAGCGCGACCGCGGTGGACGATTCGCTGTTCCTGCTCATCCGGTCCGTGGCCCCCGCGCGCAGGGACGCGCTGCTCCTCATGCGTCCGGACGGCACCCTGCGCAGCAGCTTCTTCGATGCGTCGCGGTTCGTCGCCAATAACCCGGACCTGGCGCAGGCAGCCGCGGTCGTCGCCGATGCCCGCGACGGGACGGTGTTCGCGGGCGTGTTCGGGGCGGACAGCCTGTACGCGTTCGACTACGCCGGCCGGCAGAAGGGCTCGACGCCGATCGACGCAGCCAATCCACTCCCGTCGTTCCGCGGACTCGCCGCCGCGAATGGGGGCGGGCTTCGGCGGCAGGGAGGGGGCTGGGTGGTGGACGGCGCGGAGGTGCTGATCGCCCTCACCGCGCTGGAGGGTGCGCGCGCCGTCCTACACGTGCAGCGCTTCGATACGGAGACCGGCCTGGACCGGGTCGAGGGCGGACGGCTGCTCCTGATGGACCTGGACCGTCGCGGAGTTCCGCGGGCGCGCGGCCAGGCCGCCGTCGCGGCGGGCCTGATGGGACGGGACGCGGACGGGTTTCCGCTCCTGCTGGGCTACGCCGCCGGGAATCCCGACGAATACGTGCTGCAGCGGCTGGTATGGGCCCCGACGGCCGGCTGGGGGGCTCGATGAGGGGGATCTTTCGGCCCGTCGTCCCTGTCCTCTGCCTCGGCGCTCTGGTGCAGGCCGGGTCGTGTGATGCCGCGCGTGACGCGGACGCAGTTCCGGCGGAGGTCGGACCGGGTGCGGCTGCTCGCG
>Ga0190267_10000219_pt1 | contig 12345 bp, 11 predicted proteins | sample Popmic239T_FD_140332 | JGI IMG/M metagenome (GOLD analysis project Ga0190267, IMG submission 140332) | Populus adjacent soil microbial communities from riparian zone of Oak Creek, Arizona, USA - 239 T | ecosystem: Environmental > Terrestrial > Soil > Riparian zone | place: USA: Arizona... | reverse complement strand
CGACTCGAAGAGCAAAACGGGGAGCATGGCCACCGGGTAGCGGAGCCCTAGGAAGGCAAGCAGCGACATGGCCGTCAGGAGGGATGCGACCACGCCGTCCATCACCGGCAGGGACGGTGCCGACCCAGACAGCAGGATGGGCCACTTGACGATGACCAGCCCCGCACCCATGAACAGGTAGCCCAGGCGCATCACGTTGAGGCGCCAGGCGGGGAGCGAGGCGGGGGCCATGAGGGGCTTGGTCGGCGAAGCTGCAGGGCCGGCGTCGGTGAAGGTGGTCATGGTTGTCCTTGTGTGTGCTGACTGGTGAAACGGCGGCGAGGGAAGTGCGGCCTCAGATCGACATGTTCTTTGTGCACAATCGACCCTCGGGAGTACAGTGACAGCCGATTCGGGAGCAGCCCATGACTTCAGGAACCAGGAACGTGATTCCGTGCGCCAAGCTCGAACACCCCGTTGGCTGAGGCCACCGTCTCGGCCGGAAACGCGGGCAGTCTTGTCGACCTGGCTGTCCTACGCGGCGCCGATAGAGGCGAGATGCTCCAACGATCGGCGATCCCGCCGGACCACCTGATCGACCGCGACAACCGCGTCGCCATGTCCCGGTACTTTCGGCTGATGAAAGCTGCCCAAGAATTGACCGGCGACCCGGCTTTCGGGCTGGACTTCGGGACCTCCGTGCACATGCAGGAGTTCTCGGTCGTAGGCCTGATCTTTCACGCGTGCGAGACGGTACGGGACGCGATAATCCAGGTGAACCGCTACGGCCAGCTCGTCATCGACGTGGATGTCGGCATGACGGACCGTTTCCAATGGCACCGGAAGAGTGGCGGGCTCTGGCTAGTCGACACCCGTCCCGACCCGAACGATTTCCCGGAGTTGACCGAGGTGACTTTCGGACGCTTCATGCGCCTCACCCGACCGTTCTGGGACACGCCGCTCGTCAAGGAGGTGCACCTCACACACGCAGCGCCGGACTACGCCGAGGCCTATGCCCGCATTTACGAGGCGCCGACACGGTTTGAAATGGAGTGGAACGCGATGCGTGTCGAAGAAGCACGTCTGGCAGAACGGATAGCAGTCCAACCCCGATTCGCGTTCGGAATCCTCAGCGAGCACGCGGAGCACCTCTTGGCGAAGCTGCAGGAAACGAAGACGGTCCGCGGCCGCGTCGAGAGCCTGCTGATGCCGATCCTCCACACCGGCGAGGCATCCATGGACCTCGTCGCCGAGAAACTGATCGTCAGCAGACAGACCCTCTACCGCCAGTTGCGGGCCGAAGGAGTCACGTTCGAGGCGGTGCTCGACGAATTGCGACACAAGCTGGCGGTTCACTATCTCAGCGGCCGGAAGACCTCGGTCAACGAGACGGCGTACCTTGTCGGCTTCTCTGACCCGGCGGCCTTCTCCCGAGCCTTCAAGCGTTGGACGGGGCAGCCGCCGCGCTCCCTGCGGGTGTGAAGAATCCAGCTCAGAAAAGGTCCAGCCAGTAGAAGATGACGAAGTTCATGGCGAGGTTGAAGCCAGCGTGGGCGACGATCGCCCCCAGCACCGTGCCGGTCAGCCGTCGAAATGCGTAGAACATCAGCGAACTGACGAACATGGCCGTGACCCACAACGCCGCCGGCGCAGGCAGGAACCCCCACGCGCCTGCCGTGTAGACAATGCCGAAGTGGGCAAGATGAACCACCGAAAAGGCTCCCGCGTCAATCAGCGCCGCCGCTCGATCACCCACCCGGGAGGCCAGGCTCTCGTGGGCTACGCCACGGTAGAGGAGCTCCTCCCCAACCGGGCTGAACAACATCCCGATCACGGCGAAGATCACGAAATAGATGAGCCGGTTCGTCTCCGACAGTCCGGTAGGAACCGCAGAATACGACCCGGCGATGTACACGAACGGGTTCCCACCGTCGTCTCCCCACAGGGAGGTGAACAGGGCGAAGCCTGCCAGGCTGAACCCCACCCCCGTGACCGCGGCCGGAATCATCCACCGCCACCGCGGGGGCCGCACGAGCCGGATCCGCTTGCGCCCCGCCGGGGTCAGGACAATCCAGGGAAGCAGCGCCATCGCCACAAATACCAGACTGACGACCTGGTAGCTGCCGGTCACGTTTGAATGAAGCACCAGCGCCACCCTGATGATGCCGAACACCACGAGGAGGAGCACTCCGGTGCGGACGTCAAGCGCAATACAGCGCCGCAGCGGCCGTCGGATCTCCGCTGTCGCGTCAGAAGTGCCTCGCGTGGTCTCGTGGACCAAGTGCTGCTCGCTCGTTATGTGACGGGGCACGGTGACGCTTCTCCCTGCCACCCGATTGGTAGAAGCGGGTGCGCCGGGGCTCCCCGTGCTGTTACCCACCATCGCAGTCGCTGAGGGCAATTCACATCACCCTGGAAATCAAAAAACTGTCCGGACGCGCCAAAGTGGACGGCGCTCGATCGATTGCTCCACCCTCGCAATCGACCAGGTGGAGCACTGTCGGCTAGGACGGAGCGGCTAAGAGCGGGTCCCTCCAGGCCAAGCGGACACCCTGATCTGCCGATCCACTCCTGGCCAGCGCGCTGATCAGGCGGCTTTGGCGCGGCGACGCCTGTAGATGACGTACTCGGCCACAATCAAGTTGGCTAACCAAGCCGAGGCGGTGAACACGATCTGCCCTGTGCCATCGGGTGACTTCGAGAGGACTTCGGGTCCGATGATCAGGAGAGCCTCAGTGCCCGCGGCTGCACCGATCGCATAGGCACGCGTCATCCAGGCGCCGTGACGTGGCACGTCCACCACCCTCCATACGAAGAGCAGACCGAGGGCGATACTCACCACCATGGACAAGCCGATGATCAACCGTACGAGCAGCAGAATGACACCGCCACTCGCCGTGAAGTAGAGGGTCGCCAACCACAGGCCAGAGAGTGCTGCGAGCAGGCCCATGGGTACGAGAACCCGCCCGACGATCCGATGCCAGGTTCGACGTCTAAGCGAGGGAACGAACTGGAACGCGCCGACCAATGTGTACACGGTGACGCTGACAATGTGAAGGACGATCGCGACTGGTGAATGGAAAAACCGCTCGTTCTCCGGTGTGATCGCCGCACCGCCTGTCAACTCAGTGAGACGCGCCGCCCCGCCCACGATCGGGAAGAGGCTGAGGAGGATCAATCCGGCGGGCACCAGCCACGGGGAATATCTGCGAGTGGCTGGTCGGCGCGTTTCGGGGGCCGCGGGATCCGTCAGGAATGCCCTGCTCAGCATGGTCCTTGCCCTTCCTTCGCGGATTGAAGCAGTCGCCCGGGCTGTCGTCGTTGCTGGGCCCTCGTCTACCAATTCCGGCATGTCGTTTCGATCCGTCTCCTGCCATAGAGTCCCATCCAGAGCCTCAGGTGCCCATACCCCCAGGAATCAGATGCTTGATCGCACGCGACATCTGAGCGGAGCGCCCAGAGGGCGGCGCCGTCGCAGTTCCAATTTTCAGACCGCCAACGCAGCCGCCCATGGGGCAGTGTCCGCCACAGGACTCGACCTCATCCTGGAGGCTCGGAGGCGGCGCCGTCCGACGCTCGATTCGGAGACCATATATAGGGGGTGGTTGTTGTCAGCCCTTGGAAACCGAGCCTCCGCAGAATCGGCTCGCTGTCAGCAGACGCGTCGACGTGCAGGTAGCGGGCGCCCCGAGTCACAGCAATATCAGCCCGACGGGCGACAAGTGCCCCGTAGATGCCGCGACGACGCCACTTAGTCAACGTCGAGCCTCCCCACAGCCCGGCGATGGCGCCGTTGTCCGGGAGCACCAACCATGCGGCGGAGACCACTTCGCCGTCCGCCTCCGCTGCCAGGATCGCCAAGCGCTCGGGGTTGACCGACTTGCGATGCCAGAGGTCAGCGACAAGCCATGCGAAGTCTCCGCCCCACACCTGGCTTTGCAGCTCGCCGATTCGTTCGAGATCGTTCAGATCCTCGACTTCCCTGAAGGTGATGCCACGGGGAGTGGGAACGTCGCGAGCCATCCCGGCGATCTCGGCAATCATGACCGTCTCGGATTCCTCGGGCACGAAGCCAGCAGCGATCAGGCGGTCGGGAATGTCCTTCGGCCGATCGTGGCCGCGCGTCTTCCATTCCATAGCTTCCCCGCGGTGCGCAAAGAAGTCTCGCTGGCTCGCGATCAGAGCGTCCAGTGCTGCCCCGTCGACGGCGATGTTCGGCACGGTTTCGACGAATCCGCGATGGTCACCCGCGACGCGGAGGAGCTGATCGTCGCGTCTGTAGGTGAGACCCTCTCGAGGGTTACGGGGGATCACCCTGCGTAGCTCAGCGTCGTAGAGCGCCAGCAGTTCAGCAGTGGTGGCCATTGGCCGACTCATCTCCCCCCACCGGCTCGGAGCACGGGGCGAGGTCGGTCATCGTGTCAGCGATGGCCATCAGGATTATCGCTTTTGACGACGGATGATCAAGGCCCGGCGAGCCTTATGCAGTTGGGGCATGAAGCCGTAGATGACGATTGGCACGGCGATCGTGGCGAGGATGAGGGTCCGCAGAACTACGGCAACGTCGGTCAGGAGGTTGCCGAGGAGCAGATTCAGAACGGTGAGAGTGGGGAAGACCGCGATCCAGATCATCAGGGCCAGCTGATGTTTGGAGGGAGGGGGTACGGGCGTTGGCGTGCGGGGTATCGCGTTTGCGGACATGACGTCTCCTTCGTTCGAGGTGCTGTGGTTTGTTACTGGTTGACGCGGCGGGCGCGGTGCGCGGTAAGGTCATGCGCGCAATCCTCTGCGACGAGATCGGCGTTGACGGCAATCGCGGCGGCGGAGCCTTGTCCGGCGGCCGTGATCACCTGGGCACGGGGGTCGGCGGCGTTGCCGACGATCCACACTCCCGGGGTGCTGGTTCGTCCCGACCCGTCATGGGACACCCAGCCGAACTCGTCCGCAGCGCAGCCGAGGTTGACCAGGAGCTGCGAGTTGGGCAGGAATCGGGGCCGGACGAAGACTGCGGAGCGGGAGACGAAGTTGCCGTCGATCAACTCGACGCCCCCGAGCTTGTCGTCGACGACGACCAGGTGGGCGATCACCCCTTCGTGGATGCGAACGCCGCGCGCGGACAGCTGCTCGCGCTGATCCGGGGTGAGGGAGTCCGTGTGGGGGAAGAGAATGAGGTCTTCGGTCCATTGCCTGATCAGCAGGGCGTGCTGGACGGCCTCCGGGGAGCCGCCGAGGACTCCGATCGGCTCGTCGCGGACCTCGTAGCCGTGGCAGTAGGGGCAGTGCAGCACGTCGCGACCCCATCGCTCGCGGACGCCAGGGATCGCCGGCAATCCATCACGCAGGCCGCCTGCGAACACGATGCGTCGCGCCGATAGGTGTGCGCCGTTCGCCAGGCGTGCCCGGAACCCCAGCGCCACCTCCTCTACCGTGTCCTCAAGGATTACGCCACCGTAGCTGGCCAGTTCGGCGCGGCCCTCCTCCAGAAGGGCGCCGGGTCGGCTGCCGTCCCGGCCGAGGAAGCCGTGCATCCGAGTGGATGGCGCGTTTCGCGGCGCGCCCGCGTCGACGACGGCGACCGTGCGCCGTGCGCGGAGGAGGACCAGGGCGGCGTTCAGTCCGGCTGCGCCGCCACCTATCACGAGTACGTCGAATTCTTTCATGTGCGACAGCCTGGCTCGGGCGCGTCCATCTGGCACTATTTGTTGCTGATACTGGGACGGATCGAGGTGCATGCGAATGGACGCCAGTTCACAGACGATCGATGCGACCCTGCACGCGGTCGGGACGCGCCTCAAGCGCTTGCGGACCGAGCGGGGCATCACCCTGGCCGACCTCTCGGAGACCACTGGCATCTCGAAGAGCACGCTGTCTCGACTCGAGACGGGACAGCGCCGAGCCACTCTCGAGCTGTTGCTGCCTCTCGCCCAGGCGTACCGGGTGCCGCTCGATGACCTCGTGGGCGCCCCGGAGGTGGCCGACCCGCGGGTCCGCCTCAAGCCCCGACGGGTGAATGGGCGCATCGTGGTGCCGCTCACCCCTCAACGCGGAGGAGTCCAGGCGTGGAAGATTCTCATCCCCGCCTCGCAGAACGAGCCGAAGCCGAAGGTGCACGAAGGCTACGAGTGGCTCTACGTGCTGTCCGGGCAGATGCGGCTGGTCCTCGGCGACCACGACCTGGTCCTGGAGGCGGGGGAGGTGGCCGAATTCGACACCCGCCTGCCGCACTGGTTCGGAAGCGCCGGAGGTCAGCCCGCTGAGGTGCTGAGTCTTTTCGGGCGGCAGGGCGAAGGTGCCCATGTGCGCGCGAAGTCCGAGCCGAGGTAGGCACACCGGACTCCCGAGTCGTGATGCGTGAGGAGTCCCGCGACACAACGGCGGTCAGCTGCCCAGCCCGCGCACCTAGGGCGATGGCTAGGCCGGGCCCCCGTCGCGGTCCTAAAATCTGAGGCGACGGGCCGCGGAGGTGATCACATCCCGATCACTCTCCTTGAGACCAAGCTCCACGTGCCGACGCCGCGCCCAGGTCACGTCCCGCGTCCTCGGCTGGGCGAGCGCTTCAATGTCCGTTCCCTTCCTGCCCTGACCCTCGTGTCCGCACCGCCCGGCTTCGGTAAGACGGCGCTGCTCACGGAGTGGCTCGCCGGCCGGGATTCCGCTCAGGTAGCGGCCTGGGTGTCCCTCGACGAGGGCGACAACGATCCGGTGGTCTTCTGGACCTACCTCGTGTCGGCGCTCCGCCGTGCGGCACCTGGGGTGGGGGAGTCCTCGATGACCCTCCTGGAAGACTCACCTGTCGTGCCCATGCGCACGCTGATCACGATGCTGGTGAATGACCTCTCTGCCGCTGACTGCGACCTCGTGCTGGTCCTTGACGACTATCACCATATCCAGGCGTCGGAACTACAGGAGTCCATGTCCCTGCTGATCGCGAGACTCCCGCCGCGGGCGCGCGTCGTGATTGCCAGTCGGAGCGACCCGCCGTTCCCGCTCGCGCGGCTGCGCAGCACCGGTCAGCTGCTCGAAATCCGCGCGGCAGAACTGCGCTTCTCGCGGCAGGAGGCGGACGACTATCTCGGCGGCATGCTGTCCGGCCCTGTCCCACCGGAGGATGTAGATGCCCTCGAGCAGCGAACGGAGGGCTGGATCGCCGCGCTGCAGCTGGCGGCGCTGTCCATGCAGCGCGTCGACGACATCAGCTCGTTCGTGGCAGGCTTCGCGGGCGACGACCGCTACATCCTCGACTACCTGGTCGAGGAGGTTCTCGATCACCAGCCGCCGTCGGTGCGGGACTTCCTCCTCCATACATCGATCCTGGATCGGCTGACCGGCCCTCTGTGTGACGCGGTGACGGGAGGCGCAAATGGGACGGCACTACTCGAAACGCTCGAGCGCTCGAACCTCTTCGTCGTTGCGCTGGACGACCGACGCCGCTGGTACCGCTATCACCACCTGTTCGGTGACGTCCTGCACGCCCGCCTGCGAGAGGAACTGCCGACGCTGGTTCCCGACCTCCAACGACGCGCGGCGGCCTGGTACGACGCGACGGGTCACGCGGGGGAGGCGGTGCGCCACGCGCTGGCGGGGGGCGATGTGCAGTTCGCGGCGGACTGCATCGAGAGGGCGGAGCCGTTCATGCGCCAGACCAGGCAGGAGGTGACGCTCAGGAGGTGGTTCGACGCCCTCCCCGAGGAGGTGTTCGCCGATCGCCCGGCCCTCGCCGTCGCGTCGGCCGGCGCCCGGCTCGCCGTGGGAGATGCGAGGGGTGTGGACAAGCGGCTCGCTCAGGCGGAGCAGAGGCTCGCCAAAGACCCCCAACCAGAAGCCGACGGAGGTCTGGCCGGATGGGTCGCCGTCTATCGGTCCGCGTCAGCTCAGCTGCGGGGCGACCTGGAGGCTACGGTCGCGCATGCCGGCCGAGCGCAGGAGCTCATCGCGCCGGATGACCATGCCGCTCGCGGGGCGGCCCGGTCGCTTCGAGGTCTCGCGGCGTGGGCGAGGGGGGATCTCGACGCGGCCTACGCCGAGTACTCGGCGGGTATGCAGAGCCTGGACTCCGCAGGCTTCGCCGCCGACGTCGTCGGGGGGATGGTGACCCTCGCCGACCTCCGGATCGCGCAGGGGCGTCTTCGGGATGCGCGCGCCCTCTACGAGCAGGGTCTGAAACGGGCGACCGCTGTCGAGCCAGCACTGCGGGGCGCCGCCGATATGCATGTGGGCCTGGCCATGCTCGACATCGAGACCGGCGACAGCGCCGCTGCGGAACGTCACCTCCGGCAGAGCGTGGAGTTGGGGGACCAGAATGGCTTCCCGAAGAACCCCTACCGATCGCGAGTGGCTCGCGCACGCCTCGCCGAGTTGAGCGGGCAGGTCGAGGCCGCGCTGGAGCTGCTCTGGGAGGCGGAAGAGGTATTCACCAGCGACTTCTCGCCGAATGTGCGCCCCGTTCCGGCGCTGCGCGCGCGCCTGCTGGTCCGCGCAGGGCGCATCGACGATGCCGGGCGCTGGGTGGACGAGCGTGGGCTCACTCTGCAGGACGAGGTCAGCTACCTCTCCGAGTTCGAGCACCTCAGCCTCGCGCGCGTCCTCCTGGCACGAGGGCGCAGCTCGCCAGGCGGCAGCGAGGTCCGCGAGGCCGCCGCGCTCCTGAACCGACTGCTGGCAGCCGCCGAATCGAGTTACAGAGCCGGGTCGACAGTCGAGTCGCTTCTGCTCTCGGCCCTCGCATCCCGGCAGCTGAACGACCACAGACGCTCGTTCGAGTTCCTTGAACGTGCGCTGCGCCTGGCGGAGCCCGAGGGCTACGTGCGCGTGTTCCTCGATGAGGGCACGCCGATGAAGGATTTGCTCCGGGCCGTCAGCGTACGATCCGGATCTTCGCGCTACCTCGATGAGCTGCTGGGTGCGATCCGCGCGCGGGACGCAGAGACGCGCAACGACCTGCTGACCGATCGGGAACTCGGGGTGCTCAGGCTGTTGGCGACCGACCTGAGCGGGCCAGACATCGCCCGCGAGCTTGTCGTCTCACTGAACACCGTTCGCAGTCACGTCAAGAGCATCTACTCGAAGCTCGAGGTGGGCGACCGGCGCGCTGCGGTGCGTCGGGCAGGGGAGCTCGGGCTGCTGCGGACTCGCCGGACCTGATCGGTCCTACTCGCTCCAACCACGTTGCTTTCAAGCAGTACGACTGCGAATCACCACCTCGGTTCACCAGGTCTGGTGACGCGTCCTCCCCACACCTCTCCCTACCTTTCGAGGAGAAGCAAGCTGCAGCGCACCTCGCGAGGCGCGAGCCACATCGGAACGGGAGCTCGAATGATTCAGTCCGACGCGTCGGCCTTCCCTGAGCACGGGGGACGGTACGAGATCCGCCTCAAGGGGCACGTGGACGATCGGTGGAGCGCCTGGTTTGAAGGCGAGCGGCTCACTCGTGAGCACGACGGGACGACCGTTCTCCACTGCTCAGTGCCTGATCAGGCGGCCCTCCACGGGCTGCTTCACCGAATACGCGACGTCGGCCTCCCGCTGATCTCCGTGACACCGGTGCCTCTGCAGAACCCCCCTACAGCCGAACAAGGAACACCACATGACTCCGATCACTCCTGACCCATCACGCCCATCGATGAGGGCCGCTGTCTACCGCCGATTCGGCGATCCTGAGGTCGTCGAGGTTGTCGACGTCCCCCGCCCGAGACCGCGTCGCGGCGAGGTGCTCATCAGGGTGGCTGCAAGCACGGTGAGCATGGCGGACTACCGCGCGCGCAGCAAAGACGTCCCGCCAGGCCTGGCCCTGCTCTCGTCCGTGACGCTGGGCTTCCGGGCTCCGCGAATTCGGACCCTCGGCATGGATGCCGCCGGCGTCGTCGAGGAGGTCGGCGAAGGCGTCGACGCGTTCCGCCCCGGCGACGAGGTGCTCGCGATGTTGGGAGCCGCGTTCGGCGGGCACGCCGAGTATGCGACGATCGCGGCTGACGGGCCGATCGTGCGCAAATCCCGCAACCTCTCCTTCGAGGAGGCCGCCGCGCTCGTCTTCGGCGGAATCACGGCCCAAGCGTTTCTCCGCCAGGCAGAGATCCGGCCGGGAAGCAGGGTCCTCGTCAACGGCGCATCGGGGGCCGTCGGCTCCGCGGCCGTTCAACTCGCCAAGGAGGCGGGCGCGCAGGTCACCGCGGTCTGCAGCGCTCGAAACATCGACCTTGCACGGACACTCGGGGCGGATCGGGTGATCGACTACGCAGCGGTTGACTTCGCAGCCGAGGGAGTGGAGTACGACGTCATTCTCGACGCGGTGGGCAACGCGCCCTTCCAACGGTCCGAGTCCCTGCTGCGGCCGGGCGGCGCTCTGCTCCTGGTCGTCACCGACCTCGCAGGCGTGCTGAAAGCCCGCAGCCGCACCCGGTCAAGTGGAAAGCGCGTGATCACGGGAACAGGGCGCTACGAAGCTGAGGACCTCGCCTTCCTCGTGCGCCTCGCGGAAGAGGGGCGCCTACGTCCCCTCGTCGAGGGGATCTACGGGCTTGACGACATCGTCGCGGCCCACCGCTTCGTGGACGGCGGACGCAAACGCGGCAGCGTCGTCGTCCGGATCGGGTCCCCGATCGCCCCCACAAGCTCCACGCACACCGAATCCTCCGCCACAGAAGGGCACATCAAATGAGCGGCATCCTGCTCGAGGCCACCGAGATCACCCGGTCCTACGGACGAGGCGCGGCCCGCTTCGACGCGCTGAAAGGAGTAGACCTGCGCATCCTGGAGGGCGAATCCGTCGCCATCGTCGGCAGGAGCGGGTCGGGCAAGTCGACGCTCATGCACCTCCTCGCGCTCCTCGACCAGCCCGACGCGGGAACTATGCAGGTTGCCGGCGCCGACGCGTCGACCCTGAATGCGCGACAGGTCAACCGGATCCGCAATCAGGACTTCGGCTTCGTGTTCCAGCAGTTCTTCCTCACACCCAACGCGACGGTCCTCGACAACGTCGTGCTGCCCCTGAAGATCGCGGGCGTCCCACGCCGTGAGCGCACGGCACGCGGGATGGCGGTGCTCGAGCAGCTGGAACTCGCCGACAAGGCGAAGAACAAGGCGGTGGACCTGTCCGGCGGCCAGAAGCAGCGCGTCGTCATCGCGCGGGCGCTCGCGAACGACCCGAAGGTGATCTTCGCCGACGAGCCGACAGGCAACCTCGACACGGCCACTGGGCGGCTGGTCGAAGACCTGCTGTTCACCCTCAACAAGGAGCGAGGCATCACCCTCGTCATCGTCACCCACGACCTCGATCTCGCCGCTCGCTGCGAGCGACGGGTCTTTATCCAGGACGGTCGCGAAGTGCGCTCGCCCGAATTCGCCGGAGTGTCCGCATGAACGCCATCGACCTGATCACGACCGCCGCCAGCAACGGACTGCGCAGTCGTGTCCGCACCACGCTCACTGTGCTTGCCATCTTCATCGGCGCCTTCACCCTAACCATCACCAGCGCCATCGGGACCGGGGTGTCCTCGTATATCGACAACCAGATCGGAGCGTTCGGAGCGCCGGACGTGCTTTCCATCGCGAAGGCCGCCGAAGAGGCTCCCGTAATAGACGAAGGCCCCCGACCCTACGACCCGGATCAGGCGATACTCGCGGCGGACTTCACCCAGTTCGAAGCAGAAGCGCTCACTGACGCGGATCTCGCCGCGATCGAGAAGGTTCCCGGGATCCTTGACGTGAGCCTCGTCCGCCAAGTCAGCCCCCGCTATGTCGAATGGGACGGGAACGGCAAGTTCGAGCTCGACGTCAACGCAGGGGCCTCGCTCACCACGCCCGATCTCGCGGCGGGCGATCAGCTCACCGGCACGGAGCCTCAGATCCTGCTGGTCACCTCCTATGTCGAACCCCTTGGCTTCGCGGACGCCCAATCGGCGGTGGGGGAGACCGTGACAATCGGCGTCGCCGACTACACCGGCGCGATGCACGAGGTCACAGCCACGGTGGCAGGCGTGCAGAACGACACCCTTCTCGCATCCGGCGCAGCCCTCAATCAGCCCCTCGTCGACCAGCTCTACGCCGTTCAGGGCGAAGGCCGGCCGGCGAGGACGGAGGAGAGCTCCATCCTCGCCATGGCGCACTTCGATCCCGCCGCGGGCGCAGAGGCGGTCGAGGCATTGAAGGCGGACCTCGCCGATCGAGGCTACGACGCGGTCACCGTGGCCGACCAGATCGGAGTCATCCAGACCGTCATCAGCGGCATCACGGGCGTCCTGAACGCATTCGCGGTGATCGCACTGATCGCCGCCGGCTTCGGCATCATCAACACCCTCCTGATGAGCGTTCAGGAGCGCACCCGCGAGATCGGCCTCATGAAGGCGATGGGCATGGGGGGCGGACGAATCT
>Ga0190267_10000218_pt1 | contig 12367 bp, 10 predicted proteins | sample Popmic239T_FD_140332 | JGI IMG/M metagenome (GOLD analysis project Ga0190267, IMG submission 140332) | Populus adjacent soil microbial communities from riparian zone of Oak Creek, Arizona, USA - 239 T | ecosystem: Environmental > Terrestrial > Soil > Riparian zone | place: USA: Arizona... | reverse complement strand
GGGGAACAGGACCACCGATTGCGACGACCAGAGGGAGGTCGGGATCGCGAGATTGCTGATCACGTGCAGCATCGCGACGGTAACGATGAAGGCGAGGAAGAACCAGTTCGCGACATAGATGCGCGGTTCGGGGCGCTTGACGACCTCGATCAGGACGCCGGGCGCGGAGACCGAGAAGGCGGCCCACTCGCGAGCCCCCGACCCGGACCGGTCTGCAGGCAGCGGGACCCGTCGCAACGGCATGTTCAGCGCGTACGCCTCGTCGATCACGCCGCCTTCCCGCAGGTCACCAAGATGGGGCATGAGCGAGTACGTGAACGCGTGCCGGCCCCGGTCGATGTCGGGGGCGGGCGACTGTGAGGCCCGCAGCAGCGACAGCCGCAGCACGTTGCCGAAGACGTCGTAGCCGTACTTCGAGTCGTTCAGCAGGGCGACCCCGTACCCCGGCTCCGACAGGTCGGCCCACTTGTGGGCGCACACCTCGAAGCGGGCCAGGTCCCAACTGGTGTTGCGGTGCGTCGGCCGCTCGACGTGGCCGTACTGGATCTCGAACGTCGCCCGGCGGGCATGCACGTCCACCGGGAAGGCAACCTTCAGCAGCTTGTGCCGCTCCTGCCAGTCGACCTCGGTGACGAAGTCGATCCGCCTCGACCCGGGCCGCAGCAGCACCGACTGCCCAAGCCACGACGACCCGAACCGCCGCTCCACCCGCACCCCGCCCTCGACCGCCACGATCGACGAGACCGAGGACAGCTCCACGAACGAGTCCATGTACGACGCGTCGATGTCCCACGCGTCCCAGTTCGGCGGGCGGTCCTCGTGCAGGCACAAGACGTTGCCGCGCTCCCCCGGCGCCAGCACCTCCCGCTCCGCCTCTTTGTCCCACACCGACACCAGCATCCCGTCGTCGTCGAGCTCGACCCGCACCACGTCGTTCTCGATCGACCGCTCCCCCACCACGACCCCGCCGACGACGCCGGAGCCAGCCCCAACCACAGCCCCAGCCTCTACCACCCGGTACCCCAACGCGGGCACGCCCTCCTGCGCGACCGGCGCCGCGTTCACCAGCGCGACCGGCGAGCGCATCCCCTCCGTGTCCACGTCGGCCAGCAGCGCCTCAACGCCCGCCGCAACCCCCGCCGACGCCACCGCCCGCACGCCGGCATAGATGCGCCTGCTGTCGTCGTAGACCCACGAGATGCTCGTGCCCGGCAGCACGTCGTGGAACTGGAGCAGCAGCAGGTCCTTCCACGCCGCGTCCAAGTCCACCGCAACCCCCGCCGCCGTCGTCCACAGCTCGGCCTCGCGCAACAGCAGCTCCAGCGTGCGGTTCTCCCGCTTCGACATAGCCGACGTCGTGTACGTCCCCCGGTGGAACTCCAGGTACAGCTCGCCGACCCACACACCCGCCCGCGAACCCGCCGCCGCCACATCCGACTCCGCCGCCGACCAGAACTCGTCGACACTCGACATCGAGACCACCGGCGCGCCATCGAGATCCGCGTACCGGCGGGCCTTCTCCAGCATCTCCCGCGTGGGCCCGCCGCCCCCGTCGCCGTAGCCGAACAGGTACAGCGAGCGGCCCGACACGTCGTGGTCGCGGAAGCTGCGCACGTTGTGGTCGATCTGGGCCATCGAGAAGTCGCCGTTGTACGTGTCGGCGGGCGGGAAGTGGGTCAGCACGCGCGACCCGTCGATCCCCTCCCACCAGAACGTGTGGTGCGGGATCCGGTTGACCGTGCTCCACGACAGCTTCTGGGTCAGGAACCGCCCGATGCCCGCCCGTCGCATGATCTGGGGCAGCGAGGCCGAGTAGCCGAACACGTCGGGCAGCCAGACCTCGTCGGGCGTCACCCCGAACTCGTCCTCCAGGAAGCGGGCCCCGTGCACGATCTGGCGCACCAGCGACTCGCCCGACGGCACATTGCAGTCCGCTTCCACCCACATCGCCCCGACCAGCTCGAAGCGCCCGTCGGCAACCCGCGCCTTGATCCGGTCGAACAGCTCCGGGTACGCCGACTTCATCCACGCCAACTGCTTCGGCTGCGAGCAGGCGAAGCGGTACTCCGGGTACTCGTCCATCAGCCGCAGCGCGGTGCTGAACGTGCGGGCGCACTTGCGAACGGTCTCCCGGAACGGCCAGAGCCACGCGGTGTCGATGTGCGCGTTGCCGACCGCGTGAAGCCGGTGGGCGCTGGCCGACGTGCCGACCGACAGCGCCGTCGCCAGCACCTCTCGGGCCGACGCCGCCGTCCCCGCCACGTCGCCCTGGTCCAGCACCCGCAGCGCGTCGACCAGGCACCGCAGCACCTGATGCCGACGGGGCTGGTCGGCCGGGAGGTGGTCGTACAAGTCGAGCAGCACGCCCATGTCGGTCGCCAGCGCCTCGACCTCGCGGTTCCACACCGCCAACTCGGCCCGGTCGAGCCGGAACAGTGGCTTGCCCCCGTAGTCGGGCGCGAGCGACGCCGCCGGGCGCGGCTCCAAGTCGGCGATGGGGTTGGCCGCCGCCTCCAGCCACACGTCGACTGCCTCGCCCCCTTCGGCCTTGGGCGTGATCCGCACGGTCGGGTGCTTCGACGACACCCCCTGGACCGGCACGCCGTCCTCCCACACCATCCCCTCGGCGCCGAAGCCGACCATGCCGCGGTAGCCGAGGCCGATCCGCGCCATGACGTCGGCGCCGCGCCACTCCTCGGGCACGACGCCGCGGAGGCGGAACCACGTCGTGGCCCACGCCGCGCCCCACGAGTCGCCGACGCGGAAGGGCGTGTAGTCGGCGGCCACCGCCTCCGAGTACGGGATCGGGTCGCCGTGCACATGGTGGGCGACGACGTCGAGCGGGCGGACAGGGCCGAACACCGCGGGGACCACGTCCCGCCACAGCGCCTTGTACAGCCTCTCGCGGGTGACGGCAGGCGTCTCCTCCATTGCAGGCGAGGGTACCGGCCCGCGGCGGCCGTCAGAGGTCGAGCTGTTGGCTGGACAGGTAGAAGTACAGGCCTTTGGCCGCCATCAGCTCCGCGTGCGTCCCCTGCTCGACCAGGCGGCCCCGCTCGAGCACGAGGATGAGATCCGCGTTGCGGATCGTCGAGAGCCGGTGGGCGATGACGAAGGACGTGCGCCGGTCGAGCAGCCGGTCGAGGTTTTCCTGCACCGCCCGCTCGGCCTCGGTGTCGAGCGAGCTGGTGGCCTCGTCGAACAACAGGATCGGCGGCTCGTGGTACACCGCCCTGGCGATGGCGACGCGCTGGCGCTGCCCGCCTGACAACAGCAGCCCGGTCTCGCCGACCTTGGTGTCGTAACCGAGCGGCAGCCGCACGATGAAGTCGTGGGCGCCCGCGATGGTGGCCGCCCGCACGACCCGCTCCATGTCGGGCGCGTCGTCGCCAAAGGAGATGTTGCGGGCGATCGTGTCGGCGAACAGGAAGCTCTCCTGCAGCACGACGCCGATGTGCCGGCGCAACTGGCGGTAGTCGAGCCCGCGCATGTCGACGCCGTCGTAGAACACCGCCCCCTCGGTCGGCTCCACCAGGCCGGCCAGGCACTTCACCAACGTGGTCTTGCCCGAGCCGCTGCGACCGACGATGGCGACGGTCGTCCCCGCGGGCACGTCGACGGTGATGCCCGAGATGATCTCCGGCGAGTCCGGCCCGCCATAGCGGAACCCGACGTTGGCCAAGCGCACCCGGCCTTCGAGCACCGGCACCGGTTGCAGCCGCGAGCGGTCCTCGCCCTGCTCCGGCTCCTCTTCGAAGATGTCGCTGAGGCGCGACAACAGCACCGACGCGACCTGCATGTCGTCCCACAGCGCGAGCAGGGCGACGATCGGGCCGTTGGCCAAGACGAGCAGCGTGCTGAACGACACCAGCCCGCCGATCGTCAACGAGCCGTCCAGCACGCGCAGCGACCCGATCCACACGAACCCCACCAGCGAGACGAACGTCAGCGCCTGCACCGCGCCGTCGTAGGCCATCGTGGCCCGGTCCGACTTGAGCTGGCGGTCCGACAGCGCGCCGTACTCGCGCACCATGGCCCGTCGCAGGGCGTCCTCGCCGCCGATGGCCTTCACCGTCTCGATGCCCTTCACCGCATCGACCTGGAGCGAGTGGTAGGCGGTGAAGGCCTCCTCCAGGCTGTCGGCCAGCGGCCTGATGCGGCGCACGGCGAAGCGCATCAGCAGTGCGTAGGCGGGCGCGGCGGCGAGGAACAGCAGGGCCAGCACCACGCTCGTGGCGAACATCAGCGTGACCGCCACCACCAGTTGCACCAGCGCGGTGATGGCGCTCACCGAGTGCTGGACGAGGAACTGGCGCACCTGCCGCATCCCGATCAGACTGCGCTGCAGGTCGCCGGTCCGGCGGGCGTAGAAGTAGCGCATCGGCAGGGCCAGCATCCTGCCCGCCACGTGGTCGAGGGTCTCGGCGTCCATGCGGACGGCGGTCGTGCTGAGGATGAGCCGCTGCGCGTACGACGCCGCCACGCTGACGACGAACACCGCCGCCATCGACAGCACGAGGACCTGCAACAGGTCGAAGTCGCGGCGCGGCAGGACCCGGTCGACCACGACGCCGAGCAGGACCGGCAGGGCAAGCTGCAACGCGCTCACGACCATGGCCAGGACGGCGGCGCCCGCGAACGACCGCCAGTGCCGACGAAGGAACGGCCGCAGCCAGGCGAAGCCCGACGGCGCGGCGGGGGCCTCGTCAAGCCGGTCGGTCGGCGAGAACAGCACCGCGTACCCGGACCACGCCTCTTCAAGTTCGGCGCGCGGAATGCGACGGGTGCCGCTGGCCGGGTCCGCGATGCGGGCCGTCGTGTCGTCAAGGTCGAACAGCACGACCCAGTGGTTGCCCTTCCAATGGACGACGGCGGGCAACGGCATGGCGTCGGTGTTGCGACGGGAGACCTTGAGGGCGCGGGCGGCCAGTCCCACCGACTCGGCGCCGCGGGCAAGCCCGCGCAGGCTCGTGCCGTCGATGCCGGTGCCCACCGCGTTGCGGATGCGGGCCAGGCTCACCCGGGCGCCGAAGTGCCGGCACACCATAGCCAGCGCGGCCGCGCCGCAGTCGGCCTCGTCGACTTGGCGCACGACCGGGAACGTGCGAATCCGGCGCCGGCGCTCGGTCGCCGCCTCCCCCTCGAACGAGGCCACGTCCTCGGCGGCGGCGGCAGCAGGCAGCAGCTCCTCCGAGACGTCGAGCGGCACGCGCGCGTGGCGGCGGTAGTCGTACTGCGCCACGCGCGACGCGATGTCGTCGCGCAACGCAGGGTCGGCGGCGACCAGCTTGTCGAAGGCGGCCCGGTCGAGGCGCAGGGTCTTGCCGTCGACCTCGGCCACGACGGTGGCAGTGGCCGCTTCGCCGGTGAGCAGGGCGCGCTCGCCGACCACGTCGCCAGGGCCGATGACGGCGACATCGCCCCCCGCCCGCGACACGCGCATGCGTCCCTCTTCCACGATGTGCATGGCGTTGGTCGGCTCGCCCTCGCGGCAGATCGTCTCGCCTGCGACGACGGCGACGGGCTCGAGCGACCGGAGCAGCGCGGCCATGGCGTCGCCCGCCAGCCGGGCAAACGGCGACGAGAGGCGGAGCAGGTCGCCGAGCGCGTGGCGGCGCATCGCGATCCGGACCGCGTCGGCGATGCGCGGGTCGCGTGCCACCAGGGCGCGGAACACTCCCGCGTCGAGGCGCAGGGCGTCGAGCGGGCTGCTCGCCCGAACGGTCGCGGTGCGCGGCTCGCCAGTGAGGAGCGCCGTCTCGCCGAAGCTGTCGCCGGGGCCGAGCAGGTTCAACGAGACCTCGCCCGCAGGCCCGTCCTTCAAAACGCGGGCGCGGCCTTCGACGATGACGAACATGGCGTCGGCCACGTCGCCTTCGGCGAACACCGCGTCGCCGTACGCGAACGACACCGGGACGAAGCTGGCGACAACGAGCTCGCGCACCTCCGGGGTGAGGAAGGACAGCAGGGGCAGCGACGCCAGGGCCTCGGACGGGGTCATGCCCACCGCACCCGTTGCGCGACCTCGCGCCGGAGCGCGGCGGCGAGGAGCGCGTCGGCGGCCCGCCGCCGGATGTCGACGTCGTCGACCGACGGCATCTCCTTCGACTCGATCCGCACCAGCAGGAGCCCGAAGGGTCCGAGCAGGTCGCCGGGGCGCGCGCCGAGCACCGCGGTGGAGACGGTGTCGTCGAGCTCTTCGATGAGGACGGTGCGACGGTCGAGCACGGCGCCGGCGGTGGTGCAGGCCTCGGCGAGCGGCATGCCGTCGCTGCGCACCGACAGCGCCGCCTCCCGCGCCGCCCCCTCGCTGGCGAAGCGGGCTTCGTCGAACTCCACGCGGACCCAGTCGAGCTGCTTGCGAGCGACCTCGGCGGCAACGGCCTCGTCGGTCACCACCTCGGCGCGGAGGCGGTCGATGGCGCTGTCGACGTCGGCGTCGGCGGGGGGCGTCTCGCCGTGTCGCGCCATGTGGGCGGCCACGCGCCGGGCCAGCGCCAGCGCGGCGGCGTCCAATCGCCCGCCGCAGCGGCCGGTGACCCATATGAGATCGTCCGGGGGCGCGTCGGCATCGTGGGGCTGCTCGGCGAACTGCTCGCGCAGGACGGTGCGGCGGACCCAGCCCATCCACTGGGCCACGTCGATGCCTCGGGCCTGCAGCCACGCCTCGGTCTCTTCGGCGGTGATGAGCCGGCGGTCATAGCGGAAGGCCTTGGCCGCCTGCGTGACGGCGTCGGCCGGGGCGGTGTGGCCGGCCCGCTCGCAGGCCAGGCCCTCGCTCGCCTCCCGCACGAGCTCGTCCCATTCGCCGGACCGGCGGGAGAACGCGGCGACGTCGTCCCAGGTATAGGTCGTCGCGCCGACTGAGAAGGCCGGTGTCGTCCAAGGGGCCGCCATTTCAGACATCGTCGCACGGCGGTTGACGCGGGCACCCTTCGATGGGAGGCTCGCCGGACTCACAACGACACAGAGGGGGATCACATGAGTGATCAGAGCGAGCCGATCGAAGCCGACGTCGAGGACCTTGAGGCGCCCGAGGACGAGGCCGACGCCGTGAAGGGCGGGCGCATGGCCGACCCCTGCGAGGGGGGCGAGTGAGCGAGCAGACCCCCGTCGAGGAGGCCGCCCAGGTCGACGACCTCGACGCGGACGCCGAGGAGGCCGAGCAGGTCAAGGGCGGCGCCCGGGTGCAAGGGGATCCCTGCGACGGAGGCGAGTAGCCCCGCCGTCCGGGTGATCGGACGACTGCCGTTCCTCGGCGACCAGTTGCTGTCGGCGCTGGTCGCCGAGGCCGAGCAGCAACGGCCGGGCGGTCGGCCTGGCGACGTGTTGAGCCGCCTGGCCGTCAGCCGCCAGCTTCGGGAGTCGGTCGGCGCGGCAGTCGGCAGCCCGGTCGTGCCGACCTATGCGGCGGTGTACCAGTACCACCGGCCGGGTGCCGAGGTGCGACCGCACCGGGACGGGCCCGGGTACGACCTCGTGTTCCACCTCACGTTGGCGCACGAGCACCCGCAGTCAGTGCTTGAAGTGGAAGGCCACGACGGAGGCATACCGCTGCCACCAGGCCACGGCCTCGTGCTCCGGGGGCAAGCCGCCCTCCACCGCTGGACCCCGCTCGCCGCCGACGAGCGCCGGACGCTGATCGCGGTCGGGTTCGCCGAGGCGGGGAGTCAGCCCGACACGGGCGGCAGCGAGCGGGTGTAGGCCTGGGCGCCCGTGCACGAGCAGGCGTCGCTCGCAGGAGGCTGCACCGGAGCGATGCGCTGCAGCTTGCCTGTACGGTGGGCTGAAAGCCGACCCTTGACCGCACAGGGGACCTAGCGACTCGTTCGAAAGAAGGACCGTCCCCGTGGACCCCCGCGCTAAAGCTCTTTCAGCCCTCGTCCGGTTCCAGGTAGCTGAAGCGTCAGTGGGCGACACGCTGCATCGCATTGCGGAGATCACGCGGGAGGCGATCCCGGCGGCGGCGGTCGTCGGCATGACGATGCTCGACGACAACGAGCAGCCCACGACGGCGGTCTACACCGACGAAGACTCGCCGGAGATCGACGCGGCGCAGTATCGAGAGGGCAAGGGGCCGTGCCTCGACGCGTGGCGGCAGAAACGCGTGGTTCGGATCGATCATGTCGAGCAGAACGCGGCGGAGTATCCAGGCTTTGCGGCGGCCTGCCTTGAGCACGGCGTAGTGAGCACGCTCTCCCTGCCGATGGTCAATGGCGACGTGTCGCTCGGCGCCATGAACCTCTACGCCCGCGTGGCAGACGGGTTCGACGACGATGACGAGACCGTCGGGTTCGACCTCGCCGGCGCGGCGGCTTCGGTACTCGCCAACGTGTCGGCGTACTGGACGGCGTTCGAGTTGAGCACCCAGCTCGGCGAGGCGTTGACGACCCGCGCCATCATCGAGCAGGCGAAGGGCATGTTGATGGCGCGCTCGCCTGGCTTGACGGCGGACGCTGCGTTCGACGTGCTGCGGAAGGCGTCCCAGCGAGAGAACGTGAAGCTGCGCGAGATCGCACGCAGGATCGTGGAGCGCGAGCTCCCAGTCGACGACGGATGAGCACGGTGACGTCCGGCGATCTGGTCACCGCGCTCGAGGCGCTGGCCGAGGTGCTCCAGACGCAGCAGACGCTCGGCGGGGCCCTTGCCGGGATCGCCGACGACGCCGCCGCCTCCGTGCCCGGCTGCGACGCGGCGACCATCGCCTGGCCGAGCGACCCTGGGCAGCGCATGCTCGTCTACTCGGCCGAGCCAGGGTTCCCCTCGCACGAGGCCCTGCAGCTCCCGCCGAGTTGGGCTGGTGGGACCGACCTGGCGCTCGTCGAGCGGCTGCGGGTCGGACGATGAGGACGCTGCACGTCGGTATCCGCACTGCCGACCTCGATCGATCGTTGGCGTTCTATGCGGCGCTCGGGTACGAAGTGGTCGGTCGGGTCTCGGAGACCCCCTTGGGCGAGCTCGTCATGCTGAAGCTTCCCGGCGACGAGTTCGTGACGGTCGAGCTCGTCCACGACCCCCGGCAGCTCCCCACAAGCAACGCGGGCACGCTGAGCCACGTCGTGATCAAGGCTCGCCGACCCCGACGGCACCCGGATCGAGCTCGTGCAGTGGCCACCGGGTCACGCCGAGGGGATGTCCTCCGCCGACTTCCCGTGACGAACCGACGGCATCGACAGACCGGCAGACCGCCACGATCGCGCCGGAGACCGTGCGAATCACGTGGTGGCTGGAGAGTGCGCCCCCTGGGATTCGAACCCAGAACCTGCGGATTAAGAGTCCGTTGCTCTGCCGTTGAGCTAGAGGCGCAATCGACGGCCGACGTTTTGTCGGGACCGCCAGAGGGTGACCGAGGGGAATTGAACCCCCGACCTCCAGGGCCACAACCTGGCGCTCTAACCAACTGAGCTACGGCCACCAAGTGGCGGGAGCTTTGCACACTCGGGCAACCGCCGAAGAACGAGTGTAGTTGACCGCCCCCACACCCCCGATGCCCTTTCCCCGCCGCCCGCCAGCCCGCTCTGGAGGACATAGCTACACCTATGAGGTGGCTATGTCCTCCAGAGCCGGTTGGGGGGTGAGGGGCGGCGGCGCTTGGCGGCGGCGGACGCCTGGAACAGCAGCGGGCCGATGCGCTCGGCCAGGCCAACCGGGTCGTCGGCCAGCCCAGGCGGGAGGTTGCCGTCCCGCCACAGGGTTGCGATCCCGTGCACGTACGCCCACGCCGCCACCCCGGCCACGGCGGTGTCGCCCCCGGCCGCGTCGGCCACCTGCTCAGCCGACCGGTACAACACCGCCCCCGACGCCAGCCTGGCCTCGAGCACCTCGGGATCGTCGGCCCGGTACAGCTCGGGGCGGAACATCACGTCGAAGTACGCAGGCTGCTCGACCGCGAACCGCACATAGGCCACCCCCACCTGGCCGAAGTCGCCGTGCTCGTCCCACGCGGCCTGGAGCGCATCGGCCAGCCGGCGGAACCCCTCGGCCGCCAACGCAGTGAGCAACCCGGTCTTGTCGCCGAAGTGGTGGGCGGCGGCGCCGTGGGTCACCCCCACCCGGCGGGCCAGCTCCCGCAGGCTCACCGCCGCCGTCCCTGACTCCGCGATCACGTCGAGGGCGGCCCGCAATGCCTCCTCGCGGACGTTGCCGTGATGGTACGAGCGCATGGATCAGGAATTTATCCACTGGATAGATGTTGGTGCGTCATGGTATCTATCCAGTGGTCAAATACAACGGAGGTGCGACATGATCCCGCTCGTCGTCTTGGTGGCCACGACCCTGGTGCTACGGGCGGTCGGCGCGTTCGGCGTCGACTCGCTGGACGGCTGGCAACCGGCGGTCCGGGGCGGCCTGGCCGCCATGCTGCTCATCACCGCCGGCGCCCACTTCGGCAGCCGCCGACGGGACCTGATCGCCATGGTCCCGCCCCGCCTCCCCCGGCCCGACCTGTTGGTGACGCTGACCGGCGTGCTCGAGCTGGCCTTGGCCGTCGGACTCGTGTTCTCGGCGACGGCGCCGGTCGCGGCGGTGCTCCTCGTCGGGCTGCTGGCTGCGCTGTTCCCGGCCAACGTCCATGCGGCCAAGGCCCGCGTCGGCATCGGCGGCCGCCCGCCCACGCCGCTCGGCCCGCGGGCGGTCATGCAGCTCGTCTTCGCAGCGGCCGCCCTCGCCGTCGTCGTCGCCGCCTGACCCGCCCCCGCCCCCGCCCCGACCCCCGTTTTGGGCACGTTTTCGGCCGTATACGGCCGAAAACGTGCCCAAAAGCGGTGGGGAGGGGGTAGCTGCAAGGGCGCATGCGATTCCGTGACCGTCGGGATGCGGGCCGAAAGCTGGCCGACGTGGTCGGGCGACTCGGCCTGGTCGACCCGGTGGTCCTCGCCCTCCCCCGCGGCGGTGTCCCTGTCGGCTTCGAGGTGGCCGCCGCGCTTGGGGCAGCCTTCGACGTGTTCGTGGCCCGCAAGGTCGGCGCCCCCCGCAACCGGGAGTACGGCATCGGCGCGGTCGCCGAAGGAGGCGCCGTCGTCGCCACCGATGCCGTCGCCGCGCTCGGGCTCACGACGGCCGAGTTCGACCGCCTGGCCGACGCCGAGCGCGGCGAGCTCGACCGCCGGGTCGAGCAGTACCGAGGCGGGCGGCCGCCGGTCGACGTAACCGGGCGCGGCGTCGTGCTGGTCGACGACGGCCTGGCCACCGGCGTCACCGCCGCCGCCGCCCTGCGCGCCCTGCGGGACCGCGGCCCCAGCCGCCTCGTGCTCGCGGTCCCCGTCTGCGCGCCCGAGACGGCGCAGCGGATGCGCGACCTGGCGCTGGCCGACGACGTCGTCTGCGTGACGGCCCCCATCGACTTCTACGCGGTGGGCCAGTGGTACGACCGCTTCGAGCAGACGACCGACGCCGAGGTGCTCGACCTCCTGCGCCGCCGGCCCGTCTCTTAGAGCGAGTCCCGCAACGCGGCGCCCACCGTGTCCATCACCAGGCGGGCCCGCTCCAGCACGCCGCCGAAGGCGAAGAAGACGTGGATCATGCCGTCGGCCCGGTGGAGGTCGACCGGCACGCCCGCGTCCCGCAACCGACGGGCGTACTCCTCGGCTTCGTCGCGCGCCGGGTCGTACTCGGCGGTGACGATGGTGGCGGGGGCACAGCCGCTGAGGTCGTCGGCGAAGAGCGGCGATGCCTCGGGGTCCTTGGGGTCGCCGTCGGGGCCGAGATAAAGGTCTGCGAACCACTGCGACAACGACTTCGTCAACAGGTACCCGTCTGCGTACTGCTCGACGGACGGCTGCGAGAGGGTGAGGTCGGTGAACGGGTAGACGAGCACCTGACGACGCAGTGCCGGTGCGCCGGCCCGGGCCGCCCGCAACGCCACCACCGCGGCCAGCCCGCCGCCCATGCTGTCGCCGCCAACGGCCAGCCGGGACGGGTCGCCGCCGACGTCGGCCGCATGCCGGCCCAGCCACTGCGTCACCGCCCAGCAGTCGTCGAGCCCGGCCGGGAAGGGGTGCTCGGGCGCCCGGCGGTAGTCGACCGACACGACGACTGCCCCGCTGCGGTTGGCCAGCTTGCGACAGGTGCGGTCGGCGGTGTCGAGGTCGCCGAGGACGCCGCCGCCCGCGTGGAACCAGGCCACGACCGGCAACAGGCCTCCGGTTGACGTCGGCCGGTAGACGCGGACCGGCACGCCGGCGACGGCGCGATCGACGACATCGGCCACGTCCTCCGGCTCGCCGTCGAGGGTGGCCAGCACCAGCGCCACCTGTCGGGCCTGGTCGACCGGCAGCTCCTCCAAGGGCGGTTGCCCCATCGAGTCGATCTGGGCGAGCAGGGCCTCCACGTCGGGATCGAGCGGCATGCCGATGCGGATCCTGCGGGT
>Ga0190267_10000217_pt1 | contig 12434 bp, 10 predicted proteins | sample Popmic239T_FD_140332 | JGI IMG/M metagenome (GOLD analysis project Ga0190267, IMG submission 140332) | Populus adjacent soil microbial communities from riparian zone of Oak Creek, Arizona, USA - 239 T | ecosystem: Environmental > Terrestrial > Soil > Riparian zone | place: USA: Arizona... | reverse complement strand
CTGCGTCCGCGGGCGCCCCCACCGGGCTCGTAAACCTCGCCCACCTCCCCCAAAACTGCTGGGGGAGGTTGATGGGACCCGAAGCAGCCGAAGCACGATCGAATTCTCCCCTCTCCCCGAGGAACGAGGGGGAGGGGCCGGGGAGGGGCCCCGCGTCGGGCGCAGTGAAACGCCTGTCGTCGAGGCAGGGACCTTCGGAGTACCTCCCCCAGAATTGGGGGAGGTCGCGAGGTGACGAGCGGGTGGGGGCGCCAGCCGGACGCGCCAGCCCCTGTCGCAGCGCCATCGAATTCTCCCCTCTCCGCGAGGAACGAGCGGGGAGGGGCCGGGGGAGGGGCCCCCGGCCGACGCAGCCCGCCCCCGCCGACGAGCCTCGAACCCATACTTTCGCACTTTCGCACTCACGCACTCACGCACTTCTTCCGGAGGCCGCCCATGGACGAAAGCTGGCGCGACAACCTGGTCACCACCGAGCAGGGGATCGCGGAGATCATCCGCGGATCCAGGCGGGTCGCGGTGCTGGGGATGAAGACGGAGGCGCAGGCGGGGCAGCCGGCGTTCTACGTCCCCGAGTACCTGCACCGCGCCGGGGTGGACGTCATCCCCGTCCCCGTCTACTACCCCGACGTGACCGAGATCCTGGGCAAGAAGGTCTACCGCACCGTGGCCGACATCCCCGGCCGGGTGGACCTGGTGGACGTGTTCCGCCGCTCGCAGGACGTGCCGCCCCACGTGGACGACATCCTGGCCGCGAAGCCGAAGGCCGTGTGGATGCAGAGCGGCATCCGCAACGAAGAGGCGGCGCGGCGGCTGGCCGAGGCCGGCATCAAGGTGGTGCAGGACCGCTGCCTGATGGTGGAGCACCGCCGCCACGCCTGACCCCGGGGTGAACGGGTGACGGGGTGAACGGGTGAACGGCGCCCGGATCACGACAGGCATCGGTCCGCGGCCGCGGGCGCCCCGGCCGGGCGAGCACCACTCGCCTCCACCTGCTCCAAACGCAGACGTGGATTGAGAAACGTTCTCAATCCGCGAAGATCCGGCCGGTGTGCGGAGACGCTCCGGACACCGGCCGGTAAGTATGGATCTGCCAAGCAGTTGCGTTTTGTAGGGGAAACACCTACACGCAGTGAGGACACGCCTGATGTTGCCGCCCGCACACGCCCGTGTTATATGGGGGTGCTCCAGACGGCGGCCGGGCGTTTCACGGGCCCGCCAGAGCCGGCGCGGGCGCCGCGCGCGGGACAGGCTGACGCAGCCCCGCCGTGCGCGGCACAAGGTATTCTCCGTTCAGGCAGACGATGACCAGAGCCCTTCGCATCGCAGCGCTGGCGCTGCTCCCGGTGGCGGTCGCGGCCTCGTGCCGCGACTACAAGCCGGCCGATCCACCCGAGCAGCCCATCGCGTTCTACCACAACGTGCACGCGGGGGACAACAAGATCCCGTGCATGTACTGCCACTACACGGCCGACCGGTCCGTGGACGCGGGCATTCCCAGCGTGCAGCTGTGCGTGGGCTGCCACGTGCCGGGAAGCAGCGCGCCCACCGCGCTGCGCGGCCAGGCCGCGCTGGCGTTCCCCAAGGTCAAGGGGACCGACAGCACGTGGTTCAAGGAAGGGCAGAAGCTGGTCAACTACTGGAAGAACGGGGAGGGAATCCCCTGGGTGCGCATCCACAAGATCCCGGAGCACGCCAAGTTCCCGCACTACACCCACGTGAACGTGGGGCTGGAGTGCCAGACCTGCCACGGCCCCGTGCAGGAGATGGAGGAGATGTACCAGTTCTCCTCGCTGCGCATGGGGTGGTGCATCGACTGCCACCGCGGCAACACCAGGCTTTCGGCCAACGAAGAGGCGTCGGTGCAGGCGCGGTCCACGTTCCTGCGCCGCTTTCGCGCCCTCGACGCTGCGGGCGCCGACCGGCGCGGGCAGCTGGCCACCTATCCCAACCAGCGTGCGTCCACGGACTGCATGGTCTGCCACTACTGATGGGGCGGCCAATGAGAAGGATGGCGAGGAGACAGCATGTCTGACGGTATGAAGAGGCGCACCTTCCTCAAGGTGCTGGGCGCGTCCGGGGCGGCGACCGCGACGGTGGGATGCTCCACCCGCGAGGTCGAGAAGCTGATCCCGTACACGGTTCCGCCCGAGGACATCGTCCCCGGCGTGCCCACCTGGTACACCAGCACCTGCCGCGAATGCCCGGCCGGCTGCGGCATCCAGGTAGAGACGCACGAGGGGCGCGCCACCAAGGTGGAGGGCAACCCCCTGCACCCCATCAGCCACGGCAACCTGTGCCCCCGCGGCCAGGCGTCGGTCCAGGGGCTGTACCACCCCGACCGCTACACCGGCCCGTCGCTCATGGAGTTCGGCGTGGACCAGCCGCGCCAGGTGTCGTGGAGCCAGGCCGAGCGGGTGGTGGCCGAGGAGATCCGCCGCGCCCCCCGGGGCAGCGTCGTCTTCCTGACCGGCGAGTACCGGGGGACGATGGACACCCTGGTGGACCAGTTCGCCGCCGCCAACGGCGTGCGGCGGGTGCGCTGGGCGCCGCTGGAGGATGGCCCGCGCGACCTGCAGTTCGCCGACGCGGACCTGCTGGTGTCGTTCGGGGCCGACTTCCTGGAGACCTGGGGGTCGCCCGTGGACTACGCGTGGCAGTTCGCGCAGATGCACGGCTACCGCAACGGCCGCCGCGGCCGCTTCGTCTGGGTGGGCCCGCACCGGCCGCTGACCGGGCTCAACGCCGACCTCTGGATCCAGACGCGCCCCGGCACCGAGGCCCTGGTGGCCCAGGCGCTGGCCGGCGGCGGCGACGTGACCCAGATCGCGCAGCAGACCGGCGGGGCCGAGGGCGCCGCCGAGCGCGCGAAGGCGCTGCAGACGCTGCAGCAGTGGTGGGGCGAGTCGGCGCGCAAGGTGGCCATGGGCCCCGGCGCCGCCGCGCAGGGCCCCAACGGCGAGGCGCTGCGGCAGGCGGTGGGCCGGCTGAACGGCCGCCCCGCCCCGCCCCCCGCGGACGTGCGCCCGCTGCAGCAGCTGGTGCAGCAGATGAACGCCGGCCAGGTGCGGGTGATCCTGATCGACGCGCAGAACCCGGTGCACTCGCTGCCCGGCGGGCTGAAGTTCGCCGAGGCGCTGCGCAAGGTGCCGGTGCGCGTCAGCTTCAGCACCTTCCCCGACGAGACCAGCAAGCTGGCCACGCACGTCCTGCCCCAGAGCCACTTCCTGGAGCGCTGGGACGACTACGCGCCGCGCCCGGGCGTGTTCGAGCTGGTGCAGCCGGCCATGAAGCCGGTGTTCAACACCAAAGCCATGGGCGAGATCGTCCTGGGCATCTCCGCCGGGCTGGGGCAGGCGCAGACCACCGGCGGCGCACCCACGGTCACCTGGCTGGACTACCTGCGCGCCGCCTGGGCGGGGCGCGCGGGGACGCAGGAGGCCTGGCGCGCGGCGCTCAAGCGCGGCGGCATGTTCCCCGTGCAGGCCACGCAGCCGTTCGGCTTCACCACGCAGGAGCAGGCGGTGGTGCAGGCGCCCGCCGCGGGTGCCGCCACGCCGCCGGCCGCGGGGACGACGGCGGCCGTCGCGGGGACGGTGGGCGGCGTCGCGGCCGCGCCGGCGGTTCCGGCTCCGCCGGCGCCGTCGCAGGCCGGCCCGGCGACCTGGCAGGCGCCGCGGTACGAGGGCGAGCAGGACGGGCTGCACCTGGTGGTCTACCCCTCGCTGCGCTTCTACGACGGCCGCACGGCCAACCGGCCCTGGCTGCTGGAGCTGCCGGACCCGGTGGCCAAGGTGTCGTGGGACTCGTGGGTGGAGATCCACCCCGCCACGGCCGAGCGCCTGGGCGTGAGCCAGGGCGACGAGCTGGAGCTCACCTCGCCGCACGGCAGCGTGAAGACGCGCGCCTACCTGTACCCCGGCGTGATGCGCGACACCCTGGCCATGCAGATGGGGCTGGGGCAGGAGGGCGGCGGGCGCTGGACGGAGGGGCTGGGCGCCAACCCCATGAAGCTGCTGGGCACGCTGGACCCGGCGACCGGGTCGGTGAACCAGTCCGGCGTGCGCGTCTCCGTCCGCAAGACGGGCGAGGGCAACGTGCGCCGCGCCTTTCCGCAGGGGCTGGTGGAGCAGGGCGTGCGCGTGCAGCACGACCGCCGCATCGCCAAGGCCATCGGGCTCACCTCGCTGGCGCGGCTGGACCAGGCGGGCCCGGGGATCATCCCCGGCGAGGACCAGCACATCGAGCAGCTCAAGGGCGCTGGCGGCTTCAAGCCGCAAGCGGTGCAGACGGACCCCGCGACGGGCTACCCGCCGGCGGGAACGGAGTACGGCGAGTACATCGACAACGACACGCGCTGGGGGATGGTCATCGACCTGGCGCGGTGCATCGGCTGCGGCGCCTGCCAGGTGGCGTGCAGCGCGGAGAACAACGTCCCGGTCGTCGGTCCCACCGAGGTCCGCAAGGGGCGCGAGCTGTGGTGGCTGCGCATCGAGCGCTACTTCGGCGTGGGCCGCCAGCCGGAAGAGGCGCTGCGCGACGACGCCACCGACGACGTGCGCTTCCTGCCCATGCTGTGCCAGCACTGCGGGCAGGCGCCGTGCGAGCCGGTGTGCCCCGTGTACGCGGCGTACCACACGCCCGACGGGCTGAACGGGCAGGTGTACAACCGCTGCGTGGGCACGCGCTACTGCGCGCAGAACTGCCCGTGGAAGGTGCGCGTCTTCAACTGGTTCACCTACGAGTTCGCCGAGCCGCTGAACTGGCAGCTGAACCCGGACGTGACGGTGCGCGAGAAGGGCGTGATGGAGAAGTGCACCTTCTGCGTGCAGCGCATCCACGAGACGGAGCGCAACGCCGCCGCCGAGATGCGCCCCGTGCGCGACGGCGAGGTGGTGCCGGCCTGCGTGCAGACCTGCCCCACCGAGGTGTTCGTGTTCGGCAACTTCAGCGACCGCGAGAGCGAGGTGTCGAAGGCGGCGCGCACCAACCGCGGCTACCGCGCGCTGGGCGAGCTCAACACGCAGCCCGCCATCGTCTACCTGAGCAAGGTCACGCTGCACGAGCCCGACAACGGCGGGCACGAGCCGGCGGCCCACGGCAGCCCCGAGGGCGCCACGGACCACGGCGCCAACCCGCGGGGCGAGGGGGCCAACACCAAGGGCGGCGGTTCGGAGAGCATGCCGCAGGGCGGCCAGAGCCAGGGAGGCCACTGAGATGTCGGTTGATCAGTCGACCGTGACGCGCTCCGCGTTCCACCCGGACGTCGAGAGCTACGAGCAGGTCAACCGCGACGCCATGCGGCTGCTCACCCCGCCGGGCAGGGGGTACCTGGCGCTGCTGGCCATGTCGGTGATGCTGGTGGGGCTGCTGGTGTTCGCCGAGCTGCACAACATCATCTACGGCCTGGGGATGATCGGCGACAACTGGGCCGTGATGATCACCACCTTCGTGTTCTGGGTGGGCATCGGCCACGCCGGCACGCTGATCTCCGCGATCCTGTACCTGTTCCGGGCGCCCTGGCGGCAGGCCATCTACCGCTTCGCCGAGGCGATGACGGTGTTCGCGGTGCTCACCGCGGCGCTCTTCCCGCTGCTGCACATCGGCCGGCCCTGGTTCTTCTACTGGCTGCTGCCGCTGCCCAGCCAGCGGGGGATCTGGCCCAACTTCCGCAGCCCGCTGCTGTGGGACGTGTTCGCGGTGACCACGTACCTCACGGTGAGCTCGGTGTTCTTCTACATCGGCCTCATCCCCGACATCGCGGCGGCGCGGGATTCCACGACGAATCCCATGCGCAAGAAGGTGTACGGGGTGCTGTCGCTGGGGTGGCGGGGCACGGACCGCGAGTGGCGCCACTTCACCCGCGCGTACCTGTTCCTGGCCGCGCTGGCCACGCCGCTGGTGCTTTCGGTGCACTCGGTGGTGTCGTGGGACTTCGCCGTGTCCATCGTGCCCGGCTGGCACACCACCATCTTCGCCCCGTACTTCGTGGCCGGCGCCATCCTTTCGGGCGTGGCCATGGTGGTGACGCTGATGGTGCCGGTGCACAAGATCTTCCGGCTGGGGGCGTACTTCACGCCGGTGCACTACGACCGGCTGGCCAAGCTGCTGCTGCTCACTTCGTGCATCGTGGGCTACGCCTACGGCATGGAGTACTTCATGGCCTACTACTCGGGCGAGCTGTACGAGCGCGACGTGTTCTGGGACCGCGTGACGGGCGACTACTGGTGGGCGGGGTGGAGCATGATCACCTTCAACGCCATCGTCCCGCAGCTGCTGTGGATCAGGAAGATCCGGCAGAACCTGAACGCGTTCTTCATCATCTCGGTGTTCGTGAACATCGGGATGTGGTACGAGCGCTTCGTGATCATCGTGCCGTCGCTCTCGCACAGCTACGAGCCCTGGAAGTTCTGGAACCTGCACATGACCTGGGTGGACGCCAGCCTGCTGCTGGGCTCGTTCGGCTGGTTCTTCATGTGGTTCCTGCTGTTCCTGCGGTACCTGCCCGGCCTGTCGATGGCCGAGATCAAGGAGGTGCTGCCGCCGCCCATGAAGCACCACGGGGCGGAGCACGCCGCGCACGACGAGGGGCGGATGGTGGTGGAGACCCTGCCCACCGGCTACAAGGAGTGGGAGGTCCGATGAGCAAGGCGAGCACGGGTGTCCTGGGGGTGTTCCCCCACCTGGACACCGCCACGGCCGCCATCCGGCGGCTGCGCAAGGAAGGGTTCGACCTGACGGTGTACTCGCCCACCCCCCGCCACGAGGTGGAGGAGGCGCTGGGCACCAAGGAAAGCCCGGTGCGCATCTTCACCCTGGTCGGCGCCTTCACGGGCACGGCGGCGGGGACGGCGCTGGCCACCTGGGCGTCCATCGACTGGCCGCTGGTGGTGGGCGGCAAGGAGATCATCTCGCTGCCTGCGTTCAGCGTGATCATGTTCGAGCTGACCATCCTGCTGGGCGCGCTGAGCACGGTGGCGGGGCTCTTCATCCTGGGCCGGCTGCCGCACGTGGGGCCGCCCGAGGCGCCCATGTACCACCCGTCGTTCACGGCGGGCAACTTCGGCGTGTTCGCGCACGCCCCCCGCGACCGCTACGGCGACGTGCAGCGGATCATGACCGAGAGCGGTTCCGAGGAGGTGCTCGTTGACCAGCGCTAACCTGGCGCGGGCGGTGGCGTTCACCGCCGCGCTCACGCTCTCCGCCGCCTGCACCGACTGGGCGGGGTACGACCTGGACAAGGCGTCGGGCGCGGTGCCGGCGTTCAGCACCATGCGTAACGACGTGTCGCCGGACCCGTACCAGATGCCGCGCGAGCCGGTGCCGGGGACGGTGCCCACGCGGCACCCGCTGGGCGACGTGCCGGCGCCGTACACGCAGTCGGCGCTGGACAGCGTCGCGCCCACGCTGGCCAACCCGCTGCCGCGCAGCGCGCAGGTGATGGCGCGCGGCAAGCTGCAGTACGAGCGCAACTGCGCCGTCTGCCACGGCGCGCTGGGCGACGGGCAGGGAAGCGTGATCAACGCGCAGAGCAAGTTCCCGTACGCGCCGGCGCTCAACGCGGGCCCCACGCAGGCGCGGTCGGACGGCTACATCTACGCGGTCATCGACCAGGGCCGCGGCCTGATGCCGCCGTACGGCGCCCGCATCACGCACCTGGACCGCTGGGCCATCGTGCACTACGTGCGGCAGCTGCAGGGCACGCTGGAGACGCAGAACCCGCCGCCGCCGGTGTCGGCGGTGGGGGCGCGCGTGGATTCGGTGCCCGCCGTGGAGCCGCAGCCCAGCGCGTCAACGCCCGCCGGCACGGTGCAGAGCCGTCCCGGCAGCACCGTGCCCTGACCGAATCGACACGATGTCTCACGATACGTATCCGCCGCGCGACCTGCCGCTCCGCTTTGCCGCGCCCTCGGCGCTGGCCACCTTCGGCGGGCTGGCGCTGGCGCTGCTGGGGGTGGTGGCGTTCGTCCTGACCTGGATGAACGAGGAGTCCCGCGGCCGGGCGTGGAACGCGTTCCACTTCAACTGGATGTTCTGGTCGTCGGTGGCGATCGGAATGGTGATCTTCGCGGTGGCGCTGCACCTGACCAACGCCCGCTGGGCGTGGTCCATCAAGCGCTTTCCGCTGGGCGGCGTGGCGTTCCTGCCGGTGTCGCTGGTGCTGTTCCCCATCATGCTCATCGGGGGGCGCCACACCTACTTCCACCACTGGCTGCCGCACGAGTCGGGCGGCCACGTGGTGAACCCCATGGCCGGGGACCCGATCCTGGAGGCCAAGGAGGGGTGGCTGAGCTTCCCCTTCCTGTTCGGCCGCGACCTGGTGGCGCTGCTGGTGCTGTACGGGCTGGCGACGCTGTTCGCCTACCACCAGCTGCGGCCGGACGTGCACGGGCTTGACCGGGCGGGGCGCCGCGGCTGGCCGTACGGCTGGCTGGGGCGCGGGGCGGGCGCCGACGTGGCGGCGGTGGCGGCGGAGTCGTACCGCAAGAACCAGCTGATCGGCGTGTTCACGGCCCTGGGCTTCGCGTTCCTGTGGGGCCTCATCGCCATCGACGTGGGGATGTCCACGCTGCCGCACTTCTTCAGCACCATGTTCCCGGTGGCGTTCTTCATCAGCGCGTTCCACAGCGCGCTGGCGATGACCATCGTGATGGTGGTGCTGTTCCGCCGCTCGCTGCGGCTGCACGAGTGGATCACGGAGCGCCAGTTCCACGACATCGGCAAGCTGCTGTTCGCCTTCGCGGTGTTCTGGATGTACATCAACTGGTCGCAGTACGTGGTGATCTGGTACGGCCTGCTGCCGCACGAGCAGGAGTACTTCATCCGCAAGTTCAACGCGCCGTTCGGCCCGGTGGTGATCGCGGCGGTGATGATGATCTTCCTGGTGCCCTTCTTCGGCCTGCTGCCGCGGTCCATCAAGAAGATGCCGGAGATCCTGGCGGGCTTCGCGATGCTGGTGCTCATCGGCCACTGGCTGGAGCGCTTTCTCCTGGTGACGCCCAACATCTTCGAGGGCCTGGAGGCGCTGCCGCTGGGGCTGCCGGAGATCGGGGTGGCGCTGGGGTTCCTGGGGCTGTTCGTGTTCTGCTACACCTGGTTCCTGCGCACCTTCCCGGTGCTGCCGTCGCCGGTGTCGCTGGCCGCCGTCCCCACCGGCCTGGTGAACGTCCCCGGCCCCGCCAAGATCGCCGAGGTCTGAGCGGACGGCGGGTGAACCTGGCGGATGAACTTCGATCCCGCGGCTCCGAGAGAGGCCGCGGGATCGGTGTTTTGGGGGGTGTGGTGGGGGTCGCTTCGGCCGGTCTCACCCCGCCGGTGACCACGGGGTAACGCCACCTCGGGGTAAGGCCCGTCGCCGGCAGGTCCTTCGCTGGGGGCGGCTAAAGCCGCGTGCTGGAAAGGCCATAAGCCCCGCCCTGGGCTCGCGGAGCTCGCCCGGCGGGGCTTCACCCGCTCGTGGGGCCACCCCCTGCGAAATGCGGAACACTCTCCGGTGGCACGAACCCGTCCGCGAAGGCGGACATCGCGTTTTCCAGCCGCGAATTCATTCGCCACGGCTGGGGACGTCCGCATCAATACCTCCCGTTCACCCGTTCACCTGCTACCGGCGCAGATCCTGTCGCGCGACGGCACAATCCGCTATCCTTCTCCCAAAGGCTCCCGCGCGTGGCGCAGGGGTTGCAAACCACGGCGGCGGCGCGGCTTGGCGGCCGCGGCGGCGCCCGCACGGCGTCCACCGGGCTCCATCCACAAAGACATGCGATTCACCTTTCTTGCGCGCCTTGCCCCCGCGGCCGCGGCCCTGCTGCTGGCGGCGTGCTCCGTCGCGGGCGGGGGCGGCGGCACGCCGGCACCCGTGGAAGACCCCCGCGTCAGCGCCCCGCCGGCCGAGGGGCCGCCCGTCCGCCGCGACCTGAAGTACGTCGTCGTCGACGTGGACGTGAACGAGCTTCGGTACATGGACGGCGAGCGGGTGCTGTGGCGCGCGCCGGTGGGCACCGGCACCGGGTTCCGGCTGACGACGGACCGCGGGCGCGACTGGCAGTTCGACACGCCCAGCGGCACCATGTACGTGCAGTTCAAGGAGCAGAACCCCACCTGGTTCATCCCCGACTGGTGGTTCATCGAGAACAAGCGCCCCGTGCCGCCCCTGGACTCGCCCGAGCGGCGGCAGGAGGGCGGGCTGGGCGCGGCGGCCGTGTACCTGGGCAACGAGATCGCCATCCACGGCACCGACAAGCCCGAGCTGCTGGGCCGCCGCGTCTCCCACGGCTGCATTCGCCTGAGCAACGAGAACGCGCTGCGCCTGTTCCACAACGTGCAGGTGGGCACGCCGGTGATCATCGTGGGCAGCGCGCCGGTGCTGGGGGAGCAGCCGGACAGCGTGGCGGCGTTCACCCGCCAGGCGCGCCGCGTCCCCACGCCGCCGAATCCCCTCGCCCGGCTGACGACGACGCAGCTGCTGACCCGGCTGGACCGCGAGCTGGCGGCGCCCGACACCAGCCACGCCTGGGTGAACACGGCCCACACGCTCATCGGCCGGGGCCTGGGCGAGGACGCCATCGCGCTGCGGGGGCTGCTGTCGCGGGCGGGGCAGGCGCGCTCCGCCACCCGCCGCGAGGAGTACGGGACCTTCCTGGCGGACGCCTTTTCGCGCGGATCGCTGCGCGTCGTCGTGTCGCTGAACCGCATCCCCGACGAGGCGCGGGAGCGGGCGGCGCGGGAGATCGTGGAGGCCACGATGGAGATGTGGCACGGCCAGCTGGACGCGCCCACCACCCCCTGGCCTACGCGCCGCCTGCCCAGGGAGCGGCTGGGGCCGGAGGGGCAGGCGGGGTGGACGGCGATCCAGCAGGCGGAGGCCGCGTACCGCGCGCGCTACCGGCCCGCCTCCACCGCGGCACGGGGCGGGTGATGGCGTCGGAGGCGCCGCGGGCAGACTCGCTGCTGGGGCGGATGGACCTGCACGTCCACACCACCATGTCGGACGGGTACGTGCCGCTGGAGGAGCTGGTGCGCATCGGCGCGGAGCGGGGCGTGCAGATCGGGGTGGCGGACCACGTGTCGCGGCGCAACCTCAAGCGCTTCGTGAGCGACGAGCAGAAGGTGCGGCGCTACCTGGACGCGCTGGAGGCGCAGGACGTGTTCGTCTCCGGCGAGTTCTGCTGGTGCGACGACTACTACCTGGACCTGCCGGACGAGGTGATGGCCCGCTTCGACTACCTGGTGGGAAGCAACCACGGCTTCAACCTCCCCGGCGGGGGGATGGGGTCGCCCTGGTGGGAGGAGCTGCCGCCGGCGTGGCGCAGGCGCCCGCAGGCGCTGATGGACGTGATGGTGGACGAGCTGTGCCGCATGGTCCGGACGATGCCGATCCAGATCGCCGCGCACAGCACGCTCACGCCCCCGGCGCTCTTCGACATCGAGAAGGACGTGGACGCGTGGTGGACGGCGGAGCGGGAGGACCGCTACGTGGAGGCGCTGGCGGAAAGCGGGGTGGCGCTGGAGATCAGCAACCGCTACCGTCTCCCGCACGACCGCCTGCTGCGCAAGGCGCTGCAGGCCGGGGTCCGGTTCTCGCTGGGGAGCGACGGGCACGGCGTGGAGCAGGTGGCGCGGCTGGAGTGGGCGGCGCAGACGGCGCGGCGGGTGGGGGTGACGGACGCGCACCTCTTCGTCCCCGAGCGGCGGCGGCGGTAGGATCCCGAAGGACGTTCAGATCGGACGAACCGGCATACAGGGGAAGGGGGACTCGATGCGTAGCGAGGACGAGGGGGCGGCCGGCCAGCGGGACCCGTGGGTGCGCACGGAAGACGACGGGCCGACGCCCGTGCACCTGCCGCCGGCGCCCGCCGGGCAGGGAGCGGTGCGGGCGCCCCGGGGCGGCGCGGGCGAGGACCGGCTGACGCCCCGCGGCGAGGGCGACGCCGCCATGCGCCGCGACCCCGGCTCCATCCGGGCGGAAGACACCGAGCCGTACATCGGCCTGCAGTACGTGGCCCGGCTCTTCAAGATCGTGGCGATGATCGTGATCGTCGCCATCATCGCGGAGGTGGTGGCGGGGCTCATCTACGAGGGCGGCGACGCCATGTTCAACCTGCTCGCCGAGATCATCCAGGGCGGCGTGCTGGCGGCCATGCTGTGGGGCGCGGGCGACCTGACGCTGCTCTTCATCGACGTGGGCCACGACGTGCGCGCCGCGCGGGTGCTGCTGGGCCGCATGTCCGCGCGCATGGGCGTGAACCCCGGCGAGTTCATGCCGCGCCGAGACCGCGGGGACGACGAGGACGCGCTGGACCGCGGACGGGAGCTGTAAGGGCAGGGGATAGGGGACAGGGGATAGGGGACAGGGGACAGGGGACAGGGGACAGGGGACAGGGGACAGGGGACAGGGGACAGGGGACAGGGGACAGGGGACAGGGGACAGGGGACAGGGG
>Ga0190267_10000216_pt1 | contig 12470 bp, 7 predicted proteins | sample Popmic239T_FD_140332 | JGI IMG/M metagenome (GOLD analysis project Ga0190267, IMG submission 140332) | Populus adjacent soil microbial communities from riparian zone of Oak Creek, Arizona, USA - 239 T | ecosystem: Environmental > Terrestrial > Soil > Riparian zone | place: USA: Arizona... | reverse complement strand
TTATCGTTGCGCGCGCAAATCGATGCATCACAAGCGGATCGGCCAACTCGGCTGGATCTACGGGCCCATTGAGTCGACAAGACGCAGTAGGTCATGCCGCACCTCCACCCACGGTTGGCTCAGGTCTAATGAGCGGATGCTGACGGGAAAGCCGTTCAGGCGATAGTCAAACCTGAACTTCTCACCAACCACGGGATAGAGGAGGACTCCCTCGTGTGGCGGTGTGTTGGCGGCCGGCGCGGCGCTGTTCGCCAGATAGGCCAGGATCTGGTAGAGGTGCTTGGAATCCAGTGTCCGGCTCTTGAGGGGTTCCGCGTAGAACTTGCAATCCAAGAGGATGCGCCGGTCTCCGCTCTCCAGCACGACGTCCGTCCGCATCTTTGGCAATCGCGTTACATCTGACGCGGAAGATTGCACGTCATACCAGTCGATCCGAGGCCGCGTCACGCGGAACGTCTGCTGCTCGCGCTTCAGAAAGTTGAAAATGAAGCTCTCAAACAGCGCACCCATCTGCTGCTGGGTGGCCTCAAACTCGCGAAATTGCGCGCGGCCACTCCCGGGTTCAATCATCATGTTATCGTAGATCACCCTGCACACTGCCAGCGCAAAGTCGTACGCGACGTTGTTGCCGTGCAGTTGAACGCGCCCAAAGTCACGGCGCGTAAGACGTACGTCAGAGATGGAGTCTAGCTTCTGATACAGCCTGCGCACACGGTCCGCGTTGCACTTCGCCAAATCCACCTCCAACAGCGCGCGCAGGGTCGTCTTGATGATTCGATTATGCAGGATGTCGTAGCTCAACTCGTCGTACCGGCAACGGGTCTGCGCCGTGACAAGGTGGTTGCGCTTGACGGTGCCCGGGAGATCCAGCTTTCCTCGTACGCCACGGACGCTCTCCTCCTCCGCCAAGTAGTCACGGTCCAAGCCACGTGCGAGCAAGCGAGCCACCGTGTCCGCCAGAACGTGAGCAAACAGGTCCTGCAGCCGTGTATACCCCTGCTCCGCCACGCTCACTGCATCCTGGTCACCGATGCGGTCCCATGCGTACAGCAGCAAGTAGTAGACGTTCTGAACGGGAACTTTCACGAGTGCAGCCGCCTGATCTGCTCATCCACCTGCTCCGGCTGGTCAAACCAGTACTCGCGCAGCAAGGGGCGGATTTCATGATCCACGATGTGTCTGTACCAGTGCTCATCCAGCTTTTCCGTGCCATCCGCTGGCACGAAGAAGCTGTGGCCAATCTGAAAGCCGGGCCCAAGATTACGGATGTCGCCGGCGATCACCTGATTTAGCTCCGTCATGCGGCCGGTAATGCGCCGCACCAAGGACTCGTCCATCCCCTGATCCACCAAGTGGTTCGTAAAGCGTTCTTCGCTGAACGCGGGTTCCAAGCGGATGAAGCTGAACCGGCGGCGGAGCGCGTAGTCGACCATCGCCAGGGAGCGGTCGGCGGTGTTCATCATACCCAGTATGTACACGTTCGCGGGTACGTAGAACCGCTCATCTGGTGAGTAGGTAAGGGGTATGGAGAATTCGGGACCACGCTTATCGGGCTCTACCAGCATCATCAGTTCTCCGAACACCTTGCTCAGGTTGCCGCGGTTTATTTCATCGATGATGAACACGTAGGCGTTTTGCAGATCCTGCGCAGCACGCCGGCAAAAGCGGTGAAAGACTCCATCGTGACGGTCGAAGCCCCCGTTCGCACGTGGTCTCCACCCCTGGACGAAGTCCTCATAGGCGTACGACTGGTGAAACTGCACCATCTCCAAGCGCGTGCTATCGCGCCGCCCGAGTAGTGCCCATGCGATCCGGCGCGCCACAAAGGTCTTCCCGACGCCAGGAGCGCCCTCGAGGATCACATTCTTCTTTCTGCCCAGGGCGTCCAGGATCGCGGTGAACATCTCGGGGGAAAGGAAGAGTTCCTTCTGGGCGTCTTCCCGCGTATAGACAGGCGCCTCTGCTCTCCCGGGCAGATCACCGATCGGCACAGAGGCGTCGGGCTCGGGTGCCGGAGCCCACCCCTGCATCTGCTCGAATGCCTCATTCAGCCATGCCGGGTATGGGGTGTACTCGGTGAGCGTCTTGAGCGCGACGGCATGTTCGGGCGGAAGCGTCCATCGGCCTGTTTGCTGCCAATCGACATCGCGAACGTGCTGGTACTCAGACCGGGTTTCGTCAAACCGATAGGGGGAGGTCACGATGCCGTAACCCAGCAACATTCGGCGCCCCTGCTTGGCGACGACGTAATCACCAGGCTTGATCTCGTGGGCGAATTGCCAGCAGGCGTTCGCGTTGTTGGTGGGATTGCCGCCCTCCTCCGTACGAATCGCTTCCAAGATCTCTGCGAATGAAGTGTAGAGCGAAAGGTCTCCGAGGTAGTCCCACCCGATCGCAACGACAGCTTCATCTTTGAATTCGGACCACAGACGCCCCCCTTCGCCGGCCGCGACAACCCAGACGCGCGCGGTGCCAAGCTGCTGGGGGATGAATGCTTTGGGATTGGCCGAGACGGTCGGCGTTTGGGGGCGTGCGGGAACGTGCGTCGCCTTTTTTGAACCCAGCCACTGTGCGCGGAGTGGCTCCTGGTAATAATCGACGTCTTGTTCTTGATCGAGTTGCAGCGCGGGCCTCAGGTCGTGCAGAGCTTCGTCGACCGCCGTACGGTCTTTCATGTCGATCCGGGCGGGATCACCCCCATAGCGCGGGAGAAACGTGCGCAGGATCTGCTCCTTGTGGCTTCCGGTCACCACGCGTTCAAAGTGGTCGGGGAAAAGCAGGTACAGCAGCATGTGACGAAACTGGCGACCGCGTCCGGAAGGTTGCGCATCTACCCAGCGCGCGAACTCCCAGGGATCGCTGATCAGCCGCGCCTGCTGGGCAGGTGCGAGCAGCTTCCACGCTTGCGTGAACTGAATTGCGAAAACCAGCTCCCGCCAGCGGTGCGTTTGGAACCCCGTTCCGGGATTCGCCACACCGTGCTCCAGCACCTTGCCGAGAGCCTCAGGCGCTTCAGGGAGGGGCTCACCAGACCACTCCCAGATCTGCCGGATCTGCAGACGCTTGGTGCCGCCTAGAATGGAGTTCTCGCTGACGCTCAGGTACAGGAGCCACAGTAGCTCCGCCGCCAGCTGCTTGGCCCCTGGAGGCGCGGGCCGGAGCTGCTCCTCCAGCTTCTCGAGAAACGTTCCGGTGCCGGTGTCGAGGTTCAGAACGAAGTGGCGCTCCAAGTAGCCCAAATTCTCCAGCGTCCACAGGCGGAGCTCGGAGAGCACGGAGCCGTCCGCAAGCAGGCATCGGTCGCGCCACCGCCGTGCCGCGTCGAGAACTTCCGGAGAACGGTGCCAGCGAGTCATGGAAACCCAAGGAAGCAGAGTGGAGAATCGGCCCCTTTGCAGCGCCGATGGCGCCGTCACGATTCGCGCCTTTGGGGGCGATTCGCAATGTAAGTTCAATTTTGCCATTCTCCGGACGTTCGCGTCAACGATTCTTGTTCGACCATCCGCAGGCACAACACCGCGCTGGGTTGCCGCCCGGGCCGCGCGCCGGTTATCGTTGCGCGCGCAAATCGATGCATCACAAGCGGATCGGATTGATGAACGTCCTGAACGTGCAGGATCTGAAGAAGAGCTACGGCACCCGCACCGTGTTCGACGGGGTGTCGTTCGCCGTGGACGAAGGGGAGAAGACGGGCTTCATCGGCGTCAACGGCTCCGGCAAGTCCACCCTGTTCCGCATCGTGGCCGGCGAGGAGGGGCACGAGGGCGGCACGCTGGCGTTCCAGCGCGGCATCCGCGTGGGCTACCTGGCCCAGGAGCCGGAGTTCGACGCCGGCGCCACCATCCTCAGCGCCGTCGCCGGGGGCAAGCCGGAGCTGCTGGAGGCCATCGGCGAGTACCACCAGGTGGCGGAGAAGCTGGCGGACGGCGGCGGCGACGTGGACCGGCTGCTGGCGCGGCAGGAGCGGGCCGCCGCGCGCATCGACTCGCTGGGGGGGTGGGACTACGAGCACCGGATGGAGTCCATCCTCACCCGGCTGGGGGTGGACCACTGGGAGCGCCCGGTGGAGGGGCTCTCCGGCGGCGAGCGCAAGCGGGTGGCGATGGCGCGCGTCCTTCTTCAGGAGCCGGAGCTGCTGCTGCTGGACGAGCCCACCAACCACCTGGACGCGGACACCGTGGCCTGGCTGGAGGAGCACCTGCAGTCGTACCCGGGCGCGGTGATGCTCATCACCCACGACCGCTACTTCCTGGACCGCGTGGTCACGCGCATGCTGGAGGTCTCCACCGGCGAGCTGACGGCCTACCCCGGCGGGTACACCGAGTACCTGGAGGCCAGGGCGGAGCGGGTGGAGCGCGCCTCGGTGGAGGAGGAGAAGCGCAAGAAGCTGATGGCGCAGGAGCTGGCGTGGGTTCGCCGGCAGCCCTCCGCCCGCACCGGCAAGCAGAAGGCGCGCATCGGCCGGCTGGGCGACCTGGAGAAGGAGCACCAGGAAAAGCGCCTGCCCACGCGCACCGCGGTGGAGATCACCGCCGCCGACGCGCCGCGGCTGGGGCGCACCGTGCTCAACCTGCACCACGTCAGCAAGCGCTTTGGCGAGCGGGTGCTCATCCGCGACTTCAGCACCATGCTGCAGGCGGGCGAGCGCATCGGCATCATCGGGCCCAACGGCGCGGGAAAGACCACGCTGCTGCGGGTGATCCTGGGCCAGGAGCCGCCGGACGCGGGCGAGGTGGAGATGGGCAAGAACACGCGCATCGCCTACTTCGACCAGAAGCGCGAGGACCTGAACCCCGAGCACACCGTCTTTCAGGCCGCGGCGGAGAGCGACTGGGTGATGGTGGGCGGCGAGCGGACGCACCTGCGCAGCTACCTGGAGACCTTTTTGTTTCCGCCGGAGAAGCAGCGCCAGGTGGTGCGCTCGCTCAGCGGCGGCGAGCGCAACCGGCTGCTGCTGGCGCGTCTCTTTCTGCAGGACGCCAACCTGCTGATCCTGGATGAGCCCACCAACGATCTGGACCTGGTGACGCTGCAGGTGCTGGAGTCGGTGCTGGCGGAGTGGAACGGGTGCGTGCTGATGGTGACGCACGACCGCTTCTTTCTGGACAAGGTCGCCACCGGCCTGATCGTCTTCGAAGGCGGCGGCGTGCTGCACCGCCACGCCGGCAACTACGACCTGTACCGCCGCCTCAAGGAGCAGAAGGAGGCGGAAGCCGCCGCCGCGGCGTCCGAAGCCCGCGACCGGAAGCCCGCCGCCGCCGCGGCGGCGGCGAAGAAGGACGGCGCGCGCAAGCTGAGCTGGAAGGAGCAGAAGGAGCTGGCCGGGATGGAGGCGGCGATCACCGAGGCCGAGGCGCGCCGTGAAGAACTGGAGGCGCGCCTGGCGGACCCCGCCCTCTACGCGCAGCCGGCGGACGAGGTGGCGCGGGTGACGGCGGCGTTCAAGGAGGCCGGCGAGGCGGTGGAGGCGCTGTACGCGCGCTGGGCGGAGCTGGAAGAGCTCGGGGCGTAGCGGGCAGATGCTGGACGCAACCTGGGTGATGTGACTTCCTGGGAGTGTGTTGCCAAACCTCTTGAGAGCACACTGTCATCCTGAGGGAGCGCCGCGCCTGACCCACCCAACCACAGGAGCTTGCGCGCGACCGAAGGATCTTTGTCGGGTCGCGCGAGGCCCAGCCCTCGAGAGCCGGTCGAGTCTGCGGTCACGCAGGCGAGGTCCTTCGGCCGGCGCCAAACCATGGTGTGCAAGCAGTTGTCGGAGCGGCGCCTCCCTCAGGAAGTCAACGCTCGGGTATCATCCGGGTATCCTCCCGAACCGGCAGGCGCGGGAAGGCCCAGGTGGACGACCGTCCCGGCGATGGGGGAGCTCTCCATCCACAGCTCGTAGTCGTCGCCGTACAGGAGCCCCAGGCGCGCGCGCGTGTTGGACAGGCCGATGCCGGACGGCGCGTGGGGGAGCGCGTCGGACGCGGGGGCGCCGGGGTCGGAGATCCGCAGCCGCAGCGGCTGGCCCGGGCCGTCCCGACGGGCGTGGATGCGGATGGTGCCCTCGCCGCGCACCTCCACGGCGTGGCGGATGGCGTTCTCCACCAGCGGCTGCAGCAGAAGGACGGGAATGGCCGCGTCCTCCGCGTCCCCCTCCAGCTCCACCTCCACCCGCAGCCGGTCGCCGAAGCGCACCGCCTCGATGTCGGTGTACAGGCGCAGCAGGGCCAGCTCTTCGCGCAGGGTGGCCTGCCCGCCCCGCTCCGCCGCCAGCGACCGCTCCAGCAGCACCCGCAGGCGCGCCAGCATGGCCCGCGCGGCCGGCACGTCGCGGTGCATCAGCGTGGCGACGGACTGCAGCACGTTGAACAGGAAATGCGGGCGAAGCTGGCTCTCCAGCCCGTGCATCCGCGCGCGCGACAGGTCCACCGCCAGCCGCGCCCCGCGCTCGTCCTGCTCGCTGCGGCGCGCCGCCTGCGCCACTGCGTACCCGATGGCCAGCATCCCCAGGGTAACCAGCAGGGAGGTGGGAAAGACGATCACCGCGCGCGTGAACGAATCCGTGATGGTGGTGGCGCCCGCCTGCGGAGCCACGTATCCCGCGGTCGCCTCCACCAGCGTGTGCGCGGCGGTGAGCCCCAGCGCCATCGCGAGCGCCCGCGGCAGGTCCCCTCTGCCCGGCGTTCCGGCGGAGCGGGTGAGGCGCAGCGCCACCAGCAGGACCCCCGCCCACAGGGCCGGCGTCAGCACGCTGTGCGCGCAGGTCGCCAGACGCAGGGCGGCGGACGTGTCCTCGGGAAGGAAGTACACGTCGCGCGCCACGCCCGCCGCGCCCATGTACAGGACGAACGCCGCCACCCAGGCCCCCGCCGGCCACCCCACGCCCGCCGGATGCGCGGCGCCGCTCATCGGCCCGCCTCCGCCATCGGCCTCGTCCCGGCGTCGCGCACCGCGTCGGCGGAGGGCGCGGGGACGCGGACTTCGACCGCCACCCCCGAGGGGCCGCGGTCCGCGGCGCGGACCCAGCCGGCGTCGCCGTAGCGCTGCCGCAGCAGGTCGCCCAGCGCCGAGACCAGGTCCCACTCCGGCTGCCGGGTGCGCCGCAGCACGGGGACGGGCAGGTCGTCCGCGACCTCCACCCGCAGCCCGTCCGCCACCTCGGCCACACGCACGCGGATCTCCAGCGGCTCCGCGCCCTCGCCCGCCGCATGCAGGGCCGCCTCCACCAGCCAGCTGACGGTGCACGGGGGCACGGACCACCGGTCCAGCGATGCGGGGACGTCCATCTCCAGCCGAACCGGCCGCGCGCGGCACCCCCGCGCCACCTCGGCGTACAGCGCCGCCAGCGCCAGCTCGTCGGCCAGGGGCACGGTGTCGTCGGAGGCGGCGCGCAGGCGACCCCGCAGCAGCTCGCCGGTGCGCATCAGCAGCGCGTCCGCCAGGCGCGAGTCATCCTCGATCCCGCGGGAGATGGCGTCCAGGCACTCCACCAGAAAGCCGGGCCCCACCCGGTTGCGCAGCGTCTGCAGCCGCGCTCGGGCGACCGACAGCTCCAGCGCCGACACCGCCGCCGCCCGCCGCCACCCCCCCGCCAGCAGCCGCAGCGCGGAGCCGGCCGCCACGCAGCTGGTGAGCACCAGCATGTGGCGGGGATAGTAGTAGAGGGCGGCCTCCAGCACCTTCCACTGGCGCAGCCCCAGCTGCGGAATGGCCAGCTGCTGCACGCCGATGCGCAGCAGCACCAGCGCCGTGGCCAGCGCCACGATGGCACCCACCTGCCGCGCCGTGGGCCGGCGGCTCACCGGCACCATCCATCCCCCCGCGAACGCCAGCGCCGCCTGCACCCCCCACAGCCCCGCGTCGAAAGTGGCGCCCGGGACGATGAACGCGGGGCGATCGGCGCCGTAGGCGATGTGGTAGCCGCCTACCAGGGCCAGCCACAGCAGCGTCCAGAACGCGATGAGCGCCCCCAGCACGCGGGGCCGCAGGACGAGGTCCGCGAGCTGGTGGAGCGCGGCGGCCGTCCCGCGGTCGGACGCGGGCGCGGGTGGGGACGTCATGGGAGGCGCGGAAGGGGAGAAGGGGTGCGGCCGGAACCACGGCCGGGGCCGGGTGGTACGCGTACCCCCGATCCGTTCCCCCGTTTCCACGCCGCCCCGGATGATCCGCACCCTGCTGGTGGATGACGAAGCGCTCAGCCGTGAGCGCCTGGCGACCCTGCTGGCCCACGAGCCCGACGTGGAGCTGGTGGGCGAGTGCGCCGGCGGCCGCGACGCCATCGCGTGCATCCGCGAGCTGCGGCCGGACCTGGTCTTTCTGGACGTGCAGATGCCGGAGGTGGACGGGTTCCAGGTGGTGGCCCGGCTGGACCCCGACGACGCGCCGGCGGTGGTGTTCGCCACCGCGTACGACGAGTTCGCCCTGCGCGCCTTCGAGGCCGCCGCCACCGACTACCTGCTCAAGCCGATCGGCCCGGAGCGGCTGGCGGTCACGCTGGGCCGGGTGCGGGCGCGCCTTTCCCCCTCGCGCGCCGCGGCGCCGCTGGACCCGGGCGTGTCGTCGCTGCTGGAGGGGATGGCGACGGCGGGGGAGCCGCGCGAGCGCTTCGCCGTGCGCACGGGCAGCCGCTTCGTCATCGTCCGCGCCGCCGACGTGGCCTGGGTGGAGGCGGCGGACAACTACGTGCGCCTGCACACGGCCTCCGAGACCCACCTGTTCCGGGCGACCATGGCCGAGATGGAGCGGATGCTGGACCCCCGGCGCTTTCTGCGCGTCCACCGCTCCGCCATCATCGCCGTGGACCAGGTGCGCGCCATCGACCCGTGGGGGCTGGGCGAGCACCAGTTCGTGCTGGCCGACGGCACCCGGCTCACCTCCAGCCGCGGCTACCGCAAGCCGATCCGCGCCGTCTTCGGCTGCTGACGCGCATCCACCGAAATCCAGGTACCGCTGAACGGCGGAAGCGCGGCCTCTCCCGTCCTTCCAACGCGCCTCCGCGCATCGACACCCCCTCCCCCGCCGGCATGGCATCCAACCACCCACGCATCCGGGCGGCTGGCCCACGCAGTCCATCCATCCACCCCGCAGCCGTTGGTGCCATTGCCCTTCTCCGTGAGCTTCCGGGGCGCCTCGAGTCGGCGCGATCACACCACGTTTCCAACACGGGAGAGCACGATGAAGAAGCTCCGGATGGATGACCTGCGGGTCGAATCGTTCGAGACGTCGGCCGACGGGTTCGAGCTGCGGGGGACGGTGCATCCGCACCAGGAGCGGTGCACCGGCGTACGGACGGGCTGCGGGAGCAACGAGGGCACCTACGACGTCCTGACCTGCGGAAGCGGCGCCAGCGACGACGGGTTCTGCGGCGGCGGCACCGCGGAGGGCAGCAACTGCTGCCACCCGTACGACATCAGCCTGGACTGGACCTTCTGCCAGACCGAGTGCTGCGACGGCTCCAACGCCTGGACCTGCGCCAACTACGGCTGCACGCCCTGACCACGCGGCCGGAGTGACGGCGTGGGGAGCGCTCCCGGCCAACCCGGCCGGGGGCGCTCCCCATCCTTCCCTGGCACGCGGCGGGAGAGGGGAGTACCCGTTCGTCCGGGGTACGGGGATTCGGAGGCGGGACAAGGGCCACGCGATCCCGACCGGCCGGCGGCGCGAACCGCCCGTCCCGCCGCCGCGCGGGCTGGCGCGCCCCCGCGCCGTTCGTCACGGGCGGCTCGCCGCCTGGCCCGCGGGCGCGCTATCGTGCACTCCGCGCTCCCCGGGCGCGCAGCCCTTCCCGACCCTTCCACCCGCCGCCGGACCCCGATGAGAATGGCGGCTCGCGTACTTGCGGAACGTCCGGAAGCGTGGTTATCGTCGCAGACCGTTTCGGACATCCGGAGCAGTGCCCGCCGGGCTCCGGAACTGCCCCGCCCGTGCGTCGCAGACACGCCGCCGGCCCACGGCACCGCGACGGAAGCCGGTCCCGCATCCGCCAACATGCTTTCTCTTGCCGCCGGTTTGCGTGCCGGTGGCGGCCACCAAGACCCCGCGCGCGCCGTATGATGGAGCCCTGGATGGACGATGCCGCCGAGCGTGGCGCCGACGCCCTCTTCAACCGCTTCGTGTGCCGCGTCTCCGGCGCCCCCTCCAACACGGTGGACGACCTGCGCGCCACCCGCGCGCTGGCCGTGCTCGCCGACCTGCGGCAGGCGGAGGCGCGCGTGCACGAGGCGCGCGAGGACGTGTCGCAGCGGCTGTTCGCGGCCATCGGCGCGGCGCAGGAGAAGCCGGCGCGCAACCGCCTGATCGCCCTCAAGCGCGACCTGTACAACCTCAAGACGGTGCCGGCGGAGAAGATGGACGCGGCGCTGGCCGGCGGCGATCCGTCCACGCGGGAGGCGGTGCGCGCCTACGCGGCGGACCTGGAGCGGGTGCACGCGCTGCAGGCGGAGCTGCGGCAGGCGTACGACGCCGAGACGTCGGAGCTGCGCGGGCGCTTTCGCGAGCTGCTGGCGGACGCGGACTTCCGCAAGGGGCTGATGGTCAGCAGCCGCTCGCTGTACGGCAACCTGGACCGCTACTCGGCCGTGGCGGCCGGCGGCGACCTGCACGGGCGCGACGAAAAGACGGAGCGCGGGCTGCTGCGCTACTACACGCGCATGGCCATGAAGGCCACCCCCTTCGCCACCTTCTGCTCCATCATCCCCGGCACCTTCGTGGACCAGCGGGACGGCGAGCCGGAGGGCGGCACCCGCTTCACCAGCGACCCGCGCGCCAAGCGCAGCTTCGTTCGGGCCAACAAGTTCCTCTACGGGCTCTTCTTCGACCACCTCAAGACGCGGCCCGCGGTGCGGCGGGCGCTGGAGGTGGAGCGCAACCCCACCCTGCGCGCGGAGGGCGGCCGGCTGGTCTTCCTGACCGCCATCGACGGCCGCGAGGTCTTTCAGCGGCTGGCCGACAACGAGGTGCTGCAGCTCATCGCCAGCCGCTTTGGCGACGGGGGCACGCCGCGGCTGGGGGAGCTCATCCAGGCGCTCTCGTCCGACCCGGAGATCGACGCCACGCCCGAGGAGGCCGAGGCGTACCTGGACAAGCTGATCGAGATCGGCTTCCTGCGCTTCCACACCGGCATCCGCGAGCAGGACGCGGACTGGGATCTGCCTTTCCGCGCGGTGCTAGACCGCATCGACGACGACCACGCCCGCGAGACCTCGGCGCTGCTGGCCACGCTGCGCGAGCGCATCGAGGCGTACACGGACGCGGGGGTGGAGGAGCGGGCGCGCATCATCGAGCAGATCCACGGGCAGATCGAGGCGGCGCTGGAGTCCATGCAGATCGAGGGGCGGCTGCGCAAGGACATGCCGTTCTACGAGGACGCGACTTCCGCCGCGTCCGCCGAGATCGCCCTGACGCCGGGGGTGCGCACCGCCTTCGCCGGCTTCGAGCGTTGGGTGCGGGCCACGGCGCGGCTGGCGTGGCCGCGGTCGGAGCAGGCCACCATGCGGCACTTCTTTCAGGACTACTACGGGGCGGATCCCTCCGCCGCGCGCGGGGTGCCGCTGCTCAAGTTCTACGAGGACTTCTACCGCGAGCACTTCAAGGCGCACGTGGAAAAGGAGGGGCGGCAGCGCGGCGGCGCCCGCGAGCCGGGCGACACCTACGACGTGGGCAACCCGTTCGGCCTGGAGTCCATCAAGGAGCTCGGCGCCGCGCGCACGCGGCTCACGGAGGTGTTCCGCCGCGCCTGGGACGCGGCCCGCGACGCGGAGACGGTGGACGTGGATCCCGCGCAGGTGGACGAGGCGCTGCAGGGGGTGGAGACGCTCTCCGGCGTGCCCCGCAGCATGGGCGCGTTCGCCCTGCTGGCGCCGGCGGAGCGGGACGGCGGCGACCCCGCCTTCATCCTGCACGGGGCCAGCTACACGGCAGGGTACGGCAAGTACTTCTCGCGCTTTCTGTACATGCTGCCCGACGACGTGCAGGAGGACGTGCGCCGGGCCAACGCCTCGCTCACGGGCGAGCTGCTGGCGGAGATCTGCGGCGACGCGCAGTTCAACGCCAACCTGCACCCGCCCCTGCTGCGCTGGGAGATCAGCTACCCCACGGGCGAGAGCGGCGCCAGCGGCGACCAGCTGCGCAGCTCCGAGATTGTGGTGCAGCCGGACCCGGAAGACCCGCAGACCCTGGCGCTGATCCACGCGCCCACGGGCCGCCGGGTGATACCCGTGGACCTGGGCTTCCTGAACCCGCGCATGCGGCCGCCGCTGTACCAGCTGCTCTCGCGCTTCACCCCGCCGGTGATGTACGCGCCGCCGATCCCCGAGTCCGCCGACGCGCCGAAGCCGCAGCCGGAGAAGCGCGCGCTGGACGTGGACGGCGTGGCCGTCGAGCCCGCCGACGCCGTCCATGCCCAGGGCGCGGACACGGTGGAGCGCGGCCCCGATGCGGACACGGTGCAGCGCGGTCCGGACGCGGATACGGTGCAGCGCGGGCCT
>Ga0190267_10000215_pt1 | contig 12504 bp, 10 predicted proteins | sample Popmic239T_FD_140332 | JGI IMG/M metagenome (GOLD analysis project Ga0190267, IMG submission 140332) | Populus adjacent soil microbial communities from riparian zone of Oak Creek, Arizona, USA - 239 T | ecosystem: Environmental > Terrestrial > Soil > Riparian zone | place: USA: Arizona... | reverse complement strand
GCAGGATGACGCCGAACGCATCCGCCATCCGCCGCACGTCATCGTCCTTTACCCCGCTGGAGAACATGGTGCGGGCGATGATCTCCAGGGTGATCGTCATCATCTCGTGCACCATCTCCACCGGCCGGCCGGCGCGCGCGGCCGCATCCCACGCGTCACCTTTCCGCCGCACCACGTCCGCCATGATGGGGATCAGCCCCGCCACCCGCGCGTGGCTGAACCCGGGCGACATCAGCCGGCGCTGGTGCAGCCAGCTTTCGCCCTCGTTCATCACCAGCCCCCGCCCGAAGAGGAACGAGGCGCGGTTGAAGGCGCGCCCCTTCCAGTAGTTGCGGTTGTTCTCCACCATCACGTGCTGCACGTGGTCCGGGTGATGGACCATGTACAGCGACGCCGGGCCCACCCGCAGCCGCGCCACCGAGCGCGGCGCGGCGTGCATGGCCCGCACGCACAGCCCCGGCCCGTCGCGCACCAGCTCCGGCAGCACCCCCACCAGCGGCCGGCCGCGCACCGCGTGCGGCCCCGCACCATTCGCCGTCGTCATATCCGCCTCCCTTCCGGGGAATCGTCCGTCGTCCGCAAGCCTCCCTATCCAACGATCGCCGCGCGCCGCGTGCGACACGCGCGTGACGGGGCGCGCGTGGGCGGGGTGAACGGGCGCGGGATGGGGACGAGGGCGACTGTTCTGCGCCACGGCCCGGACCATGCAAAGGGAAGTCGATGATGGGGCGCAGGTTACAGGGAATCCAGACTCTCCGGAGGATTGAGATGTCACGCAAGCGCGAGCTGATCGAGCCCAACGAGGGCGACAAGCGGTACATCCGCCGCGACGAGAACGGCCGCTTTACCGAGGACCAGGTGGACGTGGGCCGCTCGCTGGCCGCGGACCGGCGCCAGCACGCCAAGACCAAGGCCAAGCCCGGCCACGGCGACGAAGGCGACCGCTAGCCGGTCGCGCGGCGCCTTCGGGCGCCGCATGGCAGGATCGAGAGAAGCCCCGCTCGGGACGCACACGCGCCGCCCGGGCGGGCTTTTTTCGTGGCGACTGTCTGTCCAACCCATCGATCTGTCATTCCGAGGGAGCGCCCACCCCACATCGTGCCCCATCCGTGCAGCTGGCGCGCGACCGAGGAATCTACCGTCCGGATGCTGGCGGCCTTTCGCACCGGCGGGTACGTGCGGCGTCCGCCTCGGCCGGCCCCGTCCAGCTTCCGTCATAGCCGCGGCTTCAGCGCGGGCTGCCGCATCACCCTCCATATAGCCGGCAGTAGGTTCCTCGGCCCTGCGACCCGCCGTGCGACCGGACGGATTTGCGCGGCCGGGCCTCGGAATGACAGACGTTTTCATCCAGCATGGTAGGTGTAGGCGCGAATGGCGCAGGCGGTCGGCGCTGCGGAGAAAACACCTGGATTCACCCACGCCGGCATCCGCCGCCTCCGGCGCGCCACCCTGGCCGCATCCGCCAGCCTCCTTGCGCCAATCCCTGATCCGTTTGCGTTGGACGCGCGGTTCCATTTCGCGAGCAAGGTGTTCGGCACCCATCCGAAGCGCGAGGGAAATATTGAAGTTTCGTCTCCATCCACCACGGGCCGGCATCCACCCCACCAAGACTGATACGGACCGGTGATCCCGCACAGCGTGTACATCCTCCGCAATCCAACGAACCGGCCGGAACCGATGAGGTTTGCGCCGTCCGGATGGGAAGTTTCACAAAATTCTGGATTTCGCCGCGCGCCGCCACTACCTTGCAAAGCAGCCCCTGCACCCCCGCCGCCCCACCGCGGCCCTCCTCGCGCCGGCCCGCCATGACTGCAACGGCAACGTGTCCCCTGCGGAACGGCGCCGCATCGCCCACCCCTTCCACGGCCGCCGCGGAATTCCAGCTCCCGGAGGCCGGCTGCCTGCTGTGCGGCACGCGCTTCGACCGGGTGGTGTGGCGCGAGAACGGCTTCGAGGGGCGGGGCACGCCCTGCGGCCTGGTCTACCTGGAGCCGCGCCCGCGCGAAGACGACGTGCAGCCGCACGCAGAGCTGCACGGGGACGGCTACTACGCCCGCAACGCGGCCGTGCGCATGGACTTCGTGCAGCGGTTCGCGCCGGGCGGGCGGCTGCTGGAGGTGGGGTGCGGCGCGGGGTACCTGCTGGCCGAGGCCCGCCGCCGCGGGTTCGAGGTGGCGGGGGTGGAGCCCAGCGCCGAATGCGTGGAGCACGTGCGGCGGGTGTACGGCATTCCCGTGGAGCAGGCGCTGGTGGAAGACACGCGCCTTCCGGAGGGCGCCTGGGACGTGGTCTTTCACGTGGACCTGCTGAGCCACTTTCCCGACCCGGTACGGGCCCTGCGCGCCATGGCGGCGCGGGTGCGGCCGGGGGGGCACGTATGCTTCGAGGTGGGGATCCTGGGCGGGATGTCGCCGCGCTGGTACGCCATGACGGGACGGCTGGACTTTCCCGAGCACCGCTGGCTCTTTTCCGAGGCGTCCCTGCGCGAGCTGCTGCGGCGCGCGGGGCTGGAGGTGGTGGCCGTGCGGCGATACGGGCTGCTGGCCTCCGTGCTGCTGCTGGGCGCGCGCCGCCTGGCCGCGCCGCTGCTGGGACGCTGGGTGCCGCGCCCCACCCGCGAGGCGCGCAGCATCGGCGAGGGCGCGTCGCCCGTGGCGCGGCTGTACGGCTGGCTGCAGCACGTGACCCGCTACACGCTGGGCCGGTGGATGCCCCGCGTGGGCCCGCTGACCCTGCTGGTGGCCGCCCGCCCGGTGGGGGGAGGGGCCGCCCGTGGCTGAGCGCCCCGTCTACGTCCTGACCAACCACTGGACGTTCATCGCCAACTACTTCAACCACGTCATCCGCCACCTCTCGAACCGCGGGGTGCCGGTGCACGCCTATGCGCCCGGCGGTCCGGAGCCGCGCGTCATGGAGCAGATGGGGTGCGAGGCGCGGGTGCACGACGTGCCGTTCACCCCCGGCGCCCTGCGGCCGGGGCAGCTGCTGCGCACGATCGGCCATGGATGGCGGCTGGGGCGGCGGGAGCCGGGCGGCGTGTTCGCCCTGATCACCGCGCTGCCGCACCTCCTCTACGGCCCCCCGCTGCGCCTGCTGAACCGCCGCTGCGTCTTCGTGATGGCGGGGATGGGGACGCTGTTCAGCTCCAACCGGCGCCGGCACCGCGCGGCGGGGGTGGTGGCGCGGCGGGTGTACCGCTGGATGTACCGCGGCCGCAACAGCGTCGTCGTGGTGCAGAACACGGACGACCGGCGGCTGGTGATCGACGAGCTGGGCGCGCCGGCGGACCGCGTGTACCTGATGCCCGGCTGCGGCGTGGACACGGCGCGCTTTCCCTTCTTCGAGCGGCTGCCGGACAACCCCCGCCCCGTCATCCTGGTCCCCGCCCGCCTGATTCGCGAGAAAGGGATCGGCGAGGCGTGCGAGGCGTCGCGGCTGCTGGCGGAGCGGGGGGTGGACCACGAGATGCGCTTTACCTACGGCTTCTATCCCGGCAACCCGATGGCCCTGGGCCCGGCGGACCTGGAGGAGATGAAGCGGCGGAATCCCCACCTCGTCTTCCTGGGATGGCAGCCGAGCCTGGTCCCCGTGTACGAGGCGGCGGACGTGGTCTGCCTGCCCACCTACCGCGAGGGGCTGCCCTCCACGCTGCTGGAGGGCGCCGCCTGCGGCCGGCCGCTGGTGACCACCGACGTCCCCGGCCCCCGCGACCTGGTGGCGCACGAGGAGTCGGGGCTGCTGGTGCCCGCGCGCTCCCCCGCCGCCCTGGCGGACGCGCTGCAGCGGGTGCTCGCCGACCGGGCGCTGGCGGAGCGGCTGCGGCGCAACGCGTACCGCCGCTTCTGCGAGGGCTTCACCAAGGAGCACAGCCTGCGGTCCATGCTCCCCGCCTTTGCCGCGCTGGGCGTCCCCGCCGCGCCGGAACCCGCCGCATCGGAATCCGCCGCCCGCCTCCTGGCCCACGCCGCCGCGCCCCAGCGCGCCTGAGAGAGATCCCGCCCATGTCTCAGACCACGGCCGCGGCGTTCGTCCGCTGCAACCTGGCCGACCTCCCTCTTGAAGACACCCGCGCGCACGACGGACGCGGGCTGATCCGCTTCCACCGCATCCTCACCGGCGGAGACGTCGACGGGGCGTGCAACTTCATGGACTGCACGGTGATGCCGCCCGGCACCAGCATCGGCGAGCACACCCACGCGGCGACGGAGGAGGAGTACTACCTGGTGCTGGCCGGTGAGGGGGTGATGCGGCGCGACGGCGAGACCTTTCCCGTCCGCGCCGGCGACCTGGTGCGCAACCGGCCGGGGGGGACGCACGCGCTGGAGAACCCCGGGCCCGGCGAGCTGCGCCTGTTCGTCTTCGAGCTGGGGGTGCGGGGATGACGCGCGCGGTGGTGATGGCCGGCGGCCGTTCGTCGCGGATGCGCGCCAGCCGCGGCGACGGGCGCCACAAGGGGCTGACGACCGTGCTGGGCGTGCCGCTGCTGGAGCGCAACGTCAGCGCGCTCCTTTCCGCGGGGATCCGGGACGTGGTGCTGGTGGCGGCGGAGGGCGAGCCGGAGCTGCTGGAGTTCGGCCAGACGCGCTGCCGGGCGCTGGTGGAGGCGTGGGGCGCGCGCTGGGACGTCTTCGTGGAGCGGCAGCCGCTGGGCACCATCGGCGCCGCGCGCGAGGTGGCGGGGCCCGGCGACCTGCTGGTGGTGAACGTGGACAACCTCACCTCGCTGGACCTGGCCGGCTTCGTGGCCCACCACCGGGCCAAGCGCGCGGCCATGACGGTGGCCACGCACTGGGAGCCGTTCACCATGCCCTTCGGCGAGGTGACGCTCACGGCCGAGGGGATGATCGAGGCCATCGCCGAGAAGCCGGTCAAGCGCTACCACACCTCCAGCGGCACCTACGTCCTTTCCGCGGAGGCGTGCGCCGCCATCCCCCCCGGGCAGCCGCTGGGCGCGCCCTCGCTCTGGGAGCTGCTGCACGCGGCGGGGCGGCCGGTGGCGGCGTTCGAGCACCAGAGCGCGTGGATCGACGTCAACGACGCCGCGGCGCTGGAGCGCGCCGAGCGCCTGGTGCTGGATCGCGCGGACGAGTTCGAGCTGTGGGCCGCCGCCCCGGACCGCGAGGTCAGCGCCGTGCTCGCCGTCGCGGAGGACGGCGCGGCGTGGCTGGCCCGGAGCGGGAACGGCGCCGCGCGATATCCCGGGATGTGGGAGCTGGTGGAGCAGGCGCCGCGGGTCGGCGCGCGGCCCCTGATCCGCTTTGACGACCCGCACCCGGAAACCCGCACGCGCGTCCGCTACCAGGTCTACACGGCGGAGGGCGAGCCGCCGGCGGGGGGCGGCTGGGTGCCCGCGGGGGACCCGGCGCTCAGCCCCCCCGCCCGCCGGGCGCTGGAGGCGCTGCGCGTGGCGCGGGCGGGCGGCGCGTGAGCGCGGTGGCGGGGGAGCGCGTGCTGGTCACCGGCGCGGCGGGGTTCATCGGCCGCCACCTGGTGCAGGCGCTACGCGATGCGGATGCGCGGGTGCACGCCCTGAGCGGCCCCCCCGGCCACGGCCTCGCGCCGCTGCCGGACTCCGTCCCCGACCTGCGCGCCGACCTGGCTGAGCCCGGCGCGGCGGAGGAGGCCGTGGGGGACGCGCGGACGGTGGTGCACGCCGCGGGGCCGGCCTCCGTGGCCGCCTCGTTCGACGACCCCGCCGCCTTCGTCCGCGTGCACGTGGAGGGGACGGCGCGGCTGCTGGATGCCTGCCGCCGCGCCGGGGTGCGCCGCGTCGTCCTCATCTCCTCCGCGGAGGTGTACGGCCGGCCGCGTTCCAATCCGGTCCGCGAGGGGCATCCCTTGCGCGCGCGGTCGCCGTACGGGGCCGCCAAGGCCGGCGCGGAGCAGATGGCGCGCGCATTCGCCGACGCGTACGGGCTGCGGGCCGTCATCCTGCGCCCCTTCAGCGTCTACGGCCCGGGGCAGCCGCCCACGTCGCTCATCGGCACCCTGCTGCGCCAGGCGGCCACGGAGGACGCCGTCCGCGTGCACGACCTGCGGCCGGTGCGCGACTACTGCTTCGTCCGCGACGTGGCCGCCGCCGTCGTCGCCGCCTGCACGGCCGACCTCCCCGCGCTCTCCGTCTTCAACGTGGGCACGGGGCGGGGGACCAGCGTGGCGCGGCTCGCCGCACTCGCCCTCCGTGCGGCGGGGCGGGAGCTGCCGGTGGAGCAGGCGGGCGCGGACCGGCCGGGGCGGGCGCAGATCCTTCGCCTGGTGGCGGATCCCACGCGCGCGGCGGAGCGGCTGGGCTGGCGCGCGGCGACGGGGCTGGCGGAGGGGCTGGCGGCGACCTGGCGGGAGATGGAGGCGGGCGCCGCGGCGGGAGCGGCGGCGTGATACCGCATCCGAGAATAGAGTGCGTAACTTCCTGAGGGAGGCGCCGCGGTGAAATTGCTTTCACGGGGAGCCGGCGCGCCGACCGAAGGACCTCGCCAGCAAAACGTCGGGGCTGGTGGCGTGCCCTGATCCGGCCCCTGCGCGGCCGAAAGAAGGTCCTTCGGTCGCGCGCAAACGCAGTGCAGACCTCTGGATCTTGCGTGAGCGCTCCCTCAGGAAGTCACGCTTCTTTTTCCGGATTCACTATGAGGATGAGGCGTTGTCTCATCACCGGCGCGCAGGGGTTCCTGGGCCGCTACCTGGTCGCGCGGCTGCTGCGGGACCGGGCGGATGCGGAGGTGCTCGGCGTCGGCCGCTCCCCGCGGAGCGACGCGCACTTCACGCACACCCTGGCCTGGTCCGGCGCGCCCGTCCCCGCACCCCTCCCCGCCCAGCCGCGGGCGGCCGCGCGCGATCCCCGCTACCGCTACCGGGCGGCGGACGTGGAGGACGCCGGCGCGGTCGCGCGGCTGGTGGCGGAGTTCCGCCCCCACGTCGTCTTCCATCTCGCCTCCACGCTGCGCGGGGAATCGCGGGAGCGGCTGTATCGAACGAACCTGGGCGGCACTCGCGGGCTGCTGGCGGGGATCGCGGCGGCGGGGGTCCCGGTGGAGCGCATCGTCCTGGGCTCCAGCGGCGCCGTCTACCGGACCGGGCCGGGGTGCGAGCCGCCGTTCGCGGAGGACGCGCCGCTGCGTCCCGCGGACGCCTACGGGCGCAGCAAGCTGGCCGCGGAGCGCGCCTGCCGCGCGTTTCCGCATCTCCCCGTCATGCATGCCCGCATCTTCAACCTGGTGGGCCCGGGGCAGGACGAGCGGCACGCCGCCGGGCGCTTCGCCGGCCGGCTGGCGGCGATGGCCCACGCGGGACTGCCGCGGCAGCTGGAGGTGGGGAGCCTGTCGCCCACGCGCGACTGGATGGACGTGCGCGACGCGGCCTCCGCGCTGGCGCTGCTGGGGGAGCGGGGGGAGCCGGGGCGGGCGTACAACGTGGCCAGCGGGGTGGAGGTGCCCGTCCGCGCGGTGCTGGACGCGCTGGTTCGCCTGGCCGGCATTCCCGTGGACGTGGTGGAGGACCGCGCCGGCCCCCCGCCCGGCGAGCCGCGCCACGTGGCCGACGTCCGCCGGCTGCGGGAGATGGGATTCGCCGCCGAGTACCCGCTGGAGCGCACCCTGGCGGACCTGTGGGACTACTACCTGGGAGTGGATCGACATGCCGTATCCGACGCTGCCTAGCCCGCCCCCTTCCGCGGAAAGCGCGGCCGCCCTGCGCCGCCATGCCGTGCGGGCCGTCAGCGACCGCGGCTACGAGGTCTCGCTGGTCCACGACCTGGCGGGCGACGGCATCCACGAGCTGGTGCGCTGCCTGGAAGGGCGCACCGGGCTGCTGGTGGCGACGCCGACGGTGGCGCGGCTGTACGGGGCGGCGCTGCGGGACCGGCTGGCGGAGCACGGCATCGACTATCCGCTGATGGTCCTGGACGTGACGGAGCCCACCAAGGACCTGTCGCGGGTGGAGCAGGTGGCCGCGGCGGCGTACGCACAGGGGCTGGACCGCACCTCGCTGCTGGTGGCCATGGGCGGCGGGGTGTGCACGGACGTGGTCTCCGCTGCCGCCGCGCTGGTGCGCCGGGGGATCGGCGTGGTGCGCATCCCCACCACCCTCATCGGCCAGGTGGACGCGGCCGTGGGGGTGAAGTGCGCCGTGAACTTCGTGGGAAAGAAGAGCGCGCTGGGGAGCTTCCATCCGCCGGCGGCCGTCTTCATCGACCCCGCCTACCTGGAGACGCTCCCCCTGCCGCACCTGCGCGCGGGCTTCGCGGAGATCGTGAAGATGGCGGTGGCGTGCGACGGCGGACTGCTGGAGCTGGTGGAGCGCCACGGGGCGGAGCTGCTGGCCTCCCGCTTCGGCCGCGCCTCGCCGGCGCGGTCCGAGATCGTGTGGCGGGCGGCCGTGGACATGCTGCGGGAGCTGGAGCCCAACCTGTTCGAGGACCAGACCTACCAGCGGCGGGTGGACTTCGGCCACGTCTTCAGCCCCCTGCTGGAGGCCGCGTCGGGGTACCGGGTGGCGCACGGGCAGGCCGTGGCCATCGACGTGGCGCTCACCACGCGCATCGCCCGCGGGCTGGGATGGCTGGACGCGGCGGAGTGCGACCGCGTGCTGCGCCTGCTGGTGCGCCTGGGCCTGCCCATCTACCACCCCCTGCTGACGGACGACCTGCTGGACCGGGCCGTGGCGGAGTCCGCCACGCACCGCGGGGGGTGCCTGAACCTGGTGGTGCCCGTGGCCGCCGGCCGCTCGGAGTTCCTGCGGCACGCGGCCGACCTGCCGGCGGAGGTGCTGCGGGGGGCGCGCGACGACCTGGCGCGGATGGACCGGCGCGTCCCCGCGCTGGAGGTGCGCGGCGGCGAGGGGCCGTGCCTGGTGTTCGACGTGGGCGGTACCCGACTTCGCGCGGCGCTCTACCACGGCGACACGCGGACGGTCTCGCGGGTGCACGTGCGCGAGACGCCCAGCACCTGGACCCTTCCCGCCGCGGACGGCGACGAGATCCGCGCGCGGCTGATGGCGGCGATGGCGGAGGCGGGGCGCGAGGTGCTGGGCGGGCTGGAGGCGGGTGCGGTGGGGATCGCCTTTCCCGGGCCGGTGGATGCCGCCGGCCGCGTGCTGGCCGCGCCCACCGTCTGGGGCGACCGGGGGTGCGCGCCACTGGACCTGGCCGCCGCGCTGGCGCCCCGCTGGCCCGGCGCGGCGGTGCACGTGCTGAACGATGTGAGCGCCGCCGGCTTCCGCCACCTGCGCGCGCCGGACGAGGACTTCTGCATCGTGACGGTGAGCTCGGGGATCGGCAACAAGGTGTTCATCCGCGGCCGCCCCGTCACCGGCGCGGCGGGGCGGGGGGGAGAGATCGGCCATGCGGTGGCGGACTTCGCCCCCGACGCGCCGCTCTGCGACTGCGGGGGGCGGGGGCACCTGGGCGCCGTGGCCTCCGGCCGGGGCGCGCTGCTGGCCGCCCGCCGCCGCGCCGGGGCGGACCCGGGGGGATTCGCGGCGTCGGCGGCCGGGCGGGAGGCGGGGGGCGATGCAATCGCGCTGACTAGCGAGCTGCTGGCGGCGGCCTTCCGCGCGGGGGACCCGTGGACGGCGGCGCTGGTCCGCGACGTGGCCGCGCCGCTGGGCCGGGCGCTGGCGGGGATCCACACCGCGCTGGGGATCGAGCGGTTCACGCTGGTGGGCGGGTTCGCGCTGGCGCTGGGGGAGGGATACCGCCGCGAGGTGGCGGCCGCGGCGGCCGCGGCGGCCTGGCACCAGGGCGGCAGCTGGGACCAGCGGGTGGAGCTGGGCGCCGACGACGACCTGTCGGGGCTCATCGGGGCCGGACGATTCGCGATGGAGGCGGCACGACATGGTTGAGATGCTTTCCCCCCCGGCGGCGGCGCCGCGCGTCACCCGCGTGGGGCGCTACAACTACCCGGCGGAATTCGGCGACGTGGCGGAGCTGGTGGCGGACCTGCAGCGGATGCTGCTGGGCGGACGCTATGTGCTGACGGAGGAGGTGGCCCGCTTCGAGGCCGCCTTCGCCGCGTACCTGGGCGTGCGCCACGTGCGGGGCGTCAACAGCGGCACGGACGCACTGATCCTGGCCCTGATGGCGCTGGGCGTGGGCCGCGGCGACGAGGTGGTGACGCACGCCAACACCTTCCACGCGACGGTGGCGGCGGCGTGCCTGGTCGGCGCCACCCCGGTGCTGGTGGATGCGGACGACCGCAGCTGGGGGATGGATGCGTCCGCGATGGACGCGGCCGTCACCCCGCGGACGCGGGTGCTGATGCCGGTGCACCTGTTCGGCAAGCCGGCGCCGATGGCGCAGGTGATGGCGGCGGCGGCGCGGCACGGGGTGCACGTGGTGGAGGACGCGGCCCAGTCCCACGGCGCGCGCAGCGGGGGGCGGCGGACGGGGAGCTTCGGCATCGTCTCCTGCTTCAGCTTCCATCCCAGCAAGAACCTGGCGGCGGCGGGGGACGGCGGCGCCATCGCCACGGACGATCTGGAGATCGCGGCCGCGGTGGACCGGCTGCGCGCGCTGGGGCAGAGCGGGCAGAACCACCACGTCGCCGTCGGCTACAACAGCAAGCTGCACGCGCTGCAGGCGCGCATCCTGGAGCACAAGCTCCCCTCGCTGGACGCGTGGAACGCGGCGCGGCGGCGGGCGGCGGCGGGGTACCGCGAGCGGCTGGCGGGGCTCCCCCTGCGCTTTCAGCCGGAGGACGCCGGCGAGGAGCACGTCTATCACCTCTTTCAGGTGCGCACCGACCGCCGCGACGCCCTGCTCGCCCACCTGCAGCAGTCGGGGGTGGACGCGGTGATTCGCTATCCCACCCCCATCCACCTGCAGCCGGCGTTCGCGGACCGCGGCTGGCGCGCCGGGCAGTTCCCCGTGGCCGAGGCGCTCGCCGGCGAGCTGCTGTGCCTGCCGATCCGCGCCGACCTTTCCGCGGACGAGCTGGACTACGTGGCGGAGTGCGTCCACGCCTTCTTCGGCGGCGGCGGGGCGTGACTCCGCGCTTCACCGTCCTGGGGGGCGGCAGCCCCTTTGCCGCGGCGCTGGTGGAGGCGCTGCGGGACCCCGCCGCCGGCGTGCGGCCGATGGAGCTGGTGCTGCACGGGCGCACGCGGACGCCGCTGGCGCGGATGCGGGCCTACGCGGCGCGCCGCCTGGGGCCGCTGGGGTGGACGGTGCGGGCGGAGACGGAGCTGGAGGCCGCGCTGGACGGTGCCGCCGTGGTGCTGCACCAGCCGCGCTACGGGGGGATGCGGGGCCGAGCGCGGGGCGAGGCGTTCTGCGCCCGCTTCGGTGTGCCGGCGGACGAGACGCTGGGCCCCGCGGCGCTGCGCACGGCGGCCGGCCTCGGCGCGGCGATGGCACGGACGGCGGATGCGCTCCGTGCCCGCTGCCCGGACGCCTGGGTGCTGAACCTGACGAATCCGCTCAGCTGCGCCACGGCCCTGCTGGCGGAGGCGGTGCCGCGCGCGGTGGGGCTGTGCGAGCTGCCGGTGTGCACCGTGGCGGAGGCGGCCGCCCACTTCGGCCTCTCCGTGGACGAGGTGGAGTGGGCGTACGCGGGGCTGAACCACCGCGGCTTCGTGGTCGCCCTCCGCCATGGGGAGCGCGACCTGCTGGCGGAGCTGCCGGCGCGGCTGGCCGGAGGGACGATCGGTGGCGTGGGCGGGAACGAGATCGCCGCGCTGGGCGCGCTGCCGCTGAAGTATCACCGCCTGCTGCTGGGTCAGCCGCCGGCGCCGGGGCGGGCGGCGTACCTGCGCGGCGTCCGCGCCGCGCTGCTGCGCGAGCTGCGCGACCCCTCGCGGGTCCCCGCGGGGCTGGCTGACCGGCCGATGCCCTGGTACGGGCAGGCGGCGGTCCCCGTGCTGGCGGCGCTCACCGGCGGCCCGGTGGCGCATCTCACCCTCAACCTGTATGGGGAAGACGACGTGGTGGAAGAGGTCCAGGCAACGGTGGATCAGGACGGCGTGCATCCCCTGCCGCCACCCGCGGTGCCGCCCGCCGCGGCGGCGTGGCTGGCGCGCTTTCGCGAGCACGAGCGGGCGGTGATGCGGGCCGTGCGCGACCCTTCGCAGCCGCGGCTGCGCGAGGCGCTGGACGCGGACCCGGTGGTTCCCGCGGCGATGGCGGGGCGGATGGCGGAGGCGCTGGCCCGTGACCTGGAGCGCGAGCGGCGCGCGGAGGTGGGGCGGTGAGCGGGCCGCGCGTGGCCGTGGTGGGGTGCGGCCGCATGGGGCTGCTGCGGATGGAGGGCGCCCTGCGGCACGGCGCCTCCGTCGTCGCGGCGTACGATGACAATGCCGACGCCGCGGCCGCCCTGGCCGCACGCGCGCCCGGCTGCCGCGCCCTGGCGGACCCGGGGGAGCTGGACTGGAGCGGGCTGGACGCCGTCTTCGTCTGCACGCCCCCCGCCGCGCGGGGACCGGTGGAGACGCTTGCGGCGCGGGAGGGGCTCGCCGTGTTCGTGGAGAAGCCGGTGGGGCTGGGCGCCGCGCAGCTGGAGTCGTTCCGCCGCGCCG
>Ga0190267_10000214_pt1 | contig 12514 bp, 10 predicted proteins | sample Popmic239T_FD_140332 | JGI IMG/M metagenome (GOLD analysis project Ga0190267, IMG submission 140332) | Populus adjacent soil microbial communities from riparian zone of Oak Creek, Arizona, USA - 239 T | ecosystem: Environmental > Terrestrial > Soil > Riparian zone | place: USA: Arizona... | reverse complement strand
ATCGAGTCCCTGTGGGTGCAGGGCGAGGCAGGCATCAGCGAGGCCGACATCCCGAACGAGCGCACGATCGATGTGCACGTGCGCCGCCTCCGGGCCAAGCTCGGCGCCTACGAGAACATCGTCCGTACCGTGCGCGGGATCGGCTACCGATTCGACCGCCACGCGGACGTCGTGATCAAGCACCCGCAGGGCGGACCGAGCCCCGACCGCTTCTGAAGCGGGGCGGCCCCTTCGTCGCCTGAAAGGGGCTTCGACAGGCTCAGCCGACCCGGTGGACTGCTGCCGACGAGATCGGGGTCAACTCCCAGGAAGATTCTTCGCGGAGGACTGGCGCGCTGTTACCAAACCGTTATATATTTCAGGAGCGGAAGTTGTTTGCTGTGGCAGCTTACGCGGAATGTGATTGCAGGACACTCTTGGTGCAAGGGAGAGGGTCGGTCGCTAGCCTCTGCGACCGGCCCTCAATCACGTTAACGCCTCCTTCCGCCCCTGCGATGGCCCCCTCGCCCCCCGGTCCCTAAGCTGATGCCGGCGCTGATCGCCTCACCCTGATCCGCCCGCCCCGCCGATGAGCAGTCGGCGAGTCAGTCGGTGAAGCCGTCGCCGAGGCAGCCGTGGAGGAGGAAGCATGGCCCAGTCAGCTGCCGTCGATGCCTGGGAGTCGCTGTTCCGGGCCCAGGTGAGCGTGGCTCGCCACCTGTCCGACACCTTCCCCCGCGAGGTCTCGTTCAATGAGTACGACGTGCTCTTCAACCTCTCACGGCAGCCAGAACGAGCGTGCCGCATGCGCGAGCTCACCGACCGCGTCCTGCTGACCCAGCCGAGCATCAGCCGGCTGGTCGATCGCCTCGTCGCCCGGGGTTGGCTGGTGAAGCATCCCGACACCGCGGACGGACGGGGGACGATCGTCCAGATGACCGACTCAGGACTCGCGATCTACCGGAACATCGCGCGCCTGCACGCGCGCGCCATCGAGGCCCGGTTCGGCAGCGCGCTTGACGCGGAGGAGCTGCACCAGCTCCGACGACTCTGCGATCGGGTCCGGCTCGCAGCGAGCAGCTGACGGCGTAGGAAGGCGCTGTCGCCCAGCCGGGAGCGGACTCTGCCGGCGGCGGAGCGCTCCGCCACCGGCATCAGTCAACGAGCAACGGCCCGGGTTCTCTTCGGACCGGTCGGGTGGGTGCACCGATTGCCTCGTTGCCACGAGGTCGAGCCGACTGCCTGCCGCGGGTACGGCATCGGGTAGCTTTCGGACCGACATTTCGCGAGGCCGACACTTGCGCTCCAACCTCGTTTCGAACCTATCGCGAGGCTTCGCCGCCGAGCGCACAATGTCCCCCGGTTGCATCCGGGCGTCGCCGAATTGTCCCCCATTCGCTATGCGTGGGGTAACGGCTCGATTGCCACAAGGCAGAAGAATAAAGGCGGGACAGGAGCCCTACCTCCCGTCCCGCCGTCGATGTGTCCCCCATCTGAGGGGCATACCGACCCTCCCCTCCGATCCGAACCTCGGAGAAGGAAGCTGAACCTGGCCGCCTCGTCCTGGGGGAAAGACGAGGCGGCCAGCAATGCCCGCCGAGGGGTGCGTCGGGTTGGGGGAACGAGACGCAAGGCCTTCGGGTACCGCGAGGACACCGGCCCGTCTCGGGGTGGAGACGGCTGGGTCAGGGCCTCGGGTAAGGCGATAATCACGCTATCCGGTCCCCCAAATGGCGGACAGAACCAATGCGGGGGGCACTCGAACGGGGGCGTCTACGCTGATCGGATGGAACAGCCTCGCCCGACCGATACGCACGGCCGCCCGTCGATCGTGTGGCTCCGCGATGACCTGCGCCTCGCCGACAATCCGGCCCTGAGCGCTGCGGTCGATGAGGGCAATCCGTTGGTCCTGCTGTTCGTCCTAGACGACAATCCTGAAGTGGTGCGTCCGCGTGGCGCGGCCGGCCGATGGTGGCTGCACGGGAGCCTGCACTCGCTCGGCGAGCGTGTGGCGGAGCGAGGAGGACGCCTGATCCTCCGCCGAGGCGATGCCTTCGTGGAGGTGCTGAAGCTGGTGGAGGAGCTGGACGCCGGAGCGGTCTTCTGGAACCGCCGCTACGGGGCCGGCGAGCGCACTCAGGACTCCGCAGTCAAGAGGGCAGTCCGGGACACGGGCCGCGTGGCCGAGAGCTTCCAGGGCACGCTGATGTACGAGCCGTGGACCGTCACCCGCGAAGACGGCCAGCCCTACGGGGTCTATTCGGCCTTCTGGCGGGCCTGCGCCAAGACTGCTGAGCCGCGCGATCCGCTCGCAGAGCCGCAGAAGCTGAACGGTGTGGACGCGGAGCTCGCATGCGATGCGCTGGACTCGTGGGAGCTGCTGCCGACCGCCCCCGACTGGGCAGGGGGATTCCGCGAGGAGTGGACTCCGGGGGAGCCCGGGGCGCAGTCGCGTCTCGAGGAGTTCGTGCGCGAGCGGATCGCCCGGTACTCCGGACAGCGTGATCGTCCCGGGGCGGAGGCATCGTCCCGCCTCTCACCGCATCTCCGATTCGGCGAGATCAGCCCCTTCCAGGTCCGCGCCGCCGTCCTCGCCTCACGGAACGGGGCCGCGGAGAACCGCAGCAAGTTCGTGGCGGAGCTGGGCTGGCGGGAGTTCAACTACAGCCTGCTCTTCTTCAATCCGAACCTGGATTCCGAGAACATGCGGCGCAACTTCGACGGCTTCCCCTGGAACCGCGCCGATTCCGCGATCCTCGAGAAGTGGCAGCACGGTCAGACCGGCATCCCGCTCGTCGATGCGGGCATGCGCCAGCTCTGGCATTCGGGCTGGATGCACAATCGGGTGCGCATGGTCGTCGCATCGTTCCTCATCAAGAACCTGCTGATCGACTGGCGCGAGGGCGAGCAGTGGTTCTGGGACACCCTCGTCGACGCCGACCCCGCAAACAACGCCGCGAACTGGCAGTGGGTCGCGGGCTCGGGCGTGGACTCGGCGCCCTTCTTCCGCGTCTTCAATCCCGTCCTGCAGAGCAGCAAGTTCGATCCCCAGGGCGACTACATCCGCCGCTGGGTCCCCGAGCTGGCCCATCTTCCGGCGAAGCAGATCCACGAGCGCCCGGCGGGTGGCGAGGTCACCCTCGACGGTGCGGCCGCGGACAGCTACCCCCGGCCGATTGTCGACCTGAAGGCGACCCGCGCCGCCGCGCTCGCGGCCTTCGACCAGATCAAGTCCCACTAGACCTCACCGAACTGCCCAGTTCTGCTGCTTGGAATGCGAATCAGGCAGCAGAACTGGGCAACTCAGCGAAGAGATTTACCTGTGGAGCTCCGGCTTGAGGACGACCTTGATGCAGCCGTCCTCCTTCTTCTGGAAGATCTCGTACATGTCGGGCGCCTCCTCCAACGGGACCGTGTGGGTCACGAGGTCGGCCGTGCCGAGCGGGTCGGACGAGTCCTCGACGAGCGGCATGATGTCGTCGATCCAGCGCTTCACATTGCACTGGCCCGTGCGGAGAGACAGCTGCTTGTCGAAGATCGTCTTCATGGGCATGATGTCCGCCTCCCCCGCGTAGACGCCGCTCAGCGACACATAGCCGCCGCGTCGGACGAGGTCGATCGAGTTGTAGAGCGCCGCCGTGCGGTCGACGCCCATCTTCTCCATGGCCTTCCTCGCGATGGCATCGGGGAGCAGCCCGACAGCCTGCTGGGCCAGGCCGATCCCCGAGTTGCCGTGCGCCTCCATGCCGACGGCCTCGACTACCGAGTCCGGTCCCCGCCCGTCTGTGAGGTCGCGCAGCTCATCGACGATCGAATCGGTGAGGTCGAACGTCTCCACCCCGTATTTCTCGGCCAGCGCGCGCCGCTCGGCGACCGGCTCGACCGCGAGCACGCGATACCCGAGGTGCCGACCGACCCGGGCAGCGAACTGACCCACGGGACCGAGCCCCATGACGGCGAGCGTCCCACCCTCGGGCACCTCGGCATACGCAACCCCCTGCCACGCGGTGGGCAGGATGTCGCTCAGGAAGAGGTACCGCTCATCGGGCAGCTCCGTGCCGACCTTGATCGTGTTGTAGTCGGCGAGCGGTACGCGCAGCAGCTCGGCCTGGCCGCCGGGGACCTGACCGTAGAGCTTGGTGTAGCCGAACAGGGTCGCGCCGCTGCCGTACTCCGTCACCTGGGTGGTCTCGCACTGCGACTGCAGACCGTGATTGCACATGAAGCAGTGACCGCACGAGATGTTGAAGGGGATGACCACCCGGTCGCCCACCTGCAGATTCTGAATGGCCGATCCGACGGCCTCGACGACACCCATGGTCTCGTGCCCGAGGATGTCGCCCGGGTCGAGGAACGGCCCGAACAGCTCGTACAGGTGCAGATCCGATCCGCAGATGGCCGCAGAGGTGACGCGGATGACCGCATCCGTCGGCAGCTGGATCACGGCGTCGGGGACCTCGTCGACGCTGACCTTGCGCTTGCCCTGCCACGTGAGTGCCTTCATGGTGCAGCCTTCTTCCTGTCGGATGGAACGGTGGGGTGGAACGGTCGCGATGAAACGCCGGGTGGAACGCGTCACGGCCACGGGCGACCTCGCGCCGTCCCGTTCTATCCGGCGGAACTGAACCGACGTTCAGGTGGAGAGGGGTCGAGCAACCTTCACCTTCCAGCCCTAGGCTCGACCGGTGCTCACCGTCGTGATCCCGTGGAGGCCACAGCCCAGCCGACGTGCGGCGTTCGGGGAGGTCGCCGCCTGGTACCGCCAGCATCTGCCAGAAGCGGAGCTCCGCACCATCGACTCAGGGGACGCGATCTTCAACCTCGCCCGCTGCCGGAACGTCGGAGTCGGGGCCGTTTCCGACCCGGACGTGGTGGTCGTCGTCGGCGATGCGGACACTCTGCCGGAAGAGGCTCCCCTGCGCTCCGCGATCGAGGCGGCGGCGACATCGGGCAGAGTGCACCTGCCGTACACCGACTATCACTGGCTCGGCGCGGCCGGGACAGCAGAGCTGCGAGCCGGTGGTCGACCCGAGGACTGCTCCCATGAGCTCGTGCGCGGCGCCTGCTCCGGCGTCTACGTCACGACTCCACGGTCCTGGTGGAGCCACGGCGGTCAGGACGAGCGCTTCCGCGGGTGGGGCTATGAGGATGCCGCCTGGCACCTCGCCCATGAGACCCTGCTCGGCGAGCCCCCTCGGCGACATCCCGGGCGGGTCTACGCGCTTCATCACGTGGCTGAGGTGCGGGCCGGCGCGCAGTACGACGCGAATGCGGCTCTGATGGCGGAGTATCGCGTCGCGGCGGGGAGCCCCGACGACATGCGCGACTTCCTGGGCCTCGCCCGCTAGCCCTTCGCAGCCGTGGACAACCGGGCGTAGGCCCGATCCCGGCCCGGACGCGACCGCAAGGACGCGGATAGCCCGTCAAGGCGGGACCTCGCCTCGGCGGGCAGGTCGAGCGCCCATCCGATCGCATCCGCCAGCTCGTCGACGGACGCGGTGTTCGGGGGCAGCACCTGCCCGAAGCCCTCACGCTCGATCGCTGCGGCTCCCGCGAACTGATCCGTCGAGAACGGCAGGACGACCAGCGGCACCCCGCACGTCATCGCCTCCGTCACGCTGTTGTTGCCGCCATGCGTGACGGCGAGCCGGGCCTGCATGAGCAGGGTGACCTGGGGCAGGAACTCGCGAGCCAGCCATCCGTCGGGAATCGCGCCCAGCACCGCCGGGTCCGCGGACCCCAGAGCCAGCGCCGCGCGCAGCCCCAGCCCTTCGATCGCGACGATGACCCGAGCGAGCACGTCGGCGCGCTCGGACAGGAAGCTGCCGAAGCTGACATAGACGAAGGGCTCGGACTTGGCGAGCCACGCGCTCACCTCGGGGTCTTCGGGCTCGGCACGGACGGCTGAGCCAAGGAACTCGTGAGTCGGCAGCAGGGCGATCCGCTCCGGCTCGGCCAGCTCCTCGGGATAGTTGAGGAGCAGGAGGTCCCCATGCTCGGCGAACGCGTCGTGGACGGGCGGGACCCGGGGGTTGATCTCGGCCATGGCGGCGTTCCACTCGGCGGTGAAATGCGCGCTGACCTCCTCGCAGAGCAGCCGCAGGGACTCGAGCTCGGCCGGATCCGGCGAGAATCCGCGCGGCCACACCGGCGGGAAGCCGTACAGCTCGTCACCGACCGGGAGGGCCGTCGGATGCCCGAGAACCACGTCGGCATGCGGTGCCCCCATGGCGACGAGCGCGAGCCGGGCACTGAAGGCCAGATGGTCGACGAGGATCGCGTCCGGTCGCACCGATTCGACGACCTCCTGCACCTCGCGCGCCACGCGCGCAGGCTCCCACATCAGGTCGCTCAGCCTCGCACGGGCCTGGAAGGCGAGGGTCTCGATCATCCCGGCTCGCGTCGCGGCGAAGAAGCCACGGAGCGCATCGTCCTCGCCCTTCCGCTGCTCTTCTGCGCGTATCACCCCGGGGTTGGACCCCTTGCCCAGCTGCAGATGGCGCCGTTCGAAACCGAAGGATCGGACGATGCCGTCCGTCGATGCTCCCGTCGCGACCACCACCCGCTCACCCGCGTCGCGCCAGGCGGTGCCCAGGGTTGCAAGCGGCAGGAGGTGCGAGGCGTAGTCGGGGCTGATGATCAGGAGGGTCATCGCCGCGGGAGGGCGACATCGAGGTCGAGGTGCAGCTCGCGCTCCTCGTCGGCGACCGTGCGGTACACCCCGGTGAGCGCTTCCGCCATGGCCCCGATGGTGAACTGGTCGGCGACCACGCGGCGGGATCGGCTGGCTCGCTCGTCGGTGGTCTCCTCCCGCGCAATCGTCAGGGCGGCGGACATGCTGTGGCGCAGCTGGTCGAGATCCCAGGTCGTGGTGAGGAGACCCGTATCGCCGTGCTCGATGTAGGTCGCGGGACCGCCTCCTGCGGGCGCGACGACGAACAGACCTGACGCCATGGCCTCGAGGAGGGCGATGCCGAACTCCTCCTTGAGGCTGCCGCAGACGTAGACCCCGCCCGGGGAGGCGAGGCGGGGCATCCCGAAGCGCGCCGCCGCAACCCAGCGAGCGACCGTGTCGTTCGGTCGATGTCCGGGCAGGATCAGCCCGGCTGCAGCGCGAGCCCCCGGCGAGACGAGCGCATCCATCCGTTCGAGCTGCTCGCGCTCGTCCGCGCTCGGCGCGGCCAGGTCACCACCGACGAGGAGCAGATTCGCCCTCTCCCGGAGGTCTCCGGCGGCCCATGCCTCGACGATGCTCGCCATCCCCTTCACCCGATGGAAGCGACCGACGCTGACCACGAGGGGAAGCCCGCGACGCTCGGCCGGAAGAGCCTCGAGCATGCCGCGCAGCTCAAGAAGCGCCTCCGACTCGACGCCACCGGCTGCGGCGGTTGCGGCCTCCCCGACGGCTCGGTCCACGACATCGAGGTCGATGCCCTCCGGCACGATCGAATGGCGCTCGGGATGGGCGGCCATGTCCACGCCGACCAGCTCCTTCATGTCCCGGGCGAGGTCGGGGCGGGGGAACAGGACCGTATGCGCCGCGTTGCCGGCCAGCCGCTGGACGAGGCGCGCGCGGAACCAGAAGTGCTCCGTCGCGTCGACGTCGCCGAAGTTGGCGTGGTTCAGCGCCCCGGACTGGTCGAGCGAGTGGATGACCGCGTGCGGATCGGGCGCGACCGTGAAGATCACGGGAATGTCGAGCTCTCGGGCCACATCCGCGGCAGCCAGACTGCCGACATCGGCCATCCGCAGGTGCACGACGTCGGCGCCACCTGCCGCGCGGAGGATTCGGCGGATGCCGCGCCGCGCAGCCACCCGGAGCGGCCAGGCGCTCGCGGATGGGACGGGATCGCTGAGCAGCGGAACCCGTCCGTAGCCGTGGCCCGACTCGAGCGCGCTGATCTCCTGGACACTCTGCAGTGCGCTCGCCACCGAGCCGCGCGACAGGGTGAGAACCCGTTCGACCTGCGCGCCGCCCTGCCCCGAGCGCGAGGTGAGGGCATCGCCCAGCCGGACGAGCAGGGTCGCGATGCCTCCGTTGTCGCCGCTGCCCGCCTGCGAGAGCCGCGCGTCGATGTCTGCGTGCAGGAAGAGCTGCGCGACGGTGAGCGGACCCGAGCCGGCCGCACGCACGATTGCCGGTGCCGACAGGTCGACGAGCGCGAGTCGGGCGACGTCGGCCAGGACGCTCCGAGGGGCTGCCCTGTCCGGCCCCTCGACGTCGAACTCGGCGAGCGCAGTCAGGAACGCCACGATCGCGGGGTCGCCGCCCCTCTGGCCGAGTGCCGACACCGCAGCTATGCGGACCGCCTCATCCTCACCGTCGTCCGCAGCAATAGCCAGCAGGGGGCGCGTCGCGATGCGATTCCGCACCAGCCCGAGCGTCTCGACGAGTCGGGCCCGTTCGTCGGTGCTCCGGACGCCGATCAGCGCTGCCTCGACGGCCACGGCGATGTGGTCGGGGATCGGCACGGACCACTGCTCCAGTGCGCGCTGGGCGAGCATGCCGGCGAACCCCCCTCCGGCGACCATGGCGACGAGGCGGCCGATCGTCTCGAAACGCGGCAGCCCGTTGCTGAGCACCCACGCAGCATGCTCCCGGATGAACGGGCGCGGATCCGACAGCAGCTGCGAGATGGCGACGTCCGCCTGCTGGTCGAACACCTGACCGAGCGCGTGCGTCGCTGCGATCGCGACCACCTGGTCCGATCCGAGGGCGGCCGCCGTGAGCAGGCGGATGGTTCGCACTCCCCCGTCTCGACTCGCCTCGAAGGTGAGGTCGTCGGCAAGTCGCATGGAGTCGATGAGGCGATCCGCCGTGCGGACCGCGTCGAGTGAGGTCTGGATGCCCATGGGTACATCCCTTTCGGTATGCAGGCGCGCTCGAACGGTGAGCGGCGCTCAGGATGCTATTCGGCGCTGACCGGGAACCGGATGGGAGTGTTTCCGGCTGGTCCGTACCGCATTCGACATTCATCCGCAGTTTGTCGGATGGGGGCATCGGGGCAATATTCTGGGGCGTCCGCTCGCCGGCGGTCAGGACTCGGAGGGTGCACAGGGCCTATGCGCATCGTCGCCATCGGAGACGTGGGCGTCCTCGATGGCATGATCCACATCGGCGACGAGGCGATGCTCGAGGAGTTCGTCACTCAGCTGCGTGCACGCGGAGCCGCAATCACCGCGATCTCGGCCAACCCGGACGAGACGGCGGACCGCTACGACATCGAGGCCATCGAGCGGATCGGCTGGGTCGACCCGCACGATCGGCTCGCGTCGGCGGCTCGCCGCGAGCTGGTCCTTCGAGCCGCGCGTGGCGATACGTCGGCGTTGCCCGCCGATGATCCGGCCCACGCGGTGATCGGCGCAATCCGCCAGTCTGATGGGGTTGCCATCACCGGTGGGGGGAACCTTGCCTCGACCTGGCCTGTCCACATCCAGGAGCGAAGTACGATCGGCGCGATCGCGGCCATCCTCGGAGTGCCGCTCGTGGTGTCGGGGCAGACGATCGGACCGTCGCTGTCCGGCGAAGATGTCGATCTCGTGCGCGAGCTGCTGTCATCTGCGCGGCGGGTTGGACTCCGCGAGCCCGCCTCCTACGCCCTCTGCAGGCAGATCGGGGTGCCGGCGCACCTTCTGCACACGACGCTGGACGATGCAAGCTTCCTCGGCATCGACGACCCCCTCCCCACAGGCGAGCCGTACTGTCTGGTCTCCCTCTCGGGACACCTCGGAGAGGCCCCACGGGAAGCGGCTCTGGATGCGTTGGCCGCCCTCCTGGATCTGGTTCACGCGGAGACAGGTTGGGAGATCGCCTTCCTGCCCCACTTCGGTCCGCTGTCCGGAGGGGATGGGGAGCTGCGGGGGGACGACCGCATCCACGCCGCAGTGCGGGAGCGGATGACGACCGGGCCGGGGCGACGCATCCCCGTGACGGACTCACGGACCGCCGCCTCGCTCGCTCGGGCGGCACAGCTCGTTGTGACCAGCCGCTACCATCCGGCGGTCTTCGCCGCCTCGGCGGGCGTGCCCACCATCGGAATCCCCGTCGACGACTACACCGGGGTGAAGCTCACCGGAGCCCTCGGAAACCTGGGCCAGTCCGGCATCCTCGAGCTCGCCGGGCTGATCGGAGACCTGTCGACGGGCAGGCTCGCGGATACCGTCGCCGGAGTACTGGCCGAAAAGGACGCGATCCCAGCTCGCACCGCCGATCTCATCCGATCCGCCCGCGCTGCCTCAGCGGCCTGGTGGGACGCCATCGCCGCCGACTTCATCCGCTGAACAACACTGGTTCTCCGAAACTCAGGAACGCGCGGCGCAATTCAGGACGAGAATGGCGATTTCGTCCTGAGTTCCGCCGGACAAAGGGCGAAATTCCTGAGTTACGGATAAGGCCGCCAGGATGGATGGATGAAGCGTGCGCTGATCGTGATCGACGTCCAGAACGAGTACATCTCCGGGCGGCTGCCGATCAGCTACCCCGACGTGGAGTCGACGCTCGACCGCATCGGCGCCGCGATGGACGCAGCCACTGCGCGATCCATTCCGGTGGTCGTCGTGCAGCACGTAGCGCCCGAGGACTCCCCGCTGTTCGCCCGCGGCGGCGAGTTCGTCGAGCTGGCGCCGACTGTCGCCGAACGCTCCGCAGACCTCCGCATCGAGAAGGAGCTGCCCTCGAGCTTCACCAACACAGGATTGGCGGACTATCTGGCCGAGCACGGAGTCGACACCATCGTGGTGGCGGGGTACATGACCCAGCTCTGCTGCGAGTCGACGGCCCGCGATGCTGTGCACCGCGGCTACGGCGTGGAGTTCCTCTCTGACGCGACCGGCACGCTCGCGCTGGCCAACGAGCAGGGAAGCCTCACGGCCGAGCAGGTGCACCGCGGGGTGCTGATCGTGCTGCACTCGGAGTTCGCCGCTGTCAGCACGACCGACGACTGGATCGGATCGCTCGACTCGGGCACTCCGCTGCAGGGCTCCGATCTCCTCGCGAGTACCTCGGACCCGGCTGCCATGAGGTAGCCGCCTTCCGCCAGTTTGACAATGATTCTCAGTAGCAAATAGGTTGGAACGCGCTGCGGGCGTCCGCGGCCAGCATCCGATCGGCCAACATCCGTGTCCCTCGCGCGACTGCCGGCAGCCCTCGCCGCTGTGCTCGTCTTCGCCCTCGCCGGCTGCAGCGCTCCCTCGTCCGCCGATGACGGCCGCCTCTCGGTCGTGGCCTCGACGAATGTCTACGGCGATCTGGCCCGTGTGGTCGGCGGCGACCTGGTCGCAGTCACCTACATCATCGACAGCGACAGCCAGGACCCTCACGAGTTCGAGGCGAGCGCACGCACCCAGCTCGCCCTCTCCCGCGCCGACATCGTGATCGAGAACGGCGGCGGCTACGACGACTTCGTCGACTCCCTGCTTGCGGCGATCGGCGGAGATTCGGTGCTCCTGAACGTCGCAGACATCTCCGGATACAACCAGAGGCCGCCAGGAGCGGAGTTCAACGAGCACCTCTGGTACGACTTCCCGACCATGCGGAAGCTCGTCGCGCGTATTGCGGCCGAGCTGGCGCAAGCGGACCCTGCCTCCGCGAAGGTCTTCGAGACGAATGCGGCGTCGCTCGACGCGGAGCTGGCAGCTCTCCAGTTGCGGGAAGACGCCCTGGCGTCCGAGCACCCCGACACTCGTGCGGCGATCACCGAGCCAGTGCCGCTGTACCTGCTGACAGCCTGCGGGGTGTCCAATCTCACGCCCGCCGGCTTCAGTGAGGCCGTCGAGGAGGACAGCGACGTGCCTCCTGCCGTACTCGATGAGATGCTGGCCCTCGTCGCGGACGGCGAAGTGGATGTGGTCGTCTACAACGAGCAGACCGCGGGCAGCGCAACGGACCAGGTGCTCGCCGCCGCGAAAGCGGAGGGCATCCCGTCCGTCGGGGTGCGGGAGACCCTGCCCGCCGGCAGCTCCTACGTGGAGTGGATGAACGCCGACCTCGACGCACTCGAGGCCGCGCTCGGCTGACGGAGGCGCACCGCTCGCCGTCGGCTACACCGTGGCGAACCGCGCGGCCGAGCGGGCCTTGAGCTTCGCCGCTTCGACCTCCCGGTTCTTCGGTGGAGCCGTGGTCACCAGGTCCTCGAGCAGATGCCGGGAGATGTGGGCGATCTCCAGCACGGCATGCTCGAAGGCGGCCTCATTCGCCTTCGACGGCTTGGTCGCTCCGCTGATCTTGCGCACGAACTGCAGTGCTGCGGCGTGCACCTCGTCGTCGGTGGCGGCGGGCTCGAAGTTGTGGAGTTGATGGATATTCCGGCACATGCCACCACGGTAGGCATCCAGCCCCGCACTTGTCATCCCCCGAGTTCCCGCTGCTCGGCCATCTCCTTGATGGTGATCGCGGCGTTCACGACGGCGAGGTGGCTGAGTCCCTGCGGCAGGTTGCCGAGGAAGGCGTCGTCTGCGGCGTCGACCATCTCGGCCAGCAGTCCAACATCGTTGATCTTGGCAACGAGCTGATCCATCAGTTCTACCGCCTCGTCCT
>Ga0190267_10000213_pt1 | contig 12585 bp, 11 predicted proteins | sample Popmic239T_FD_140332 | JGI IMG/M metagenome (GOLD analysis project Ga0190267, IMG submission 140332) | Populus adjacent soil microbial communities from riparian zone of Oak Creek, Arizona, USA - 239 T | ecosystem: Environmental > Terrestrial > Soil > Riparian zone | place: USA: Arizona... | reverse complement strand
GAGGGTTTTGTGCATTAAGCTTCGTTCTCGATAGCCTATGAGCAGGGGCCGATGAGCGGCGTTTTTCCACCGTCATATTATCACGTGTCACCTATCACAGAACAGAAGCTTACTGCCCGGAGCACCGCCCTATGCCAGACCACGACAGGGATCACTCCTCCCATCATGGCGAGGACTGGAAGCACCACGGCGTTCAGGTGATCAAGGGTGACCGCCTCGATCCGAACACGGCCCAGACGCCGGGCATGTTCCGTCAAGCGGCGATCAATCATGCGCGGGTGGGCGCACAGAAGATCTGGGCCGGCACGGTCTCAATCCAGCCGAACGCCAAGACAGGGGTGCACCACCACGGCGAGCTGGAGAGCGTCATCTATGTGATACGCGGGAGAGCTCGCATGCGTTGGGGTGAGCGGTTGGAATACGTTGCAGAGGCTGGGCCAGGGGATTTCATCTATGTTCCGCCCTTCGTGCCCCATCAGGAGATCAACGCAAGCCCTGACGAGCCCCTTGAGTGCGTTCTGGTGCGCAGCGACAATGAAGCCGTGGTGGTGAACATCACCGATGTGGATCCGGTCGAGAAGCCGGAGGAGGTCTACTGGGTAGACCCGATCCATAAGCACCCGGAGTAGATGCAGGACGGCAGGCGCTTGGCATCGACAGCGGCGGTTTCGCCCAAGCCGAATGCGGGTTCACTTTCCCCTCCCAAAGCCAATTCGATCAGCCTCCAAGGACGGAGTTCACGACGACATGAATGTCTACCGCTCGCTGGAAGAACGGTTTGCACGCGTCAGTTCGATCGAGGACGCGATCGGTATTCTGCAATGGGATGCCGAGACCATGATGCCGGCGGGCGCCGCCGACAGTCGATCCGACCAGCTCGCAACGCTCAAGGGGATCGCCCATGAGCGTGTCACCGCGCCAGATATGGGCGACCTCCTGGACCAGGCCGACCAGGACCGAGACGGCCTGGATGATTGGCAGCGGGCCAACCTGCGGGAGATGCGCCGGACCTATCTCCATGCCGCTGCGGTTCCGGCCGATCTGGTGGAAGCCAGCTCCAGAGCCGTGTCCCGGGCGGAGCTGGCGTGGCGGGAGGCAAGACAAAGGAGCGACTTCGCCCTTCTCCTCCCGCACCTGGAGCAGGTGCTCGCATGCCAGAGGCAAATCGGACAGGCCAAGGGCGAGGCCTTAGGGCTATCTCCCTACGACGCACTGCTCGACAGCTATGACCCTGGTCTGCGCCAAACCACCATCGACCCGCTCTTTGCCGCTCTCGGTGCAGAGCTGCCGGACCTGATACGGGAAGCGCGGGCGCACCAGGACAGCCTTCCGCCGATACAGTCGCTCGACGGCCCCTTTCCCATCGAGACCCAGCGGCGCCTCGGCGAGCGGCTGATGAACGCCCTTGGCTTCGATTTCAATCTCGGCCGTCTCGACGTGAGCCTGCACCCCTTCTGCGGCGGCTCCACAGGCGACGTCCGGATCACCACACGCTACAGCGAGGCGAACTTCATCCCTGCGCTCATGGGGGTGCTCCATGAGACCGGTCATGCGCTCTACGAGCAGGGCCGACCAAGCGAGTGGCGTCGTCAGCCGGTGGGGATTGCGCGCGGGATGAGCCTGCACGAAAGCCAATCCCTGCTCATCGAGATGCAGGCCTGCCGGAGCCGGGAGTTCGTGACATTCCTGGCTCCCCTCGCGAGGGAGGCTTTTCAAGGCGACGGTCCGGCATGGAGCCCGGATAATCTCCACCGGATCCTCACCAAGGTGGAGCCTGGTTTCATTCGCGTGGATGCCGACGAAGTCACCTACCCGGCTCACATCCTGGTCCGGTACAAGCTCGAAAAGGCAATGATCGCCGGCGATCTTCAGGTCCGGGATCTCCCATCGGCTTTCAACGAGGAGATCAGGACATTCCTCGGGCTCATCGTCCCCAATGACAGCCTGGGATGCCTGCAAGATATCCATTGGCCCGGCGGCGCATGGGGATACTTTCCAACCTATACGCTCGGGGCGATGACGGCGGCCCAGCTCTTCCGGGCCGCCTGCCAAGCCGATGCAGGCATCCTTCCAGGATTGATGAAGGGTGATTTCGGTCCTCTCCGTTCATGGCTGCGCGCGAACGTCCACTCCAAAGGCAGTTTGCTGACAACGGATCAGCTCGTGACTGCTGCAACCGGGCGCCCTCTCGAAGCGGAGGTCTTCCGGTCGCATCTGCGGGAACGTTACCTCGGACGCTAAGGGGCGTAGCGCCAGATGCTCCGATGGATTGAGCTCGTCCGAGCCATATCCCTAGACGGCCAACCAGAGTGGGGAACTTAGGTGCATATCAAAGCCATTGTCGCAGGCGGGTCTTTCCACCGGACAGTCATTATGCTCTTGGGGATGCTCGTTTCCCTTGGATTGCTGGTCGGACGAGCAGCAGCCACTCCCGATCCTTGCCGGCCCGTGCGCTTCGACAACAGCGCATTCGTGGTTTGCACGGTGGACCTGCGCCAGTACGAGGTAAGGCTGTTTCTGCGTGGGCCGGACGGCGATGTGATTGGCTCGTTCGATCGGCTGAAACAGACGCCTGACGGCTCTCGCCTGGCCTTTGCGATGAATGCCGGCATGTACCACGAGGATCGCTCGCCCGTTGGCCTTTACGTCGAGAACGGCAAGGAGCTGAAGGCGGCCAACACCAGGAACGGTCCCGGAAACTTCCACCTCAAGCCCAACGGCGTCTTCTACGTCAAAGGGAGCCGCGCCGGTGTGCTGGATACGGAGACCTATCTCAAGCGGAAGATCAAGCCGAGCTACGCAACGCAGTCCGGCCCCATGTTGGTCATCGATGGGCGCATCCACGCTCAGTTCTCGGAGCAGAGCACCTCTCTGAAGATCCGAAATGGTGTCGGAACAAGGGACGCGAACACGGCGGTTTTCGCAATCTCGGAGGAGCCCGTCACGTTCATCGCATTCGCTCGGCTGTTCCGGGATGAGCTGGGCTGCGCCAATGCCCTGTTTCTGGATGGCAGCGTCTCCAGCCTTTATGCCCCTTCGCTCGAACGGATGGATGTGCTCAGGCCCATGGGGCCCATTGTCGGGGCCTTGCGCCGGCGCTCATAGCGAACGGCCTCACGTGCCGCAAAACGTCCGAAGAACGCGCTCGTGCTGTTCGGGCGGCTCAGCATAGCGAGCGAAGGCCGCCTGATCCTCATAAGGGCTGGAGAGCACCGTCAGGAGTTCCTCGAAGGGGGCGAAATCGTTCCGCTCCACCGCAGCTCGGATCACCGCTTCCACCCGGTGATTGCGGGGAATATAGGCCGGGTTCACAGCGAGCATTGCCGCTTGCCGGCTTGCGCCGTCCTGCGGCTCCTGGTTCAGCCGCTCCCGCCAGCGGGCGGCCCAGGCATCATAGTCAAGCGGGTTGATGAAGAGGTTTCTGACTGCCTCATCGCCCTCAGGGCCAGCGGCCGCATGGCTCAACTGCCGGAAGGTGAGGGTAAAATCAGCCTCGTTCCTGGCCATGGCTTTCAGGAGGTCCCCTGCCAGGGCAATGTCCTCCTCGTGCTCGCTCGACAGCCCAAGCTTGCGCCTGAGCCCCGCGTAGTAAGCGGTCTCGAACCTCCCCGAAAACGCCTCGAGCGCTTCGCTGGCCTCGGCCACGGCCTTCTCTTCATCGTCGGACAACAGCGGCAGAAGCGTCTCGGCCAGCCGTGTCAGGTTCCAGAGAGCGATGCGAGGCTGGTTGCCATAGGCGTATCGGCCCTGCTGGTCGATGGAGCTGAACACCGTTCCCGGATCGTAGGCATCCATGAAAGCGCAGGGTCCATAGTCGATCGTCTCGCCCGCCACAGACGTGTTGTCGGTGTTCATCACCCCATGGATGAAACCGATGAGCAACCAGCGGGCAACGAGGTCCGCCTGGGCGGCGATGACCCGGTCAAGAAGGGCGCGATAGGGTCGCTCGCTCATGGCCGCCTGCGGGTAATGGCGGCTGATCACGTAGTCCGCGAGAAGGCGTAAGCCCTCCACATCCTGCCGGGCGGCGAAGAACTGGAAAGTCCCCACCCGGATATGGCTCGAGGCGACACGGGTGAGCACCGCGCCGGGAAGCAGCGTGTCGCGCGCAACCGCCTCGCCGGTCAACACGGCGGCGAGCGCCCGCGTCGTCGGCAGTCCAAGCGCCGCCATCGCCTCGCTGACGATGTACTCGCGCAGGACAGGACCCAAGGCCGCTCGTCCGTCGCCGCGGCGTGAAAAGGGTGTTGGGCCGGAACCTTTGAGCTGAATGTCCCGGCGCACGCCATCCCGATCGACCACTTCGCCGAGAAGGATGGCGCGACCGTCGCCGAGTTGGGGCACGAACTGGCCAAACTGATGACCGGCATAGGCCATGGCAAGGGGGTCGGCCTCCTCCGGAACGCGCCTCCCGGACAGAAGCTCAACGCCGTCCGGGCTCGCAAGCCGGTCCGGGTCGAGGCGGAGCTGGAGGGCAAGTTCCCGGTTCAGCCGAATGAGTCGTGGCGCCGCCACAGGAGTAGGCGTGACACGTGAGAAAAACCGCTCGGGAAGGCGGGCATAGGTGTTGTCGAAGGGGAAGTGAACTGTCATGGGGCTGCTTACCGTCGTAGCAGTCTGAGGTCGTGCTTGCTGCTCCCAGAAACAAGCCTTGGAGCGTCGATTTGGTTGCGGCCAGGCCGTTTTTAGGCTTTCAAACCTGACTCAGAGCTGAACTCCAGGATGCTCCCCGCCCCATCTCCTTTGCTGTTGCGCCCGGACCCGGGAGCCGCTCGTGCTTAACGGCAAAGTCGATCCTGCCTATCCTTTGAACGGCTCAAACCTGTTGATCCCGAGGTGTTGGTGTGCCTGCACGGGAGTCATGTTCCGGATTTCCTCATCCGAGAAGCCTTGCTCGCGCAACGTCACTCGCTGTTTCCTGGTGATGATCAGCGACACACCATCGTCCGATGCTGGCCGAACCTGTGCCGTCACGGTTGGAAGAAGCCCAAGATCTTGCTCGAGGCTTCGCCTGAGGTGCTCTAGATCGTCGCCCATGTGGATGCTCCTTGCCCTCCTTCTTACCGGAAAGGTCCGGCGAGGCGGTAGTGCTTCGCGGCTGCGCCGTCCAGGCAAGCCGAGGCGTCGTGGCCGTCTCTAAGGTACAGGGCCAACGAGGATCCCGGCACCAAGTTCAAGCTGAGCTGGCCAAACCTTCGTGAGGATGATGCTCGACCCAAGCTAGGCAAGCGGGCGCATTGGCCTTCATGCAACAGCGCAGAACCCTACCGGTAGCCAGAGGCTTGCAGCTCGAAGAGTTCGGCATAGCGTCCCCCGGACGCGACGAGATCCTCATGCGCACCTGACTCCGCAACACGCCCATTCTCAAGAACGAGGATGCGATCAGCCATGCGAACCGTGGAGAACCGATGGGAAATCAGGATCGCCGTCTTGCCGCGACTCAGATCCCTGAAACGCTGGAACACTTCGTACTCCGCCCGGGCGTCGAGAGCCGCTGTCGGTTCATCGAGGATCAGCACGTCGGCATCGCGCATGTAGGCCCTGGCGATGGCGATCTTCTGCCATTCGCCTCCGGACAGATCTGAACCCTCATTGAACCGCTTTCCGAGCGACTGGTCGTAGCCTCGGGGCAATCCTGCCACGACACGGTCGGCCAAGCTGCGTTCCGCCGCATGCCGGATGCGGTCGCGATCATCGGACGCCTCGATCCGGCCAGCCCCGATGTTCTCGCCAGCCGTGAAGTGAAATCGCACGAAGTCCTGGAAGATGACGCCGATATGTCCTCGGAGGTCGTCGAGGTCGTAGTCGCGCAGATCATGGCCATCGAGAAGAATGCGCCCCTCCGTCGGGTCATAAAGCCTGGCGAGCAGCTTGACGATTGTGGTCTTGCCGGCCCCGTTCTCACCGACCAAGGCTACGATCTCACCCGCCTCCAGGGTCAGGTTGAGGTGGCGAACCGCCCACTGCTCCGAGTCCGGATATCTAAAGCCGACATTCTCGAAAGCGATGCCGGAGCGTATCGGCTGCGGAAACGGTCGCGGGTTCGGCGGTGAGGCGATGCTCGGGCGCACATCGAAGAACGAGAACAGATCCTCCAGGTACAGTGCCTGGCCGGCAATCTGCGAAAAGCCCAGGAGCAATCCCTCGAGCAGCCCGCGTAGGCGGAGGAACGAGCCGGCAAGAAAGCTCAGGTCACCGATGCTGAACTCGCCTTGGACGGTTCGCCAGACAATGAGAGCATAGGCGAGATAGTAGGCGCAGGTTCCGAGAGCGGCGAAGAGAGCGCCCCATGCGGCGCGGCGGATCGCAAGCTGCCGGTTGTCGGCATACATATGATCCGCAAAGGTGCGAAAGCGGCCGACCAGGAATGAGCCGAGGCCGAACAGCTTGATCTCCTTTGCGGTCTCGACGCTCGAACCGAGGTAGCGGATGTAATCGAGCTGGCGTCGCTCCGGGGTGCGGAAGTAGTTGAGACGGTAGCCCTGTGCGTTGAAGTGCACCTCACCCACGAAGGCCGGCAGGAGGGCAAGAAAGATCAGGCCGATCAGCCACGGAGCATAGACCAGCAAACCGGCCGCGAGGGAGAGGACGGTCAGAGCATCCTGAGCCTGACCGAACACCTGGGTCAGGAGGGTCGTCCGGCCGGTGACCTGACGGCGCGCACGCTCCAGCCGGTCCTGTTGATCACTGCTCTCGAACTGCTCAAGATCGAGTGTTGTCGCATGCTCCATCAAGCGCACGCTGGCGAAGTTGCTGTAGCGCTCGGACAGAAGGCTGTCGACGAGGGAACTCGTTCGCCCGAGAAGATCGGCCCCGATCGCCAGGGTCAACTCGATGGCGATCAATCCGCCAAGCGTGTCGAGCCGCCCGCTCCCGGCCCAATCGGCCAGGCTCCCGCCCAACGAGGGCAGCCTTGTCTGGGCCAGGACCTCATCGATGATAAGCTTGCCGACATAGAGCACCAGGACAGGAAGAGCCGCTCGGGTCAGCCGCAGGCCGAGGCTTGCGGCTGTGAGAATTGGGCTCGCGTGCCACACCAGGCGAAACAGGGACGGAAGGTGACGCAGGGCGCCGATTCGCTCGCGAAACGGCCGGCTCGAAGGGATTGCTGACTCAGCCATGCGCTAGAAATGGTGTCCGTAAGGGCAATCGTCGAGCAAGGGCCTTATCATGGCTCTTCCAACGTTATATAATTTGAGTCCTGGGTTATTGACCAACAATGGTTATGTGGACGCAGGGGTTCCCTGATGATGAGCGCCAACCCGGCCGAGCTTATCGGGCTTGAGGCTTCGAGCATGCCCGCAACCATACTGTCGGGTTCAATCCAGATTGGCCGGCGAAGCCTCACGGCAATCTGTTCCGGTCGATGATACGGTACTCGGCGTCGATCACGCCTTCCTGTCGAGCTGCCTCAGCCATGTGACGGCGAATGCGCCAACGGAGGACCATGCCGGCAACCGCAGCGACAGGAATGATGATCAGAGCAAGTCCGGCAGCCAGGACGATCAGCAAGAGGCCCAGCGCAACGGCAACGATCAGCCCCAGGACAAAGGCCCAGCGTGGCATCTGAACGAGCTTGAACACCGAATGGGACGAGTAGCGTGCGTCCATTGCTTCCCATGGCTAAGAAGTGTTTCGACAAGCATTCATATGCTGGCGCCAAAGGTGCAATACAAGGTGGCGGGCAGGCTAGACGTTTCTGTCCTCATCGCACCGCCCTACCGATTGTCGCCATTGAAAGAGCACCCGGTTTGGAGATCCGCTCATGCGCTCTGCTGTTGAGCGCGAAGGGCCTTTCGCACCGCCGGCGCCACTTTCGTCCCCATGAGCTCGATTGCCCTCATGAGCTTGGCATGGTCGAGCACGCCGATGGCCATCTGGATCAGGATGCGATCAAACTGGAAGATCTCGTGCGCCGCCAGGATCTTGTCCGTGACCTCCTCAGAGCTTCCGACAAACAGGGCGCCACGCGGGGCCCGAGCCGCGTCGAAATGCGAACGGCTCGTTGGCGGCCAGCCGCGCTCCCGCCCGATCCGGTTCATCACCTCAGCCTGCGGGGCATAAAAGATATCGGCGGCTTCCTGGCTGGTGTCGGCCACGAACCCATGGACGTTGATCGACGTTCTCAGGCTTGCTGGATCGTGACCAGCGCGCTTGGCTGCCTGCCGATAGAGATCGAACAGGGGCGCGAAGCGCGCCGGCTCGCCCCCGATCATCGCAAGAGCCAGCGGCAGGTTGAGCACCCCTGCGCGGGCGACCGATTGGGGCGTCCCGCCCACTGCGATCCAGATCGGCAGCTTCTCCTGATAGGGTCGCGGGTAGACGCCGCGATCTGCGAGCGCCGACGTGTGCCGACCGCCAGCCCAGTCGACCCGCTCGCTTTCATTGAGGTGCATGAGAAGCTGGAGTTTCTCGGCAAAGAGCGTGTCGTAGTCATCGAGCTCGTAGCCGAAGAGCGGAAAAGACTCGATGAAGGAGCCGCGTCCGGCCATGATCTCGGCTCTTCCTCGGGTCAGATTGTCCAGGGTCGCGAACTGCTGAAACACGCGGATCGGATCGTCAGAGCTCAGCACCGTCACGGCGCTCGACAGGCGAATGGTGTTCGTCTGCATCGCAGCGGCCGCCAGGGCAACAGCCGGCGCGGAAACCGCATAGTCGGGTCGGTGATGCTCGCCGAGACCGAACACATCAAGGCCTGTCTGGTCGGCGAGGACGATCTCCTCCACGAGGTTGCGGAGGCGCTCGGAGGGGCTGATGCGGCGGCCTGTCGCGGGATCGGGGCCCACATCGCCGAAGGTGTAGAGTCCGATTTCCATGATGACTGCCTCCTGCGCCGGCCCACAGCATGGCCGCCACTTCGCTATCACGGCAACGACCGCTCCTCAAACGGCAACGTCACGACCCCTCACGTTCCCATGGCACCCGCTCGGACCGGGATGGAACGGTAGAATGCGACGGAGAGGCGCTTCCTGGACTTATGACGTTATCCGTACGGAGGCAGATCCGGGTTAAGCTGGACAACCAACCCGTATTCATTTCTACTCCCCGAACAGGAGGATCTCGGGATGGCGCAGCGCCGTCCGATCCGTCTGGCGGTCGCAGCCCAAAAGAATGAGCTAAATTGTCCCAGCATACTGTTTTCATCACCTCGCCCTTGGAAGCCGAGCATGTCAATTCGATCCGCTCCGTCAGCCCCAGCCTTGAGGTTCTGTTCGAGCCTGATCTGCTCCCCTCCCCGCGCTACGTCGCGGATCACAAGGGCGGCTCATTGGAACGAACCGAGGAGCAGGAGCGACGGTGGCGAGCCTGCCTCGAGCGCGCAGATATCCTGTGGGATTTCCCGCCCCTCGGACCCGATGGACGGAGCCCGATGCTCGGAGCGCCCAGGGTGAAGTGGGTGCAGACGACAAGCACGGGTGTGGGCCCTCTGGTCAAGCTTCACGGCCTGCAGGACTCGGGTATCATCGTCACGACCGCACGCGGGGTGCACGCCGGCCCGCTTGCCGAATTCGTGATGCTGGGCCTCTTGGCGCATTTCAGGGGCTTGCGGCATCTGGAAGCCGAACAAAAGCAGCACCGTTGGACGCGCTATTGCGGTGACGAGATCGCAGGAAAGCACCTCGTCATCGTCGGAGCGGGAGACCTGGCGCGGGGCACGGCCGTCTTGGCGCGCGCGTTCGGCATGCGGGTCGAAGCCATTGCGCGGCATCCGGACAAATCCCGGGATCACCTCGATGTGTTCGACGCCATCTTTCCGGTCGAGCGGCTGCACGAGCGGCTTGGGCAGGCCGATGCGGTGGTCATCACCGTGCCCCATACTCCCGACACCGACAGGATGATCGACCGGTCGGCGCTCAGCGCCATGAAGCCCGGCGGCGTGTTCGTGAACATTGCGCGGGGCGCAGTGGTCGACGAGCCCGCTTTGATCGACAACTTGCGGTCAGGCCACATCGGCTTCGCGGCCCTTGACGTTGCGGCCAAGGAACCATTGCCGCCCGACAGCCCGCTTTGGGACATGCCGAACGTCCTCATCAGCCCTCATTCGGCCAGCACGGTGCGGGCTGAGAATGCCCGCATTACCGAGATCTTCTGCCACAACCTTCGATACTATCTCGCGGGCCAGCCGGACCGGATGAAAAACATCCTGAACAAGTCGTTGCTGTATTAACGGCTGCCATCCGCCCTGGCATGGACCGAAAGCGCTCAATGGACTGCTCAAGATCAGAGCCTATGACCGGGGGTTTGAGGCCTTGCTCCTGCTGCCATGCCGGTCGAACAGGGCCACTGACTCATGGGCAAAAAGCAGAAGGTTTGAGCAAGGTGCCGCGGAAGCAGGCCGGTGGAGCGCTTTCAAGGCGCCGCGAGAGCTGCCGGACATGGTTTCCTGTCGGAGGGGCCTGGTGACGATGCTGCTCGAGGTGAGAGATCTCCAAACAAAGTTCTTCACGGTCGACGGTGTGGTGAACGCGGTCAACGGAATTTCGTACTCGGTGGATAGAGGCGAATGTCTGGCCATCGTGGGTGAAAGCGGCAGCGGCAAGACGGTCGGGGTCCTGTCAATTCTCCAGCTCGTCCCGTCCCCGCCCGGCAGGATCGTTGGCGGGCAGATTACCTTCAAAGGGACGGACCTGCTCTCCATGAGCCCGAAGGCGCTCAGAGGCATACGGGGAAACGAGATCGCCTTTGTGTTCCAGGACCCCATGACGTCGCTCAACCCGGTCATGAGAATAGGCGCCCAGATTGCCGAGAGTCTTACGGCTCATGGGGGCATGACGCGGCGACAGGCCCGCACGCGTACGGTCGAGCTTTTGAGCTTGGTTGGAATTCCCAACCCGGCGTCACGACTTAATGATTATCCGCACCAATTCTCCGGCGGCATGCGTCAACGGGTGATGATCGCCATGGCGCTGTCCTGCTCGCCGGAGCTCATCATCGCCGACGAGCCCACCACCGCGCTGGACGTGACGATCCAGGCCCAGATCGTCGAATTGGTGAAGCAGTTGCAGGCGGAAATGGGAACGGCGATCATTTGGATCTCCCACGATCTCGGCGTGGTGGCGCGCCTGGCCGATCGCGTCGCCGTCATGTACGCGGGCTATATCGTCGAGCAGGCGCCCGTAGACGAGCTCTATGCCCGCCCCGCTCACCCATATACGCGCGGACTTCTCAATTCCCTGCCGCGACTGGACTCCAAGGTTAAAACGAAGCTTGAGGCGATCAAAGGCCTTCCGCCCAACCTTACCGCTCCCCCGCCGGGTTGCCCGTTCGTTCCTCGCTGCGCTTACGCGACGGATCGGTGTCGCATTCACAATCCACCCTTGGCAGAAGTCGGCGCGAAGCATGCGGTTGCGTGCTGGAACCACCTGCTCAAACCACAGGTGACGCCGTGAACGAGAAGGCCTTGGTTCAGGTGAACCAACTGAAGATGTACTTCCCGACGCGAGCGGGCTCCTTCCTCAATCGCACCACCGGTTACATCAAGGCCGTCGATGGCATCTCCCTTGAGATCCGAAGGGGCGAAACCCTCGGGCTCGTCGGGGAGAGCGGCTGCGGCAAGAGCACGGCCGGACGCGCGATCCTGCAGCTCTATCGGCCCACCGGAGGGGAGGTGATCTTTCGAGGTTCCGACCTTGCACGGCAGAGTGCGCCGGAGCTGCGTCGGGCCCGGCGGCATATGCAGATGATCTTCCAGGACCCTTATGCGTCCTTGAACCCGAATATGCGAGTCAGTGAGATCGTGGCCCGCCCCTTGCGCGTTCACGGCATGGTGGCCAACAAAGCCGAGGAAACGCGCCGCGTCACCGATCTCATGACCAAGGTCGGCCTGAATCCGTCCCTTCGGGATCGCTATCCCCACGAGTTCTCCGGAGGCCAGCGCCAGCGGATCGGGATTGCCCGAGCGCTCGCCACGTCCCCGGACTTCATCGTCTGCGATGAGCCCATTTCGGCGCTGGACGTTTCCATTCAGGCGCAGATCGTCAACTTGCTGGAGGAGTTGCGCGAGGAGTTGCAGCTCACCTACCTGTTCATCGCCCATGACTTGAGCATGGTGCGGTACATCTCAACGCGGATTGCCGTGATGTATCTCGGCAAGCTCATGGAGCTCACGTCGAGTGCGGAGCTCTATGAGAACCCTCTTCACCCGTATACCAGGGCGTTGCTATCGGCGATCCCGATCCCCGATCCGCCGCTTGAGCGTCAGCGGCAACGCATCATCCTTCGTGGCGATCTTCCAAGCCCAGCCAATCCGCCGTCCGGATGCAACTTCAGCACCCGCTGCCCGCTGGCTCAGGAGATCTGCCGTCGGGTCGAGCCCGAGTTCCGGCAGGTTGAGCCGGGTCATTGGGCAGCCTGTCACCTGGTATGAGATAACCGATGCCAAGATTGCGCCAATTCCGCCGTCATGCGCCCGCCACCTCGCGCCAAGGCCGGCCCGCATCCACGCTATCGAAGAGAAGGACTCTCTAGAAATGCGGTACGTCATCCGCCGTGTGCTGCAGTCGATCATCGTCGTGTTCGGCGTCAGCATCGTCGCCTTCGGGATGATGTTTCTCACCGGCGACCCGGCTGAGGTCATTCTAGGCG
>Ga0190267_10000212_pt1 | contig 12616 bp, 9 predicted proteins | sample Popmic239T_FD_140332 | JGI IMG/M metagenome (GOLD analysis project Ga0190267, IMG submission 140332) | Populus adjacent soil microbial communities from riparian zone of Oak Creek, Arizona, USA - 239 T | ecosystem: Environmental > Terrestrial > Soil > Riparian zone | place: USA: Arizona... | reverse complement strand
GTCCAGCCGGTCGCGGGCGGACTCGTTCGTCTGGGCGGCGGGAGGCCGCGCCCCGGAGTCGCGCGTCATGCGTCCCGGACGCTCCCGGCCGTGGAGAACCGCTCCAGGCCGTCGACGGGATGGATGAGGCCGTTGCCGCGGCCGCGCCGGGAGCCCACCGCGATCAGGCGCCGCTTCGCGGGCTCGGCGGCCGGCGGGCGGGGGAGGATGCGCAGGGCGTGGAGGTAGATGGACGTCGCGCGCACTTCCTCGTCCGTCCGCCGCGCAATGATTTCGTAGCTCATTCGCCCAGAAAGCTCCTGACCTTGGAGAGCAGCTCCAGGCCGTCGATGGGTTTCGTCACGTAGTCGCTGCAGCCGCTCATGAAGCCGCTCTCCACGCTGCGGGCCTCGGAGCGGGTGGTGACCATCACGATGGGGATGCCGCGGGTGGTCTGGTGGCCGCGCAGGACGCGGCACGCCTCGAAGCCGTCCATGCGCGGCATCACCACGTCCATCAGGATCAGGTCGGGGAGCTCGGCCAGGGCCACCTCCACCCCTTCCTGTCCGTCTCGCGCGGAGACCATGTCGTACGCGCTCTTGTTCAGGATCATCCGGATCCACATGTGCGTGGTCGCGGAGTCGTCCACGAGCAGGATCTTCCTGCGAGGCGTGGCGTCGGGTGCGGGGGGTGGAGTCATCTCTCCGTCTGCGCTCGGATGCGGCGGTATGGGTGTCGGTCTTCGCCGTCCGGATAAAGCCCGTTCCGTACCGTCCGGCCCGGATGCGGACGAACGCGCCCCATACCGTTGCAGCACAACCGCTTACGGATGTACGTGGAAACAGGTGAAGGCGGGGAGGTGGGACGATTTGTCCCAGCGGTGGGGCGATTCTGCGCGGACAGGCTTGCGGGCAACGCAAAAGCGCCGACGCGGGGAGCATCGGCGCATGAAAAAAGAAAACAGCACTCACGCAGAGCGTGCCAAAAATCAGTTCGGTTTTCTAGAGACCGGAATCGGCCGGAGCCTCGGCGATCCACGCCAGCGCGGCGTCCAGGTCGGAAAAGATGCGCAAGGTGATCCGCGGATGGTCGTTGAGCGTCTGGAACATCCGCGCGAAGCCGACCTGCACGGGGGTGGACGCCACGATCGCGGACCGGATGGGGTTGGCTGGCGACATCTCGCGCCGCCGCCGCGCCAGCTCGGACATCTCGTCGAACCCCACCTCGAAGCGGGTGACACCGGTCAGGTCGGTCACGCGGTGGGGGCACACGTGGCACACGGCCTCGACCTCGACGAGCGCATTCGCCATCCGGACCAGCTGTTCGGCGGCCAGGGTGCCGGAAAGAACGATGCGGATCACTCCGTCAACGGTGGAGATGGAGAACGGCATGATGATGATGAGATGCAGCAGGTGGGACGGGTCTGCGGTGGGACGAACGGTGCATCATACGCGACGGATGTAACGGACGGGTCACGGAAGGCGGCGCGGACCGGACCCGGAAAGCTGGCCGCGTCGGAAAGCGTGCCGCTCACCCCGATCCTGGAGTGTGAGGATGGTTCGCCAGATCGCGCATCAGGTGGTTCGATCGGCTGGGTCTCGTGCGCGGCGCCGCCCAATTCGGCCGCTGCAGCCGACGGCAACCGCGCCACCGTTCTCGTAAGGTGTTACTCTTCGGCGTGCGGACGGCACGCCAAATCCAGGCACGCCACGCCGGTACGCACCACCTTTGCAGCCCGGCGGCGCCCAACCATCGGTGCGCCTCTCCGCTTCGGTGCCTAACACTCGTCTGCAGGGGGTGCGGGCAGTCCATGGTGGCGGCCGAAAGCTTGGCGCGGCCCCGCACCCTTGACCTTGTTGTCGTCAGCCCGCGCGAGGAGAACTTGGAAATGCCTACGAGGAAAGAGCTGCTTGAGAGCTTGTTGGGCGAAGCCGATCGGCTCGGTGAGTCGCTGGACAGTAGCGCGCAGGAATCCGATGAGTTGCGCTCTGGACTGGAATCCCTCCGTAGTGACATCTCCGAAGCAGGTCCAAAGTTGCGAGATAGTATCGTCGAAGGCACCCTGATTGGGACTGTCGTTTCCGGATTGGTTGGCGGCCTGATTCAGAGCGCATTGCATGAGCGGGCCACCGACCCGCGTCGCATCATGGCTCGACGGATCTACGACGCCGTGCATTTGATCGCTGATGCGCAGAACGCGGGAGATCGGCATGACTACGACTCAACCCTGAAGCTCTTGCGTATTCACGAGTTCAGCGCCGACCAATCCGAGTACATAATTGATCTGCTTCTGAAGACCGGCGCGATGAAGGAGTACGATTTTGACGGTGACGATGTGTGCTTCATGCTCGATCTGGAGAGCGAAGCGATGCGTACACTACAGGACAGCTACCGGAAGAACATGCTCGTTTACCTAACCGTCGGGCAACCGGCAGCCGAGGATGGCGATGATGAAGAGTGAGGCGATGATGGGCGGCGGCGCGGGCTAACTCTGGGTTGCAGCCGACGCGGTCCGATGCGTTTGTGCAATCCGAGTTGCGCTAGCACTGGCGTCGCGGACCGCGCGGCTGAACCTTGGTCCGTTAGCTAATTAGGCCAACAGACGTGCGTCATCGCCGATATCGACGCCCGTGTTGCCCATGGGATATAGACCATCACCTTCGAACCGAAAGGCCGACACGACATCTCGCTTTCGTCATCCAGTCAAACACCGTGCGCACTCAAGAAGGAGCGGTTCATGGCACTGCAACGGCCTGATGCTGGATTCAAGTTTTGTCCCCATTGCAATGGGAAGACAGAGTGTAGTTGCGCGACGTGCGGCACAGAAACCACCACGCGTGCTCGGGGTGCAGGAGCAAGGTGGATGCAAGCCGGTATGTGCCGCGCATGCAATGGGCAAGGGCAAGTGATAGATCCAGATTACAGGCCCCTACAACCTGTTTCTAATCAATCCACGCTTGGTTGTGCGATCGTGGGCGTTGTCTTACTGGCCGCCACTGTATTCAGCATAGGTGCCTGTGGCTGGGCTCCATGATGAGGCCCCCTCTTCTTGCAGATCCGGGCTCAGGCCAGATCCGCAGCCTCGGTGCCGCGGTACTCCTTGAGCTTGCGGTGCAGCGTGCGCCGGTCGATGCCCAGGATCTCGGCGGCGCGCACCTGGTTGCCGGCGGTGTCTTCCAGCACCTGCAGGATGTGCTCGCGCTCCAGCCGCTCCAGCGTCCACCGCTCGCGCCGGGCGCGACCCGCCAGCTCGCGCTCCGGTTCCGGCCGCGACCCCCGCGGCGGGTCGAAGGGGAGGGTGGCGGCGCCCGCGTGCAGGATGGCCGCGCGCTCCACGAAGTTCTCCAGCTCGCGCACGTTGCCCGGCCAGGCGTAGTCCGTCATCCGCGCCAGCGCCTGGGGCGAGAGCGCGGGGGGCTCCACGCCGTGCTCGCGCGCCACGCGGCGCAGAAAGTGGTCCGCCAGCAGCGGGATGTCGCCCCCGCGCTCCCGCAGCGGCGGCACGTGCACGGGAAACACGTTCAGCCGGTAGAACAGGTCCTCGCGAAACCGCCCGGCCTCCACCTCGTCCTCCAGCGACACGTTGCAGGCGGCGACCAGGCGGAAGTCCACGCTCAGCGCGGAGCCGCCGCCCACCCGCTGCACCTTACGCTCCTGCAGCACCCGCAGCAGCTTGACCTGGATGGCGGGCGAGACGGTGGCGATCTCGTCCAGGAAGAGCGTGCCCCCCGCCGCCTCTTCGAACAGCCCGCGGCGCGCCGCCACCGCCCCGGTAAAGGCGCCCTTCACGTGCCCGAACAGCTCCGACTCCAGCAGCGTCTCCGGCAGCGCCGAGCAGTTGACGGCCACGAAGGGCCGCCGCGCGCGGTCGGAAAGGTCGTGCACGGCGCGGGCGACCAGCTCCTTGCCCGTCCCCGTCTCGCCGGTCACCAGCACCGTGGCGCGGGTGGGCGCCACCCGCTCGATCAGCTCGAACAGCCGCCGCATGGGCGCCGAGCGGCCCACGATGCGGGACCGCGCGCCCTCGCCGGCGCCGGCGCGCAGCCGCGCCAGCTCGCGGCGCAGCCCGGTCTCGCGCAGGGCGCGCTCCACCACCAGCGCCAGCTCGTCCACGTCCACCGGCTTGGACAGGTAGTCGAAGGCGCCCAGCCGCACCGCCTCCACCGCCGACGACACCGAGCCGTGCCCCGTCATCATCACGAACTGCGCGTCGGTCTGCAGCGTCCGCGCGGCGGAGAGCACCTCCATCCCCCCGATCCCCGGGAGCGCCAGGTCCAGCAGCGCCACGTCGTACAGCTCGCGCTCCAGCCGGCGGAGCGCCTCTTCGCCCGTCTCCACCGCGTCGACGGCGTGCCCCTCCTCGCGCAGCACCTGCACCACCAGGTCGCGCACCAGCGCCTGGTCCTCCACCACCAGCACGCGCGCGGCGGGGGCGCTCATCGCGCCGCTCCGGCCGGGCGGTCCAGCACCTCGCGCACCCGCCGCGCCAGCGCGTCGGGCGACACCGGCTTCTGCAGCAGGTCGCCGCGCGGACCGTCGCTCCCGTCCTCCATCGGCTGGCCGGAGAGGTAGAGCACCCGCGCCTCCGGGTGCAGCGCCAGCACCCGCCGCGCCGTCTCGGGCCCGCCCGGCCCCGGCATCATCACGTCCGTCAGCACCAGGTGAATGGAGGTGGCGTACCCTTCGGCCAGCCGCACCGCCTCGGCCCCGCCGCGCGCCTCCAGCACCTCGTAGCCGGAGAGCCGCAGCGTCTCGCGCACCACGCCGCGCACGGCGTCCTCGTCCTCCACCAGCAGCACCGTCTCCCACCCCCGCGGCGTGGGCCCGCCAGCGGGGCGCACGGGGGCGAACGTCGGCTCCTCGATGGGAGGCAGGTAGACGCGAAAGACGGAGCCCGCGCCGGGCGCGCTCTCGGCCACCACGAAGCCGCCGCTCTGCTTCACGATCCCGTAGACGGTGGAAAGCCCCAGTCCCGTCCCGCTCCCCACCTCCTTGGTGGTGAAGAAGGGCTCGAAGATCCGCTCCAGCGTGTGCTCGTCCATCCCGCACCCGTCGTCCGACACCACCAGGCCGGCGTAGCGGCCGGGGCGCAGAAAGGGGTGGCGTGCCACGTCGTCGGCCGTGAGCACCGCCACGCCGGTCTCCACGCGGATCACCCCCCCGCCGGGCATGGCGTCGCGCGCGTTCACCACCAGGTTCATCACCACCTGCTCCACCTGGCTGGCGTCGGCGCGCACGCGGGGGGTGTCGGGGGCCAGGCGCAGGGCCAGCTCCGTGCCGGGGCCCAGCAGCCGCTCCAGCATCCGCTGCATCTCCGTCACCGCGCCGGCCAGGTCCACCACCCGGGGCTCCAGCACCTGCCGCCGGCTGAAGGCCAGCAGCTGGCGGGTGAGGTCGGCGGCGCGGTCGGTGGCCTTCTTCACCTCTTCCAGCCCCGGCCGCGAGGGGTCGTCGGGGCCGGCGCGGCGCAGCAGGAGCTGCGCGTTGCCGCCGATGGCCATGAGCAGGTTGTTGAAGTCGTGGGCGATCCCCCCCGCCAGCCTCCCCACGGCCTCCATCTTCTGCGAGTGGCGAAGCTGCTCCTCGGCCCGGCGCAGCGCCTTCTCGGCCTCGCGGCGGTCGGTCAGGTCGCGGGTGATGGCGGCGAACCCCGCGGGCCGCCCCTCCTGGTCCAGCAGGCGGGTGAACACGGTGTTGGCCCAGTAGCGCGAGCCGTCGCCGCGCAGCCGCCATCCCTCCGTCTCGCAGCGGCCCTCGCGCAGCGTCTCCTCCTGCGCCTGGCGCACCTTCCCCGCCTCCACCTCTTCGGAGGGATAGAAGACGGAGACGTGCCGCCCCAGGATCTCCTCCGCGGCGTAGCCGGCGATCCGCTCGGCGCCCGTGTTCCAGCTCACCACGTACCCCTCGGGGTCCAGCGCCACGATGGCGTAGTCGCGCACGGCCTCCACCAGCATGCGAAAGCGCTCCTGCACCGCGCGCAGCTCGTCCGCGGCGCGGCGCCGCTCGGTGACGTCGGTCACGGCGTCCAGCCCGCCCACGGGGCGCCCGTCCGCGTCGCGGAGCGCGGTCCCGATCACCTCAATCCACCCCTCCGACCCGTCGCGGCGGGTGATGGGGACCTCCCAGCGCCCCGACTCGCCGCGCCGGCGCGACACCAGGCGCGCGTCGGCCGCGTCCAGCTCGGCGCCCGACAGGATCAGGCTGCTCGCGCGCCGCCCCAGCATCTCCGCCGGCGCGTACCCCGTCACCTCCTCGATGCGCGGCGAGGCGTACTGTACGATGCCGTCCACGTCGGTAAGGAGGATGGCCTCGCTCAGGCTCTCCACCATGGTGCGGAAGCGCTCCTCGTTCTCGCGCAGCTCCGCCTGGGCCCGCGCGCGCCGCTCCACCTCCGCGCGCAGGGCGGCGTTGGCCGCTTCGAGCTCGCGCGTGCGCTCGCGGACGCGAAGCTCCAGCCCGTCGCGCGCCTCGCGCAGCGCCTCGGCGGTCCGCGCCGCCTCGGTCACGTCCACCGCCACCCCGTCCCAGAGCACCGAGCCGTCGTCCAGGGTGCGCGGCTGCGACTGGGCGTGCAGCCAGCGAAGCTCGCCGTCGCGGCGCGTCACCCGCCCGCGCCACGACCACGGGGCCTGCTCCGCGGCCGAGCGGGCGATGGAGTCGCGGAAGACCGCGGCGTCACCGGGGTGGACGGTGCCCAGGAACGCCTCCGCGTCGGCCACCACCTCCGCCGGCTCCAGGCCCAAGATGGGGCCGATGGCGTCGCTGACCCACGGAAAGTCGGGGGTGCCGTCGGGCTCCAGGCGGAACTGGTAGACGATCCCGGGAACGTTGGCCACGATGCGGTCGAAGCGCACCCGGCTCTCGCGCAGCGCCTCTTCCACCCGCCGGCGCTCCGTGATGTCGCGCACCACCACCGCCCGCCCGGCCGGCTCCCCCCGCGGACCGGCGAGCGGGTACACGCTCACCTCCGCGTGCCACCGCTCCGCCCCGGTCCCCGCCGCCACCTCCGCGCGTTCCCCATCCCCCGGAAGCGAGCCCGGCGGCAGCGGCAGCACCCCCGCCGCGTCCCGCCCGATGGCGCCCTCCGCATCCACGCCCAGCACGGCGCGGGCGGCGGGGTTCAGGTCCACCACGCGGCCGGCGTCGTCCAGCACGTACACCGCGTCGCCCATGCTCTCCACCACGGCGTGGCGCGCCACGGGCACCACGTCGAACAGCCGCGTGCGGAACAGCCCCCACGCCACCAGCAGGTTGGCCAGGCCAAAGGTGAGCGGGCTCAGGTCGCGCAGCGGCGAGTCGCGCAGCAGGGTGAGCGCCAGGACGCCCCCGGCCCACGGCAGCAGCACGCCCAGCTGCACCAGGCTGGCCTGCGCGCGGTAGAGGGGATGGACGCGGATCCAGCGCGCCGTCAGCAGGACGCACGCGGCCAGGCACAGGGCGAGCGCGTACGCCGCCCACGCGAGCGTCAGGGGAGTGAAGTCGTAGATGAGCGACGCGAACGGCTCCCCCGGCACCAGCCGGGGCGCCCCCCGCACCAGCCCGTGCAGCCGGTCGCTGAAGGCGAGCGCGGCGAACGCCGCCGACGGCAGCGTCAGCAGCCCCAGGGTGCGCCCGGGGCGCGCGGGGGGGCGCCCGGTGTAGTCCAGCGCGAACACCACCATCCCCGCGGGAAGGGGGGCGAGCGCGAGGTACTGCACGTCGTCCCAGAACACCTTGCCGGCCAACCCGGGGCTGAGCAGCTCCAGCACGAAGCCGAGGGTGCTGGCCGCCTGGCTCAGCGCCACCACGGCGTACGCGCCGGCGCCCGGCCGCGTGCGGCGGCGCCAGCAGTGCACCCCCACCCACGCCGACACCGCGGCCGACGCCAGGCAGGGGAGCAGCCGGACGGCCTCCGCGCTCGTCACACGTCCCTCGCGGCGCCGGCGGCGCGCCCGTACCGTCCGCGGAGGCGGAGCCGGGACCGCGACGGCAAAAACGCCGTAACGGACGCATCCGCGCGGGAGGACGCGCACACGGCAGCGGAGGAGCGCGAAGGAGGCACTCGGGACGAGGCGTTCATGATGGCGGCAGCCGCAGGCGCGGGAGGGGGACGCGGCCGGAAGGAGAAATGATGGTGAGGACAGTATATCCACCGCGGGGGCGGCACACAACGCGGTTCGATGTGCGCGGAGCCCCCGGGGCCGCAGCGCGTCATTCGGGACCTTTCCAGTGAAAGCTCCTTGTCGGGATCGGCCGGTACCGCCTATCTTGCACGTCGCACATGAGCCCGCCGGACGCGCGCACGGACGCGCGCACGGACGCGCGCATCGGGCTGGCGGGGCCGGTCTGGGGGCTGGGCGCGGCGGTCGCGGCATACCTGGCGTACCTTGCCACGGGCGCGCCGATCTGGGCCGCCATCACCCACGTGGGCACCTTTCTCAACCTGTTCAACCTGATCCCCGTCTGGCAGCTGGACGGCGGACGCGGGTTCCACGCCCTCACCCGCACGCAGCGGGGGCTGGCGGCGGCGTTCGTGGCGGGCGCGTGGGCGGTGTCGCACGAAGGGATCCTCTTCCTCCTCCTGCTGGGCGCCGGGTGGCAGCTCTTTCAGCCCGCGCCGGAGCAGGAGGACAACGTCGCGCTTGGCACGTACCTGTTCCTGATCGCCGCGCTCACCGGGCTGATCATGATCGTGCCGTCCAGCGGCTGATCCCGCCCCTCCGGATTGAGGAGGCGAAACGCGCCCCCGCGAAGCTCCGCGGGGGCGCGTTTTCGTCGTTGCACTGCGGCCGGTCCGAAAACCTCATCCCGAATTCCTCGGTTGATCGTGCAATCCAACGTGTGGTGATTCGAACGCAGACTCGCTTTCTTCCTCCGCGTACGCTGCGTTCAATCCTTGCCTGCTTGCATTGCACGATCAACGAAAAGATGGCTCTTCGTCGATTGGGTTGCAGACGAGCCAGGGTGACGGTGCGCCGACGCGGTCAGCCGTCGTCCGGCGGCATTCCCGAAGCCGGCGAAGCGCTCACCCGTTTCGGGTTGGACATCGGGCGTGGAACGTCGGGTTGGGCGGATGGCGCTGACGCAGTGAGGGGCCATGAGAATTTTTTTGAGGGAGACCCCTCATGCTCATCCCCACCACCAGCCGGCGACGATGCGTGCCGAGCGACGGATGCGTGCCGAAAGCACACCGGACCCAGCCTTCACGAACACCTGATGCGCGATCTTGCAAACTCTCGGAGCGCGACAGCGCCTGCGCGTTCCCGCGGCGGTCGTGCGAGGGGAGGGCTCACGGGATCGCGCATCAGGTGAAGCCGGATGGCAGGTTGCGGGAGCGCTTCGGAACCCGATGGGATTCCTGAAAAAGCTGGTTCTTCGTGGATTTCGATGCAGATGATATCGGAAGCGTGACGTTCGCCGGAGCGCCGCGTGAGCCCGCGATCCTGTGAAAGCGCGGACGCGCCACGCGGCCGCGCGGTAGATCATGGGGAGACGAACGTGGCTTCGTCCGGCTGAGGGTGCTCAGACCGGCATTCAGGGATGCGCAACAGGTGGTGATGAACTGCTGGTTCTTGGGCGCGGGCACGGCGGGAAAGGTGTTTACAGGAAAATTTCCATACACACCGTTGCCGCAGGGTTGCGACAGCACGACGGCTGATTTCAACGCGATTCGCCGGCCGGTCCCGGACAGCTGCAACCCAATCCACGATGAGCCTGAAAGAAACGGTGACGGTATCACTCCCTCACCCCCCGTCACCCCGTCACCCTCACACCCTCACACCCTCACACCCTCTCCGCCAGCGGCGCGGAGGCGGACGCCACCTGCACGCCGTACGCGCGGCAGAGCGCGTGCACCTCGTCGTCGGTGAAGGTGTGGTCGCAGGTCTTGGCGGCCTCGAACACGTGGCTGCACAGCCCCTCGTCCGCCGCGTCGTAGCCGTGCGCCTTGAGCCAGTAGCGCACGTTGCTGATGCCGCTCATCGGGGAGATCTCGATCACCTGGCGCAGGCCGAACCAGCCGGCGGGCACGCCCGAGTAGACGCGGTCCGCCAGCCACGCGTCGCCCTTGGCCTCGGCCTTGACGATGGCGGCGGCGTGCACCCCCGTCCCGGTGCGGAACGCGTCGGCGCCGAACACGGGCCAGTTGTACGCCAGGTCCACCCTGCACGCCTGCGACGCCAGCTCCACGTACTCGTTGAGGCGCGACAGGTCCCGGTCGTGCAGCCCCAGCAGCTTCAGGTTCACCAGCAGCAGGTCCATCTCGGCGTTGCCGCAGCGCTCGCCGATGCCCAGCGCGGTGCCGTGGATGCGGTGCGCGCCCTCCTCGATGGCGGCCAGGCAGTTGGGCACCGCCAGCCCGCGGTCGCGGTGGCCGTGCCAGTCCACCTTCACGTCCTCGCCCGACGGCTTGACGATCTCGTCGAAGACGAAGCGGATGAGCTGCCGCACGCCGTGCGGGGTGGCGTGGCCCACGGTGTCGCAGACGCAGATGCGCCGGGCGCCGCACTCGATGGCCGTCCTGTAGAGCGCCTTGACCACCTCCGGCGTGGCGCGGGTGGTGTCCTCCGTCACGTACATCACCGGCAGGCCGTTCTCTACCGCGAAGGTGACGGCGTCCTCGGTGGCGCGCAGCATCCGGTCCAGCGTCCAGTCCTCGGCGTACTGGCGGATGGGCGACGAGCCGATGAAGGTGGCGGCCTCGATGGCGATCCCCACCCGCTGCGACACGTCGATGATGGGCTGGACGTCGTTGCGGTGCGTGCGGGCGGCGCAGTTGGGCTGGATGGCGAGCTTCGCGTCCACGATCTCGCGCGCCAGGGCCTCCACGTCGCGCACGGCGCGCGGCCCGGCGCCGGGAAGGCCGATGTCGGCGGAGGCGATCCCCAGCCCGTCCATCAGGTGGATCAGGCGGATCTTGTCGCCGATGGAGGGATCGGTGACGGAAGGTGACTGCAGGCCGTCGCGCAGCGTCTCGTCGTTCAGCTGCACGCCGCGGCGGGTGGAGTAGTCGAACGACCCGGCCAGGGTGTTCCAGTCGTGGATCAGGTCGCTCTCCTGCATCGGCGGCTCTCGGGTGCTGCGTTCGGTGGATGGCTCGGCGCGACGGGACGGCGGGCGCCCCGCGGATGATCAGCAATCCTTGAACCTAAGCGGCGCCCGGCGGGTCGAAAAGTCCCGCCCGGCGGCCCGGGGTTTGACAGAGTGCGCGCGTGGCGGCACAATCCGCGCTTCCTTGCCCCAGATCCCGCTCACCAGGACGGAGACCCTGCGCGACCTGACGTCCCTTTCCTCGCTGCGCCCGCTGCGGCAGCGCGTGCACCAGACCGACGCCCAGACGCTGGCCGAGCAGCTGGCGCTGGTGCGCATCCCCGCGCCCTCCTTTGGCGAGCAGGCGCGCGGGGAGCACGTGCTGGCGCGCTTTCGCGCCATCGGCCTGGGCGGCGTGCGCGTGGACGAGGTGGGCAACGTGCTGGGCGAGTGGGCGCCGGCGGGCGCCAAGGGGCCGCCGGTGGTGGTGGCCGCGCACCTGGACACGGTGTTCCCCGCCGGCGCGGACGTGGAGCCGCTGCGCCGGGGCAAGCGCATCCACGCGCCGGGGATCACGGACAACTGCCGCGGGCTGGCGGGGATGCTGGCCGTGGCCCGGGTGGTGGCGGACGCAGCCGTGCGGGGGAAGCACCCCGTGCTCTTCGCCGCCACGGTGGGCGAGGAGGGGATCGGCGACCTGCGCGGGGTGAAGCACCTGTTCCGCGAGGGCGGCGGGCTGCGCGACGCGGCGGCGTGCGTGGCGCTGGACGGGTCGGGGATGCGGCGCATCGTGCACCGCGCCATCGGCTCGCGGCGGCTGCGCATCGCGGCGGAGGGGCCGGGCGGCCACTCGTGGTCGGACCGCGGCGCGCCCAACCCGGTGCTGGCGCTGGCCGCCGCCGCGGCGGGGATCGGGGCGATGCCGCTGCCGCACCCGGAGCGGTCGTCGCTCACGGTGGCGCGCATCGGCGGAGGGAGCAGCATCAACTCCATCCCGGCGGAGGCGTGGATGGAGCTGGACATGCGCAGCGAGGCGACCGGCGCGCTGGCGCCCATGGAGGAGGGCGTCCGCGCCGTGCTGGACCGCGCCGCGGAGGCGGAGAACGCCGCCCGCCGCGCGGGTACGCCGCCGCTGCGCACGCGCGTGCAGGTGATCGGCGACCGCCCGTCCGGCGAGACGGGGGCGGACCACCCGCTGGTGCGCGCCGCGGCCGCCATCACCGCCTCGTTGGGGGCGCACGCGGAGCTGGTGGGCTCGTCCACCGACGCCAACGTGCCGATGGCGCTCGGCATCCCCTCCATCGCCATCGGCGTGGGCGGCGACAGCGGCGGCATCCACACCCTGGACGAGTGGTACGCGAACGACGGCGGCGCGCTGGGGGTGGAGCGGGCGCTGCTGGTGGTGCTGGCGGCGGCGGGAGTTTGAGGGCGGTACGAAGGGCGAGGGTACGAAGGTGATGGTGTGAGGGTGTGAGGGTGTGAGGGTGTGAGGGTGTGAGGGTGTGAGGGTGTGAGGGTGTGAGGGTGTGAGGGTGTGAGGGTGTGAGGGTGTGAGGGTGAGTGCGTAGGTTCGGAAAAACGGGATCGAGGTGAAGCAGGGACCGGAGCCGCGGAGGTCCTCATCCACTGT
>Ga0190267_10000211_pt1 | contig 12618 bp, 15 predicted proteins | sample Popmic239T_FD_140332 | JGI IMG/M metagenome (GOLD analysis project Ga0190267, IMG submission 140332) | Populus adjacent soil microbial communities from riparian zone of Oak Creek, Arizona, USA - 239 T | ecosystem: Environmental > Terrestrial > Soil > Riparian zone | place: USA: Arizona... | reverse complement strand
TGGAGTCGGTGGCGTCGGCCACGGCCCGGCTGGAGACCGCGGTGGCCGAGCGGCTCGCCTTGGTCGAGCGCGAGCTGGCCCTGCTGCGCGAGGCCAGGCGCCAGCAGCACGAAAAGGTGCGGGCGGCCGTTGACCGGCTCGACCAGTTGCGTCGGGAGCGGGCCACCGCCGAGCGCCAGTTGACCGAGTTGCGGGAGCGGGCCCAGCGGGCCGAGATCGACGAGGCCGAGGTCAAGATGCGCCTGGAGCAGGCGGTCGAGACGTGCCGGCGCGAGTTCGACTGCGAGCCCGAGGCCGCCCGCCAAGCCGAGTGCCCGCCGCTGCCCGAAGGCACGTCGGCCGCCAACCGGGTCCGGGAGTTGGAGCGGGAGCTGCGGCTGATGGGGCCGATCAACCCGCTGGCGCTGGAGGAGTTCACCGCCCTGCAGGAGCGGTCGCAGTTCCTCGAAGGCCAGTTGGAGGACGTGAAGTCCGGGCGGCGGGAGCTGGCCAAGGTGATCCGGGCCATCGACACCGAGATCGTCGAGGTCTTCGCGGCCGCCTACGCCGACGTGTCGGACAACTTCTCCCGCCTGTTCTCCACGCTGTTCCCCGGCGGCACCGGCAGGCTCAAGCTGACCGACCCCGACAACCTGCTGGAGACCGGCATCGAGGTCGAGGCCAGGCCGTCGGGCAAGAACGTGCGCAAGCTCTCGCTGCTGTCCGGCGGCGAGCGGTCGCTGACTGCGCTGGCCTTCCTGTTCGCCGTCTTCCGCAGCCGGCCGTCGCCCTTCTACATGATGGACGAGGTCGAGGCCGCCCTCGACGACGTAAACCTCCACCGCTTCCTCGACCTCATCAACGAGTTCCGCCAAGAGGCGCAGCTGCTCGTGGTGAGCCACCAGAAGCGCACGATGGAGGCGGCCGACGCCCTGTACGGCGTGACGATGCAGCCCGGCGGCTCGTCGAAGGTGGTCAGTGAGCGGGTCCGGGCCGGCGCCTGAGCCGTACCTCGAAGAGGTCGCGCCCGGCATCTGGGCGTACATCCAGCCCGACGGGTCCTGGTACCTGAACAACTCGGCGTTCTTGGTGGGCGCCGACGGCGTGGTGCTCGTCGACACGACCTCCACCGAGAAGCGGTCCCGGGCGCTGTTGTCGGCCATCGGCTCGGTGACCGACCGTCCGGTGCGCACGCTGGTCAACACCCACCACCACGGCGACCACTCGCACGGCAACTGGCTGCTGCCCCAGGCCACGATCATCGGCCATCACCAGTGCCGGACCGAGATGGTGGCGGCGGGGCTGCTCGGCACCCTGCTGTTCCCCGACGTGGAGTGGGGCCAGATCGAGGTCACGCCGCCGTTCGTGACCTTCCAAGAGCGGCTGACCGTGTGGGTCGACGACCTCGAAGTGCAGCTCGTCCACTTCGGCACGCCCGCCCACACGACCAACGACGTGGTGGCGTTCATCCCGTCACGGAGCCTGCTGCTGTCGGGCGACCTCGTGTTCAACGGCGGCTTCCCGCTGGTCATGCAGGGCTCGGTGGCGGGCTCGCTGCAAGTGCTCGACGCGCTGCGCTCGCTCGATGCCGAGCGGATCGTGCCGGGGCACGGACCGGTGTGCGAGCCCGACGTGCTCGACGGGCTGGAGCGGTACTACCGGTTCCTGGCCGACGTGGCCGCGGAAGGCGTGGCCGCGGGCTGGCCCCCGCTGGAGGCGGCCCGGCGGCGGCGCGACGACCTGGTCGGGCAGTTCCCCGGCTGGGGCGAGGTCGAGCGCCTGCCGGCCAACCTGCACCGGGCCTACTCGGAGGCGCGCGGCGAGCCGCTCGGCACCCCGCTCGACCTCGGCGCCGCCGTCGGCGACATGATCGCCTTCAACGACGGCCCCCCACACTGCCTCGCCTAACCCGCGTTTTCCCCAGCACCCCCTGAAGGGGAAAACGCGCGCCGCGCCCACCCCGCGCGTTTTCCCCAGCACCTGCTGCTGTGGAAAAGGCGAGTCGGCGCGCACCTGCCGACAATCCACAGCACCTGCTGCTGTGGATTGTCGGACTGGGGGCGTCGGTAGGCTGGCCGGCGCCATGGAGATCGTCCTCGTCCTGATCGTCGCCCTCGTGCTCGTCGGCTCTGTCGCCGGCGTGGCCGTCAGTCGCCGCCGCTCGCGCACCGTCGAACTCGAGCCGCCGCCTCGGCCGCCCGTCCTCACGCCCAAGAAGGCGCCCGAGCTGGCCCCCGAGCGCATCGAGGAGATCGAAGAGGCGCTGGCGCCCGCGGCCGAGCCCGCCCCCGAGCCCGAGCCCGAGCCCGAGCCCGAGCCCGTTGTCGAGATCCCGGTCAAGCCCCGCTTCCGGGACCGCCTGAGCAAGGCCCGCTCGCTGCTGTCCGGCTACGTCGGCTCGCTCCTGTCCCGCAGTGCCATCGACGACGAGACCTGGGACGAGCTCGAAGAGGCCCTCATCCGGGCCGACGTCGGCGTGACCGCCACCCAGTCCCTCCTCGACGACCTCAAGCGCCGGGTCAAAGACGAGGGCATCAAGGAGCCGCAGGCCCTCGTCGACGCCCTCAAAGAAGACCTCAAGCGCCGCCTGTCCGAAGGCGACCGCACCCTCAAGATCAACCCGGGCGGCCCCAACGTGTGGCTGTTCGTCGGCGTCAACGGGGTGGGCAAGACCACCACCATCGGCAAGATCGGCCTGCGCGAGGCGGCCAACGGGCGCAAGGTCGTCATGGCCGCGGGCGACACCTTCCGCGCCGCCGCCGCCGAGCAGCTCGAGCTGTGGGCCAAGCGGGTCAACGCCGACCTCGTGCGCGGCGCCGAGGGCGGCGACCCCGGCTCGGTCGTGTTCGACGCCGTGGAACGGGCCGCGGCCCGCAACGCCGACCTCGTCCTGGCCGACACCGCGGGCCGCCTCCACACCAAGGTCAACCTCATGGAGGAGCTGAAGAAGGTCCGCCGCATCGCCGAGCGCCCGCCCGCCCAGCTCACCGAGGTCCTCCTCGTCCTCGACGCCACCACCGGCCAGAACGGCCTGGTCCAGGCCAAGCAGTTCACCGAGGCGGTCGGCTGCACCGGCGTGGTGCTGACCAAGCTCGACGGCACCGCCAAGGGGGGCATCGCCCTCGCCATCCAGACCGAGATGGGCCTGCCGATCAAGCTCGTCGGCCTGGGCGAGACCGCCGAAGACCTGATCGAGTTCGACCCCGACGACTTCGTCGACGCCCTCTTCGCCGAGTGAGGGAACCGCCAGTCGTTTCCAGGCGTCCAATGGCCATGCGAAACCGAGTCGCGCTGTTCCTGGTGATGGGCCTGTTCCTGGCGGCAGTCGTGGGCGCGGCGATCATCGCCGACGGCGGCGGCCGCGGCGATGACAACGCCCTCCCCAAGCTCCCAATCGGGGCCGCAGGCGCCGGCGGTGTGCGCGACGCCATGCTCATGGAAGACCGCGCCGACATCGCGCTGTATCCGTACGGCGGCGTCGAGTACCGGCTGGCCCAGCCGCTCGACAAGCCTGCCCAGCGCGCTGCCGCCCACAAGGTCACCGGCGTCGACCCGGTCGACGTCGAGGTGCTGGCCACCGACCTCTCGATGCGAGAGGTCAACGAGGAAGGCGACGGATGGGTCGGCAAGGCGGAGAAGGGCGAGTTGCGGGTGGACCGCCACACGGGCTCGTGGTACTTCGGGCCTGGCCCCGACGCCGCGGTGTCCATCCACCCCTCGATCGGCGAGTGCCAGCCCTGTCCGCCCGACACGATCTGCACCATGGAGTGCAAGCCCGTGCAGAAGCCTGCGGGCATGCCGACCAAGGACGCCGCCGAGGCCACCGCCCGCGCCTTTTGGAAGAACACGATCGGCTTCGAGCCGGCCGCCGACTCGGTGGTCGTGGACGACCTCTTCTCGTACTGGTTCGTCCACGCCCCCTTCCACCGCGACGTGCCGGTGGCGGGGGTCGAGTACACGGTGGGGGTCGGCCCGGACGGCATGATCCAGTCGGCCAGCGGCTGGATCGGCACGACCGAGAAGCTGGGCGACTACCCGCTGATCTCGGTCGACGACGCCGTGAAGCGGCTCAACGACCCGCCCGTCTTCAACGACGGCCGCGAGCCCGCCATCGCCCAGGACACGCCCGCCATCGTCGATCCGGACAGCGGCACGAGCAGCGACAGCGGCACGAGCAGCGGCAGCGGCAAGGCCACTCCCGGCTCCCCGGGCTCCGCCGGCGGCTCGACGGGAGGCGGCTCAGACGGCTCGACTGGCTCGGCCGGCAGCACCGAACCCGTCCCGCCCATGGACAAGCCCGACGGCAAGCCCGAGCCCGACCCTGGCGGGGCGCCCATCGAGCCGATGCCGGAACCCGAGCCCCAGGTCGTCACCCTCACCAGCGTGCGTCTGGTGCTCCAGTTCACCGGAACCCACCTCGTGCCCGCCTACCAGTTCACCAGCGAGACCGGCGAGCTCACCACCGTCGTCGCCGTCCCCGACGACCTGCTGACCCAGTAGAGCGGGCCGAAGGTGCTGAGCCACCAGCGTGGCCGGTACCCTTGCCCCCCGCATGTTCGAATCCCTGTCCGACCGTTTTGAAGGCATCTTCACGCGCCTTCGCTCGCGCGGCCGTCTCACCGAGGCGGACGTCGACGAAGTCCTGCGTGAGATCCGCGTCGCCCTGCTCGAGGCCGACGTCAACTTCGTCGTCGTCCGCGAGATGGTCAAGCGCATCCGCGAGCGCACGGTCGGCATCGAGCTGTCGCAGGCGCTGAGCCCCGCCCAGCAGGTCATCAAGATCGTCCACGAGGAGCTCATCAACATCCTCGGCGGCGAAGGCCTGCGCATCACCTTCGCCCCCAAGCCGCCCACGGTCATCCTGCTCGCCGGCCTCCAGGGCTCGGGCAAGACCACCACCGCGGGCAAGCTGGCCCGCTGGTTCAAGCAGCAAGGCCGCAACCCGCTCCTTGTCGGCGCCGACCTCCAGCGCCCGGCCGCCGTCGAGCAGCTCCGGGTCCTGGCCGGCCAGGCGGGCGTGAGCGTCTTCAGCGAGCCCAGCGACCCCGTGGTCGTCGCCCAGAAAGGCCTGGAAGAGGCCCAGCGCCTCGGCCGGGACGTCGTGATCGTCGACACCGCCGGCCGCCTCACCATCGACGCCGAGATGATGGACCAGGTCCGCCAGATCAGCGAGAAGACCAGCCCGCACTACACGTTCTTGGTCATCGACGCCATGATCGGCCAGGACGCGGTGACCACCGCCGAGGCGTTCCACCAGACCCTCGCCCTGGACGGCGTCATCCTCACCAAGCTCGACGGCGACGCCCGCGGCGGTGCCGCCCTCAGCGTCAAAGAGGTCGTCGGCCGCCCGATCGCCTTCGCCTCCACCGGCGAGAAGCTGGCCGACTTCGACCTGTTCCACCCGGACCGCATGGCCAGCCGGATCCTCGGCATGGGCGACGTGCTCACCCTCATCGAGCGGGCCGAGGAGGCCTACGACAAAGACGTCGCCCAGAAGGCGGCCACCGCCCTCCAAGAGGGCCGCTTCACCCTCGAGGACTTCCTCGAGCAGATGCAGCAGATCAAGAAGATGGGACCGCTTTCGGGGATCATCGGTATGCTCCCGGGGGTCCCGAAGGAGCTCAAGCAGGCCAATATCGACGATCGGGAGCTCGCCCGGGTCGAGGCGATCATCCACTCGATGACTCGGGAGGAGCGCCAGGACCCGACCATCATCAACGGCTCTCGACGGCTGCGCATCGCCAACGGCAGCGGGTCCACCACCTCAGAGGTGAACCTGTTGCTCAAGCAGTTCAGCGAGATGCAGCGGATGATGTCGCAGATGGGGCTCGGCCGAGTGATGCAGAAGAAGAAGGCCAAGTCCAACAAGAAGAAGTCCAAGAAGAAGCGCTAGGGAAAGAAGAGAACGTGGCAGTCAAGCTCCGCCTCATGCGGATGGGCAAGAAGAAGCAGCCGACCTACCGGGTCGTGGCGGCCGACAGCCGCTCGCCGCGCGACGGCCGCTTCATCGAGATCGTGGGCACGTACGAGCCCCGCGCCGAGCCGTCCCGCATCAACATCGACAACGACAAGGCGCTCAAGTGGCTGTCGCAGGGCGCACAGCCCACCGAGACCGTCCAGAAGCTGCTGAAGATCACCGGCACCTGGGACGAGTTCAAGGACAGCAAGGCCAAGTGAGCGACGTCGAGCCCACCGAAGAAGAACTCGACACTGACGACGCCGCCGAAGAGGGCGACGACGTCGACTACGAGTCCGGCGACGTCAACACGGTCTCGGGCAGCGTCCCGAAGAGCGTGCTCGACTACGTCGCCCGCCAGATCGTCGACGACCCCGACTCGGTCGTGGTCGAGTCCGACGGCCGCGGCAACCGCGTCGACCTCCGCCTCCATGTGGCCCCCGACGACATGGGCAAGATCATCGGCAAGCGCGGCCGGGTCGCCCAGGCCATCCGCACGATCGTGCGGGCCGCAGGCGCACGCGAGGGTGTCGAGGCCTCGGTCGACATCGTCGATTAGATGCTCGATGTAGGCCGTGTGGTGAAGCCCCACGGCCTGAAGGGCGAGGTGGTCGTGGAACTGACCACCAACCGCACCGAGCGGGTCGCGCCCGGCACCGTGCTCGCCACCGACCGCGGGCCGCTGACCGTGGTCCGGTCCTCGCCGTTCCAGAACCGCTGGATCGTGCAGTTCGAGGGCGTGGCCAGCCGCGAGGACGCGGACGCGCTGCGCAACGTCGTGCTCAGGGCCGAGCCGCTGGAGGACCCCGACGCGCTGTGGGTCCACGAGCTCATCGGCGCCGTCGTGGTCGACACGGCCGGCACCGAGTTGGGCCGGGTGGACGCGGTCGAGGCCAACCCGGCGTCGGACCTCCTCGTGCTCGACGGGGGCGGGCTGGTGCCGCTGACGTTCGTCGTGTCGCAGGAGCAGGGCCGCGTCGTGGTCGACCCGCCCGCCGGTCTGCTGGACTGATCGGCCATGCGAGCATGGCGACTGCACGAGCTGGGCGAGCCCACCGACGTCTTGAAGCTGGAGGACGTCTCCGAGCCTGAGGCCCGCGACGGCCAGGTGGTGATCGACGTGGCCGCCTGCGCGTTGAACTTCCCGGACATCCTCATGTGCCGCGGCCAGTACCAGGAGAAGCCGCCGCTGCCGTTCACGCCCGGCGTCGAGGTGGCGGGCACCGTCGTCGGGACCGGGCAGCGGGTGCTGGCGGTGCCGGGCCACGGCGGGCTGACCGAGCGCATCGCGGTCGCCGAGTCGCAGGTGTACCCGATCCCGGACACCATGCCGATGGAGGCCGCCGCCGCCCTGCACATCACGTACCAGACCGGCCACGTGGCCCTGCACCGGCGGGCCGGGCTGCGGCCGGGCGAGACGCTGTTGGTGCACGCGGGCGCGGGCGGCGTCGGCAGTGCGGCCATCCAGTTGGGCCTGGCCGCGGGCGCCCGCGTCATCGCCACCGCGGGCGGACCGGACAAGGTCGAGGTCTGCCGCAAGCTCGGCGCCGAGATCGCCGTCGACTACCAGGCCGAGGACTTCGTCGACGTGGTCAAGCAGGCCACCGACGGCCGCGGCGCCGACGTGATCTACGACCCGGTGGGCGGCGACACCTTCGACCGCTCCCGCAAGTGCATCGCCTTCGAGGGCCGAATCCTCGTCATCGGGTTCACGTCGGGCCGCATCCCCGACGCCCCTGCCAACCACGTGCTGATCAAGAACTACTCGGTGGTCGGCGTGCACTGGGGCCTCTACAACCGGCTGAACCCGGCGGTGCCGAAGCAGGTCCACGAGGACCTGATCCGCCTCTACGCCGAAGGCAGGATCGACCCGCTGGTGTCGCAGGTGCTGCCGATGGAGCAGGCCCCCGAGGCGCTGGCCGCGCTGGGCAGCAGGGGGACCGTCGGCAAGATCGTCGTGCGCACGCAGCCCGAATGAAGCCCGCATGAGGGTCGACGTCTTCACCATCTTCCCGGCGATGGTGGAGGGGTTCTTGGCCCAGAGCCTGATCGGCAAGGGGAGGCAGGCCGGGCTGCTCGACCTGCGGGTGCACGACCTGCGCTCCGAGGCCACCGACCCGCACCGCTCGGTCGACGACACGCCGTTCGGCGGGGGAGCGGGCATGGTGCTGGCGCCCGCCCCGATCTTCGGCGCCGTCGAGAAGGTCGACCCGCCCCGGCCGCTGTTCCTGCTCGGCCCCGGCGGGCGCCGCTTCGACCAGTCGGTCGCTCGGGAGCTGGTCGCCCTGCCCGACGGCTTCTCGCTGCTGTGCGGTCGGTACGAAGGCGTCGACCAGCGGGTGGTCGACCACCTCGTCGACGACGAGCTGTCGATCGGCGACTACGTGCTGGCGGGCGGCGAGGTGGCGGCCATGGTCGTGATCGAGGCCACCGCCCGGCTGGTGCCCGGCGTGATGGGCAACACGGCGTCGGCCGAGGACGAGTCGTTCGCCGACGACCTGCTCGAGTACCCGCAGTACACCAGGCCCGCCGACTTCCGCGGCTGGAAGGTCCCCGACGTGCTGCTGAGCGGCCATCACGGCAAGGTCGCGGGGTGGCGCCGGGCCGCCGCTCTGGACCGCACGCAGCGCCGCCGGCCCGACCTGATCGAGCGCCGGGGCGGCCTCTCGCAGGCGGAGGTAGACCTTCTGTCGGCTCACGGCTATCCTGTTTTGTCCCCCGGCGTTGCCAACGAGGAGCCTGACGCGCCATGAACCCCACCGATCTGGTCGACCGCGACAGCCTGCGCGACGACATCCCCGCGTTCTCGCCTGGCGACACGCTGAAGGTGCACGTGCGGGTGGTGGAAGGCAACCGCGAGCGCGTGCAGGTGTTCCAAGGCGTCGTCATCCGCCGGCAGGGCTCTGGCGTGCGCGAGACGTTCACCGTGCGCAAGGTCAGCTTCGGCGTCGGCGTGGAGCGCACGTTCCCGGTCCACTCGCCGATTGTGGCCAAGATCGAGCTCGTCACGATGGGCGACGTCCGCCGGGCCAAGCTCTACTACCTGCGCGACCGCATCGGGAAGGCAGCCAAGATCAAGGAGAAGCGCGCCGCGCGCTGACCCTCGTTGGTCACGGTCGTCAAGGAGGGGGAGTCCGGACAGGACCTGTCCACGGCGGCGCGCACCGCCCGTGAGCTGCCGCTGCTGCTCATCGCGGCCGGCGTCATCGCCTTCCTCGTCAAGACCTTCATCGCCCAGGCCTTCTACATCCCGTCGGGGTCGATGCTCGAGCAGTTGCAGATCAACGACCGCGTTGTCGTGTCGAAGCTGAGCTACCTGTTCCACGAGCCGCGGCGGGGCGACATCGTCGTGTTCGACTCGCCGCACAAGGGGTTCGGCAACCAGGGCAACGGCGGCAACATCATCACGAAGGCGATCCGCAAGATCGGGACCGGCATCGGGATCATCCAGCCGAGCACCGAGGAGTACATCAAGCGGGTGATCGGCCTGCCCGGCGAGACCGTCGACGTCAAAGACGGCTTGGTCTTCGTGAACGGGCGCCCGCTCAGCGAGCCCTATCTCAAGCCGGGCACGCTGACGTTGACCAACGGCTACAAGTTCCCGGTCACGATCCCGCCCGACCACTTGTGGGTGATGGGCGACAACCGGACCGGCTCGTCCGACTCTCGCTCGTTCGGCCCGATCCCGAAAGGCGACGTGGTGGGGCGCACGATCCTGAAGGTCTGGCCCCTCGGCGACGCCTCGTTCCTCTGACCCCGCCCGAGCCCGTTTTGGGCACGTTTTCCCGGCGCCAGGCCGAAAAAAGGTGCCCAGAACCGAAGAACGGGCCTGCCGGCCCTACGATTGGGAGCGTGACGCTGCGATGAGCGCGGAAGACCTCGAGCGGTACGAGACCGAGATCGAGCTCCAGCTGTACCAGGAGTACCGCGCCGTGCTCCCCATGTTCCGGTACGTCGTGGAGACCGAGCGCCGCTTCTACCTCGCCAACGAGGTGAAGATGGAGGCCCGGAACCAGGACGGGCGGACGTACTTCGAGATCGAGCTGGGCGACGCGTGGGTCTGGGACATGTACCGCCCGGCCCGCTTCGTGTCGTCGGTGCGGGTCGTGACGTTCAAAGACGTCAACGTCGAGGAGCTCCCGGAAAAGGAGCTCTAGGGGCTTGTCGAACCGGGCGCTGGGGGTCTCTGGGGAGGACTTGGCCGCGGCGTGGTACCAGGCCCAGGGCTATGAGGTGGTGGCCCGCAACTGGCGCTGCCGCGACGGCGAGCTCGACCTGGTGGTCGCGCAGGGCCGCATGTACGTCTTCTGCGAGGTGAAGTCCCGTTCGTCGGACGCCTTCGGCGCGCCAGTGGAGGCGGTGACCCACGACAAGCAGCAGCGGCTACGGCGGTTGGCTGCTCGCTGGCTGGAGGACGCCGCTCCGGCGCTGGCCAGGGAGATCCGCTTCGACGTGGCCGCAGTGCTCAACGGGCGCATCGAGGTGATCGAGGGCGCGTTTTGACCTGGCGGCCCGAGACCCGGATGGTCGCGCTGGGGCGGCCCGAGGGCGCCGGCGCGCCGGTATCGCCCGGCATCGAGCTGGCCTCGACGTACCGGGACGGCGGCTCGGTCACGTACGGGCGCGAGTCGAACGAGACGTGGCGGCACTTCGAGGAGGCGGTCGGGGCGTTGGAGGGCGGGACCGCGGTCGCCTTCGCGTCGGGCACGGCGGCGATGGCGGCGGTGTTGGAGACGCTGCCGGTCGGGGCTCGGGTGTCGATGCCGCGGACCGCCTACCACGGCAGCCGGGCGTTCATGGAGGACCGCGGGCCGCGGTTCGTGTGGACCGACGAGTCGCCGGACCTGATCTGGCTGGAGACGCCGTCGAACCCGTTGATGGAGACGGTCGACGTGGCCTCGTTCGTCGGCGGGCCGCCGGTCGTGGTCGACAACACGTTGGCCACCCCGCTGTATCAGCAGCCGTTGGCGCTGGGCGCGGACGTGGTCGTGCACTCGGCGACGAAGTTCTTGAGCGGGCACTCGGACCTGCTGCTGGGCGTCGCGGTGGCCCGGTCGTCGTCGTGGGCGGAGGAGCTGGTGGAGCGGCGGTCGCGCCACGGCGCCGTCCCCGGCCCGTTCGAGGCGTGGTTGGCGCTGCGGGGCCTGCGGACGCTGTCGGTGCGCATGGAGCGGTCGTCGGCCTCGGCCGCGGTGCTGGTGTCGCGGCTGGAAGAGCACCCGGCGGTGTCGGCCGTGCGGTACCCGGGGTTCGGCGCGGTGCTGTCGTTCGACGTGGCCGGGGGTGCGGGGGCGGCGGAGGCGGTGGTGTCGCGGCTGCGGCTCGTCGTGCCGGCCACGTCGCTGGGCGGGGTGGAGACGCTGATTGAGCGGCGGGCCAGGTACGAAGGGGAGCGGTCGGCAGGGGTGCCGGACGGGCTGCTGCGGCTGAGCGTCGGCATCGAGCACGTCGAAGACCTGTGGGAGGACTTGGCCGGGGCGCTCGCGGGGTGAGTCGGCGGGTGAGCGAGGACGTCGAGGTCCGCCGGGTCCAGCCCTACGAGGCGGTGAAGGAGTACATCTGCCCCGGTTGCAACCAGGAGATCCGAGTCGGGGTCGGCCACGTCGTCGTCGTGCCGTTGGACGCGCCGGACCTGCGCCGGCACTGGCACCATTCGTGTTGGGCTAACCGGGGACGTCGCCGACCAGGGCCCAGATGAGAAGCAGGGCGACGACGGCCATCGCGGCGGCCACGAGCACGTAGTCGGAGGCCCGGCGCCGCTGTTGGCGGAAGGGGTTGAAGCCCACGGGTTTCACGGTAGCGTCGCCCGCCATGGAGACCCTCTTCGTCGACCGGGCCGACTCGGTGGTGACGGTCACGCTCAACCGGCCCGAGAAGAAGAACGCCATCAACGCCGACATGTGGGACGAGCTGCTGGCCGTCTTCGACGAGGTGGCCGACCGGGACGACGACCGGGTCCTCGTGATCACCGGGGCGGGCGACGCCTTCTGCTCGGGCGCCGACATCACCGGCGGGGTGCGAGAGGCGCGCCACGGCCTGCCCCGCATGCGCCACATCGGCGTCGCCGCCCTGCGCCTGCACCGCCTGCCCAAGCCGACCATCGCCAAGGTCAACGGCGTGGCCGCGGGGGCGGGCTGCAACCTGGCCCTCGGGTGCGACTTGATCGTGGCCGCCGACACGGCCCGGTTCTCGGAGATCTTCTCCCGGCGGGGGCTGTCGATCGACTTCGGCGGCTCGTGGCTCTTGCCCCGGCTGGTGGGGCTGCACCGGGCCAAGGAGCTGGCGTTCTTCGCCGACATCGTGTCCGCGCAGGAGGCTTGTGAGATGGGGCTGGTCAACCGGGTGGTGCCGGCGGGGGACCTGGACGCGTTCGTGGACGACTGGGCTCGGCGGTTGGCCGCGGGGCCGCCGCTGGCGCTGTCGATGACGAAGACGATGCTGAACAACGCGTTCATGGTGTCGATGGACCAGGCCCTGGAGGACGAGGCCCGCAGCCAGACGGTCAACTTCGCCACGTCCGACCTGACCGAGGCCATGCAAGCCTTCGTGCAAAAGCGCGACCCCAACTTCCAAGGCACCTAACCCCCCGCTCGGGCCGCCGCCGCCGCGCCCAGCCCGCCCCGGCCCAGCCCGCCCCGGCCCGCCCGCGCCCCCGCCCAGCCCGCCCCGGCCAGGCCCGCCCC
>Ga0190267_10000210_pt1 | contig 12619 bp, 11 predicted proteins | sample Popmic239T_FD_140332 | JGI IMG/M metagenome (GOLD analysis project Ga0190267, IMG submission 140332) | Populus adjacent soil microbial communities from riparian zone of Oak Creek, Arizona, USA - 239 T | ecosystem: Environmental > Terrestrial > Soil > Riparian zone | place: USA: Arizona... | reverse complement strand
GCGGTCGACCCGATCATCGACTGCATCGACTGCGGCGGTCGCTGCCACCTCATGGTCCTGTGGGCCGAGGACAACCCGCCGATCCCCGGCGACGTCGTCCGGTACCGGTGCGAGGACTGCGCCGACGAGTGGCACATCGTGGTCCCCGACCCCGAGGAGTAGGCGTACGATCCGGCCCATGCCGGTCGACCCGCAGGCTCAGATGCTCCTGGATCAGCTCGCCGCCGTGGAGGCGCCCAGCATCGAGGACATGACCATCGAAGAGGCCCGCACCACGTTCCGGGCCTTCGGCTCGATGATGCCGGTGCCCGAGACCGCCCACGTCAACGACCACCAGGTGCCGGTCGACGGCGGCGAGATCACGGTGCGGGTCTTCCACCCGCTGGAGTACGACAAGTACAACCCGCTGCCGGTGCTGGTCTGGTTCCACGGCGGCGGCTTCACCGTCGGCGACCTGGCAACCAGCGACGCCACTGCGGCCGAGGTCGCCAACGCCACCGGCTGCGTGGTCGCCAACGTCGACTACCGGCTGGCGCCCGAGCACCGCTTCCCCGCGCCGCTGGAGGACTGCTATGCGGCGGTGCAGTGGGTCGTGGACGCATCCGGCGACCTGGGCGTGGACCCGGCCCGGCTCGCCGTCGGGGGCGACAGCGCGGGCGGCAACCTGGCCGCTGCGGTCTGCCTGCTGGCCCGCGAACTGGGCGGCCCCGCCATCCGGTTCCAAGTGCTCGTGTACCCATGCGTGGACCCGCGCCGCAGCTACCAGTCGTACCGGGAGAACGCGGAGGGGTACCTGCTCACCGCGTCGGTGATGGAGTGGTTCTGGGCCAACTACTTGGGCGACGACACCGACCCGGAGACGCCGCTGGCCGCGCCGCTGTACGCGTCGGACCTGTCGGGGCTGCCGGACGCCCTCGTCATCACCGCCGAGTACGACCCGCTGCGCGACGAGGGCGAGGCCTACGCCGAGCGGTTGAAGCAGGCCGGCGTCATGGTCGAGGCCAGCCGGTACGACGGGCAGATCCACGGCTTCGTGGGGCTGTACGGAATGCTCGACGCGGGCCGCAAGGGGATCGACGAGATCAGCCGGGCCCTGCGCGGCGCGCTCTAAGCCTTCGGGCCCGCGACCTTGGCCTCGGCGGCGGCGTCGACCACGGCCAGGTCCTCGACGCCGGCAACGGCCAGCCCGCCTGCGCCATACCGGCGGCGCTGGCGCACTTCGAGCCGACGGGCGGCCTGGCTGAGCGTCATGTTCACCAGCATGTAGACGACAGCCACGACCATGAACACCTGCAGCTCGTTCTTGCCGAAGCGGCCGGTGATCTCGGCGCGTCGCAGGAGCTCTTCGAACTGCACGAAGAAGCCGAGCGACGTGTCCTTCAGCAGCACGACGAGCTGGCCGACGATGGCGGGGATCATGCGGCGGACGGCCTGCGGCAGGATCACGATGCGCATGGCCTGCCAGTAGCTGAGGCCGACCGCGTACGCGGCCTCGCTCTGGCCCCGGTCGAGCGAGAGGATTCCGGCCCGGAACAGCTCGCCGATGACGGCCCCGTTGTAGAGCAGCAGCGGCACGATCATGTACCAGATGCGCGGCCAGTCGATTCCCAGACGGGGCAGCCCGAAGAAGAAGAAGAGGATCAGCAGCAGCAGCGGAAACCCGCGGAAGAACTCGGTGTAGAGCCGCGAGAGGAACCGCAGGGGCAGCGACTGCGACAACCGGGTGAGCGACAGCACCACGCCCAAGACGAGGGCGCCGACCATGCCGCCCACCGCGATCTTCAGCGTCGTCGTGAGGCCGCCCAGGAGGAATTGCATGACCTCGGGGTCGCCGAGCAGCCGCCACTTCTCGGCGTCGAGCTGGCCCTTGTCGGCGAAGCGCTGGACCGCCACTGCGACCAGGGCGGCCAACACGATGAGCGACACTGCCGACGCGATCCAGACGATGCGCTTGCCGCGGGGCCCGAGTTCGTCGGCGAGGACCGGCGCCGTCATCGCTTGAACGCCACCCGTCGCTCGATGACGCCGATGGCGTACCCGGTCGGCAGCGTCAACAGGAGATAGGCGATGGCCCCGCCGATGAAGATCGGGATCGGCTGGGCGGTGTCGGTGTTGAGCCGGTCGGTCGCGCCGGTCAGCTCCACGACGGAGATGCCGTACGCGATGGCCGAGTTGCGGATGAGGGCGCTGAAGATGTTGCCCATTGGCTGAACAACCGAGCGCAGCGCCTGGGGCAGCACGATGATTCGCAGCGTCTTCGGGAAGGTCAGCCCGAGCGCCCGGGCCGCCTCGGCCTGTCCCTTGGCGACGGTGTTGATGCCGGCGCGGATCGTCTCACCGAGGAAGGCGCCGGTGTAGACGGCGAGCACAATGACCGCCGAGATGAACGGCGAGTAGATGATGCCGATCTTCGGGAACCCGAAGAAGAACACGACGATCAGCACCGGGAGGGGGATGTTGCGGAACACCTCCACGAACGCGGTGCCCGCCAGCCGCAGCGGCGGGACCGGGCTGACCCGGAACGCCGCCACGGCCACGCCGATGACGAAGGCCGCCGCGTAGCTGAGCACTGTCAGCCACGCGGTGACCTGCATCCCTTCCCAGTAGACGTCGATGTTGTCGAGAACGACGTCCACTGACCGCCTTACGTCGTGGAGGTCGTGCTGCCGGCGGTCGTGCTGGTCGTGCTCGACGACGTCGACGAGCCGCCGCCGCCGGTCCCGGTCGTAGACGTGGTGGCGCGGGCGCCCGCGTCGTCACTGCCCTCGTACCAGTCGACGGCCGGGGGCGTCGGGGTCTCGATGCCCGCCTTGCCGACGGTGCGCTCCCACGCCGCTGCCCACTCGCCGTTTTCGTAGATGTCCTCGAGCCGCTCGTTCAAGAAGTTGCGGAACGGGCGGTCGCCCTTCTTCAGGCCGATGCCGTAGGGCTCGCTGGTGAACTCGTTGCCGACCAGCTTGAACGACTGCTTGTCGTCGTTGACCAGGCCGTAGAGGATCACGTTGTCGGTGGTCACCGCGTCGACCCGGCCGTCCTTCAGGGCTTCGGCGCACTTGGAGTAGACGTCGAAGGTGATGGAGAGGTCGGCCTGCGGCGCCTTGGCCTGCACGTTCTTGATCGACGTGGACCCCTGCACCGAGCAGACCTTCTTGCCGTTCAGGTCTTCGACCTTCGTGATCGTGGTGTTGTCCTTCTTCACCATGATGTCCTGGCCTGCGACGTAGTACGGGCCCGCGAAGTCGACCACCTGCTTGCGAGTGTCGTTGATCGTGTAGGTCGCCACGACGATGTCGACCTTGGCGTCGGTGATCGACGCCTCACGGATGCGCGACGGGGTCTCGATGAACTCGACCTTCTTGGCCGCGTCCTCGAGCGAGCCGCCGAAGATGGCCTGGGCCATGAGCTTGGCGATCTCGACGTCGAAGCCCTCGATGTTGCTGTTCAGCGGGTTCTTCAACCCGAACAGGGGCTGGTCGAACTTCGTGCCGACGACGATCTTGCCCTTCTTCTGCAAGGCCTCCATCGTCGAGCCCGCCGGGTGCGTGGGCACCGGCAGGATCTTCGGGGCCTTGTCGTCGCCCGTCGTGTCCTGGGTCGTCGTGTCGTCGTCGCCGTCGTCGCCGCACGCGGCACCGAGCAGTGCGACGACGAGAAGCATCGCCACCAGCCACCAGCGTCGTTTGGTCATTGGTCCTCCATGTCTTGCGGTATCAGTGCGCCAGGATCTTCGAAAGGAAGTCCCGGGCGCGGTCGCTCTCGGGGTTCGAGAAGAACGTGTCGGGTGGGGCGATCTCGACGATGCGCCCGTGGTCCATGAACGCCACTCGCTGGGCGGCCAAGCGGGCGAAGCCCATCTCGTGGGTGACGACGACCATCGTGGTGCCTTCGGACGCCAGTTGGATCATGACGTCGAGCACCTCTTTGATCATCTCCGGGTCGAGGGCCGAAGTCGGCTCGTCGAACAGCATGAGCTTCGGCTCCATGGCGAGCGCCCGGGCGATGGCGGCGCGCTGCTGCTGGCCGCCGGAGAGCTCGGCCGGGTAGGCGCCTGCCTTCTCGGCGATGCCCACGCGCTCCAAGAGGGTGCGGGCGCGCGCTTCGGCCTCCTGCTTGTTCAGGCCGCGGACCTTGCGGGGGCCGAGGGTGACGTTCTGCAGGACCGTCATGTGGGCGAACAGGTTGAAGCTCTGGAACACCATGCCGATGTCGGCCCGCAGCTTGGCCAGCCCCTTGCCCTCTTCGGGGAGGGTGACGCCGTCGAAGGTGATCGTGCCGGACTCGATCCGCTCCAGGCGGTTGATGCAGCGGATCAGCGTCGACTTGCCCGAGCCGGACGGGCCGATCACGACGACCACCTCGCCCCGGTCGATCGTCAAGTCGATGTCGCGCAGCACGTGCAGGTCGCCGAAGTGCTTGTTGACCTTGTCGAGAACGACCAGCGGCTCAGTCCCCATTCCTGGCGCAACCTACCCGGTCCGCCCGATTCGCAACGGTCGCGCCGGAACGCAGTAGCCCGGTCCTTCGCCACGGAAAGGGGTTCTGGTATGACAGGCGGGATGTGTTCGAGCGTGCGTGCGGCAACCTGAGCGACCAGCGTGCCCGCTCCCTGGCTTGGTCCCGAAGACTCTTGGCCCCGACATGGCCGGCCGCTCGCACGAGTCGCGATCGCAGAGGCCAAGAGGCTGGGCTGGTCGCTGCGACCGGGCGGTCACTTCGGCAGGTTGCGATGCCCGGCCCGCGTCTGTGCCGTGAGCCTTTTTTCGAGTTCAGGTCCAGAGGACGGCTCCGAGACGGCTCGGGCGGTCTATCGCGTGTTGCATCCGTGTCCGCACGGCGTGCCGCCTTCTGGTGAGGTCACCGACGCACCCGCAGCCGAGTCGGACGCTCGTCGTCGCTTGGCGCAACTCACTCGTATAGCTGACGCCGCCGACGCCTTGGCGACGCAGGCGCTGGAAGACCTGCGGGCGCGCCGGTTGCTCGAGCGCGCCCTTCTGGAGGATTCCGATGCCCATCTCGACGACGCGGCGGAGCACGAAGCTCGTGCGAGCGCCGCCGAGGGGGCCGCTCGTCGCAACGCCGCCGCCGCGGAGGCAGCCGATCCGTGGCCCCCAGCGCGCGGCGCCCAAGAGCTCGTTGATCGTTTGATCGACGGTCTGGCGGCCGTGGGGCCACTTGTCCAACTGAGCGAGGCTCGCGACGTCACGGAAGCGTTCGCCCGCCTGACCCAGAGAGCAGAAGCCCTACAGGAGCGAATAATTGTTACCGAATAGGTGTTGGCATATGCAAACAGTGCGGGTACAGTGACCGACGTTGAGGAAAGGACACGCCCGATGAGTGCCTTCCGCCTACACGTCCTGTTCGCAGGCGTCGATTTCGAAGACGATCACGTCTTCGACGCGCTTTCTGAACTGCAGAACGTCGATTGGCTTGAGAGCAACGGCTCCGTGATCGCGCTCGCGACGGTCGAGGCTGCGTCTGCGTTGGCCGCGGCCGACGCGCTTGTGGCCGACGTACGCAACCGCGTGCCGGATGCGCGTCCGATCCGGATCGACCCGGATCTCGTGTCGGTGGCGGACATCGCTGATCGAGTGGGCGTCACCCGGGAGGCAGTCCGAAACTGGGCGAAAGGCTTGCGCCGAGACGGAGGTTTCCCGGCGCCCCTCGGCGTCGTGGGCGCCGCCTCGAAGCCGACCTACGTCTGGGGATGGGCGCGCGTGAACGAGTGGCTCGAGGCGAACTTGGGCCTCGGCGACGGCTTCACCTACCCCACGCCCCTGGAAGAGGCCGAGATCAACGTCCGGCTGATGACGCCCCCGCCTTCGATCTCTGCGCCCGTGGAGTGGAAGACAACGGAGCTCCATGCTGCGCCGGACCTCTGGTTCGACCTTGAGCGCACCGGGGTCATGATCGACCCCCTCCGTCAACTGGAACGGGTCGCACGGCACCACGCCCATACGAAGACCGGGCGATGGACGACGTTCACCGATGACCGTGCGGCCCTAGATCTCGCCGGTGTCTGACAATCGTCCTGTTGGGCAGGCCCGACTCACTGACGCGCTCCGCGCAGAAGTCACGGAGCTGATCGAGAAGACCGAGCTCATCGACGTGCGCCCGATCCGTCTCATCGCCGAATTGGACGATGAGACGATGGGACCGGAGGAAGTTGCAGGAGTCAACTTCGACGTGTCGCTCGCGTTCGCCACGGGCGCAGGGGCGTTCGGGAACAAGTTCGACTACGTGTTCGAGCTCCTGGGCCCGGAGCGCGAACAGTGCGGACGGATCGAGTTCTCACTCGTCGTCGACTACGCGGTGAAGGATCCGGAGTACGAGCCGGGCGAGGAGGCGGCCGACTTCTTCGCGTCCACGACTGGCTACTTGGCCGCGTTCCCTTATGCGCGCGAGCTCTTCCAATCGCTCACGTCAAGAATGCAGTTCGACCCGGTGGTGCTCGGGATGTTGCGGCGCGGAACGCACGTGCCGCGTGGCATATCCACCCCGCGGGACCGGTCCTAGGCACAGCCGCCTCGGGCGGCTAGGACTTGAAGAGGAAGGACTGCTCGTCTTCGTCGAGCAGGGCGCGGACCTCGTCGGCCAGGACCTGGTTGCCCTCCAGCAGCGGGTCGGCGTCGACCATGGCGAAGGCCTCGTCGCGGGCCAGTTGGATGAGGTCGCGATCCTTCAACAACGACGCCAGCTTCAGGTCGCTTCGGCCCTTCTGGCGGGTGCCGAGCACGGTGCCCTCGCCCCGGATCTTCAGGTCGACCTCGGCCAGCTTGAACCCGTCGGTGGTCGCCTCCATGGCGGTGAGCCGCTCGCTCTCCTCGTCGCCGCCCAGCAGGTAGCAGTACGACAGGTCGGCGCCGCGGCCGACGCGGCCTCGCAACTGGTGGAGCTGGGCGATGCCGAAGCGGTCGGCGTCCTCGATGACCATGACCGTCGCGTTGGGCACGTCGACACCGACCTCGATGACCGTCGTGGCGACCAGCACGTCCAGCTCGCCGCGGCGGAACGCGGACATGGCCGCCTCCTTGTCGGCGGGCCGCATCTGGCCGTGCAACAGCCCAAGCCGCAGCTCCGGCAGCACCGATGTGCGCAGCCGCTCGAACTCCTCGGTGGCCGACTTGGCCTGCACCCGCTCGGACTCGTCGACCAGCGGGCACACGACGTAGGCCTGCCTGCCCTCGGCGACCTCCGCCTTCACCCGCGCCCACGCCTCGACCTCTTCCAGCGGCCCGCGCGCCCACACCGTCTTGACCGGCGTGCGGCCGGGCGGAAGCTCGTCGATCACCGTCATGTCGAGATCGCCGTAGACGTGCATCGCCGCGGTGCGGGGGATCGGCGTGGCCGTCATCACCAACAGGTCGGGGTCGTTGCCCTTGCCCCGCAAGGCGGCCCGCTGCTCCACACCGAAGCGGTGCTGCTCGTCGATGACGACGACGCCGAGGTCCTTGAACGCCACGTTCTCGGTCAACAGCGCGTGGGTGCCGATCAGGATGTCGACGCTGCCATCGGCCAGCCCGGCCAGCAGCCGAGTCCGCTCTGACTGCGTGGTGCGGTTCGTCAGCAACTCGACGCGCACCGGCCGGTCGGCGAACAGCGAGTTGCCCTGGTCGGGGACCTCCAGCCCGGCCAACAGCGAGCGCACGCTGAAGAAGTGCTGCTCGGCCAAGACCTCGGTCGGGGCCATGAACGCCCCTTGGTGCCCGCCTTGCACGGCCACGAGCAGCGCGCTGACCGCCACGACGGTCTTACCCGAGCCCACGTCGCCCTGCAGCAGGCGGTGCATCGGATACGGCCCGGCCAGGTCCCGCTCGATCTCGGCGATGGCCCGCTTCTGCGCTTTGGTCAGACCGAACGGCAGCCCGGTGTGGAAGCGCCGCACCAGCTCGCCGTCGACGTCGTGGCGGATGCCCTTCGACTCCCGCTCGACGGCCCGCTTGCGCAGGACCAGCGCCACCTGCAGCCGGAACAGCTCGTCGAACTTGAGCCGGCGCCTGGCCACGTCGGCCGCCTTCATCGATTCGGGGTCGTGGATCTGCTGGAACGCCCAGGTGCGGTCGGCCAGGTCGAGCCGGTCCCGCATCGCAGAAGGCAGTGGGTCGGCGAACTCCCCCGCCCGCCGCAGCGCCTCCGCGATCCACGCGCCCAGCTCCTCCGACGTGAGGTCGGCGGACTCGGGATAGATCGGCACGATGCGCCCGACCCGCGTGCCCACCAGGTCCACCAGTGGGTTGGTCATCTGGCGCTTGTTGCGGAACAGCGTGACCTTGCCGAAGAAGGCGCCCGTCGTGCCCGCCTTCAACTGCTTGGCCCGCCAGGTCTGGTTGAAGAACGTGATGGCGAGCGACCCGGTGCCGTCGGTGACCTGGACCTCGACGAGCATGCGCCCGTTGCGGGCTCGGCGGACGTTGGCCCGCTGCACGGTGGCGACGATCAGGCCGGTGTCGTCGGGCAGCAGGTCGGCGATGCGGGCCTCCGACGTCCGGTCGACCCAACGCCGCGGATAGTGCGTGATCAGGTCGAGGACGCTGTGGATCTCCTTGGCCGCCAACTCCGCCGCGCTCTTCGGCCCGACCCCGTTCAGCGTCGAGACCGGGAGCTCGGCAAGCCGCGGGAGCGTGACCACCTACTCGATGGAGAACAGGTACGGGTACAGCGGCTGGCCGCCGTGGTGGACCTCGCTGCCGACGTCGGGCCGGTGCTCGCCCAGCCACTCGGTGATGCGCCGGGTGTCGGCCGCCGTCGCGCCGTCGCCCTCGATGATCGTGACCAGCTCGTGGTCGTCGCTCACCAGCGCGTCGAGCAGCCCGGTGGCGGCGTCGGCCAGCGTGGGCGCCACGGTCTCGATCCGCTTGCTCGACAGGCCGAGCCAGTCGCCCGCCTTGATCGGCCCCGCGTCGCTGTCGCTGTCGCGAACCGCCCTGGTGATCTCGCCGCTGACGACGCGCTCGGCGGCCGCGGCCATCGTGTCGGCGTTGCCGTCGGCGTCGGCATAGGGGTCGTACTCCAACAGGGCGGCGAAGCCCTGCGCGATGCCGGTGGTCTTGACCACGCGGACGGTCTTGTCGGTCAGCGGCTCGACCTGCTCGGCCACCGGGATGATGTTCTTGTTGTTCGGCAGGATCACGACGTCCTGGGCCGGCGCCTTCTCCACCGCTTCGAGGATCTGGGCCGTCGACGGGTTCATCGACTGGCCGCCGGCCACGATCTGCTGCACGCCAAGCGAGCGGAAGATGCGCCGGATGCCCTCGCCAGTCGCCACTGCCACGACCGCAGTCGGCACCTCCTCCTGCTCGGGCTCCTCCTCCGGGACCGAGGCCGCCTCGCGAACCCAGCGCTCCTCCTCGACCTGCTCCATGAGGTCGGTGACCCGGATGTTGCGGGGGCGGCCGCAGTCGAGGGCGGCCTCCACCGCAGCGCCGATGTCGTCGGTGTGGATGTGGCAGTTCCAGATGCCGTCGCCCCCGACGACCACGATCGAGTCGCCGATGCCGGCCCACACGTTCTTGAACGCGGGGATGGTCTCGTCGGGCGCTTCGAGGAAGTACATGACCTCGTAGCGGAGGTCGCTGACGCTGTCGTGGTGGGCGGCGTCGACCTCGGTGGCGATGGCGGCCATCGGCTCCGACGACGCGGCGGGCGGCTCGGGCAGCGGCCTGGCCGCGACCACGTGAAGCATGGCGTCGAGGAACAGCAGGAACCCGGCCCCGCCCGCGTCGACCACGCCGGCCTGCTTGAGCACCGGCAGCAGCTCGGGCGTCTCGTCGAGGGCCTGCTGGGCGGTGGTGCGGGCGGCGTCGAGCACGTCGACCAGCGCCTTGCCCTGGTCCGCCGCCTCCCTCGCCCCCGCCGCGGCCGCCTTGACGACGGTCAGGATCGTGCCCTCGACCGGCCGCATGACCGCCTGGTACGCGGCCGCGCTGGCGGCGTCGAGCGCGTCGGCCACGTCCTCTGGTCCGGCTGCGGCCGTGTCCTTGCAGCCGTCGGCGATGCCCCGCAGCACCTGGCTGAGGATGACGCCCGAGTTGCCCCGTGCGCCCATCAACGAGCCGTGGCTGATCGCCTTGCAGGTGGCCGCCATGTCCTCGGCGCCGTCGAGCGCGGTGACCACGCTTTCGAGGGTGAGGGCCATGTTGGTGCCAGTGTCGCCGTCCGGGACCGGATAGACGTTCAGCCGGTTCACGGCCTCCTGATGGGAGCGGAGGAGGTCCCGGTAGACGGTCACCGTGGTGCGGAGGTGGCCCGCCTCCAGCCGCTCGAGAAGTGTCATACGGCCAGTGATGCTAACCTTCTCCGGTTCCCCTACGGACCTTGAGGAGAGTGCGCGTCATGGCAGCGGTGTGCGAGGTGTGCGGCAAGCATCCCTCATTCGGCAAAAGCATCAGCCACTCGCACCGGCGCACGAACCGGCGCTGGAACCCGAATATCCAGCGGGTGCGTGCGATCGTGAACGGCGCCCCCAAGCGGCTCCACGTGTGCACGTCGTGCATCCGGGCGGGCAAGGTCCAAAAGGCGGCCCACTCCTAGCTCTGTTTCTCGAACTCTGGAGGACATAGCCACCCGTTGGGTGTAGCTATGTCCTCCAGAGGCGCGTCAGGGGGCGGGTCACTCGAGCTCGCGGGAGATGCCCCGGGAGCGGGCCGCGAAGCGGGCGGCCAGCGCCAGCACGACGACGGCCGCCGCCGCCAGGGCCAGCCACCGCAGCACCTGCCCCCGCTTGACGCCGGGGAGGCCGACGGCGCCGGTCGTGTCGAGGCCCCGCAGGCTGGGCACGTTGTCGGCCCCGGTGAGGTCGGCCCGCACGAAGATGGCGTCTTCGACCTTGGCCTGCGTCATCTTCACGTTGCGCAAGGAGGCGTCGGTGAAGTCGGCCTCGGTCAGCGTGGCCTGGGTCAGGTCCGCGTTGTCGAGGTTCGCCTTTCGCAGGTCGGCCCGGGCGAGGGTGGTCTGCCCGGCATCGGCGCCGCGCAGGTTCGCCCCGCGCAGGTCGGCCCGCGGGAAGTCCGCCTGGGTCAGCTCCGCGTCGTGCAGGTCCGCGCCGCGCAGGTCGGCGTTGTCGAGATGGGCCTGTCCCAAGTCCGACCCGTGGAGGTCGGCCCGGCGCAGATCGGCGCCGCGCAGGTCCAGTTGGACCAGGTCCATGTTCGACAGGTCCTGGCACGCCAGGTCGAGGCGCGGCGTCCTGTCGTCTTCGAGCTCGGCCCTGGCGTCCTTCTTCGACCCGACCGCGCACTCGACCATGCCCTCGGCCGCGCCCGCCACCGTCGAGCCGGCCAGCACCAGCATCAGGACGACGGCTGCCGCGCTCGCCGACGGTCCGCGCAGGAACCGACGCCATCCGCGCCGCCGGGGCGTGAGGCCCGACGCCGCCGTCTCCGCCGCGCCCAGCGCGGCCCCGTACGCCAGGTACGGCCCCCACACGGCCACACCCGCCGGACCCGACTGGTCGAGCCCGGTGCTCGGCTCGAGGTAGCGCCGGAACGCCAGCCAGCGGGCGCGCGCCCGCCACCCTTGCTCGGTCAACACGAACCCTCCCATCGACGGCAGCATCAACAGCAAGGCCGCCACCGCGGCCACGACGATCCCGACCTCCGGCGAGCGCACGTAGTGCGGCGCCGTCGTGATGGCGAGCAGCACGACGCTGGTCCGGAACCCAGCCGACCGGAACCGCTGCTGCACCAGGCCCGCGCCATGGGCCCGACGGGCGACGTCGCGCCGGTAGGCCCGCCACCACGGCCCCTTCGCCGACGCGGTCAGCGGCGGCCCCTCAACCACGCCGTCGGGGCCGGCCGCGGCGCGCAGCATGTCGAGCACCGCGTTCTCGGCCGGGGTCCCGCCGGCCGCGTCGCCCGCCACCCGCAGCCGGTAGTGCTGGGACGCCAGGCCGTCGATGTCGACCACGCCGCGGTGGGCCAGGTCGAGGATCGTGCCTGCCACCGCGGCGCCGTCGATGTCGTGGCCGTCGGCGCGCAGCAGCGCCACGATGGCCGGGTCCTCGGCGCCGGGCGGCTCGGCGATCTCACGGGGGACGTCCCGCTCGCCCCGCAGCCGGCGGCGCCCGCCCTGCAGGCCGCGGCGCAGCGCGAACAACAGCGGCAGCGCGACCTCCAAGGCGACGACGACCCAGTAGGCGGTGTTGGCGAAGTCGAGCCGCCGGCTCTTGTCCGCGGCGTCGGCGCGGAAGGCGGCGTCGGTGCGGTCGAACGACGCCTGCCTGCGTTGGAACTCGTCGATGAGAGGCCCGGTGCCGGCGGCCACGTCGATGCGGGACGTGGACTCCACGTCGATCGACCCGTGGAACGAGACCCGCCCGGCCTCAGCCTCGGCCTGCGCTTGCGCCACGCCGCCGTCGACCCGACGGTGCCAGCGCGCGTCGAGCGCCCCGGCCGCGCCTTCGACGACGACGGTGCCCGACACCGGGACCGGGGCCTGCTTGAACGGCGTCCCGAACCCGCCGCCCCACAGCGGCACCGATGCGGTCACCGAGTCGCCCGACCGCTCGACGTTGCCCTTGACGGTGAACGACAGCGTCCCCTCCCGGCCGTTCAGGCGCACGATGCGGTCATGGGTCCCCCCGCCGACGACCGGCTCGCCGTTGCGCGTCATCGCCGACACCTGC
>Ga0190267_10000209_pt1 | contig 12623 bp, 14 predicted proteins | sample Popmic239T_FD_140332 | JGI IMG/M metagenome (GOLD analysis project Ga0190267, IMG submission 140332) | Populus adjacent soil microbial communities from riparian zone of Oak Creek, Arizona, USA - 239 T | ecosystem: Environmental > Terrestrial > Soil > Riparian zone | place: USA: Arizona... | reverse complement strand
GGCGGGCCGTTCGATCCGGGCGGGTACTTCTTGGAGGACGCGTGCTACCGCCAGTCGGTCAGCCTGCACCAGCGGCTCGACACGTTGGCGATCGACCACACGTGGGACGACTACGGGCCTGGCACCCACTCGTTCCCGTACTGGAACCGGTCGCTGGAGCGGACCCTGCCCGAGTTCATGCGGGTGTTCGGCGAGCACCGGCCCGACCCGGCCGAGTTCACCTACCGGTCTATCGAGGGCGCGTACTCGGTGTTCCAGTGGTCGGTGACGATGGCCCGGCCGGTCGTGGAGTTCAGCGACCTGGCCGTGACGGCGACCGGGTTCTCGCTGTCGGGCAGCGGCTCGGCGGTGGTCGTGACCGGTCCCCGCTACACGCCGCTGGCGCCGTACGACGTGACGCTGCAAGGCGACTTCGGCTCGCAGGTCGTGACGGTTGTCGCCGACGCGGGCGGCCGCCTGCGCGTCGACGTGCCGCTCGGGCCTGCGAACCTCGTGCAGCAGCAGTTCACCCCGATGCACACCTCGCCCGCCACCGCCGTCTTCACCACCACCGCCGCCGTCACCCCCGCCTGACCCGCGGCACCCCCGCCTGACCCGCGGCACCCCCGCATTCTTTGAACGCTGACCCGCGGTATGCGCGGGTCAGCGTTCAAAGTTCGGAAGGGGTGAGCTGTTCCAGGTCGAGGGCGGCGGCGCCTTCGAGCCGTTCCGACGCCGCCTGCACCGCGACCGCCGCGTCGCGACAGGCCGGGTCGCGCAGGACCGCGCCCACCGCATCGGCCACCGCGTCGGGCGTGGCCCGCGGACACATCGACGGTCCGGCCCGCCCCAAGCGCGGCGACCCGCTCGGTGTTCAGGGGCTGGTCCCGCGCGATCGGCAGGCACACCAGCGGCGTGCCGTGGGCCAGCGCGGCCACCGTCCCGAGGCCTCCATGGGTGACCACTGCGTCGACGTGCGGGAGCACGAACCGGTGCGGCACGTAGTCGCGCACGACGACGCCGGGCGGGACCCGCAGGCCGGCGGGGTCGACCACGACGGCCGGTGGACCTTCACCGAGACCGCGTCGTACGCCCTGATGACGAACGACACCTGGGCGGTCGAGGTCTTCCGTATCCGCGGCAACGACGACGGCACGCGGACGTACTGGTTCTTGTCGAACGACGTGAACCGGGCCGTCGACGTCTTCACGTGGACGGGACCGCCCCACCCGGCCCAGGTCGACCCCGACCCGGACCCGGACCCTGACCCCGATCCGAACCCCGACCCGGACCCCGACCCGGACCCGGACCCGGACCCGGATACCGGCACCGGACCGGTCCCGGTGCCAGAGCTGCCGAAGACCGGCGGCCCTGGCGTCCCGTTCGAGGCGGTGGCCGGCCTGGCCCTGGCCGGCGTCGCCCTTCGGCGGGCGCGGAGCGCAGCGGGGCGCGGGTAGCTCAGCCCGCTTCGGGCGTCTTCTTGGCCCGGCTCGGGGCCACGCGGGGCGGCTCGTTGGGCTGCTTCGGGTAGACCGGCGGCCAGGGGGCGTCCATCAGCCCGTCGGCCATGTCGCGTTCGTGCATGGCCAGCAGCGGCTCGATCGACTGCGGGGCTGCGTACATCGACGCCCACGGGTCGCCGTCGCGCTCCACGCGCTGGCGCACCACGGGGATCGTGAAGCGGTCGGGGTGGAAGGCGGGGTCGTCGAGCTCGTCCCACGCGAACGGCGTCGACACCTGCGCCCCGGGCCGAGCGCGCACGCACCACGCCCCGAAGACGGTCTTGTGGGGCGCGTTCTGGTTGAAGTCGATGAACACGCGCCGGCCTCGCTCTTCTTTCCACCACGCCGCGGTCACGAGGTCGGGCCGGCGCCGTTCGAGGTCCCTCGCCAGCGCGACCGCGGCGGCCCGCACCTGATAGCTGTCCCACAACGGGCGCAGGCGGAGGTAGATGTGGATGCCGCGGTTCCCTGTCGTCTTCGGGTACCCGGCCAGTCCGAGCTCGGCGAGGTGGTCCCGCACGAGGAGGGCGGCTTGGCGGACCTGTTCGAACTCGATGCCGGGCGTGGGGTCGAGGTCGATACGCAGTTCGTCGGCGTGGTCAGGGTCGTCGGCTTTGGTGGGCCAGACGTGGAAGCCGATGCACCCCATGTTGACCGCCCAGGCCACATGCCCGAGGTCGGCCGCCACGAGCGCGTTCGACGTCGTGCCATTCGGTGTCGACACGACCGTGGTCGTCAGCCAGTCGGGGCGCGACTCGGGGACCCGCTTCTGGAAGAACGACGGGCCGCCGGCGCCGTCAGGGAATCGCTGGAGCAGCACCGGCCGCCCGCCCATCGCCGCCAACAGCGGGCCGCGCACGGCCTCGTAGAACTCGACCAGGCCGAGCTTGGTCTCGCCGCGCTCGGCAAAGAACACCTTGCCGGGGCTGGTGATGACCACCCGGTGCCCGTCGAGATCGAGGACCGCCTCCTCCGCCATCCCGCCATCTTTGCCGGAGCGGGCGTCGGGCGGACGCGTTGTCACCCCGACTGCTGAGCGGCGGCCCGCTCCATGAGCCGTCGGGCGACCAGTCGGTGCAGCGGGCTGGCCACCGTCCACATCGCCCGCGCCGCCAGCGGACGCTTGTAGACGACGAACGTGGTGACCCGAGCCAGCGTCTCGTCGACCCGCCGGCCGACGATGATTCCGCGGATCAGGGCCGACTCGGCCTCGAGCTGCACCACGTCGTGTTCCGACACGGTGACCGGCCATCCGAGCACGTGGTCGGCCGACGAGCGCGGGGCCAGTCGAAGCCGGATCACGTGGCGCAGCAGCGTGTAGAGGCCCCACCGGATCGGCCTGGGCGACGCCTCCAGGGCCAGCCGGGCGAAGCCCTCCGCCGAAAGCGGCGAAGGCGCCGCGGCCCGGATCTCGAAGGCGTCGGCGTAGTCGTACCGCTCGTCGCCGCGCAGCGGACGCTCGGTGACCTCGACCTGGCGCGCCTTCGACATCCCCGCAGCTTGCCCCGCCACCATCGCCCTTCACCCAACCGTGCTCGGCACCTGAGCGGCGGGCAGCTAGATGTTGGCCTGTTCGGGCGGGGCCACGTCGTGGGGCGGGAGCGACGCCGCCGACAATCCTCCGGGCGTGGCCGACTGCTGGGCGCCGATCGTGTAGCTGGTCATCGACAGCGACCCGTACGTGTACCCGTGCACGAGCACCTCGGGCCTGCTGTCGGAGGCCGCCGCGATGCCGGCGAGGTACAGCAGCGGGATGAAGTGGTCCGGGGTCGGGACGGCGGCCGCGAAGTCGGGGTGCTCGGCCAGCGTGAGAATGTCCTCGGGCGCGTGCTGGAGCTGCGCGGCGGCGGCGTCGTCGAACCGCTCGTTCCAGTCGTAGGCGCCGTCGGACTGGTCCCACGCGATCCGGCGCAGGTTGTGCACCACGTTGCCGCTGCCGATGACGACCACGCCCTGCTCGCGAAGCGGCGCCAGACGGACGCCGATGTCGACGTGGTAGTCGAGCGGCTGCAACGCGTTGATCGACAGTTGCACGACGGGCACGTCGGCGTCCGGGAACATGTGGGCGAGCACCGACCATGTGCCGTGGTCGAGCCCCCAACTGTCGCGGTCGAGGCCGACCCATCGCGGCTTGACCGTCTCGGCCACGAGCTCGGCCACGTCGGGGGCGCCGGGCGCGGGGTAGTCGAAGGCGAAGAGCTCTTCGGGGAAGCCGTAGAAGTCGTGAATCGTGCGGGGGCGGGCCATCGCGGTCACCGCGGTGGCGTTGGTGTACCAGTGGGCTGACACCACCAGCACGGCCCGCGGCCGGCCGACCTCGGCCCCGAACGAGCGCCACGCGTCGGTGTACCGGTTGCGCTCGAGGGTATTCATCGGGCTGCCGTGTCCGAAGAACCCAGCCGGCATCGGATCGGTCATGTCGCCTCGTGGGGCCGGAGACAAAAAAGGCAAGGGCGGGTGACCGCTTCCTTGCCACCTTCAATGTACCCCGCAGAGGGGGGCTTGCGGCAAGGCCTAGGCCATGTCGCACAATCCCGCCCGAAGCGAACGTGCCCGAGGGGCGGGGGTTGCGATGATCGATGTGATCGTGGTCGGCGCGGGGCCGACCGGTCTGATGCTCGCAAGCGAGTTGCGACTGCACGGGGTGCAGGTGCTGGTGGTGGAGAAGCTCGTGGCGCCGACCGTGCACTCCCGGTCGCTCGGCCTGCATGTGCGCAGTGTCGAGGTGCTGGACCAACGCGGGCTGCTCGACCGGTTCCTTGCGGTGAGCGAGCGGTTCAGCGTCGGCGGGCCGTTCGCGGCGATCGTCAAGCCGTGGCCGCAGAGCGTGGACACCGCCCATCCGTACGGGCTCGCCGTCGCGCAGGCCATCACCGAGCGGCTGTTGACCGAGCGGGCCGCCGAGCTCGGCGCCGAGATCAGGCGCGGCTGCGAACTGGTCGGCCTGCGCCAGGACGAGTCGGGGGTGCGGGCCGAGCTGGGCGACGGCGCCGAACTGCACGCGCGCTTCCTCGTCGGCTGCGACGGGGGCCGCAGTGTCGTGCGCAAGGCGCTCGGCGTCGGCTTCCCCGGCGAGCCGACCAAGACCGAGACGCTGTTGGGCGACATGGAGCTGACCGAGGAGCCGGCGACGCTCGCCGCGGTGATGGCCGAGACCCGCAAGCACCACCTCCGGTTCGGCGCCCTGCCGCTCGGCGAGGGCGTGTACCGGGTGATCGTGCCCGCCGATGGAGTGGCCGGGAGTGGTGCGCCGCCGCCGACCATCGAGGAGTTCAAGCAGCGGCTGCGGGCGGTCGCCGGCACTGACTTCGGCGTCCACTCGCCGCGTTGGCTGTCGCGGTTCGGCGACGCCACCCGACAGGCCGATCGCTACCGGGTCGGGCGAGTGCTCCTGGCGGGCGACGCCGCCCACGTCCATTCGCCGGTCGGCGGGCAGGGCCTCAACCTGGGCATCCAGGACGCCTTCAACCTGGGCTGGAAGCTGGCCGCCGAGGTCAACGGCTGGGCGCCGGACGGACTGCTCGACAGCTATCACGCCGAACGGCACCCGGTGGCCGCCCGCGTGCTGGCCGGCACCCGCGCCCAAAGCGTCTTGATGGAGCCAGGGCCCGGCATCAACGAGCTGCGCGAGCTGCTCTCGGCGTTGATGGACTTCGAGGACGTGAACCGGTACCTGACCGAGATGATCAGCGCCATCAGCGTCCGTTACGACTTCGGCGACGGCCACGACCTGCTGGGAAGGCGGATGCGCGACGTCGAGCTTGGGTGCAGCCGGCTGTACGAGCTGCTGCACGCAGGCCGCGGGCTGCTGTTGGACCAGACGGGTCGGCTGTCGGTCGCGGGGTGGGCCGATCGGGTCGACCACGTGGTCGACGGCGGCGAGGGCTTGGACGTGCCCGCCCTGCTGCTGCGGCCAGACGGCCATGTGGCGTGGGTCGGTGACGACCAGCAGGACCTCCTCGGCCATCTCCCGACGTGGTTCGGCGCCGCCGCGGGCTGAACCGTTGGCGCACGCCGCCGCGGTCGGTCGTGACCGGGAACCCGTCGGTTCTACGCTCCCGTCGTGCCGTTGACCTGGGAGCAGACGACCATCGACGCCCACGATCCCGGCGCCCTCGGGCGCTGGTGGCAGCAGGCGTTGGGATGGGTCGTCGTCAATGACGATCCCGAGGAGTTCGAGATCCGGCCGTCGCCTGACCGGCTTCCCGGTCTGCTGTTCCTTCGGGTGCCGGAGTCGAAGTCGGTCAAGAACCGGTTGCACCTCGACTTCCGTCCCGACGACCGCGACGCGGAGGTCGAGCGGTTGATCGGGCTTGGTGCGACGCCGGTCGACAACGGCCAGGGCGACGCGTCGTGGGTGGTGTTGGCCGACCCCGAAGGCAACGAGTTCTGCGTGCTCGGCAACGTCTCCGCCTGACGCGGCGCGGACGATCCGCCGAAAGTCAGGCGGCGCGTTCGCCCAGGAAGCGCAGTACGACGGGCACCGCTCGGAACATCACGATGAGGTGCTCGCCGAACCGGTAGCGGCGATAGAGGACGTCGACCCCCGCGGCCCGGTACGTTTCCACGAGCGTGTCGACGTCCGCGATCTCGGTCGCCTGATCGTGGACGGCGTGGTACAGCAACATCGCCGTGGCGGGGGTCCCCTGCCCGCACCGCGTCGCCTCGAAGCCGGCCTGCGCGCCGGGCAGGTCCGAGACGGTGGGCACGGTGAGGATGCTGCTCATGCGGACGAACGGAAAGCTCAGGGCGAGCTGCTCCATCGTCATCTCCTCGGCCGCCGCGACCATGGCCAGGCCGTGGGGCGTCAGGTGGCCGGCGAGGTCGAAGTCAGGGAAGGCGCGGCTCGCTGCGATGCAGGCGCCGAACGGGATGCCGCTCAGCAGGTTCCCCACCTCGAACATCTCGGGCGAAGACGTCATGTCGACGCCACCGCCGCCCGCCGCCGCGCCGACGATGTTGAGCTCCGGTGCGTACTGCGGATGCTGTTCGGCCGCGAACAGGGTTGCGAGCCCGCCGCCCGAGTACCCCCACAGAGCGACCGGTGTCGACGTGTCGAGGCGGGCAGGCTCGAACCGGAGGGCGGCGCGGATCCCGTCGAGCACGAAGCGCGCCGCCAGCGGCAGGTCGACGAAGGAGCGCTGCGGGCCGGTCCAGTCGACGGCGATGACCACCCACCCGCGCCGGAGGGCGAGGAGCATGATCGGGAGCTCGAGGTGGTCGCCCCGTTGCAGCGTGTACGACGGATCGCCGGCCGGACCCAGGCTGTCGATGGCGGGCTGGTAGGCAAGGAGCGAACGCCTGCCGCCGGGGGCCGCACGACGAGGCAGCATCACGGTCGCCACGCCCGACGCGGCCGTCCCGTCGGCTGTCGTGGTCCGGAACTTCACATGCCACGCGTCGACGCCGATGCGGCGCCGGAACAGGCGGACGACGACAGGCCGACTGTCGATGACGTCGCCGGGCGCGTAGGAGGCAAGGTCGTCGGGCACGGCGTAGAACGGGTCATCGTCAGGTGGGGTGACGGCGACGAGCAGCCGGGCCTTCATCGCCTCGTACAGGCGCAGGACGGCGCGGAGCACGGCGGCGGCGAAGCGCTTCGACCTGCTCGTGAGGTCGCTGCGCTTCGGCACGGCCGGAACGGTCACGACGCGAGACGGTAGCGAGGCCCTCTCCCCAGCCCATAGGAGCAGTGCGGGTTCTCCCGGGTCTGTGCGAGGGTGGGGCTATGCAAAAAGCCGCGGTCGGCCTTGCCGCTTTCCTCGGGTCCGCGGGCGCGACCCACTTCATCGCGCCCAGCTTTTACGACGTCTTGGTGCCGCGAGTGCTCCCCGGGCCGCGGCGGGCCTGGACGATCGTCAGCGGCATCGCCGAGCTCGTCTGCGCCGCCCTGATCGCCCGCCCCCGGACGCGTCGACTCGGCGCCACGCTGGCGTTCGGCCTGTTCATCGCGGTGTTCCCCGGCAACGTGCAGATGGCAGTCGACTGGCGGGACGAGCCCCTGCTGCGCCGGCTCATCGCGTATGGCCGCCTGCCGCTGCAGATCCCCCTGCTCATCTGGGCCTGGCGCGTCCGCCAATCCGCCTCCTCGCCCCACACCACCCGCTGAACCTCACCCGCCCGCCGCCCCGCCGCCCTGCGTCTGAACGTTGTGTCAAGCTCGGGTGCTGTGAGGAGCGAGGAGCTCGCGTTCTGGGCCACGCCTGGACCGCTCACGGATCTTCGCGGCGTCCGGCGCAGCTCCATCGAGGCGATTGTCGACGATCTGCCCGACGAGCCGGCCGAGATCACCCGCCTCGTCTCGGGCCTCATCCTGCACCGCCACCTCCTCCACCTCTACGGCTTCACGCCCTCGACGGAGCGCTTCGCCGACCTCGAATCGCGGTCGGCTGCCGAGCTGCTCGACACGCTCTTCGCCCTGGACGGGCGGCCGCTCTCGGCGCCCCGATCGCCTGCCCAGCGCGCCGTCGGCGTCTGCCGCCATTTCGTCGTCCTCGCCTGTGCCCTCTTGCGGGCCAAAGGACTGCCCGCGCGCGCCCGGTGCGGGTTCAACGGCTACTTCGACCGAACCCGCTTCCTCGACCATTGGATTGTGGAGGTGTGGGACGCTCGCCAGCATCAGTGGGTCATCCACGACCCGCAGCTCGACGACCGGCAACGCCCACTGCTCGTCGTGGCGGTCGAGCCGACTGACGTGCCTTCCGGTGTCTTTATAACCGGGGCGGCCGCGTGGCGCCGGTGCCGCGAGGGCCTCGACGATCCGCTGCGGTACGGCATCCTCGACTGGTGGGGGATGCCGTTCATTCGCGGCAACCTCGTGCGCGACCTCGCCGCGCTCAACAAGGTGGAGCTGCTCCCGTGGGACGTGTGGGGCGTCATCGAGAAGCCCTACGACGCGGACGACCACGACATGCTGGCGACAATGGACGTGCTCGCGGACCTGGTCGAGACCGCCCCGCTGGATGACATCCGTCGCGCGTACGAGACGACCCCGGGTGTGCGAGTGGGGTCGACGGTGCGGTCTCTTGAAGCCGGCCGGCTCGCTCGCGTGCCTGAGCTGTCCTGAGCCGAGCGGACGCCGCCGGGTCCTCGGGGTCGCGACGTCGAGTGCCGGCCGCGCCGCTCGCAACGGTGCTTTAGAGAAGTTCGGTGTCCACGCCGACGGGCGGGAAGACGCGCACGAAGTACTCGCGGCCGAACATGTCTTGCAGCATCTGGGGCGGGAACATCGACGGCTCGATAGGGAACTGGGTTCGGTGGGCCGCGATGGCCGCGATCTTGTGGTCGACGAAGTCCGAGACGTCGATCACGGTGGTGGCCCCCGACGGGTCGGGATCGCCGCCGCGACCGGACTCGCTGCCTCCGCCTCCTGCGCCGCCGACCAGTCGGGCCGCGCTGCCCCGCCCCTCGAACAGCGTCGGCCCGTCGGCCGAGAACACCAGGCACGTCACCGGCTCCAGCGCCACCACGCTGGCCGTGCGGGTCGATCGGGCGACCACGCCCACCTCGCCGAAGAACTCGCCCGGCCCCATCTCCCGCAGGCGCTCGACCGTGCCGTCGGCGTGCTCGTGAAGCACCTCGACCTTGCCTGAGAGGATGAAGTGCAGGCTCGTCGCCGGCTCGCCCTGCTCGACGAGGTACGTGCCCGCGGGGGACCAACGCGTGTCGATGTGGTCGTCGGCCAGCCGCATCGTCGTCGACTCCTTGGCGAACAGCGTCAGGGCTCGCACGAAGTCGTCCGGGCCCTTGAACCGGTGGTGGGCGTCGACCAGCCAGCGGCTGAGGTGGTCGAGCAGCAGCAGCCGGCTGCGCGGGAAGTGACTGTGGAACAGCCGGGCGGGACCGGACGGGCCGAGCACGGACTCGAAGGCCGCGGTCGCCGTTCGGCTCACCGTGACGTGGTCGGGATGCCCGTAGGCGCCGTCGTCGCCGAAGGTGATCACGACATCGGGACGCGCGTCCCGCAGCAGCTCCTCGAACACGGCCTGCAACTCGCCGCTGGGCAGGTCGGCCAGCGTGCCGTCGTGGTAGTCGAGGCACCGGGCGGCCCGGACCCCGAGCGCCGCGCACGCCGCCTCCAACTCCTTGGCCCGCACCTGGCCCAATGTGTGCCGAGTGGCGAGCGACGCGTCGCGGATCTGGCCTGCTTGGCCCGTCGTGGCGGACACGATGGAGACGTCAGCGCCGCTCGCCGCTTAGCGGGCGAACGATCCGCCTGCGCAGAAGACCTCGTCGTCCGGATGAGCGAACACGCCAACGATGCGCAACCCCGCAGCCCCTCTCGGCAGTGTGCGCCCCGCATCGTACTTCCGGCGTGCGTACGGCCCCCGCGGGGGTGCTCAGTCCGCCGACTGGGGAAGCGACGTCCTCCAGTCATCGAGCACGGCGGCGACCGTGTCCATGAACAAGGCAGGCCCGCCCCAGAACGTCCCGAGCATCCCGCAGGCCGGCGCCACCCCGTGCACCAGCTCAGCCGCCTCGAAGAAGAACGTCGGCTCGACGACGTAGAAGCCGTCGGCGCGCAGTTGGTCGACGTTGCGGCGCACGGGGCGGTGATCCCACATGGCCGTGTTCATGGTCGGCCCGAGGAGGACCGGCGCCTCGGTGGCAGCGGCGACCAATGACAGCAGGTCCTCGCAGCCGCCCCTGGCCAACCGGGACAGCGAGGCCGCGGTCGCGGGCATCACGGCCAGCAGGTCCGCCGACTTGCCCAACAGGATGTGGGGGACGGGCAGGCCGGGCTTGCGGGTGAACGGGTCGGTCCAGGTGCGGATGCCGTAGTACTCGAACAGCTCGGGCTGCACGAACCGCAGCGCGGCGCTGGTGCAGACCACGTCGAGCTCCCGGTGAAAGCCGGAGTAGCCCAGGCTGAGAAGGGTCGGCGCCATCAGCCCGGAGATCACCGTGCCGGTCAGGCCGACGACCAGGCGCTCGCACTGCGGCTCGCCGGGGGCGAAGTGGTAGCCAGGGCTCGCGATGAGCACTCGGTTGCGGGCCTGCTCCAGCGGTTCGGGGCTCGACCCGTCGAGCAGCCCGCCTACGTCCGCCATGGCGTCGAGCACCTCGTCGAGGCCGTCGGCGCCGAGCGCATTCCCGGGCGTCGGTGCCGTGAGTTGTTGGAGGGCGGCCGACACTGCGGGTGCGTCCGTCCCGTCGACTGCCCTTCGCCCGCCGCCGCCGACCAACAGCACGCGGTCGCGGCAGGTGACGACGGCCAGTTGCGGGTCCCGCATGTACCAGCGCCCCCGATCCACGCCGTCATGCTAAGACCCCGCGTGGAATCATGCGCCGCATGACTGACGCTGGGTTTCGGATCGCGGTGCTCGACCAACCAGCCGAGATGTGGACGGCGCCGGGCGCCTCGAGCCTCTTCAACGAGATGGTCTCGTTGAAGCTGGCGGGATATTGGAACGCCTACACGGCCAGCGTGCTGCCGGTGGACGGCTCGGACTTCTACTCCACGCACTATCTGGTGGCCCAGGCCGGCGACGTCGAGGGCGAGCGGTTCCCCGCGGTGATGGGGTTCCGGTTCACGACGCTCGCCCGCTGCCGTCAATACAACGCCCCGTTCCCCGCGGTCGCCCTTTGCAACGCGGCCGGCGCCGTCGAGCACGGTGCCGCAATGCGGTCGCTGATCGAGGAGTGCGACGCCACTGGGCGCAACATCGCCTACTCAGGGTCGTGGACGATCAGCCCCAACACCACGGCCGACCGCGCCGCCTTGCGCGACCTCACCATTGCGGGACTGCTCCTCATGAACGAGGCCTTCGGGATCGACGTCGCCGTCGTGGGCGGCACGCTGCGCTTCAAGACGGATCGCCTGTTCGAGCTGTGGGGGTTCGAGGCTGTGCGGGGCGAGACCGGTCCGCTGGCGCCGATGCAGGTCGCCCATCTGGGCAACGAGTTCGTGCTGCTGATGCAGGCGACCGAGTTCAGCCAGACGGCGCGAGCGGCAGCCGGCCGGTGGCGGGCAGCCTGGGACGATCGCCTCTCCATCGGGCCGGTGGGCTCACCCGCCCTCCGCTGACGTGCAATGCGCGTCGGGAGCGGCAGCCCGCTCGTGCAGGCCGCCGCCCCCGATGCGCTACAGGCCTCGCAGCAGGCCAGGCGGGATGGGCTGGTTCGCCGCGTTGCGGATCCAGTCCACGACCGGCCGGGTGAACAGCACTGCCCGCCGGAGCTCCGTCCCCGGCGTCCGGGAGACGTGGACCCCGTGCTGGAAATAGACGCCATCGTCGGGGTCGTAGGTCCACACCGGCGAGCCGCTGTCCCCGCCGAAGGTGTCGTGGGTGTAGAGCATGGTGTTGGTCGGGACGTGCACCCCGTCGACCTGGTCGTAGTCCACCCACATCTCGCCGTTTTTGTTGCCCGGATAGCCCGCGAGATGCGTGAACTCGCCCACGATCTCCGCCCCGGTCACCCTCGGGGAGAAGTACACGATCGGCGGCAGAGGCGGGTTCGGCGGAGCTACAGGGGCGGACAGGCGGCACAGGGCGATGTCCCACGCGTCCTGGCCCCCGCGGTACAGGTTCGAAAAGAAGCCCGCCCGCACTGCGATGGGGGCGACTGGGTGCACGCCGTCGTAGGCCCGGTAGAAGTCGATCGAGGTGGCCTGGCCCGCCGCCGGCGCCTGGTCGACGAGGTTGTGCGAGCACGTGACGACGAGGCTGGGCCCGATCAAGGCCCCCGTGCCGCCGTAGACGTTGCCGTCGCTCCACCGCATCAGCAGCAGCCCGATGGCGTTGTACGGCCACGTGTTGGTGTTCGGGACCCGGACCTGCGCTTCCGGCAGGAAGGGCTGGGGCGGCGTCTGGACGGCGTCGGACTGTTCGATCGTCATCGCGACGCGCCTTCGCTGCGCGGCGGGACCGTCCAGTCGGAGACCATGGCGACGATGAAGGGCCAGTCGGCCAGGCTCTGGGCGGTGATGACGCTGCCTGCGAACTCCAGCTTCGAGTCGGTGGTGGTCGAGCCGCCTGCGGCCTCGAAGGCGAAGGGGCCGATCCACAGGGTGCCGCCCCCCTCGATCTTCTCTTGGACGTAGGAGGCGAAGGCCTCGCCTGCGTCGAGCGTGATGGTGGGCCGGTAGCCGACGACCAGATACGTGTAGATGCGGCTGAGCACCCCGTCCTGGCCGAAGTC
>Ga0190267_10000208_pt1 | contig 12641 bp, 9 predicted proteins | sample Popmic239T_FD_140332 | JGI IMG/M metagenome (GOLD analysis project Ga0190267, IMG submission 140332) | Populus adjacent soil microbial communities from riparian zone of Oak Creek, Arizona, USA - 239 T | ecosystem: Environmental > Terrestrial > Soil > Riparian zone | place: USA: Arizona... | reverse complement strand
CACCTGCGTCGGCACAATGAGCTGCCGACCTACGCGGTGACGGCGATCGGCGTCATGGCCCTGGGGATGCTCGAGGGCGTGCTCGCCGGCATCGCCGTCGCGCTGGCGCTCGCGCTGCAACGCCAGAGCCAGATCGACGTTCATGTCGAACACGACGATGACCACCATGACGTGACGGTGGAGGGCTCGCTGACGTTCTTGTCGGTTCCCAAGCTGACCGCAGCGCTGTCGCACGTCCCCGAGGGCGCGGACGTGTCGCTTCACCTCAGCGTGGACTACCTCGACCACGCCGCGTTCGAGGCGATCCATGCGTGGGTCACCGGTCACAAGCGTCGCGGTGGCACCATCGAGATCCACGAGCTGCACGACGAGTGGTACGTCGGCGCGCTCGCCGGCGAGCCGATCGCGGTTCGGACGCCGAAGCGGCCCACCCCGCACCCGCTGATCCCCTGGTCTCACGATCAGTCGTCGGCGGAGGCCGACCCGCCGCCCACAGGCTCCTCGGCGACCGCGCGGGGACGCCGGCGCGGCAAGCCACGAGCGGCGGAGACGTCGGGCGGGCCGGAGGAGACCCTGCGAACCGGCGTCGGCGAATACACGCGGCTGTACGCGCCGCTGATCGCACCGTTCCTGCGCGAGCAGGTCCAGCACGGCCAGCGGCCCTCGCAGCTGTTCATAACGTGCTCGGACTCGCGCATCGTGCCAAGCCTGATCACCGGGAGCGGACCCGGGGACCTGTTCACCGTGCGCAACGTCGGCAACCTCGTCCCGCCCTACGTCCGGCCGGCGAGTGGCGACCGCGAACCGGTCCCGCCCGCCGACACGTCCGTCGGCGCGGCCATCGAGTACGCGATCGACGTCCTCGGCGTGGGGGCGATCACCGTGTGCGGACACTCGGATTGCGGAGCGATGAAGGCGATCGTCGCCGCGCAGAACGACAGCGACGCGATGCACGGCACGCTGCTACGCGAATGGCTGACGTCAGGCGATCTGTCGGACGCCTCGGACCTCGCCACCGCCGACCATCCCGCTGACCAGATGTCCGCCCACGACCGGCTGTCGGAAGGCAACGTCGTCCGGCAGCTGCACAACCTGATGACCTACCCCAGCGTCCGTGCCGCGGTCGACGACGGACGCGTGCACCTGATCGGGATGCACTTCGACGCGACCACCGGAAACGTCCGATTCTTGGAGGACACCGCTCCCCGCGCGGTCACCGCGGACCGAGAGCCCTCAGGGTCCCGCCGGTTCGTGCGACGCTCACGAGACGCTCAGCGATGAGCAGCCGCCGACCGCGCCCGACCGCGAGGATCGCGACTACCACGGCCCACGAAGGGCTCGTCGACGAGAGCAGCACGGCACCGGCAAGAGATCGGTCGGTCGCGCGGCTCAAGCCCCACAGGCGAGAAACCTGCACAGGGCAGTCGCAAAACAACCGCGTGAAACTCCCGCCAGCCAGATCCCGAGGATGCTCACGCCGCTGGAGATATCACGAACGTCTGCGCGGCGGCGCCGGCGATGACAACCTGATCGGGGACGAAAGCAACTCGCCCGCCGGCAACCGCGTCGGGATCCCCGAGGCCGGGCGTGGCAACGACGTCATCGACGGCGGTGTGGACAGCGACGCGCCGAGCGGTACGCAGCCGCCGGCAGGCCTCCTCCCCCTTTTACTCGCGCAAAGCGAGCGCGATCGACTCTGCGGCTCGGCGCCGGTGCAGCTACTCATTCGCCCTTCGCCAGTCGACGAGCGCCAAGGTTCAATGGCCGACCGGCTACTGCTGCTGCGGATCCTGGGGATCCGCTCGCCGCGGGACAGACGGTCTGTGATTCGGCTGCGAGTTCGGGCCAGTGCGGCGGCACGGGACCGGTGTACGGGTCGGCGTTCATGACCTCGTGCACGATGGCCGCGTAGGAATCCATGAATCTGTTCCCGAGCGCGATGAGCTCATCGTGCGTGCCGGGCTTGACCTCCCGCCGTCGCTGGCTTGCTCTCGAAGGAATCTATGTGCGAGCCGGTTGCGGTCTGCCATCAACGCTTCGAGATCGGCAGCGGTCTGAGGATCCAAGTGCGGCGACACCGCATCCCTAACTGCCTGGGCGGCCATACGCAGGAAGGCCGCTTCAAGCGGTCCCGCGATCGTATGCGCTCGCACTGCGACGAAAGGCACGCAGGGCGCCCCGGCAGCGCGATACTGCAAAGACCTTCAGACGCGCGCCGGGCGAGCTGGGCCGGTCCGCTTTGAGTGTCCGCTCCACGCAATGAGCCGTCCGTCATCTGCAACGACGAACAGGTCGTCTTGTGCGAACGCACGTGCCGACGCACGTAGCGCAGAGATCTCGGCGCGGTTTCGCTGTCGCGCCAACGTTCCATTTCCGTGTCGCAGCGTTTCATTTCGCTGTCGTCTCACACTGGACGAGCATCCCGCTCGTGACCAATTTTCGAGCGACCGCCGTCGATGTTGTCCTGCGACCGGACGACCCGGACCTCCCCAGCGACAAGGAGCACCAATACGTCGCCGCCCGCCTCGGCCCAGTCGAGTTGATCGCGCTGGCCGGCTCGCCGCCGCTTGTCCCTCGTTAGCGGCTCATCACACGGCCGACGCGCGGGCATGCAGCCGTCCGCGCAGCCTGAGCAGCACTGCGCGCTGGCTTGGAATCGCATAAGGCCCGATAGGCGTCCCGAGAATTCGCAGGTCGCTTCGGTCGGCTCGCCGGCGCGGCCGATGCTGCGTCCGCGTTGGAGGCGGCGCCGTTGGCGCTGTCGAGGACTGGATGGTGTCGATCGCCCGGCGCTTAGCGCCGGCGTCGGTGTCCCTCGCGCCACTCCAAGCGGCCCTCGATGGCGGATCCCGAGGGGCCAAGTCGTTGGCGTCGTTTCCGCGCGCCGCGCACGCGGTGTCTGAAAGGTTTCGTGCCGCCGGCCGATGATGGGGCTGTGATCCATCGCGAACCACGTCATCGGCTGGGAGTCGTGCGTGCGTTGCTGGCTGTGCTCGTCGGCTTGACCATGCTGTATCTGGCCTACCTCATCGGTCTGCCGGTGGGCCGTGCGGATGGTCTGTTCGCGCGCTGGCTCGGGCTGGCAATCGAAGTGGGCGCGGTGCTGGCGTTGGTGTGCCGCCTGGTCTTTGTGTGCGAGGAGCGCCGCGTCTGGGCGCTGGTGGCGCTCAGCGTGTCGCTCTGGACGCTGGGCGACGTGTACTGGCGGATCGTCCCGTGGCATGTCGAGGTGATGCCGGTCCCGTCGCTGGCCGACCTCGGCTGGCTGTCGTTCTACCCGTTCGCCTACGCGGCGATCGCGCTGCTGGTGCGGGCGCGCGTCCAGTCCGTCTGGACGACGCTGTGGGTCGACGGGCTGATCGGCGGCTTGGCGGTCGCCTCGGTCGCGGCCGCGGTCGTGTTCGACGCGGTGCTGGGGAGCGTTGGTGGCAAGCCCGCCCTGGTAGCTACTGGCCTTGCGTATCCGGTCGCTGACATGGTTCTGGTCGCGCTGGTCCTGGGCGGATTGCAGATGTCGCGCCGGTCGCTTGACCGCACGTGGCTGTGGCTGGGCACGGGGCTTGCGACGTTCGTTGTCTCTGACAGCGTGTATCTGGTCCAGACCGCGAGTGAGACCTACGCGCCGGGCGGGGTGCTGGACGCCGGCTGGTCGGTCGCGCTGGTGCTGGTGGCCTTTGCCGCGTGGCGTCCGGCCACACGCGTCGAGGGGCAGCAGCGCGAGGGGTGGAGCACGATCATGATGCCGATCGGCTTCGCGGTCGTCGCGCTGGCCGTCGTGAGCTATGACCACTTCCTTCGCGTCAACGTCCTCGCGCTGATCCTGGCCATGGCCTGCCTAGGCGCGGTCCTCACCCGGCTGGCGCTGACCTTCGCCCAGAACCTGCGCATGCTGGCCGCCAGCCGCGAGGACGCAACCACGGACGTGCTGACCGGCCTCGGCAACCGCCGGCTGCTCGCGGACGATCTCAATCGCGCCGGTCGCCGCGTAGCCGACGGCGAGCGGATGCTGATGGTGCTGTTCGACCTCAACGGCTTCAAGCAGTACAACGACAGCTTCGGCCATCCGGCCGGCGATTCGCTGCTCGTGCGCCTCGGCGAGAACCTGCGGCGCGCGATGGGCGACCGCGGCAGCGCGTACCGGGTGGGCGGCGACGAGTTCTGCATCCTCGGCGCGCTCGACGACGAAGGCCCCGACCAGATCGCGACGATGGCGGCCGCGGCACTCAAGGAGGAGGGCAAGGGGTTCACGATCAACTGCGCCTACGGCGTCGTCATCCTCCCCGACGACACCGACGACGCCGACGAAGCCGTCCGCCTCGCCGATCGCCGCATGTACGCCCAGAAGAACGGCGGCCGCACGTCCGCCAGCCGCCAGTCCAGAGACGTGCTGCTGCAGGCGCTGCAGGAGCGCAACCCGGAGCTCGGCACGCACCTCGACGACGTCGGCCGGCTCGCGCAGGCCACCGCGCTGAAGCTCGGCCTGCCGCGGGACCTCACCGATCAGGTGCGCGCCGCTGGCGAGCTGCACGACGTCGGCAAGGTCGCGATCCCCGACGCGATCCTCAACAAGCCAGGCTCGCTCGACGAGAACGAGTGGGCCTTCGTGCGCCGACACTCAGAGATCGGCGAGCGCATCGTCGCCGCGGCCCCCGCGCTGGCCGAGGTCGCTCCGCTCGTGCGCGCCATGCACGAGCGCTGGGACGGCTGCGGCTACCCCGACGGAGTGGCCGCGCGCGCGATTCCGCTCGCTGCCCGGATCGTGGCGGTCTGCGACGCCTACGACGCGATGATCACCGAGCGGCCCTATCAGCGCGCGATGGGGGCGAAATCCGCGCTCCAGGAGCTGCGCCGCTGCGCCGGCACGCAGTTCGACCCCGACGTCGTCGAAGCCTTCGGACTCGTGTTGCTCGACGATGCCGTGATCCTGTCGGACGTCGCCGCCTGACGGGACGCAGAAAGCGACCCGACCCGCCCGCCTAGGTGTAGGGCGGTCCCTGGCTGCACCTTGCCTGCGTGCCGGACGGCGGTGTCGCGGGGATGACAGCCCGAGGCGCTCGCGGAACGGCCCGATCTCGACCGCGCCGCCGCGGGGGAAGCCTTCACGCTGCTGGTCTGACTATCCGCCGTTCAAGCTCTCGCCGCGGTGGTCGATGACGGGAACGATGAGCCCGCATCTTCCCTTTCTGCAGAACATGCTGCGCCGCAGCGCCGAGGTCCAGGTACCCGCGCCGGCGGCCGAGATGCGCGCCGGCACGCCGCTGCGCCGGAGCGGGGATCGCTGGCTGGAGCGCTGGATGCGCACGACGGCCGATCTGGCACGCCTGCAGTACTCCCACCGCATGGTGGACGCGGTGATCGACGAGATCGACGGCCGCGAGATCCGGGTCGGGGACCACTGGCTGGCCGACTTCGCGTCCTGCAACTACCTCGGCTTCGACCTCGACGAGGAGATCATCGCGGCCGTGCCGGAGTACCTCGTGCGTTGGGGCACGCACCCGAGCTGGTCGCGGCTGCTGGGAAGCCCCGTGCTCTACGAGGAGATCGAGGCGCGGCTGACCGGGTTAATCGGAGCCGAGGACACGCTCGTGCTGCCGACGATCACCCACATCCACATGTCCGTGATCCCCGTGCTGGCCGGCGAGGGGACGATCTTCCTCGACAAGCGGTCGCACAAGACGATCTACGACGGCTGCACCCTGGCGCGCGCGCACGGTGCGACCGTGCAGCGCTTCCCCCACGACGACCTGGACGCACTCGAGGCGCTGCTGCGCGGCTCGTTCGCCAGGCCAGGACTGATCTGCATCGACGGCGTGAACTCCATGACCGGCAACGCGCCGGACCTGGAGCGCTTCGCGGCGCTCGCCCGCGAGCACGACGTGCTGCTGTACGTCGACGACGCCCATGGGTTCGGGGTGATCGGCGAGCGCGCCGACGACGAGCTGTGTGACTACGGGCGCCGGGGCAACAGCATCGTGCGTCACCTCGGCGAGAGCTACGACAACATCGTCCTCGTCGGCGGCTTCTCGAAGGCCTACTCGTCACTGCTCGCATTCCTAGCCTGCCCCACGCCGATCAAACAGCTGCTCAAGACGGCGGCGCCCCCGTACCTGTACTCGGGGCCTTCGCCGGTCGCGTCACTGGCCACCGTCCTGGAGGGCCTGCGGGTCAACGAGGCACGCGGCGACACGCTGCGCGGCGAACTGCACCGACTCACGCACCGTGTGCTCGATCGCGTCCACGAGCTGGGCATCTCCACGCCGAACCGGTCGGGCTACCCGATCATCGAGATCTCACTGGTCGACCCCGATCAGATCGACGCCGTGGGCAACATGCTCTTCGAGCGCGGGATCTACGTGACGATGGCCGCCTATCCCCTCGTGCCCCGCGCCGAGGTCGGCTTCCGCATCCAGCTCACGGCGGCGAACACGGACGCCCAGGTGGACCGGCTGAACGCGGTGCTGGGTGAGCTGAGCGAGTGCTTCCAGCTCGTGCCGTGCGGCGCGGCTGGGCCGCTTGGCGGCCTGAACCACGGCTAAGCCGACTCGCTCGATCGCTGGGTTCTGGCTGGGTGAAGCGAAGGATCCACGACGCTGTCCAAGAACCACCCGAGGTCTCATTTGCACGGGTGTGGTCAGGAAACCGTCGCCGATGCGACGCAGGCAGAAGATTTCGGCCGGCGATCCGGCGCGGAAAGTAGTCTTTCCGGCCGATGCGCGTGACGTTGTTCACCGATCTCAACTGCCCGTTCTGCTACTCGACGGAGCAGCGCCTCGAGCGGCTCGGCGTCAGCGGCCAGGTTGCGTGGCGAGGGGTCGAGCACGAGCCGGAGCTGCCGGCGCCGATGGCGCGTGGCGACCTCGAGATCATCGCCGAGCTGGCCGAGGAGGTCGACGCGGTGCGGTCGCGAGCGCCGGAGGTCACGATCGCCGTGCCGCCTGGAAAGGCCAACACGGCGGCCGGGCTCCTCGCCGCGGCGGCCGCACTGCGGGTCGACGCCGGGCGCGGCGCCGCGTTCCGCCAGGCCGTCTACTGCGCGTTCTGGCGCGACGGGCTCGACATCTCCGATCCGTCGGTGCTCGACGAGCTGGCCGTTGACGTCGGTCTCCCGCGGCGCGAGACGCGGCCCGAGGACGCGCTGACGGTCGCCTCGTGGCGCCTGGAGTGGCAGCGCTCGCCGCTCCGAGGCGTGCCCCTGCTTGTGCGCGAGGACGGCGAGACCGTCTACGGCCTGAAGGACGTCGAGACGCTCGAGCGCTTCGTCCGCGCCGGCTGACTGCGTTCGCGCGCCCCGTGCTTTCAAGGTCTGGACGGCACGGACGACAACAGCTAGATGGAGACGCGTTTTTCGGAGGACGATCGGACAGGCACCGACGGGCAATGTGACGACGATGGGCCTGGGGCCGGCGTCTGCCAACCCCGCGTACGCACCGGACTGCTCGTCGTGAGCGAATCCGGCTGGGCATGCGACCTTGCCCTTCTTGCCGCCGGGCGCCTGCAGATCTCGTGCGTGCACCAAGAGCGCGTCGTCGACGCGGCTGACCACCTCGCCGGCGCGCGCGTTTCCTGCGTCCTGCTCGACGCGTCTGGTCCGGAACTCGAGCCGATGAGCGCGCTGTCACAGCTCACGGCGGCCCGATCCGACGTTCCGATTGTCGTCTTCGGCGCCGACGGCAACTCGACGCTGGCGCTCGCGGCGGTGCAGGCCGGGGCGCAGGACTATCTCGTCTGTGACGAGGTGGACGCCGGCGCGCTCGAGCGGTCCATCCGCTACGCGATCGACCGTAAGCGCACTGAGGTTCAGCTCGCCCACCTGGCCGTCCACGACCACCTCACGGGTCTTCCGAATCGGTCGGTGTTCGACGACCGCCTCGAGCACGCGCTTCGGCGGCGTCGCGACGGACAGGGTGGCGTCGCCGTGCTGTTCATCGACCTCGACGGCTTCAAACGCCTCAACGACAGCTTCGGCCACGGCGCGGGCGACGACGTGCTGCGCGAGGCGGGTGTGCGGATCCGGGCTGCCGTCCGCCCGCATGACACCGTGGCGCGGCTCGGCGGTGACGAGTTCACCGTCCTGTGCGAGGACGTCCACGGCGACCGCGGCGCGCTCACCATTGGGCGACGTATCGCCGAGGAGCTGGCACGGCCGCTCGTGATCGAAGGCCATGAGATCGTCCTTCGGGCGAGCATCGGCGTCGTGCTGGCCGAGGGCGAGCGCGTCACCGCGGAGGAGCTCCTCCAGCAGAGCGATGACGCCATGTACCATGCCAAGGCTCGTGGGAGTGGGTGCCCGCAGCTCTACACGCCCGGGCGTGCGCGCGAGCGCGCGGGCCACGAGATCCAGATCGAGTCCGCGCTGCGGCGCGCGATCCCAGACGAACTGGTCGTGCACTACCAACCGGTTGTCGCGCTCGATGGCGGGCGGGTGGTCGGCGTCGAGGCGCTCGTGCGCTGGCAGCACCCGTCGCGAGGGCTCGTGCTGCCCGGCGAGTTCATTCCTGTCGCCGAGCAGTCGGGGCTCGTCGTGGCGCTCGGGGACTGGGTGCTCGGCGAGTCGTGTCGGCAGGCAGCCGGGTGGGACGACCTGCGCGTATCCGTCAACGTGTCCGGCCGTCAGATCGCCGAGGGGTCGCTCGTCGAGTCGGTCGCGCGCGCGCTCGAGGAGTCCGGGCTGGCGCCCGGCCGGCTGCAGCTCGAGCTGACCGAGACCGTCCTCATGGACGACATCGACGGTCACGTCGCCCTCATGCACGAAGTGAAGCAGCTGGGAGTGTCGCTGGCTCTCGACGACTTCGGCAAGGGCTACTCGTCGCTCAGCTATCTCCACCGCTTCCCGATCGACCGAGTCAAGATCGATCGGGCGTTCGTTGGCGGGCTGCCAGAGAGCCGGGCGGCCCTGGCGATCGTGTCGGCGGTGGTCAGCTTCGCGCGTGCGCTGGACATGGAGGTCGTGGCCGAGGGCGTCGAGACGCAGGCGCACGTCGACGCGCTGCGCGGACTGGGATGTGAATACGGCCAGGGGTTCTTCTTCCACCGTCCGCTTGAGCCCGAGCGGCTCACCGCCCTGCGCGGCTGACTCCGCCGCTGCTTTCGCTAAGCCGACAAAAACGCCGCGGCGCCGGCGCCTGGTCGCGACCCTTCGGATCGGACGGCCGATGGGCCGACATCACCTTGGAACTGCCTTATCTGTAGGCACGGAGACCGTCAACGCTGCTGCTCTTCATCGATGCTGTCGCGTAAGTCTTCGCCGTTGCCCGATGGACGACTCTTTGAGGGCGTGGGTTTCAGTCGGCGCGGCCAGCTGGTGGGCGCCGGCGGCGCTTCAGGCGGTCGCTGTGGCGTGTCGGTGCAGCTTGAGGACGGATGGAAGTCCAGTGCTCTGGACGGTTGGACGCTCCTTTGAGATCGTGGTGATTGGGTGCGGGTGACTGGCGAAGCGAAGAGCAGACCTTTGGGGCTTCACTGAGTCTGTCGCGCGGCGTGGCCCTTCGAGGGCCCTTGAGATGCGCGCCCCGGTGTCGCGCTCGCACCCGCTTTCGCCGGTCCGCTGGCGGTCCAGTCGGCGACGAGCCGGCGATAGGCGACCTCGGCGTGCTCTGAGAGCTCGCGCTCGCGTTCGCGATGCGCGCGCTGGCTGTTGCTGTTCTTCGTCGCGAGCATTCGGCTCCCCGGGTGCCGTTGGGCGCCGGCGCGCAGCTCGAGCGCGCGGAGCTTTTTGCGCGTCAGTGACGGACGCGCAAAGGGCGTAGTCCTGCTCGCGGGTGAGCAGGTGCCAGAACAGCACCGCGAGCTTGCGCGCGACGGCGACGATGGCGATCTGGCTGTCGTGTCGCGCGCGGAGTCGCTCATACCGCGCGCATCGGGCCGGCGGTGCTGACGGCCACGAACGCGGCCTCGGTGAGCAGCTGCCGCGCCTGGGCGGCACCTGCTTGGAGATGCGGTCATGTCGCGCCGGTGAGCTGCCCGACTGACGGACCTTCGGGTCCAGGCCGAGGTAGCTGACGAGCTTGCGCGGATTAGGGAAGCGCTTGATGTCACCGACGGCCGCCATGAATGTCGACGCGGTCATCAGTCGCCGCCCGGAACGGTCATCAGTCGCCGGACAGCGCTTGAGGCCAGCGCATGCTGGGCGATCGCCCGTTCGATGATCGCGATCTCGCCGTCGACGAAGTTGATCTGGCGAACGGGCCCATCGACCGTCTCGCGCTCGTCGGCGGGCAGCTTGAGCTCGGCCAGCCACGCCCGGCCGCGCTTGCCGAACACGTCGGTCATCGGCGGACGGCCCTTGAGGTTCGCATCAGCACCGCATGGACCTCGTTCTTGCAGCGCGTGCGCTGGCGCACGAGGTGCGCGCGCCGAGCCAGGCGCCTGCGCAGCGCCCGAGTCCTCTCGTCGGGCAGCCAACACCCGCTCAGCACACCCGCCGCGGTGGCCGGCGGCGTGTAGGGATCAGGCGGCCGGCTGAAGCGGCGCCCGTCTTTCATGCGCCCGGTCCGGTACTGCTCATAGGCGCGGTTGGCGCGCAGCTCGCTCCACAGCTCCTCGCCCAGGCGCCCAACGCAGGCGCGCAGGAGTCGGCAGCCGAGGCGCTCGCTCCCGTTTGAACGCGGGCGTGGTGTGATGTCCCGGTTGTCGCCTCTCATCCGGGCTTTCATCGGGCGGTCTTGCGGGACAGCCGCGCGGCGCGTGCGGCGGAAAGACGGCGAGATGCAGGCGAGGTGCCCGTAAGGGGTTCCCGCTACCGGGATCTCAGTGCGGTGCCGGCAATGGCCGTACGATCGCTTGGACCGCCCACGACGATGAGTTGTCGTCTCACGATCGGTCACGAGCTAGTGGCAGAGCAGCCTGAAGGAGGTAGGAGAGCCCGATGTCAAGCTCAATGGTGAGCGTCATCCCGATCGTCGTCCGTCGCTCCGGTGCGATGAGCTTGAAGCCATGCTGATCTACTCGATGAGCGTCTCGGTGGACGGCTTTATCGCCGACCGTGAGGGCGCGTTCGGGTGGACGACCCCTAGCGAGGAGCTGTTTCGTTTCCACCTCGCGCAGGTACGCCAGCTCGGCGGCTATCTGTGCGGCCGCAGGCTTTACGAGACGATGCTGGTGTGGGAGACGGATCCGTCGCTGCGCGACAACGAGCCCGGGGCAGCGTTCGCCGACGTCTGGTGCGCGATCCCGAAGGTCGTCTTCAGCCGCACCCTCGACAGCGTCCAGTGCAACGCCCGGCTCGCCGAGGCGTCGGTGGCCGAGGAGGCCGCTGCGGCGCTCGACGCGACTGACAAGGACGTCTCGATCGGCGGCGCCGGCCTGGCCGCGGCGGCGATCGAGCTCGGCCTCGTCGACGAGCTGCGCATGTTCCGCTATCCGGTCGTCGTCGGTGGCGGCACGCCGTTCCTGCCGCCGGTCACCGAAGACGTCCCGCTGGACCTGATCGAGACTAGGACGTTCGGCTCGCGCGTGATCTACGAGCGCTACGGGCGCGCCCGTGATGAGTCGGACTAACCGGGACACCGCGACCGCTCTTCGATTCGATGCGGGCGGCCGGAAACGCTCCCTGCGTACAGTCGCTCCGGACGACGACCAGGAGCGCAGGGGAGACTCCCGCATCTTGTTCCTGGCGCACCGCTTGGCGCCCCCGCTGGCTGCTGAGTCGGACGAGGCGCAGCTGCGCGTGGATCGGGGTGAGGTGGATGGCTTGAACGCTGGGTACCGTCCGCGTATGGGGATCTTGGTGGTGTTCCGGTTGGGGGCGGCGACGGACGAAATGGATCTAAGTCTTGGCGATGACCGGATCGCGGCTCGTGACTGTGCGCAGCGGCGACGATGAGCGTCTTCACTGAGGCGGAGCTTCGCTATCTGGTGGGCGGGCGGCAACTGGGACGGATCGCGACGGTCGGCGCGGACGGCACGCCGCACGTCGTGCCTGTGGCATTCATCTACAACGCGGTGCGCGACGCGATCGATATCGGCGGCCACGAGCTCGAGCAGACCAAGAAGTTCCGCGACGTGATCCGGACGGGGCGAGTCGCGATCGTCATCGACGATCTGCAGAGCACGGACCTGTGGCGTCCGCGCGGAATCGAGATCCGTGGACGAGGTGAGGCGATCGCACTGCCGACGCCACTGATCCGAATCCATCCCGAGCGGATCGTCAGCTGGGGCATCGACCGCGCGCACAGCGCGCGCACGGTCGCGACATCGGCGCCTCCTGAGCACTAGTCCCGCTGCGCTGAGCGTTCGCCGCTGCAGGACATTTGCATGGTCGGCGGCGCTCAGGTCGAGCCCGGAGGACCCGCGTTCAAGACGCGGCGTCGTCGAGCGCCCCTCGAGATACGCCGCTTTGGCACGGCACCACGGTGCCACGTGGCGTGAAGCAGTGGCGCCGGTGCCGGCGGTTTGACTTCGCCTCCGACGAGCAGAAGGCGCGGCCCGTCGGCCAGAGCGCCGCATTGCGCGGTGGCTGTCGCTCAAAGATCGCTGAGGCGCCTGCGGGCCTGAATTGGCGGGGTTGAGCGGCTGGAGGGGGGCCAAGCGCGATGCCGGTCTTGGGAGTGGGTGTCGCTCGGCAGCCCGGGGCGGGCCCTGTTGCGTCCAAAGAGCGCCCTCGGGGTTCGTCAGGCCGCTGTGATGGTCAGCTGGTGAGTGTG
>Ga0190267_10000207_pt1 | contig 12644 bp, 11 predicted proteins | sample Popmic239T_FD_140332 | JGI IMG/M metagenome (GOLD analysis project Ga0190267, IMG submission 140332) | Populus adjacent soil microbial communities from riparian zone of Oak Creek, Arizona, USA - 239 T | ecosystem: Environmental > Terrestrial > Soil > Riparian zone | place: USA: Arizona... | reverse complement strand
TCCTCGTCGGGCCAGCCCGCGGCGTGGCCGTGCTCGATCCAGTCGGCCAGCGTCATGCGCCCGTCGACCGGGATGAACTCGTCGTCGGAGACCCGCAGCAGCATGACCTTGGCGGCCAGCGCGTAGTCGATCCATCCGCTCGGGCCGGCGCCGCCGACCGGCTTGGTCCTGGTCTCGTCGATGGCCAGCCAGACCCGCCCGCGGTTCGACCGCCAGCCGGTCGCGACGCCGCCTGCGAGGGGGGAGTTGGCGAAGGCGGCGGCCAGCACCGGGCCGACCGCGTGCAGGGCGCGCCAGCGGCGGTCGTCCCCGGCGTCGACGTTGACCTGGAGGGCGGCGGTGTCGCGCATCATCGTGCGGCCCGCGTCCTCGAAGTACGCGTCCATGGCGTCGTAGCGGGGCTGGTGCAGGACGCGGGGCCGCCCGCCCGCGGGGTCCATCCCGACCGCTTTGACGGCCACGCCGCGGGCGGCGATCGTGCGCAGGTCGGCGGCGAGGGCGTCGCAGGCGGTGTCGGCGGCGGCGAAGCAGGGGCCGCTCAACTCGACCTGGCCGCCGGGCTCGAAGGTGAGCCGACTGCCGCCCGGCCACGTCGCATCGCCCAGGCGGTCGACCACGACGTGGTGCGGCTGCGAGGGGATCAGCTCGATCTCCAGCCCGACCTTGGAGGAGCCGTGGCCGCCCGCTGGGAGCGACAGGGCTGCGATGAGGTCCTTGGCCCCCGGCAAGGTGAGGTGGCGCACGGGGGTCGGCATGTGACCGTTAGAACTGCGTTCCCATAGGCCGGTGGGTCCGGCGGTTGACGGCAGTCAGGCGTACCACGGGCACCGACGGTACCAGCGGCCTGGGCGGTATGACGGTTACGCCGCGGTCTGTCGGCGTCGGCGGACTCGGCGCCGTTCGTTCTCGGTCAGGCCGCCCCAGATGCCGTCGTGCTGGCGGGTCGTGAGGGCGAACTCCAGGCAGGCCTCGCGCACGGGGCACCGGGCACAGACCTCCTTGGCGGCGGCCGCGTCGGCCTCGCTGTCCGGGAAGAACAGCGAGGTGTCAAGGGTGCGGCAGGCCGCTTGTTCCTTCCAGTCGAGTCGAGGTGCCATTGGAACAGTTCCAACGACGCCTGGCGCCGGAAGATTCCCACCCTCAAACGGGGGGATACCCCATTCAGCGCGAATCGGTCACAATGAACCCACTATGACCGCGACCGGGACCCAGCTCGCCTCGCTGGCGCAGACGCTTGCGCAAGAGGACTTCGACAGCGATGTCGCCGTTGGGGTGTTGGAGAAGGCGTCCGGGCACGGCCGGGCCCTCGAAGCGGCCAGGGCCACGCTGGCCGAACGGCTGCACCGGACGCCCGGCGACCAGGTGGCCAAGCAGGCGCTGTCGTTCGTCGAGGCCGCCTTGGAACAGCACACGCGGTCTGCGATGTCACACCCGCAGTACGTGCACTGCGGCAACTGCGGGCACAAGGGCGCCTACCTGGTGCCGGACCGGCCCATCGTGCGGTGCAAGTACTGCTCGGCCGTGTTGACCCTGGACGACGCCGAGCGCACCGTCGCCGAGGCCGACCTGGAGGGGTACGCGGCCCGCTTGGGCTGACTGGGGTCGGGGGTCGGGGGTCGGGGGTCGGCGGCGCGCTTTCGGGCTACCCTGGCCGGCACATGGCCAAGGTCTCGTTGCGGCTCTTCGTGAGCGGTCGTTCTGCCAAGCCGCGAGAGGTCGTGGCCGAGGTGCAGCGGATGCTCGACGCCCGCCTGTCGGAGCCCACCGACATCGAGATCGTGGACGTCCTCGAGCGGCCTGACATCGCCGAGCGCGACCGGATTCTCGCCACCCCCACGCTGTTGCGCTTCTCGCCGCCGCCGCCCCGTCGGGTGATTGGCGACCTGGGCGACGCCGAGGAGCTGCTGGCCTACCTGCTCCCGTCGGACGAGTCCGAGGAGTCCGAGGAGTCGCTGGCGGTTTGAGCAGCGTCACCAAACTGGAGACGGGGATCGCAGGCGTCGACCTGATCACCCACGGCGGGCTGCCGCTCGGCCGCACCACCCTGGTTGCGGGCACTGCGGGCAGCGCCAAGACCGTCTTCGCCACGCAGTTCCTGGCCGGGGGGACCCGGCAGACGCCGCCCGAGCCGGGCGTGTTCGTCACCTTCGAGGAGCGGCCCGAAGACCTCCGCCTGCACGCGCAGTCGATCGGCGTCGACGTGCACGCGTTGGAGGCGCAGGGGCTGTGGGCGTTTGTGGACGCCTCGCCGGAGTTCGAGGCCGAGACCGTCGTGGTCGGGCCCTACGACCTGACCGCGTTGCTGGCGAGGGTGCGGCACGCGGTCGAGCGGATCGGCGCCCGTCGAGTGGCGATCGACGCCATCGGCGCGCTGTTCGCCCAACTGCCCGACGCCACCATCGTGCGGCGCGAGCTGCTGCGGGTCGCGGCGGCGCTGAAGGCGATGGGGGTCACCGCCGTCATCACCAGCGAGAAGACGGGCGAGTACGACGACATCGGCCGCTACGGCGTCGAGGACTTCGTGGCCGACAACGTCATCGTCTTGCGCAACGTGCTCGACGCGGGCCAGCGCCGTCGGACCATCGAGGTGCTGAAGCTGCGGGGTGCGTCGCATCAGCGGGGCGAGTACCCGTTCTCGATCGTGTCGGGCGACGGCATCGTCGTGCTGCCGCTGACGTCGATGCGGCTGCAGGCCCGGTCCACCGACGAGCGGGTCAGCACCGGCGTGGCCGAGCTCGACCGGATGACCGACGGCGGGTACTTCCGGGCGTCGGTCGTGATGGTCTCGGGGGCGACTGGCGCAGGCAAGACGCTGACCGGCACGCACTTCGTGAACGCGGGGCTGGAGGCGGGGGAGCGGGTGCTGTTCTTCGCCTTCGAGGAGAGCCGGGAGCAGGTGCTGCGCAATGCCCGGAACTGGGGCATGGACTTCGCCGCCCACGAGGAGGCGGACCGGCTGCGGATTCAGGCCGTGTTCCCGGAGGCGGCAGGGCTGGAGGACCACCTCATCCAGATCAGGGGCGCCATCGACTCGTTCCGCCCGCAGCGGGTGGTGGTCGACAGCCTGACCGCGCTGGAGCGCAACGCCACGACCAAGTCGTACCGGGAGTTCGTGATCGGGCTGACCGCGTTCTGCAAGGCGGAAGGCGTGAGCGCGCTGTACACGGCCACGACCGACGACCTGCTCGGCGGGGCATCGATCACCGACGCCCACATCTCGACGATCACCGACTCGGTGATCCTGCTCCGGTACGTGGAGACGGCCAGCACGATCCTGCGGGCGCTGGCGGTGCTGAAGATGCGCGGCTCGGCGCACGAAAAGGGCATCCGCCACTTCGAGATCGACCACGCCGGCCTCCACATCGGCGAGCCCGTCCGCGCCACCACCTCCCGCGGCTTCCTCGCCTAACCCGGGGGCGTGGCGAACTTTGAACGCTGAGCCCGCCAGGGGCGGCGCAGGCGTTCAACGTTCGGTGATGGTGGGGTGGATGCCGTCGGGGGGGTGGTCGAGGACGACGGCGCGGACGAGGGCGTGCACGGCGCGGGCGGGGGCGGTGGGGAGCCCAAGCCGGCGCTGGCCGACGCCGATGACCCGGCGGGGGAGGCCCTTGACCTCGACCGCGGCGTAGGTCTCCTGCAGGAACGTCCGCATCGCGGTGGCCGGGAGGATGGCAGGCCCGTGCCCCTCGAAGGTCAGCGACGTCAGCAGCCGCACCCCGTCGATCTCGGACTTGGGCGTCAGCGTCATGCCGGCCTGCGCGCAGGCGGCGTCGAGCTCGTCCCGGAAGGCGGTGCCGGGCAGCGGCAGCAGCACGTCGAGCCCGTCGAGGTCCTTCAGCTTCGGCCGCCCCGACGCCAGTGGATGGGTCCGCTCGACCACCAGCACCAAGTCCTCCTCGAACAGCGGCTGGGTCGACACGTCGGCGTCGGCGACGGGCAGGTTCAACACGGCCAGGTCGAGCCGGCCGGTGGTGAGCTGGGGCGCCAGCGTCGTCGTCGTCCCCTCGACCAGCACCAGCCGCACCCCTGGGTACTCCGAGGGCAGCAGCTCCAGCAGCCGCGGCACCAGCCACCGCCCGGTCGTGCCGATCATCCCGAGCCGCACGGTGCCGGTCACCTCGTGGTGCACCGCGGCCACGTCGGCCACGATGCCGTCGATCTCGGCGCTGACCCGCCTGGCCCGCGCCACCACCGCCTCGCCCTCCTCGGTGAGCTTGCCCCTCGCCCGGTCGACCAGGGTCACCCCCAGCTCCTTCTCCAGCCGTCGCACGTGGGCCGAGACGTTCGACTGGACGGTGTGGAGCACGTCGGCGGCGGCGCTGAAGCTGCCCGTGTCGGCGATGGCGACGAGCGTGTTGAGTTGGCGCAGATCCATCGCTTTTCATGATGGCATCCATCGCTACTAACTGTTGGACAGATTGCTTGCAACTGTTGCACACTGACCCCAAGCACTACCGGAGTGCAGCGGGAATCCCCCCTCCTGCTCCTACCGGGAATGACAGTCGAAGGGGCCGCTTACCTCCCCCCCGAGCGGCCCCTTCGTCGCGCCTGGGGACAAGTAGCGTGGGCGCCATGGCTGGTGGCGCTGCATTCTTCGACCTCGACCGGACCCTCCTGCGGGGCGCCAGCGGGCCGCTGATCGGCGAGGCCCTGTCGGCGGCGGGGCTGGCCCCGAGCCGCAAGCTGCCCGGCCAGGACCTGCTGTACGCGTTCTACAACCTGGTCGGCGAGACGCTGCCGTCGATGGCCCTCGCCCGCGGCGCCGCGCTGGCGGCCAGGGGCCAGAGCCGCAAGCGGGTCCGAGAGGCGGGGGAGCAGGCGGCCGAGAAGCTGGAGGGCCTGGTCACGCCGTACGCCCGCCCCCTGCTCGACGAGCACCGCCGCGCCGGCCGCCCCGTGGTCCTCGCTACCACCACGCCGCACGACCTGGTCGAGCCGCTCGCCGAGCGCCTCGGCTTCGACGACGTGGTGGCGACCCGCTACGGCGAGACCGACTCGGGCGAGTACACCGGCAAGCTGGAGGGCGAGTTCGTGTGGGCGACCGGCAAGCTGTCGGCGGTGCGGCGCTGGGCCGAGCGCAATGGCATCGACCTCGACCAGAGCTACGCCTACTCCGACTCGTTCTACGACATCCCGCTGCTCTCCGCCGTCGGCCACCCCCACGCGGTCAACCCGGACCCCCGCCTCCAGATCGTGGCCACCCTGCGGCGCTGGCCGGTGCTGCACCTCGACGTGCCGCCGGGCGTGCCCAAGCTGCTCGGCGTCGAGCCCGCCGACGTGGCCCGGGCCCTGGCCCGCCCCGAGCTGTACCCCTACGCCCGCTTCGACCTGCAAGGCCTGTCCGGCATCCCGTCCACCGGTCCCGCCATCGTCGTGGCCAACCACCGGTCGTACTTCGACACGGTCGCGCTCGGCCTTACGATCATGCGGGCGGGCCGCAACCCCCGCTTCCTCGGCAAGAAGGAGGTCTTCGACGCGCCGATCATCGGGCCGGCCGCGAAGGCGATGGGCGGGATCCGGGTCGACCGGGGCTCGTCGAAGGCGGCCGAGCCGCTGCGGGACGCGGCGAGGGCGCTCGACGCGGGCGAGATCGTGGCGCTGATGCCCCAAGGCACGATCCCGCGGGGCCGGGCCTTCTTCGACCCGGTGCTGGTCGGCAAGACCGGCGCCGCCCGCCTGGCTGCCATGACCAGGGCGCCGGTCATCCCGGTCGGCATCTGGGGCACCGAGCACGTGTGGCCGCGCCGCGAGCGGGTGCCGCGGGTCTGGAACGTCTTCAACCCGCCGCTGATCACCAGCCGGGTGGGCAAGCCGATCGCCCTGCAGTACGACGACGCCAAGGCCGACACCGAGCGGATCATGGCCGCCATCGTCGACCTGCTCCCGCCCGAGGCCCGCGAGCAGCGCGAGCCCACCGCGGAGGAGATCCGCCTCGCCATGCCCGCCAACGTCAAAGCCGACGCCGCCGGTTGAAATCCGAACTTTGAACGCCTGCGTACCGCAGAGGTACGCAGGCGTTCAAAGAATGCTCAGGGGAACTCGGGGACGGGCGGGGGAGCGGGGCGGCGGAACCAGTTGCCGATCTCGCCTTGGCCCGCTGGGCACAGGTAGTTCCCGTCCAGCACGTTCGGGTACTGCACCATCCACGGGGTGCCGCCGCCGAACGACTTGTCCGGCTCGCAGTACCGCGGCGCCTCGTGGGCAGGCGCCATCGTCGCCACCCAGTTCGGCACGCCCGGCGCGTACGACCCGGCGATGACCCGCCACTGGTACGACGTCGAGTAGATCCCGACCCGGATCCCCGCCTTCTCCAGCGACTCCTTGGCCCCTTGGATCACCAGCGCGTTGATCCCCGGATCGTGGTGCCAGCGGTTGGTCGTCTCCACGTCCAGCCACCACATCGGTGTCGACACGTGGTTGTCGGCGGCCGCCTTCATGGCGTACTCGGACCCCCGCCAGCCCCACCAGTACGCCTGGCACTGGAGGTCGAACGGCCCGCACCGGTCGGCCATCATCGCGGCCAGCCCCGGCTCGGCCGCCCGCGACGGCCAGTTCACGTTGACGTACACGCTGGCCAGCGAGCCGCCCCGGTTGGCCCAGCGGAACTGCGCGCCGAGGCACGGGTTGGTGTCGAACTGGTGCCCCTCGGTGACGCCGATGATGGCGTACGAGTACCCGCCCGCGGGCAGCGCCCGACCGCACTGCGGCCACGACACGTCCCACCCGAAGGTCCCCGGCTGGTGGGGGTGCTGCGCCCGCACGTCCGTCCCGACGCCCGCCGCCACCGCCACCGTCCGCCCCGACACCCCGTCCTCGGCGGGCGCCCCGTAGTACCCGGCGTCGCCGTAGGCGAACACGCCGCCGTCCGAGCCCACCAGCCAGTACCCGCGGCCCGACGACGTTGCCGCCATGCCGACCACCGGCGCCGACGGGTTGGCCCCGATGGCGGAGCCGAACCAGCCCGCGTCGCCGAACGCGAACACGCCGCCGTCGGCACCGGTGAGCCAGTACCCCCGGCCCGACGGCGCCGCTGTGACGGCCACCACGCCCCGGTTCAGCGGCGTGCCCGCCGCGCCCCCGAAGTACTCGGCGTCCCCGAAGGCGAAGACGCCGCCGTCGCGCGCCACCAGCCAGTACCCGCGCCCGGTCCTGGTCGCGGCGATCGAGACGATCGGCTGGTTGAGCGGCGACCCGGCCAGCCCGCCCGCGAACACGGCGTCCCCGAAGGCGAACACGCCCCCGTCCGACCCGGCCAGCCAGTAGCCCTGGCCGCTCGGCGTCGGCGTGATGGCGATGGTCGACGAGGTCAGCGGCTGGGTGGCGACGCCGCCGAGGAAGGGCGCGTCCCCGAAGGCGAAGACGCCGCCGTCGCGCCCCGCCAGCCAGTACCCGTGGCCGGTCGGCGTGGCGGCCATGCCTGCGATTGGCCGACGCAGCGGGGCGCCGCCCGCGGACCCGGCGAAGCGGGCCCGGCCGTAGGCGAACACGCCCCCGTCGGCCCCGACGACCCAATAGGCGGGGCCTGGCCGCAGCGGCCGGTCGAGGGTGTCGACGTCGGCCGCCAGCACCGGCTCCAAGACGCCTGTGCCGACCGGCAGCGGATGCCGAGGGGCCCGCCCTGAGACGGGGGTCGCCGCAGCAGGCGCGGCCATGAGCGACAGCGTGCCGACAAGCACCAACAGGCGGGATCGAACGAGCACAGGCGCGCCGGGGTCGTCGCCGCGACGCCGCCGTCGTCGGCCCGTGCCCAACCCCCCGGTCGGCGCGCACGTGTGACAAGCATCGGCGATGCACAGGTCCGATTCGGCCGAAACGACGGGCTATTTCGGCGAATCGTCAGGGGCTAGTCACAGCCCCGGTCAGAGCACTTCGAACGAGCCGATGAACTCCGCGTAGCGGGACGGCTCGGGCGCCGGGCTGGTCGCCTGCACGATGAACAGGTCCCGCTTGGTCACGATGATCCGGCCCTTGAGGTACCCGCCGTCGGCCAGCTTGGCCACGATCTCCTTGGCCGGATGGCCCTTGTGGCTGACGTCGGTCGAGGTCTGGAGGGTGCCCTTCACCTCTTCGAGCACGTCCTGCTGCACCTCTTGCAACAGCACCGGCGCGTCGACCTGGCCGCCCTCCAAGTCCGCCCACACCACCGAGTACTCGCCGATGGCGACGTCGATCTTGTAGACGATCACCTTCCGCGTGCCGCCGCCGTCGACGGGGACGTTCTCCTCCGACCGGATCGGCTCGCGGGGGAAGACCACACGAAAGCGAGCGTCGTTGAAGGTGAACGGCTTCCACGGGGGCTGGGTGACCGCGGTGGTGCTCGGCGGGACGGTGGTGTCGGCGCTCTCGTCCCCGCCCCCGCCGCACCCGCCCACGACCAGGCCGAGCGCGACCAGCAGCGTCGCCAGCCGCCTCATGCGGGCAGCACCTCGAAAGACGCCACGAACTCGTCGTAGCTCGCCGGGTTGCTCTCAGGGCCGACGACCTGGATCACGTACACATCCTTTCCGACGAGGAGCGTGCGCGCCTTGACATACCCGCCGTCGGCCAGCTTGGCCACGTACTCGACCGCGTCATGGCCGTCGTGCTTGAGGAACGTCGACGTCTGCAACGTGCCTTTGACCGCCGCCACGCTGCCCCGCTGGGTCGCCTCCAAAAACGGCCGCAGCGCCGTGGGCTCGGGCGCGACCGGGAGCTGGAACCAGCCCACCGAGAAGCCGCGGGTCCCGCCCACCTCTGACGTGTACTGGACGAGGTGCAGCGACGAGCCGCCCGCGGGCACGTCCTGCTCGGTCCGCTTGGGCGTGGTGGGGAAGCCGGCGCGGAACTTGGCGTCGGCGGCGGTGAACGTGGTGAGCTCGGTGCGTTCGGCCCGGCCCCCGCCGTCTTCGTCGCCGCCGAGGATGAACACCGCCATCGCGACGACAGCGGCCGCCGCCGCCACCGACACGAGCAGGACTTGGAAGCGTCGGCTCACACGCCCCGCTCGTGCTTGGCCCGGATGAGGTTGAGGGCGCCGCCGGCCCGGAACCAGTCGATGTGCTCGGCCGACATCGTGTGCGTGCACTGGAAGTCGACGGTGGTGCCGTCGGCCTGCGTGATGCGGCAGTCGACGGGGCGGTCCGGCGCCAGGTCGGCCAGGCCGAGGATCGAGATGTGGCTGTCCTCGCGGATCTCGTCGTAGACGGCGGGGTCGGCGAAGGTGAGCGGCAGCACGCCTTGCTTCTTCAGGTTGGTCTCGTGGATGCGGGCGAAGCTGCGCACGATCACTGCCTTGCCGTTCATGAAGCGGGGCTCCATGGCGGCGTGCTCGCGGGACGAGCCCTCGCCGTAGTTCTCGTCGCCGACCGCGACCCACGCCACGCCGGCCTCGCGGCAGTGGCGGGCGATGGCGGGGAAGGGCTCGGGGTCGGCATCGGGGTGGACCGGGCAGCGGCCCAGGCCGGCCTCGCCGGTGAAGGCGTTGACCGCGCCGAGGAAGAGGTTCTGGCAGATGTTCTCGAGGTGGCCGCGGTACTTGAGCCACGGGCCTGCGGCCGAGATGTGGTCGGTGGTGCACTTGCCCTTGGCCTTGAGCAGGACGGCCAGGTCGGTGAAGTCGTTGCCGTCCCAGGCCGGGAAGGGCTCGAGCAGTTGCAGGCGGTCGCTGTCGGGGCGGACGACGACCTCGACGGTGGTGGTGTCGGGCGGCGGGGCGAGGAAGCCGGCCTCTCCCGACTCGAAGCCGCGGCCGGGCAGCTCCTCGCCGACGGGCGGTTCGAGGCGGACGCCGTCGAGCTCGTCGGTCAGCGGGTTGAAAGCGAGGGTGCCGGCCAGCGCGTACGCCATCACGGTCTCGGGGCTGGTGACGAAGGCGAGGGTCGAGGCCAGGCCGTCGTTGCGCTTCGGGAAGTTGCGGTTGTACGAGGTGACGATGACGTTGGGCACGCCCTCTTGCACGTCGTCCCTGCGCCACTGGCCGATGCACGGGCCGCACGCGTTGGCGAGCACGGTGGCGCCAACCGCTTCGAGGTCGGCGAGCAGGCCGTCGCGCTCGATGGTGGCGCGCACCCGCTCAGAGCCGGGGGTGACGAGCAGCGGGGTCTTCACCTTGAGGCCGCGGGCGACGGCTTGGCGGGCCAGCGAGGCGGCCCGGGTGATGTCCTCGTAGGAGCTGTTGGTGCACGAGCCGACGAGGGCGGCGCTGATCTCCAGCGGCCAGCCGTTGGCCTGCGCGTCGGCGGCCATGCGCGAGACGGGGTGGGCCAGGTCGGGGGTGTGCGGGCCGTTGAGCTGGGGCTCCAGCGTGGACAGGTCGATCTCGATGATCTGGTCGTAGGCGCTGTCCGGCGTGTCGTCGTCGCGGCGCAGGTCGGCGGCGACGGCGGCGGCGCGGTCGGCCTGCGCCTCGCGGCCGGTCGACTTGAGGTACAGCGCGCTGCGGTCGTCGTAGGGGAACAGGCTCGTGGTGGCGCCGATCTCCGCGCCCATGTTGCAGATGGTGGCCCGGCCGGTCGCGCTGATGCTGTCGACGCCGGGGCCGAAGTACTCGACGATGGCGCCGGTGCCGCCCTTGACGGTGAGGACTTCGGCGACCTTGAGGATCACGTCCTTGGGGCTGGTCCAGCCGTTGAGGGTGCCGGTCAGGCGGACGCCGATGAGCTTGGGCCAGCGCAGGCCGAAGGTCTGGCCGACCATGACGTCGACCGCGTCGGCGCCGCCTACGCCGATGGCGACCATGGCCAAGCCGCCCGCGTTGGGCGTGTGGCTGTCGGTGCCGATCATCATCCCGCCGGGGAAGCCGTACTGCTCGAGCACGACTTGGTGGATGATGCCGCTGCCCGGCTTCCAGAAGCCGATGCCGTATTTGGCGCTGATCGTGCGGAGGAAGTCGTAGACCTCTTTGTTGGTGTCCTCGGCCACGGCCAGGTCGTTGTCGGCGCCGGTGTGGGCCTGGATCAGGTGGTCGCAGTGGACGGTGGTGGGCACCGCGGTCTGGGGGAGGCCGGCGGTCATGAACTGGAGCAGCGCCATCTGCGCGGTGGCGTCCTGCATGGCGACGCGGTCCGGATACAGCTCGGCGTACGCCTTGCCCCGTTCGAGGTCTTGGCCCTCGGGGTCGGCCAGGTGGTTGAAGAGGATCTTCTCGGCGAGGGTGAGGCCCCGGCCAAGGCGGCGGCGGCCGATGGCGGTGCGGTCGGCCAGTCGGCCGTAGACCTCGTCGAGCAGTTCGAGCGGCGTGCTTGCGGTCACAGTCATCGCATACAAGTATAAGACAAGTGCGCTCGCTTCGCTATGTCGAGATCGCGGAGGAACTGCGGCGGGGGATGACCCGGCCGGGGGAGCTGCTGCCGTCCGAGTCGGAGTTGGCGGCAGCGTATGGCGCGAGCAGGGTCACCGTCCGGCGCGCCTTGGAGTCGCTGCGGGCCGAGGGGCTGGTCGACTCCCGGCAGGGCTACGGCTGGTTCGTGGTGGGCGAGCCGGTCCGACAGGCGCTGGGCCGGTTGCAGACCATCGAGGCGTCGTTGGAGTCGCGGGGCGTGGCGTCGGAGCGGCGGGTGCTGGACTTCGGCTTCGTGCGGGCGCCCAAGCCCGTGCGCTCGGTGTTGGGGAACGACGTCGAGTCGGTGCTGCGGGTGCGCCGGCTGCACTTGGCCGACGGGCGGCCGTTCGCCCGGGTGACGGTGTGGGTGCCGGACGCGTTGGGCGCGGGGTTGTCGCGCCGCGACGTGGAGTCGTCGCCGATCACCGAGTTGATCGGCGTGGCGTTGGGCGGCGGGCGCCAGACGATCGGCGCGGCGGCGGCCTCGGTATCGGACGCGGGGTTGTTGGGCGTGCCGGCCGGGTCGCCCGTGCTGCGGTGCGAGCGGGTCACGTTCGACTCGGCCGAGTCGCCGGTGCTGGTCTCGGAGTGGGTCTTCCCGGCCGGCGCCACCGAGTTCGTCGTCGACCTCCCCGTCGCCCCCCAGGACTGGAGGACATAGCCACCCCTCTTCGCGCGTTTTCCCCAGCAGCAGGTGCTGGGGAAAACGCGCGGGTTTCTAGGATCGGCGGGGTGAGGGACTGGGTGCGGGTCGAGTACATGCCGACCGAGGGGCCGCGCGGCGAGGTCACGTTGCAGGTGCCGCGGGTGGTGGACGGGCGCACGGGCGAGGTGCTGTTGAGCCTGTGGGGGAGCTGGTTCCAGGGGCCGATCGAGTGGTCGGCGCCCGGGGTGTTGCGCATGCACATGCTGCGGGTGGCGAGCGGCGGCTTCATCACGATCGACCTCGACGTCGACGCCAGGACGTACCGGGTGGTGGCCGAGGAGCTGGCGTCGGAGCACGACCAGGCGTTCATCCGCAAGGCGTTCGCGGCCTCGCCGTTCCAGCGGGCGCCCCGGCTGGCGCCTGCCCCGGTCGCCGCCGCCGCCGACGTGCTGGCCGCGCTGCGGGGGGAGTGGACCGGCGTCTACCGGCTGTGGCTCGAGCCCGGCGACCTGCGGGCCGACTGCCCGTCGACGCTGCGGGCCGAGCCGGTGCTCGACGGGCGGTTCGTGTCGCTCGCCTACACGTGGGAGGTCGACGGCGGGCCGCAGGCCGGCCAGATGCTGCTCGGGCCTGGGCCGCAGATGGCGTGGGTCGACCCGTGGCACAACGGCGGCTCGATCATGTTCAGCGAGGCGGTCG
>Ga0190267_10000206_pt1 | contig 12685 bp, 10 predicted proteins | sample Popmic239T_FD_140332 | JGI IMG/M metagenome (GOLD analysis project Ga0190267, IMG submission 140332) | Populus adjacent soil microbial communities from riparian zone of Oak Creek, Arizona, USA - 239 T | ecosystem: Environmental > Terrestrial > Soil > Riparian zone | place: USA: Arizona... | reverse complement strand
TGGGCTGGTCGGGGGAGGGGGCCGGGTCGGGGAAGTCGCCGGAGCGGACGGGGCGGCAGAGCATCTGCTGGGTGCCGGACGCGAGCAGCCGCCCGCGCTGATCCCACACCCGGGCGGTGCCGGCGACAAGGCCGCCTTCGGCGATCGGCGACGTGGCCTCGACCAGCAGCCACGGCTCCGTCGCCGCCGACCGGTGGAACAGGCAGGCCAGGTCGAGGCTGGGCGCCACGTGCCGCAGCTCGGCCTGGGCGTGGCCGCGCACGGCGGCGGGCCACTGGAAGGTGTCGACGACCACGAGTAAGCGGGCCGCGTCCGCCCAGGGATCGCCGGGGAACATCTCTTGCGGACGGAACCGGGCCCAGCAGCGAAAGGCAGGCTCGCCCGCGGGCCGGTTCTCCCAGTCCGTGTCGGGGTCCGTCGGCCGCTGGTCGATGTTGGCGAAGAACGGGTGGACTGGCGCGCCCAGCTCCTCTCGCGGCCGATAGGCATCGGGCGGGCCCACGTCGGGCGGCGCGGCGGCGACGTCGTGGGCCAAGCCGTCGAGCTCGTCGGCCACCGCCCACACCAACGCCTCAAGCACCGGCTGGCCGGCTTGGGTCATCGTCACCCGCGCCGACTCGGCCCGCTTGGCCGAGCGCAGGGTGGTGACGGCCAACTCGACCCGGTCGAACGAGGCCACGCCCAGGTAGTGGCACAGCACGCTGGCAGGCCGACGCACCCCCGGCCCCACGTGCTCGCCTGCCGCCCGCAGCGCGACGGCGGCCAGATAGCCGCCGTTCGGCCCCCAGATGGCCCAGTCCTCGCGCAGGACCGCGCTGTACCGCCCGTCGCCGCCCTCGACGGCAGTGTCGACCCCGAGGTTGCCCATGCCCTCCGGACTACAACGAGACGGCGGTCAACACCAAGCCAATGACGACGACCAGGGCAGACGCGGCATACCTGGCCGCCCACTCCCACGCCCGGGCCCGACGATTCCCGTTGACGACCTCGACGTCTCGCAGCTCGATCACCGGCCCCGGCATCCGCCGGTACCAGCCCCGGGCCACCACGTCCTCGCCTACGAACTGCGCGGCCCGGAACAGGCCGAACAGGGTGGCCAGGAACGGCACCGGCTGGCGGTACAGCAGCGTCACGAAGCCGGACTCGTCCTTGACCACGAGGTCCGGCGACAGCACGTAGCCGGGGAACCCGCGGCCGATGATCTGGCCCCGCACCTCGACCGGGATCCCGGCAACGGGCGACCCGTCGATCCGCTCCAGCAGCGACGTGACCTCGCCCACCGGCTGGAAGTCCATCGGGTACTTGACCGTCTGCTTGAAGACGAGCAGCCCGCCTGCGAGCAGCACCGACAGGGCCATCATCGTGGCCGAGCCGGCGAAGACGCCGAACACGAACACCGAGGCCAGCACGACCCACGGCGCCAGCGAGATCACGATCTCGCGGGCGAACTGCGACCGCACTGCCCATCGCTGCTCGTCCGAGACCGTCGCCAGCGACCGCAGCACGCTCCACTTGGTGGGCCGGCCGGGCAGCCCCGACTCCTCGAGCGCCTGGATGCGCCGGGCCACCAGCGGGTGGGTGGACAGCTTCTCCAGCGTCTTGCCCCACGGGTTGGCGATGTCCCAGCGCATGGCCGCCAGCGCGCGGTCCACGTCGATCCCCGACCCGATGGCCGACGCCATGGCCTCGGCCGCCTTGGGCTCGAAGATCCCCATGGCGCGCATCGACTGGATGCGCTTCTGGTGGCGCTCGGCCTTCATCAGCGCCTTCTTGCCGTGCTTGCCCTGGTTGACCAGGGCCTCGGCGCGCGTCTTCTGCTCGGCGATCTCCTGGCCCATGCCGTACGCGATCTTCACCAGCGCGGACGCCAGCGCGTCGCCGTTGCCGGTGCACTGGCACGACCAGTGGTCGGCCGAGTACTCCCGGGCCCGGCTCAAGGCCAAGACCATGAACTGGCTGACGAGGTACGCCACGTAGGCCGCGATGGCGACGTACTCGCCCTCCCGCCGGGACCCCCGGGCGGAGATGTAGATGAAGTACAGGACCATCGGCACGACCGCGGCCACCGTCATGACCGCGAAGTCCCAGTGCTTCACGTGGCCCAGCTCGTGGGTGACGACCGCGTCCAACTCGTCGTCGTCGAGCCGCTCCAACAGCCCGCGGGTGATCCAGACCCGGGCGTCGCCGGGCACGTGGCCGAAGGTGAACGCGTTGGGCGTCCCGTCGTCCACGATGCCGAGCTTGACCAGCGGAATCCCGGCGTCCTGGCAGCGGCGGGCCAGGATCTCGCCGACCTTGTGGTCCGTGAGGTACCGGGTCCCGTCGTGCTCGATCACCTCGGCGGGCACGAGCCACTGGATGATGAACGGGTTGATCGCGTATTGCAGGAGCAGCATGGCGATGGCGAACACGGCGGGGAACCACACCGGCGCGCCGAGGAACAGCACGAAGGCGACCCCCACTGCGAGCATCAGCCCGAGGAGGCCAGCGATCGAGGGGAGGGAGCGGCGGAGCACGAACGTCATGGGGACAAGGGTACGCCTTGGGTGTGACAGGAACGTGGCGGGATCGCGGCGGGGCCACCGCGGGGTCGACGGCCGAAGAAAACGAACGCCTGTTCGATGAGGGTCCACCGGTGGGGGCGAGAGGGTGGCTACGGTGCAGGGGGTGGCGGTTCGGAGGAAGACGGCGACGTCGAATTTCGGCGTCGGGAGGCGCGAGGCCCATGACGCCACGCCCTTCTATGCGCGTTTCGAGGCGCCCGAAGTGTCCGATGACGACGAGGTGGCGCCGCCCCGCCAGGTGAAGAAGCCGTTCGTGCTCGGCGACGCCCGGCGGATGGACGGCCACGTCGAGGACAACTCGGTGGCGCTGGTGGTCACGTCCCCGCCGTACTTCGCAGGCAAGCAGTACGAAGAGGAGCTCGACAAAGACGGGATCCCGAGCTCGTACCTCGAGTACCTCGACCTGCTGGAGGACGTCTTCGCCGAGTGCAAGCGGAAGCTGGAGCCGGGCGGGCGCATCGCCGTCAACGTGGCCAACCTCGGCCGCAAGCCCTACCGCAGCCTGTCGGCCGACGTCATCCACATCCTGCAGGACAAGCTCGGCCTGCTGTTGCGGGGCGAGGTCGTGTGGCAGAAGGGCGAGGGTGCGACCGGGAGCTGCGCGTGGGGCTCGTTCCGCAGCGCCGCCAACCCCGTCCTGCGCGACATCACCGAGCGGGTGGTCATCGCCAGCAAAGGCCGCTTCGACCGGGCTCTTACTGTCAAACAGCGTCAGGCGCTCGGCCTGCCTTGGGAGAACACCGTCAACAGCGACGAGTACATGGCGGCCACGCTCGACGTCTGGGATATGCCGCCTGAGAGCGCCACCCGCGTCGGGCATCCAGCGCCATTCCCTGTTGAGCTTCCAGAGCGGCTCATCCGTCTCTACACCTATACCGACGACTTGGTCCTTGATCCGTTCATGGGCTCGGGGTCCGCTCTCGTCGCGGCAGCGAAGCTCGGTCGGCGCTATGTCGGGTTCGACTTGGACCCCGAGTACGTGGAGATCGCAAAGCGTCGTGTGAAGGCTGTGAAGCGGCCCGCCGTGCGTCGGCCCGTCCCAACCGCCGCGCCAAAGCAGGCTCCCGTCGTCCCGCCCCCGGTGGCTGACGTCGAGGACGACGACTTCCAGGCACGCGCCTCCCGAGAAGGCAAGGCCGCGCAAGGGATTGCCCAGAATGTTCTCGAGCACGCCGGCTTCACAATTGTCGGCAAGAACCAGCGACAGCGCGGGATGGGCATGACCATCAACTTCGTTGCCGAAGACGCCGAAGGGCACCGCTGGTACTTCGACGTTTCGGGCGCGTTCACCACGACCCGGGGCGGACTGCTGCGGACCGACACCGTGTTCAAGTCACTCGGTCGGGCCTTGATTCTCGCGAAACGGGACATCCGCCCAGTCGTGTTCCTCACCTCGCACCTGCCCCGCCGTGGGAGCGAAGGCGACAAGGCCCTCCGTGCCGCAGGATCCGGCGCATTCCACGACGCGATCGAGATGCTCAGCGACGAAGGGCGCGAGCGGCTCAGGCTGTATGCGGCTGGCGGGCGACACGACACCCCCGAACCAGGGTTCTGGACCGAGCAGGAGATTCAGCGAGGACACTGATGCCTCGGAGCTTTGCGTGTGCCATCGTCCACGGCGATCCGCCTGAGGTTTTTGCCGCCGAGGACGAGTCGACGTTGAACTGGGTCCTGGCTTTGCGGTTGGTGGCCTCGACCGACGCCGCTTCCCTTCCGGAAGACGTCCGCGACCGGCTGCGCGAGGCGTTGCTCGAGGAGCGGTGGGGCGACGCTGTCGTCGCGTGGATGAGCCACTCTCGGGAGGTCGTCGACGTGTACCCATCGATGGACCTCTTTGTCGAAAGAGACGTCGAGCTCGCCGCCTTCGAGCTTCAGTTCACTCCGCTTTTCCGAGACTGACCAGTGCCGGCAGACCGAAAGACGTTGGTGACCGAGTTGGTCACCGGCCTCGGCATGCTGGGCCTGCCTGACATCGACGACGCGCTGCGGACCCGCCCGGCCGCGATGGTGTCGCTCTCCCCCACCCTGTGGGACACCCTCGACGCGCTGTGGCGGGGCGGCGCGTACGGGCCCGAGTTCCAGGCCGCCTGGGCCAACGGCGCCGCCTTCTTCCACGCCCGCGACGGCCTGCGGCAACGGCCGCCGGTGACCGTCGAGTGGAAGGGCTCGCACCGGGCGCCGGGCGACGAGGTGGCGCCGATCGACCTGCGCGTCGACCACGTCTACCTCGTCAGTTGCAAGTACCTCTCGCGCATCCTCATCAACGCCTCGCCCGCCCATCTGTTCGACCGCCTGCTCAAAGGCGGCCACGGCCGACGCAGCGGCAACTGGTTCCACGAGGTCGCCCCGGCCGAGCACCAGGCGCTCTACGACGCCGTCCGCGAGACCGATCCCCGGCTGCCGCCCGACGTCACCGCGCTGTCGGCCGACGAGCGCCGCGCGCTGGCCGAGTCGCTGACGACGTGGCCGAGCACCGACGCCGCCGATCGCTACGCCGAGCTGGTCCACGCGGTGTCGACCAACTCCGCCGCCAAGTGGCACGCGAACCTGCCGACGCTGGCCGAGCGCGAGGCGATGCTGTGGCGGCTCCTGCGCATCGGCGCCACGCCGTACTTCGTGCTCGGGGCGGGCCGCGGGCCAGGGCGCAGTGGGCTGCTCCGACTCCGCATCGCCACCGCATGGGACTGGCGTCAGCGCTTCGAGCTGCGCGCCTTCGACATCAGCCCCGGCGTCGGCGGGCAGCCGCTGGTCCACTGGCATGCCGTGGTCCGCGACAAGGCGACCGCGGCCACCCACGACATCGCAGGCCACATCGAGATCCGCTGGGGCCATCGGCGCTTCGGCGGCCCGCCCGAGGCCAAGGCCTACCTCGACACCGCGCACGCACAGGTGCCCGGCTACTTCCCGCTCACCTAGCGTTCGCCCCATGCCGCTGGCCCGCGTCGAAGGCACCGAGCTGTTCTACGAGGATCTCGGCGGCGACGGCCCGATGGCGCTGATCCTGCACGGCGGCCTCGGCCTCGACCACACCTATATGCGGCCTGCGTTCGACCGGCTCCACGACCGCTTCCGCGTCGTCTACTACGACCACCGGGCCAACGGGCGATCCGGCCGGCCTCCCATCGAGACCGTCACCATGGCGCAGTTGGCCGACGACGCCGCCGCCCTCGCAACCGAACTCGGCGCCGACCGCTTCGCCGCCATCGGCCACTCCTACGGCGGCTTCGTCGCCCAGGAGCTCGCCATCCGCCACCCCGATCGCGTCCTCGCACTGGCACTGCTGTGCACCACGCCGGGCCAGCTCGGCGCCACGGAAGGCCCGACTCCCGAGGAGGCGCCGACACCCCCGCCGGAGCTGGCCGCCGCCATGGCATCGCCCCTCGCGTCGGACGAGGACTACGGCCAGATGATGGGCAAGCTGGCCCCCTTCTATCTCCACTCGCTCGACCCGGACGAGCTCAGGGCGTTGATGAGCAGCACCGTCTTCTCGGTCGAGGCGATGCTGCGCGGCTTCATGGCGTTGTCGGAGTGGTCGGCCATCGACCGCCTCGACCAGATCACGTGCCCCACGCTGATCGCGGCCGGGCGACACGACCTGTTCACCTCCTGGCCGCAGTCGATGCGCATTGCCCGACAGATGCCGCACGCGCGCCTGGAGATCTTTGAAGACAGCGGCCACTTCCCGTGGCTCGAAGAACCGAACCGGTTCTGGCCGCTGCTTGATGCGTGGCTGGCTACACCGCCGTCATCGGGTTGCGCGGCTCGGTGACCACCTCGAACTCCGGCGGCAGGCCCTCGATCTTCACGTTGCCGTCGTCGACCTCGACCGACACCCGGCCGCCGACCAACGGGATCCGCTCCACCCGCAGGTGGCGGATCGACGCGGGCAGCGCGGGCGACAGCCAGATCTTCTTCTGCGGCGCCCACGGGTCCAGCCGCAACAGCGTGCGAAGGAACAGCAGCGGCGCGGCCGACGCCCAGGCCTGCGGCGCGCACGACGTCGGGTACGACACGACGGTCGGGAACTCGGCCCGCCCCAGCCCGGAGAACAGCTCGGGAAGGCGCCCGCCGGAGACCTCGGCCGCGTCGAGCTGCGCCAGCACGACCTTCTGCGCGGCCTCGACGAAGCCGTACCGCATAAGGCCCGCCGCGATGACGGCGTTGTCGTGCGGCCACACCGATCCGCAGTGGTAGCTGATCGGGTTGTAGCCGCCCATCGTGGACGCCAGCGTGCGGATCCCCCAGCCGCTGAACATCTCCGGCGACAGCAGCCGCTCGGCCACCTGCTCGGCCTTGTCGACGTCGATGATGCCGGTCCACAGGCAGTGGCCCATGTTCGACGCCAGCGAGTCGATCGGCCGCTTGGCCGCGTCCAGGCCGACCGCGAACCAGCCCCGGTCCGGCAGCCAGAAGTCCTTGTTGAACCGCTCTTTCAGCGACGCGGCCAAGTCCTGAAAACGGGCCGACATCGCCTCGTCGCCGGCCTCGCGAGCGAAGTGGGCTCGGGCCAGATAGGCGCCGTAGACATAGGCCTGCACCTCGGCCAGCGCGATGGGCGCCCTGGCCACGCCGCCGTTGGCGAAGCGGACGCCGTCCCACGAGTCCTTCCAGCCCTGGTTGGCCAAGCCGTTGTCCGACGCGCGCTGGTACTCGACATAGCCGTCGCCGTCGCGGTCGCCGTAGTTCTCGATCCACGCCAGGGCCCGGTCGGCGTGCGGCAGCAGCGAGTCGACCACCTCCGACGCCAGGCCCCAGCGGCGCAGCTCGCCGAGCAGCATCACGAACAGCGGCGTGGCATCCGCGCTGCCGTAGTAGATGCGGCCGCCGCCGAGCGAAAGGCTGGCCGCGTCGCCGAAGCGCATCTCGTGGAGGATCTTGCCCGGCTCCTCGTCGCGGCGCGGGTCGACGCGCTCGCCTTGGAAGCGGGCCAGCGTCTGGAGCACCCCGAGGGCGAGGTCGGGGTCGACGAGCAAGGCCATCCACGACGTGAGCAGCGAGTCCCGGCCGAACAGGGTCATGAACCACGGCGCGCCGGCCGCGATGATCGCCCGCTCCGGGTACTCGGGGTCGAACATGCGCAGCATGCCGAGGTCCTCGCTCGTGCGCTGGATGACGCGACGCAAAGCCTCGTGGTCGGTGTCGACCATCGGGAGGCTGCGGCGCCACTTGGCCAGCCGCTCGACCGGCGTGGCCCGCTCCACCGGCTGCCCGCAGCGGTACCGGGGCTCGACTTCTTCGCCCTCGATGACCGGCGTCAACTGCACGCACGTCGTCCACGATCCCTTGGCCGGGACGATCACCTCGAACACGACGACGTCGGGCGTCACCTGGGTGGGCGGCTCGCTGAACTTCACCTTGGCGCCGCGCCTGGCCACGCCGCGGCGGTGTCGGAACTCGAGGGAGTCGGCCGACTGCGAGATCTGGCGTTCGCCCTCGACCGGTGTGCGGCTCTCTTTGACCTCGAACAGGTCGGCGAAGTCGGCCTCGATCGACAGCTCCAGCGAGCAGTACGAAGGCTCGTCGCCGAAGTTGCGCACGACGATGTCCTCGCGCATGCCCCGTCCCACATAGCGGTAGCGGAAGACCATCAGGGTGCTGTCGGCCCGGCCAGGCCGAGGGCGGGTGCGCAGGGCGAAGATGGCGCTGAACGGGTCAGTGGCGGTGGACGCCAGCGGCTCGGGCTGCTGGCCGTTGACCCGGAGCTCGAAGCGGCTGAGGAAGCGGCTGTCCCGGAAGAACAGGCCTTGCGGCGAGCCGCCCGAGATGTCGCCGGAGCGGCCCGAGATGCAGAAGGCGGAACCCTCCACGAGGGTGACCATCCCGCCCGCCTGGCCGAGCAGCGGGCCTGCCGAGGCGTTCCACGGATCAGACACCGTCGCGCAACATACACGGGAACGCGTCAGGTATTTCTCCTACGCCCGTAGTGGAAATAGACTGGTGCCTGTGACTTCGCCTGTGTTCCAGATCGAGGACCTCCACGTGTCGGTGGAGGGGACGCCCATCCTCAAGGGCGTCGACTTGGTCGTGCACCCCGGCGAGGTCCATGCGCTGATGGGGCCGAACGGGTCGGGCAAGTCCACGCTGGCCAACACCATCCTGGGCAACACCGACTACGAGGTGACCAAGGGGCGCATCCTCTTCAAGGGCGAGGACATCACCGACTGGGCCACCGACGTGCGGGGCAAGGCGGGCCTGTTCCTCGCCTTCCAGTACCCGGAGGAGATCCCCGGCGTGCCGGTCGTGCAGTTCCTGCGCCAGGCCCTTGGGGCGCGCAAGGGCATCGAGGACCTGTCGGTGCTGGAGACCAGGCTGGCGATCATCGAGTGGATGAAGAAGCTCGACATGGACCCGAGCTTCGGCGACCGCTACCTCAACGAAGGCTTCTCGGGCGGCGAGAAGAAGCGCAACGAGATCCTCCAGATGGCGATCCTCGAGCCCGACATGGCCGTGCTCGACGAGACCGACTCGGGCCTCGACATCGACGCGCTGCGGATCGTGGCCCAAGGCGTGCGGCAGGTGCGGTCCGACCGGCCCGAGTTGGGCGTGCTGCTGATCACCCACTACCAGCGGATCCTCGACGAGCTGACCCCCGACCGGGTGCACATCCTCGTGGACGGCCGCATCGTCGACAGCGGGGGGCCCGAACTGGCCAAGCGGCTCGAAGAAGAGGGGTATGAAGCGTGGCGATGAACCGGCTCGACGTCGACCGCATCAAGAAGGACTTCCCCATCCTCGACGTGGACGTCCGCGGCAAGCGGCTGGTGTACCTCGACTCGGCGGCGTCGTCGCAGAAGCCCCAGGCCGTGCTCGAAGCCATGAACCGCTACTACGAGACCACCCACGCCAACGTGCACCGCGGCGTCTACGCCATCGCCGAAGAGGCCACCCGGCTGTTCGAGGAGGCCAGGACGAAGGCGGCCCGGTTCATCAACGCGCCGTCGTCGAGGGGGCTGGTCTTCACCAAGAACGTGACCGAGGGGATGAACCTCGTGGCGCAGTCGTGGGGCCGGGCCAACCTGCGGGCCGGCGACGCGGTGCTGCTGACCGAGATCGAGCACCACGCCAACCTCGTGCCGTGGCTGATGCTGAAGGACGCGCTCGGCATCGAGCTCCGCTACATCCCGCTCGGCGAGGACGGGCAGTTGGACCTGTCGGACCTGGACCGCTTGGTCGACGGCGTGAAGCTGGTCGGCGTCACGGCCATGTCGAACGTGCTCGGGACGCTGCCGCCGGTCCGACGGATCGCGGACGCGGCCCATGCCGCCGGTGCCGTCGTGCTGGTCGACGCCGCGCAGTACGTGCCGCACTTGGTCACCGACGTGCAGGCGATGGGCGCCGACTTCCTGGGCTTCACCGGCCACAAGCTGCTGGGGCCGACCGGCATCGGCGTGCTGTGGGGGCGCGACGAGCTGATGGAGGCGATGCCCCCGTTCCTCGGCGGCGGCGAGATGATCCGGGACGTGCGGCTGGACGGGTTCACGCCCAACGAGATCCCGTGGAAGTTCGAAGCGGGCACGCCGCCGATCGCCGAGGCAGTCGGGCTGTCGGCTGCCATCGACTACTTGACGGGGCTGGACATGGAGGCGGTGCGGGCGCACGAGATCGAGCTGACCGCCTACGCCATGCGCTCGCTGACCGAGCGGTTCGGGTCGGATTTGGTCATTCACGGGCCTTCCGAGCCGGGGCTGCGCGGCGGCGTGCTGTCGTTCGCCTTCAAGGACCTGCACCCGCACGACGTCTCACAGGTGCTCGACGAGTGGGGCGTCTGCGTGCGGGCCGGACACCACTGCGCCAAGCCGCTGATGCGTCGGCTCGGGGTGGGCGCCACGGCGCGGGCGTCGTTCTACGTCTACAACGACGAGGCCGACGTGGACGCCTTGGCGGATGCGCTCGACAAGACCTCGGACCTCTTCTCGTAGGATCGCCTGCTGACATGCCCGGCCTCGAAGACCTGTACCGCGAGATCATCCTCGACCACTACCGCAACCCCAGGAACCGGGGTGAGCTGGAGTCCCCGCCTGCCCAACGGGTGGAGGGGTTCAACCCGCTGTGCGGCGACGAGATCGTCGTCTATGTGGACGTGGCCGACGACCGGGTCGCCGACCTCAAGATCAGCGGGCAGGGGTGCTCGATCAGCCAGTCGTCGGCGTCGATGATGTCGTCGGCGGTGAAGGGCAAGACGGTCGAGGAGGCCCGCAGGCTGATCCGGGCGTTCAAGGCGATGATGTCGATCCACGAACAGCGCCTCGACTCTGACGGGCAGCCCGAGGAGGTCGTGGTCGAAGAGCCCGGCGTGAAGCTGGGCGACTTGGAGGCGTTGCAGGGCGTGGTGAAGTTCCCGGTGCGGATCAAGTGCGCCACCCTGTCGTGGAACACCCTGGCCCAGGGCCTCGACGAAGCCGCCGCCGCCGGCCCCAACGCCGACCCCGCCTGACCCGCGGCGGTCCCGAACTTTGAACGCCTGGCCCGCCTCAGGCGGGCTCAGCGTTCAAAGAATGGCTGCGCTGCGCGCCGCGCCCCGTCCCGCCCGCCCGCCCGCCCGCCCGCCCGCGGCCACCGTGTCTGGGTGCCGTTCGGGCGGGTCGGCCGACAGAACGGCACCCAGACGGGCAGCGTGCGCGCCGCGCCGCGCCCCGACCTCTGGAGGACATAGCGACCCGTATGCGGTACCTATGTCCTCCAGAGTCCGGGGGCGGGGGGCGGGGGCGGGTGCGAGGTTGGCTTAGGACTGCAGGGGGAGGACGGTTTCGGCGAGGGTTTCGACTTCGGCTTCCCAGCTCGGCGGCTCGTCGGTGGGCACCAGCACGAACTTTGAGAAGCCGACCTCGCAGAACCGCTCGATCGACTCGCGCACGGCGGCATGCCCGACCGGGAACAGCTCCTCGGCCGACTTGTCCGGCCGGCGCAGCTTGACCGCCTCGACCAGCCGGCCCGACAGCTCCGAGCGGGCATAGATCACCAGCACGCCCCAGTGCTCCGGGTCGATGGCCCGCCCGCACGCCGAAGCCTCAGCCTCGATCGCCGCCCGCCCGGCCACCACGTCGTCCGGCCCGACGAACGACGGCAGCCAGCCGTCCCCCAACCGCCCCACCCGCCGCAACTCGGCCGGGGCCAGCCCGCCCATCCAGACGTCGAACGGCGACTGCACCGGCGTCGGCAGCACCCGCACCCCGTCGTAGGAGAACCGAGCCCCCGCATGGGTCACCGGCTCCCCCGTCCAGAACCGGCGCAGCAGCGGCACGGCCTCGTCGAACCACGCCGCCCGCTCGCCCCGGGCCACGCCGAACGCCTGCTGCTCCACCGGGTTCACCGCACCAAGCCCCACCGCGGGCAGCATCCGCCCGCCCGACAACACGTCGAGCGACGCCAGCTCCTTGGCCAACACCGCCGGGTTCCGCCCCGGCACCACGAGCACGCTCGTGCCCAGCTTCAACCGGCTCGTCCGCCCCGCCGCCACCGCCAGGCCGATCAGCGGATCCGGGGCCCCGCCCGACACCCGCTCGGAGAGCCACAGCGAGTCGAAGCGGCACCGCTCCAGCGCGTCGACAAGCTCGAAGAAGCGCTGGCCGGGGTCGTCGAGGCCTTGCACGCCGAGGCCGTAGCCGATCCGGACTTTCACAACCGGCGAGCCTACGGGCAGGCTGTCGGCTATGGCTGAGGAGATCACAGTGTCCACGCGGATCGAAGCGCCCGCGTCGCAGGTGTACGAGATGCTGGCCGACATGACCCGCATCGGCGAGTGGAGCCCGGAGGCGAGGGGCATCACGTGGCTCGGCGGGGCGACCGGCACCAAGGTCGGCGCCCGCTTCAAGGGCCACAACCGCCACGGCATCTCGCGCTGGTCGACGACGTGCGAGATCACCGCCGCCGACCCGGGCAAAGAGATCGCCTGGGACGTGACGTTCTGGGGCATGCCGGTGGCCCGCTGGACCTACCGCATCGAGGCCGATGGCGCCGACGCCTGCACGGTCACCGAGCACTGGCAGGACAAGCGGGCCGCGCCGATGCGGATCATCGGCCTGGCCACCCTCGCGGGCAACCGGGCCGAGCACAACCGCAAGGGCATGGAGGAGACGCTGCGCCGGCTCAAGGCAGCCGCCGAGCGCTCCCCTCAGTCGCCC
>Ga0190267_10000205_pt1 | contig 12730 bp, 14 predicted proteins | sample Popmic239T_FD_140332 | JGI IMG/M metagenome (GOLD analysis project Ga0190267, IMG submission 140332) | Populus adjacent soil microbial communities from riparian zone of Oak Creek, Arizona, USA - 239 T | ecosystem: Environmental > Terrestrial > Soil > Riparian zone | place: USA: Arizona... | reverse complement strand
GTGCTGGCCGATGCGCCCGCCGCCGCCCCGGCCGACGCGCCGCTGCTGGCCGCCGCGGGGGACGATTGATGACGGCGCCGATGAACCTGCCGTCCAGCGCCCTTGCCCTGATCGACGCGGCCCTGGCCGAGGACGTGGGGCCGGGCGACTTCACCACGCTGTGGACCGTGCCGGAAGGTCGGCGGGCGGAGGCACGCATCGTCGCCAAGTCGCCGGGGGTGATCGCGGGCGCCGAGGTGGCGGTGGAGGTCTTTCGCCGCGTGGACCCGTCGCTGGAGGTGACGGTGGACGCGGCGGATGGGAGCGCGGTGGAGCCCGGCGACGTGGCGATGACCATCCGCGGCTCCGCCCGATCGATCCTCACCGGCGAGCGGACGGCGCTCAACTTCATGCAGCGCCTCTCTGGCGTGGCCACGGTGACGCGGCGCTACGTCCAGGCGGTGGAGGGGACGGGGGCGCGGGTGATTGACACGCGCAAGACGACGCCGGGGATGCGGGCGCTGGAGAAGGCGGCGGTGGTGGCGGGCGGCGGGGCCAACCACCGCTTCGGCCTGCACGACATGGTGATGATCAAGGACAACCACATCGCCGCGGCGGGCGGGATCACGGCGGCGGTGCGGGCGGTGCGGGGGCGGAACGACCGCGGGCTCAGGGTGGAGGTGGAGACGACGAGCCTGGACGAGGTGCGCGAGGCGCTGGCGGTGGGCGCGGACCGCATCATGTTCGACAACATGAGCGTGTCGCTGATGCGGGAGGCCGTGGCGCGGGTCCGCGCGGCCGACCCGCGCCCGGAGACGGAGGCGTCCGGCGGCATCACGCTGGAGACGATCCGCGGCTACGCGGAGACGGGGGTGGACTTCATCTCCGTGGGCGCGCTGACGCACTCGGCGCCGTCGCTGGACCTGTCGCTGCAGCTGCGCGCCGCGGGGTGACGGACGTCTTCAGCGACCGCTGGGAGGGCGTCGCGGCGGAGGTGCTGGCCGCGCGCTGGGGCCTTCCCTCCGTGCACCTGTTCGCCCGCGTCCGCTCCACCAACGACGCCGCGCGCGGGCTGGCGGACGGCGGCGCGCCGCACGGCACGCTGGTGCTGGCGGAGGAGCAGACGGCGGGGCGGGGGAGGGGCGGGCGAGCCTGGGCCTCGCCGTCCGGCGTGGGGGTGTGGATGTCGATGGTGGCGCGCCCCGCGTCCCTTCCCGCGCCGGGCCTGCTGCCGCTGCTGGTGGGGCTGGCGGCCGCGGAGGCGGTGGACGCGTTCGTCCGCCCGGCGGTGACGCAGGTCAAGTGGCCCAACGACCTGCAGCTGGCGGGGCGCAAGGTGGCCGGCATCCTGTGCGAGGGGAGCTGGGACGGCGCGCGGCCGGGAAGCGTGGTGGTGGGGATCGGGCTGAACGTGCTGCACGTTCCCGGCGACTTTCCCGAGGAGGTGCGCGACACGGCCACCAGCCTGCGCATCGTGGCCGGATGGGAGCCGCCGCGGGTGGAGGTCGCCGGCGCCGTGGCCTCCGCCGTGGCCCGCGTGCTCCGCAACCCGCCGTCGCAGCTCACCGGCGCCATGCTGGACGCGCTGCGCCGCCGCGACGCGCTGGAGGGCCGCGCCGTGCGCGTGACCGGCGCGCAGGAGACCGCCGGCACCGCCCTGGGCGTGAGCCCCGCCGGCGCGCTCCTGCTTCGCGACACGGAAGGCGTGCTGCGCACGGTCACCTCCGGCACCGTGCGGATCGCGGGATAGGCGCGGAATCGGCCGGTCAAAAGGAGCGGTGCGGAAAGCGGAGCCGGCGCAATGTGCAGGTGTGAGCAGGGCAGAAGCCGGATATCAACCAGGACGCAGGTGGCGCGTTCTGGACGGACTTGACGGCCGCGAAGTTCTGCCGCATAGTGGATGCGGATCGTGAACCTTAGCGCGGATGAGACATGGCAACGCGAATCACGCGCACGCGCATCCCCCCGACCTGGCGAGCCGGCCTGCGTCGCGGCCGGGAGCGGAACGAGACGACGCTCATGCTGCAGCGCTCGCCGGTGATGCAGGAGAGGCTGCGCCGCGCGGAGCAGCAGCTCCTGGCCTGGGGCGTCGTCGGGGAGTGGCCGCACGTGAAGCAGCCGTTCGACTATGACCGCCGCTAGGCGTAGCGCCGTCGGTGCCGGTGCATCGCCTGCCGTTCCCAGCGAAGAGCGGCAGGCGATCGTATTTCGCGAATTCCGACAGGACCTTGCCTGGTGGATCGCGGCGAACCCGCGAACCGCGCTGCGGGTGATGCGCCTGGTCGAGGAGATCGTCCGTGACCCGTTCGTGGGCACGGGCAAGCCGGAAGCGCTGAGGCACAGATTGAGGGGTGAGTGGTCCCGGAGGATCACCGACGCGGACCGCCTCGTTTATCTCGTGCATGGAGCCGCCATCTACTTCCTCGGCGCGCGCTCCCACTACGGCGAGCACTGACGGCACTTTCGCACTTTCGCACTCTCGCACTTCTTCCCCATGGACCTGGTTTTCGACGTCGGCAACACCGAGACGGTCATCGGCTGGTTCGAGGACACCCAGATGCGCGGGCACTGGCGCGTGTCCACCGACGGCCGGCGCACCGCGGACGAGTACGGGCTGATGCTGGCGCAGCTGATGGCGGCGGCGGGGATCGGCGGGGCGCCGGTGCGGTCCGCCACCATCGGCTCGGTGGTGCCGGCGCTCACGCTCACGCTGGCGGACGCGTGCCGGCGCTACCTGCACGTGGAGGCGCGGGCCGTGGACGCGCGCACGCCGCTCCCCATCCGCCTGGACGTGGAGGAGCCGCTGACCGTGGGCGCCGACCGCATCGTCAACACGCTGGCGGCGCTGCGCATGTACGCGGCGGACACGGTGGTCGTGGACCTGGGGACGGCGACCACCTTCGACTGCATCACCCGCGAGGGCGTCTTCATCGGCGGCGTCATCTCGCCGGGGGTCAAGACGGCGGCCAGCAACCTGACCGAGCGCACGGCCAAGCTGCCGCGCGTGGAGCTGGTGCCGCCGCAGAAGGTGATCGGGCGGCGCACGGAGACGTGCATCCAGAGCGGGGTGTTCTACGGCGCCGTGGACGCCATCGACGGCACCGTCACGCGCATCCGCGAGGAATGGGGCGCCCCGGAGCTGCTGGTGGTCGCCACGGGGGGCCTGGCTGAGCTCATCGGCCCCCACTGCCGCACCGTGCAGAAGATCGAGCCGTTCCTTACGCTGTACGGCCTGGAATTCGCGCGCGAGCACCTGGCCGGCGCGGGCTGAAACCGTCCCGCGGGCGCGGGCCCGTGGATGCGCCGCGCCCTGGCGGCCGTGACGGCGGCCGGGGGTAGCCGGGCGCGCTCCCGCCGTCGCGCTCCACGCCGGCTCCCACCGTGGTACCGGTCCGTGGTGGTCCGCCCGACGCTCGTCCCTCCTAACACTTTTTCCCTCCGCCGCCGTATCGTCATGCGTCCGTACGGGTTGCCTCCGTCCGGCCGTCGCACCCGCGCTCAGGAGTGTGTCGATGCACGAGCCAGAGCCGTTCGTGGTGGGCCAGGGCACCTACCCTCGCCCCGAGGAGCTCACCGCGCCGCCCGTGGTGCGGGAGGAGGCCGAGCCGGCGCCGGAGGCCGCGGACGAGATGGTGGGCGAGAGCCCGCCGGAGCACACCTGGCTGGGCAAGGGGCTGGTGTGGACGCTGTACGCGATCGCGGCGACCGCCATCGTCTGGGCGCTGCGTCTGGCGGCGGCGGACGAGAAAACTCCCATCTCGACGGAGCTCATCCTGCTGCCGATGTTCCTCTTCCTGCCCGCCGTGTACATCTGGCTGGCTCGGGCGATCGAGAAGTTCCGCCTTGTCGGCTTCGGTGTCGGCCTCATCATGCTCGCCGGCATGCTGATGAGCGGTTGGCAGCTGCTGACGTCCGCGGACACGCTGCCGGGAGGCATCCTGGCGGGCGGGCTCGTGATTCTCTGCGTGGCGTGGATCGGCTACCTGTGCGCGCGCTTCAGCGACTTTCGTTGAACGCCTGACACATCTGCGTGCCATCCACCGTATTCCACGGCGCCGGTCCGATTTCCGTCCGCCGAACAGGAGCGAGCGATGCAGACCAGGACAGCCGAATCCCCACTCGCCGCACCCGCGCTGGACGAGGCGTTCCGCCAGACGCTGCCGCCGGTGGTGGTGGGCGAGACGCCGGAGGTGGCGCGGGAGCACGAATGGCCGGGAAGCCTGTTCGTCATCCTGAGCTACGTGACCGCCGTGGGCTTGGCGGCCAGCGCGGTGGGCAGCGCGCTCTGGTCGGTCGCGACCGGCAACGCGAGCCTTGCCGGCTGGACCGTGGTCGCGGGCGTCTGGTCCGCGCTGCAGTGGCGGCTGGCCAGGGCGGTCGAGAAGTCCACCCGCTGGGGCTGGTACGGCGCCATGGCCGAGCTGGGCGTCGCCGCGGTCGCGAAGCTGTGGGCGTTCTCCACCGGCGAGTTCGTCGGCCCTGCCATCGGCCTGGCCTTCGACGCGCTGTGGATGAGCTACTTCTGGGAGCGCCGCGAGCAGTTCGACGTGGACGTCGAGCTCTGAGCCGCCGCGGCCTCTTCTACACACGGAGGGTGACGATGGAGTTTTCGCCCGTAGCCGAAGCGCCGCGACGCATCGCGGGGCTCGATGCCCTGGAGCGCCCCCTTCCGGCGCTGATGATGACGGACTCGCCCGACGTCGGGCCGAAGGTGCATGCCTGGCCGGGAACGTTCTTCTACGGGCTCAGCTACCTGCTGGCCGTGGGGATCGGCGGCGCCTCGGTGGTGGGGGCGATCAGCGCCGTCGTGCAGGGCTGGGATCCAGCGTTCTACGCCCTGCCCGTGATCGGCGGCGTCTGGTCGGCGCTGCAGTGGCGGCTGGCGCGGGAGGTCGAGCGCTTTACCCGCTGGGGCTGGTACGGCGCCATGGGCGGGCTGGGCTTCGCCGCCGCGGCCAAGCTGTGGGCCCTGGCGCTGGGGCAGCCCGGCGCCGCGCTGGGAGGCCTGCTCGTCGACGCCTTTCTGCTGCGCTACTTCTGGAAGCGCCGCGCGCAGTTCGACATCGACACGAGCTTCTGAGCCGGCGTGCATCCACCCTCGCCTCTGGAACCGGTGACGCGGCATCCGCCGGTCGCCGGAGGCCGCCCCCACGCCCCGCAGGCTGGGCCCTTCGAGCCGCCCCTCCCGGCGCTGGTGAGGGGGGACGGCCCCGTCGCCCGCCGGCCGAGGCACGGCTGGCGGGGAAAGCTGTTCATCGCGATCAGCTACGCCTTTTCCCTGTGGCTGGGCTACGTGTCCGTGTTCATGTCCCTGGGAGGAGCGCTCGACGTCTCCGAGCCAGGCGCCCTGGGGACGGCCGTGGGGGCGGGGGTCTGGTCGTGGCTGCAGTGGCGGCTGGCGCGGGAAGTCCGGCGCTTTACCCGCTGGGGCTGGTACGGCGCCATGGCGGAGCTTGGCGCCGCCACAGCCGCCAAGCTGTGGCTCATGGCGCAGGGGCAGCCCGGCGCCGGGGTGGTGGGCCTGGCCTTCGATGCCTTGCTGCTGCACTACTTCTGGAAGCGGCGCGCGCAGTTCGACATCGACGGGAGCCTCTGAGGCCGGTTCCCGTTTCTTTCCTGGAGAGAGGATGATGGACATCTCCCCCACAATCCATTCCCGTCGCGCCGCCGCGTTCGCGGACGAAGCCCTGCGCGGGCCGCTTCCCGCGCTGGTGATGGGCGACGGCGCCATGCGGGTGCCTCGCCGCCACGAGTGGCCGGGGCGGCTGTTCATCACGCTGAGCTACCTGACGGCGGCGGCGATGGCGCTGGGCGTGGTCACGTTCGGCGCGTTCGCCCTGGAGTACGGCCTGGAGCCCCGCCACTGGCTGCGGGTGGCGGGCGTGGGCGTCTGGGGCGTGCTGCAGTGGCGGCTGGCCGGCGAGGTGAGGCGGTTCTCCCGCTGGGGCTGGTACGGCGCCATGACCGAGCTGGGCGCGGCCGTGGCTGCCAACCTGGGGCTGGCGATGTTCGTCCCCATCATCGGCGGCCGCGGGCTGGTGATGCTGGCCCTGAACGTGGCCTGCATGCGCTACTTCTGGCGGCGGCGCGCGGACTTCGACGTGGACCTCGGCGGCTGATCCCGAGATCCCGCGGATGTGGATGACGGGGAGCCCGGCGCGGGCTCCCCGTTCGCGTCCGCGCGGCGGTTGCGGGGCGCGGGCGGGCGCGGGTAGCTTTGCCGCCACCGTTCCCCCCGACCCGGATCGCATGGCGAGCAGACTGCACGTGTCCGGCGACGTCGCCGTCCCCGGCGACAAGTCCCTGACCCACCGCGCGCTGATGTTCAGCGCCGTGGCCACGGGCCGCAGCCGGCTGCGTGGCCTGCTGCCCGGCGCGGACTGCCGCAGCACCGCGTCCGTGCTGCGCGCGCTGGGCTGCGACGTACCCGACCTGCCGGCGGACGGGTCCGGGATCGAGGTCACGGGCCGCGGCATCGGCGCGTGGACGGCGCCCGGGGAGTGGCTGGACTGCGGCAACAGCGGCACCACGGCGCGGCTGATGATGGGCCTGCTGGCCAGCCGCCCCTTCGCCAGCACGCTGACGGGCGACGACTCGCTGCGCGGCCGGCCCATGCGGCGCATCACCGAGCCGCTGGCGCAAATGGGCGCCCGCTTTCGCGAGGCCGGCGCCCCCGGCTGTCTGCCGATCGAGGTGATCGGCGGCCCGCTGCACTCCATCGAGTACGTCTCGCCGAAAGCGAGCGCGCAGATCAAGAGCGCCGTGCTGCTGGCCGGCCTGGGCGCGGGCGTGCCGGTGTCCGTCCACGAGCCCATGCTCTCCCGCGACCACACGGAGCGCATCCTGGGCGCGCTGGGCGAGGCGGTGGAGACGGAGGATACCGGCGCCGGCGTCCGCATCTCCCTCATCCCCAGCGGCCGCGCCCTGCCGCCGCTGGAGATGGAGGTGCCGGGCGACCCGTCGTCCGCGGCGTTCCTGGTGGCGCTGGCGCTGCTGGCGGACGGGGGGGAGCTGCGCATCCGAAACGTCTGCATCAACCCCACGCGCACCGGCTTCTTTCGCCTGGTGGAGCGGATGGGCGCGCGGATCGGGATGGAGAACGCGCGCACCGCAGGCGGCGAGCCCGTGGCGGACCTGGTCGTGGGCCCGGCGCGGCTGCGGGGGATCGACGTGGGCGCGGGCGAGGTGCCCGACGCCGTCGACGAGATCCCCATGCTGGCTGTGCTCGCCGCCCGCGCCGAGGGCGAGACGCGCATCACCGGCGCGGGCGAGCTTCGGGTCAAGGAGACGGACCGCATCGCCGCCGTCGCCGGCAACCTGCGCGCGCTGGGCGTGGACGCGGAGGAGCTGGAGGACGGGATCGTCGTCCGCGGCACCGATCGCCCGCTGGCCGGCCGCGTGCAGGCGTTCCACGACCACCGCATCGCCATGGCGTTCGGCGTGCTGGGCGCCCAGCCGGGGAACGCGGTCGAGGTGGATCACCCCGAGGTGGTGGACGTGAGCTTTCCCGGGTTCTGGGAGCTGCTGCGGGAGCTGACGGCAGGCTGACGAGCGAAGCGATCGCGCTCCGGCCGGATCCGACGCGAGGGGCACGCCCCCTCTGGGCGAGCACCACTCGCCCACCTCCCCCAAAACTGCTGGGGGAGGTTTATGTGGGGGCGGGAACCGGGGCGCTTCGACAAGCGTGGTGCGGGATGGTGGGCTGCCCCTGGGCTGCCCCCCTCCCCGGCCCTCCCCCACAAACTGCGTGGGGGAGGGAGAACGGCAGAAACATCGTCGCAGCGCGATCGAATTCTCCCCTCTCCCCGAGGAACGAGGGGGGAGGGGCCGGGGGTGGGGGACCGCGTCAGGCGCAGTTCGATTGTCCGTCGCCGAGCCGCGACCTGCGAGGGCAATACAAATCAGACGATTCGGAGACGATGAACGCAACCAGGCGTCCCGACGGGATCATCATCGCGCTGGACGGGCCGGCGGGGTCGGGCAAGAGCTCCACGGCGAAGGCCGTCGCGGCGCGGCTGGGCTACCGGCACCTGGACTCCGGCGCCTTCTACCGCGCCATCACCCTGGCCGCGCTGCGCAACGGCATCCATCCGGACGGCTGGGCGCAGCTCACGCACGACGAGCTGGACCGCATGGACGTGCACGGCCGCCCGGCGGACCGCGGCTACACCATGACCATCCGCGGCGAGGACGTGAGCGTGGAGATCCGCTCGCACCAGGTGAACGCCCACGTGAGCCGGATGGCCGCCGTCCCCGCCGTGCGCGAGTGGCTGATGGACGCCCTGCGCGAGTCCGGCGCCCGCGGCGGCCTGGTGGCCGACGGGCGCGACATCGGCACCGTGGTCTTTCCCGACGCCGAGCTCAAGGCCTACCTGATCGCCGACGCCGAGGAGCGCGCGCGGCGGCGGCTGCTGGAGCGCGGCGTGGCGGATCCGCCGCTGGAGGAGGTGCGCGCCGAGGCGGGGCTGCTGCAGGGGCGCGACGCCATCGACAGCGGCCGCGAGACCGCGCCGCTGCGCCAGGCCGACGACGCCGTGGTCATCGACACCACCGGGCTCAGCTTCGAGCAGCAGGTGGAGCGCATCGTCGCCCTGGCGCGGGAGCGCGGCGGGGTTGACCCGAGCGAAGAAATTCCGTAACTTGTTCTGTTTCCCCCGGCTTGCGTCCGGACCACCCGATCACCCCGAACCGGCGCCGGCAGCGTTACCGTCCGGAGGCCGCGTTACAGGAGACATCCCCACCCATGGCAGACGTTACCGAAGAGCAGTTCTCGCGCGAGGACGGCGGCATTGCCGTCGCCGAGCAGCCCCGCAAGAGCTGGGGCAGCGAGCTTACCATCGAGCAGATCGCCGACCGGGCGCGCTCGCTGGGCATTCGCCCCGACCTCTTTGACGAGGACGAGTACACCTCCGAGGAGTATGAGGGGCTGCTGGCGATGTACGAGCCCACCCTCAGCAACATCGAGGAGGGCGAGATCGTCAAGGCCAAGGTGCTGCGCATCACCGACAAGGCGGTGATCCTGGACCTGGGCTTCAAGAGCGAGGGCGCGGTCACCCGCGACGAGTTCAAGGACATCGAGTCGCTGCAGATCGGCGACGAGGTCGAAGTCTTCCTGGAGAACCTGGAGGACGAGGACGGCGTGGTCGTCCTGTCCAAGAAGAAGGCCGACTTCCTGCGCGTGTGGGAGCAGATCCGCGTGGCGTACGAGGGCGGCAACGCGGTCACCGGCACCCTGACCCGCAAGATCAAGGGCGGCGTGACCGTGGACCTGATGGGCGTGGACGCGTTCCTGCCGGGGTCGCAGATCGCCCTGCGCCGGGTCCCCAACATCGAGGACCTGATCGGCGAGCAGTACGACTTCAAGATCATCAAGCTCAACAAGCGCCGGCGCAACATCGTCGTAAGCCGCCGCGTGCTTCTGGAAGCCGACCGCGAGATCAAGCGCGACAAGCTGAAGAAGGAGCTCGAGGTCGGTCAGCAGCGCGTGGGCGTGGTCAAGAACATCACCGACTTCGGCGCGTTCATCGACCTGGGCGGCATGGACGGCCTGCTGCACATCACCGACATGTCGTGGGGCCGCGTGGGCCATCCCTCCGAGGTCGTCGGCATCGGTGACGAGCTGGAGGTCAAGGTCCTGGACATCGACTGGGAGCGCGAGCGCCTGTCGCTGGGCCTGAAGCAGCTGCAGGAGTACCCGTGGAAGGACGTGGAGAAGAAGTACCCGGTGGGCGCCCGCGTGCGCGGCCGGGTGGTCTCCATCACCAACTACGGCGCCTTCGTGGAGCTGGAGAAGGGCGTCGAGGGCCTGGTGCACATCAGCGAGATGAGCTGGACGCGCAACGTCCGGCACCCCTCCAAGATCGTCACGCTGGGTGACGAGATCGAGGCCGTGATCCTGAAGGTGGATCCGGAAGGCGAGAAGATCTCGCTGGGCATGAAGCAGATCGAGGAGGACCCGTGGCACGCGCTGCCGGCCAAGTACCCGGTGGGCACGCGCCTCAGCGGCAAGGTCCGCAACCTCACCAGCTTCGGCGCCTTCGTGGAGATCGAGCCGGGCATCGACGGCCTGGTGCACATCTCCGACATGAGCTGGACCAAGCGCATTCAGCACCCGTCCGAGGTCGTCAAGAAGGGTGACGACGTGGATGTGGTGATCCTGGGCGTGGACGCCGAGAACAAGCGCATCTCGCTGGGGCTCAAGCAGACCCAGGAGGACCCCTGGGGCGACATCGCCCAGCAGTACCACGTGGGCCAGGAGATCGCCGGTCCCATCAGCCGCCTGCAGGACAAGGGCGTGGCGGTGGACCTGGGCAACGACGTCGAGGGCTTCGTGCCCGTCTCGCAGATCGGCGTGACCGGCCTGCAGAACCCGGCGGACGTGTTCGCCGAGGGCGACGTGCTGGACATGCGCATCACCGAGGTCGACGCGGCCAACCACCGCATCGTCTGCGAGGTGGTGCGGGTGCCCAAGTTCGAGGGCGGCGAGCCGCAGTTCATTCAGCTCGCCACCCCGCCGGCGCCCCGCGCCGACGACGAGGGCGAGACCGTGGCCGAGGAGACGTCGGTGAACGACCAGATCACCGACGCCGTTGAGGGTGAGGCCCCCGCGGCGGAGGCTCCGGCCGCCGCCCCGGTGGCGGACGCCGCCGACACCGAGACCACGGCCAGCGCCGAGGAGGCCCCGGCCGCCGAGGCCGCCCCCGCCGAGGAGGCTCCCTCCTCCGACGAGGGTGCCGAGGAGGCGTAAGCCTCGCTCGCTGGACTCGCACGATGGAAGGGCGCGGAGCTTCGGCTCCGCGCCCTTTCGCGTGCACCGGTGGGTCCCGGCGGGCACACCCCCTGCTCCCGGATCCTGGAGAACGACACCGCAATCCCTGTCCGAGGCTCGATCTCATGAACCGCTGCGCAATCTTTTTCCTCCTTGCCACCGCCTGCGCGGCACCCTCGCGAGTGCCCCAGGCCGCCGCGCCGGGCGTTCCGGCGACGGTCTACCCGGTGGAGGATGTAGACATCGAGCCCCGTCCCACCAACCCGCGGGTCTTCGGGGAAGCGCTGGCGCGGACGTATCCACGAAGGCTGCGCGACGCCGGGGTGACCGGCCACGTGGTGGTGCGGTTCCGCGTGGATGCGTCGGGGGTTCCGCACGACATCAGCATCGTCCGCAGTACTGACCCGCAATTCGACCGGCCCACCATCGACGCGGTCAGGCTGCTGCGCTTCACGCCCGCCATGCTCGGCGGCCGGCGTGTCGAGGTGTGGACCACGCAGCCGGTCGAATGGCGCGTGCAGGGACTGGATTAAGGGTGCTCGGCGGGCAGCGGTGGGAGGCGGCTCGACGCAGGTTGGAAGAGCGCGGAGCTTCGGCTCCGCGCCCTTTTCTGTCGAGGCACCGGAACCTGCGCTCGACGCCCTTGCCGGTAGGAGTGCCCTGCCGCGTCAAGAGTCATCTTGGCGCGGCTTTGTGTTGGCGGATTGATGACCAGCCCTCATGAATTTGCGGCTGGGAAGACGCGATGTAGGCCTTCGCGACAGGTCTGGTGCGTCGGCGAGGACGTTCTTGATTCCGCTGACGGGGATGGCTGGTCCGCCGAATCGTCTTTCTTGGCCCCGTGAGCGGGCCGCTTTATGTTGCGCCACGAGTAGCTCCGCCTGCGTACCGACACATCATCTCGTCTGCTCTCGTAGTTCCCGACGTCCAGTGACGGTGCCGGCAGCACGCCGCCCCGTCTGGCGCGATCACCCGTGGAGGATTTTCGATCATGCGATCTCTTGCCGTACTGGTGGGTCTGATTGCCGTGGCCGCCCCGGCGGGCGCGCAGCAGGCCGGGGCGAGCTCCGCCCGCGTCTACGAGCTTCACGAGGTGGAGGTGCTGCCCCGGCCGCAGAACGCCGCGGAGTTCACGGCGGCGCTGCAGCAGGGCTACCCGGCCCACCTGCGCGAAGCGGGCGTTGGGGGGACGGTGCAGGTGGCCTTCGTGGTGGGTCCGGACGGGCAGCCGGGGGACGTGCGCGTGGTCAGCACGCCCGACAGCAGCTTCAACGCGCCCAGCACGCAGGCGGTGTCGCTGCTGCGCTTTACCCCCGCGCAGGTGCAGGGGCGGCCGGTGGCGGTGCGCGTGGAGCAGCCGATCACCTGGCGCACGGAGGCGGTGCCCGCCGCCGGGGCTCCGACCGCCGCGGCTCCGGCGTCGGAAGGGGTGGACTCCGTCGTCGTCTACGCCGCGCAGGACGCGGATGAGTGGCCGATGCCGAAGAACTTCGCGGAGTTCCAGGCGGCGCTCCGCGAGCTGTATCCCGCGGACGTGGGCGGTGCCCGGCCGCGCGCCGAGGTCGTGGTGCGCCTTGCCATCGACCCTGCGGGGCAGCCACAGCACGCCGAGGTCGTGCGCTCCTCCGACGCCCGGTTCGACGCGATCTCGTTCCAGGCCCTCTCGCGGCTTCGCTTCGAGCCGGCGAAGCGACACGGCGCACCCGTATGGGTGTGGATGGAAGTGCCCGTGCAATGGGATCCACCGGCACCGGGGGCCACGTCCGCGGGGCGCGCAAATCCCGGGGATGAGTACGAGCTGGACGCCGTGGAGGAGATGCCGCAGCTGCTGAACCGCCAGGAGTTCGGGCAGACCCTGGCGCGATCGTATCCTCCGCAGCTCCGGAATGCCGGGATCGCGGGAACGGTCCACGTGAGGTTTCGGATCGAGCTGGATGGAAGGATAAGCCAGCCGGTCATCATCTACACCACCCATCACGATTT
>Ga0190267_10000204_pt1 | contig 12755 bp, 11 predicted proteins | sample Popmic239T_FD_140332 | JGI IMG/M metagenome (GOLD analysis project Ga0190267, IMG submission 140332) | Populus adjacent soil microbial communities from riparian zone of Oak Creek, Arizona, USA - 239 T | ecosystem: Environmental > Terrestrial > Soil > Riparian zone | place: USA: Arizona... | reverse complement strand
TCTCCGGCATCCAGCCCACTGGGGCCATCCACCTCGGGAACTACCTGGGGGCGTTGCGGCAGTGGGCTCTGGACCAGCACGAGCACGACTCGTTCTTCTGCGTGGTCGATCTGCACGCCCTGACCGTCGAGCAGGACCCGGCCGAGCTCCGGGCCAAGACGGCCGAAGTGGCGGGAATCCTGCTGGCGGCCGGGCTCGATCCGGACGTGTGCACGCTGTTCGTGCAGAGCCACGTCGGCGAGCACCCGCGGCTGGCATGGCTGCTGGAGTGCGTGGCCGCGTTCGGCGAATTGCGGCGGATGACCCAGTTCAAGGACAAGACCGCCAAGGGCGGTGAGGGGGCGGCCAGGGTTGGGCTGTTCACGTATCCGGTCCTGCAGGCCGCCGACATCCTGTTGTACCAGGCCGACCGGGTGCCGGTGGGCGACGACCAGCGCCAGCACTTGGAGCTGTGCCGGGACGTGGCGCTGCGGTTCAACCAGCGGTACGGCGAGGTGTTCAAGGTGCCCGAGGCGGCGATCCCGAAGGTGGGCGCGCGGGTGATGGACCTTCAGGAGCCGGGCCAGAAGATGTCGAAGTCGTCGTCGTCGCCGCAGGGGATCGTGTACGTGTTGGAGCCGCCGGAGGCGATCGCCAAGAAGATCAAGCGGGCGGTCACCGACACCGACTCGTCGGTTCGGTTCGACCGCGAGGCCAAGCCGGGCGTGTCGAACTTGTTGGAGCTGCTGGCGGTGGCGACGGGATCCTCGCCGGCCGAGGTGGCCGAGCGGTACACGCAGTACGGCCCGCTCAAGGCCGACGCCGCCGAGGCGGTGGTCGAGCTGCTGCGGCCGCTGCAGGCCCGCTATGCCGAGCTGGCCGCCGACCCCGGCTACGTGCGCGACGTGCTCGACAAGGGCGCCGCCAAGGCCGAGGCGGTGGCGTCGGAGACCTACCGCCGCGCCGCCGACGCCATGGGCCTCCTCCCCCGCTGACCCCGCCCTTCGCCCGCCCTTCGCCTGTCTCCCCCGCCTCCGCCGCCGCCCCTCACCGTTTTGGGCACGTTTTCGGCCACATGTGGCCGAAAACGTGCCCAAAAGCGAGGATTGGGGGGAGGCGGGTCAGTCGTCGTCGGCGGACTTGAGGAGGGCGGCGACATCGGCCGGCAGCGACCAGCGCTCGGCGGGCAGATGGTGCTCGCGTGTCCACGTCACCACCAGCGGGTCGGACCCGGCCAGCTCCAGCAGCTCGGCGCCGATGCGGGGGTGGTCGTAGTACGGCTGCCAGCGGGCGGGCCGGGCCGGTCGGGCCAGCGTCGCCGCGACCCGCTCGAAGGTCCCCAGGCCCGACTCCACCTTGCCCACGTCGTGCAGCAGCGCCGCCACCAGCACCGCGCGGTCCGACGACGACTTCGCCACCGTGCGGGCCACTCCCGCGGCGTGGCGCTGATCGGCCCCGCTCATGCGCCGCCACAAGCCCATCTCGGCCTCCGACAACAGGCCCTCGACCCAGGCCGCGTCGGCCGCCGACGGGCCGCCCGGCGCCAGCGAACCGAAGAACCGCCGGGCCAGATGCAGCACCTTCGTCACGACGTCACGACAGCAGTTGGGACCACAGCGCGATGGCCGGGTCGAACACCCAGTTCAACAGCTCGGGCGCCAACAAGAAGATGCCGAGCAGGATCAGCATCGAGTACTGGCGGAAGCGCAGGTACTGCGGCCACACCGAGGCGGGCAGGAACCGCTCGATCACCGACGAGCCGTCGAGGGGCGGAATCGGGATCAGGTTGAACGCGGCCAGCACGACGTTGGCCACACCGAGCTGGAAGACGACCTCGCACCACAACGGCCAGCCGACTTCGGCGAAGTCGATGCGGTACCCGTCGCGGACGACGGCGGCGACGGTGCCGAGGAACGGGGGCGCGGCGAGGATCAGGACGCCTGCTGCGGCCGCCGCGATCGCGATGTTGATCCCCGGCCCGGCCAGGGCGGTGACCATCCCGTGGTTGCGAGGCGAGCGCATCTTGCGCGGGTTGACCGGGACCGGCTTGGCGTAGCCGAAGGCGAGGCCGGCGGTGAAGATGAGGATGGCGGGCAGGAGGATCGAGCCCCACGGGTCCACGTGGGCGATGGGGTTCAGCGTCAACCGCCCGGCCCGCTTGGCGGTGTCGTCGCCGAAGGACAGCGCGGCCCAGCCGTGCGAGACCTCGTGCACGATGATCGACGGGATCAGCACGCCGAAGAAGATGAAGTCGTCTCGGGTGATGCTGCCGCCCTTGACGACCGAGTAGACGAGCAGCACGCCCAGGCCCGCGAAAACGGCCTGCTGGACCCTCGTCAAGCCGCCCACTCGCGGGCTCAGCGCTTGTTGGCGCAGTCGATGCAGCAGCGGGCGGCCGGCATCGCCTCGAGCCGGGCCGGGTTGATCGGCTTGCCGCACTCCTCGCACACGCCGAAGGTGCCGTCGTCGAGCTTGGTCAAGGCGTGCTCGACCTCTTCGAGGGTCTCTTTCAGCGTGGACGCCAGGGCTTCGGCCTCGCCGCGCTCTGCTGTCACCTGGCTGGAGTCGGCGAAGTTGGAGTCGTAGTTCAGCCCGCTGCCGCCGAACCCCATCTCGTCCAACTGCGCCCGCAGCGAGTCGCGCTCCGCTTCAAGCTGGGCGCGCGCTTCCACGAACGCTGCATCACTAGCCATAGCGGACACTTTAGGCGAGGGCGGCGAACGGCTGGACAGCGTTGACGCCGATCGCCTCTGCCACGGCCGGGTTGGTGACCGAGCCCGCCACTGTGCTCACGCCGGTCATGAGCGCGTTGTCGTGCTCGACGGCCCCGCGCACGCCCCGCTCGGCGACTTCGAGGACGTACGGCAGCGTGGCGTTGGTGAGGGCGTAGGTCGACGTGTGCGGCACCGCGCCGGGCACGTTGCCGACCGCGTAGTGGAGGACGCCGTGGACCTCGTAGACGGGGTTGTCGTGGGTGGTCTCGTGGGTGGTCTCGACGCAGCCGCCCTGGTCCACGGCGATGTCGACGATCACCGCGCCCGGCTTCATGCCGCGCACCATGTCCTCGGTCACGACCATCGGGGCGCGCCCGCCAGGCACCAGCACCGCGCCGATGACGAGGTCGGCCTCGGCCACCGCCCGCTCGACGGCGCCGGTGTTCGACGCCAGGGTCATGATCCGGCCCTTGTGGATCTGGTCGACGAAGCGGAGGCGGTCGAGGTTCTTGTCGAGCAGCCAGACCTCGGCCTCCATGCCCTGGGCGATCCACGCGCTGTTCCAGCCCACGTTGCCCGCGCCGAGCACGATCACCCGCGCGGGGCGGACCCCGGGGGCGCCGCCGAGCAGTACGCCGCGCCCGCCGTTCTCGCGTTCGAGGTAGTGGGCGCCGATCTGCGTGGCCATCCGTCCCGCCACCTCGCTCATCGGCGCGAGGAGGGGCAGGGCGCCGCTGGGAAGCTGCACGGTCTCGTAGGCGAGCGACGTGGTCTTGGCGTGGAGCAGCGCGTGGGCGACCTCTGGGTACGCGGCCAGGTGCAGATAGGTGAAAAGGATCTGGTCCTGGCGCAGGTGGGCGTACTCGGACTGCTGCGGCTCTTTGACCTTGACGACCATCTCGGCGCCCCAGGCCTCGTCGACCGAGGTCATGCGGGCGCCCGCGGCGATGAAGTCGGCGTCGTGGATCGACGAGCCTTCGCCCGCGTTGCGCTCGACCAGAACCGTGTGGCCGTGGGCGACCAGCTCGCGCACGCCGTCGGGCGTCATGGCCACGCGGTTCTCGCCCGTCTTCACCTCGGCAGGCACCCCGACGATCATGGCGACGACGGTACTGCCCCATAACGCACACCAGTCGAAGTAGTGGACACTCGCTCTGCCCGAGTGTGATGCTGGCGCGGCGATGGTCGAGGCAAACGAGGTCGAGCAATGGGGCGGACAGGCGGCCAACATGCTCGCCCGCGTGGACGGCGGTGCGGAGACCTCTCAGGGCCTTGGCTTCTTTCTCAACGGGGGATTCGTCCTCGCCTCGGTGGGCCCAGAACTGCCGACGTTTGCCGCACTATCGGCCTACGTCGCCGCAGAGGAGCCCACGGAGGGCCGTCTGGCAGAGGTGATCCAAGCCGACGGGTTCAGGCTCGCTGTGTTCGACCTCGGTCGCTGGGCGACGGAACCCGGCAACTACGGTCCCGTCTCGCTCGGCGACCCTTTCGGCTCCGCGTTCGCCTTTGCCGACGGCAACCACATGATCGTCACGGGATCGGTCACGTCGGACGGACGTTTCATCCTGGATCACGAAGTGCCGATGCTCTCGTCCGCCCTCGGTGCGCCGGTTGTGCAGCATGGCGTGGTAGTCGGCGTCATCATCGGCAGGACGGAGGACGGCGTCCACGTGGTGTCGATGGAGGCGCTCGCCGAGCAGTTGGAGTCCTATGCACCCGAGGTGCGCCGGGATGTGCGGGCGGCTCGCCCACCGGTCGTGCCGGACGACTTCTCCAAGACGGCTTGGAAGGCGCTGTGCCTCTTCGACCGCATCGCGAGCCGTGACGACCAACCGGTGTCGGTCGCATCGGCGCTGTGGATCGCCGTCCTCCTCGTGCAGCGGGAGTCCCGGTCGCGTTTCGCCGACGCCGTCGCCAAGGGACGGGCCGCCATCCCTCCGGTGCTCAGCGACGTGGAACCCAGCCCGGCTCCCGACCCCCGGCGACTGTCGATCCTGACTCCCGTACTCGATGAGGCGAGAAGGGTCCGAGATCAAACCAGTCCAGGGGACACTGTTCGCATGCGCCACCTCGTGACTGCGGCGCTGCGCGAGTGGCCGTTCGGACTCGCGGGTCTGGGTGAAGATCCAGCCGATCTCCAGGGGCGGCTGCTCGAGCTGGTCGCTCGGCACTATCCCGCAGATCAGCATGAGGCGTGGCAATCGCTGCTCGGCGGTCTGATCCCGCCATCGCCGCCGGTCGTCGCCACGTGGGCCGGATACAGCAACGACATCGCCGACGTGCAGACGGACGAGTTGCACGTGCAGGCGGATGTCGAGACGCTCTGTTCCGTGCTGGCCGCGAAGGACGCGGTGCCGCCCCTGGCCGTCGGGCTGTTCGGGCGGTGGGGCGCGGGCAAGAGCACCTTCATGAAGCTGATGCAGAGCCGCATGAGCCTCTTGGCCGAGACTGCCGAATCGGCCACCGCGAAGGGCCAGGCCACCGCGTACTGCACCGACATCGTGCAGATCGAGTTCAACGCCTGGCACTACATGGACGCCAACCTCTGGGCCTCCTTGGCCGTGCGCATCTTCGAAGGATTATCTGTCGGGGGCGACGCCGACCACGACGACCACGAGGCGGCGGAGCTTCTGGCCCAATTGCACGAACGCGAGCGGAAGCTGGCGCCCGTCGATGCCAAGATCGGCCTCGCGGTGCAGGACCAGCGTCTGAGCGACGTCGCGGCGCAACTCGGCGTCGAGGCGAGCAGACAGCAGATCGTCAAGCTGTTCGGCCAAGTGTCAAGGTTTCGACGCCTCCTGCGCGCCCTGCGCCTGGCGGTGTTCGACCCTCGTCGATGGACCGCCGACCGGCGCCGGACCGCGTTGCTCCTGATCGTTCTGACCGCTCTCGCCACGGCCGCGGTGGTGCTGCTCGCACCGTGGCAATCGATCACGGCACTGGGGCCATCGGTGGTCGCCTTCCTCGCGGCGGCCTGGAAGGTGGTGCCCCCCGCCGTCAACGCCCTCACCAACGTGAACGGCGTTCTGGAAGCAGCCGGCCTCAAGCCCGCCGAGGTCGATGAACGGGTCGAGGGCGACCGCCAGATCGCACAGATCAAAGAACGGTTGGCCAAGTTGGACCGCCGCCAAGGGCTGTACGAGTTCGTCTTGGAACGGGCAGGCAGCGAGGACTACCGCAAGCACTTCGGCCTCATCTCGGTGGTCCGGGGGGATTTCGAGAAGCTGGCCAAGCGGCTGGCCGACGACGCTCCCGGCCGCCGCATCGTCCTCTACATCGACGACCTCGACCGTTGCCCGCCCGACCGCGTGGTGGAGGTGCTCCAAGCCGTTCACCTGCTGTTGGCCTTCAAGCTCTTCGTCGTGGTGGTCGGCGTCGACCCTCGGTGGCTGCTGCGGTCGCTGGAACGCCAGTACAGGACGGTGCTCTCGAGTGGGGAACGCAACGGCGACCGACCGCAGGGAGACGAGGCATTCTTGGAATCGACTCCCCAGAACTACCTCGAGAAGATCTTCCAGATCCCGTTCGCGTTGCGCGCCATGGACGTCGACGGCTTCGGTCGCTTGGTGGACGGCATGTTCGGTCCTGACACCTCGCTTGCAGATGCCGTCAAGGCCAAGACGACTCCCCCTTCCTCGGACAGTGAAACGGCACCGTCGCTGGCTTCGACAGAGCCATCCACGGAGGCACCCACGGAGGCGCCCCCGCCGCCGCCGCAGGGTGTCGCTGCGCAACAGGCGGCTGCCCCGGGCTCCGCTCCGACACAGGCATCAGCGTCTGCTGAGACGGTCCCGCCCTCGCCCATCGATCCGAACCCGGTCGCGCTCCGAGCGTCCAAAGAGGAAGTCGACTTCATGCGGAGCGTCGGCCGACTGGTGAAGACGCCCCGAGAGGCCAAACGCCTTGTCAACCTGTACCGCCTGGTGCGGGCCTCGCGCCCCCCGGACAAGCTCGACGCGTTCATCGCCGACGCCGATTACGAGGCCGTCATCACGCTGTTGGCTGTCCTCGTCGGGTTCCGCAGGCAGGCGCGCGGGTTGTTCGAAGCACTGGTGGAAGCCTCGTCGGACGTCCCTGTCGACTCCGGGTCGGCCGGAACCTGGCGGGACTTGCTGGTGAGCGCCGTGCAGAAGTCAGGTGCCGACGACGAGGCCTGGGACGAGTTGAGCGAGGAGCTGCTCCGCCTCGACGGCGAACGCGAGACGCCGGCGTCGGTGGACCACTACAGCCGGTGGGTCCCGGTCGTCGAGCGGTACTCGTTCGATACCGCCTTGGCCGCCGCCGCGCCGCCGTCCGATCGGACTGCCAAACCTGCCAAGCCTGCCAAGCCTGCCAAGAAGACGTCGAAGGCCGGCAATCAACCGGCCTAGGCCAAGGCCTCGCGGGCGAGCAGCAGGCCGATGATCGACTTGGCGTCGGTGAGCTCGCCGCGGGCCACCATGCCGGGCACGTCGTCCAGCGCGACCTTCTCGATCGTCATGTGCTGCTCCTCCACCCCTTGGCGGTCGACGTCGCAGGGCGAGAGGTCAAGGCCCATGAACACGAACGAGTGCTCGTCGCAGAAGCCAGGCGAGTTGTAGAACTCGGCCAGCTTCTCCAACCGGCCCGCCCGCATGCCGATCTCCTCGACCAGCTCGCGCCTGGCCGTCTCCTCCGGCGGCTCGTCGGCCACGTCGCGCTTGCCCGCCGGGATCTCCAACAGGTCCTTGCCGATGGCGGCGCGGAACTGGCGGACGAGCAGTACCGCGGTGCCCTCGTCGACGACCGGCACCACCGAGACCGCGCCCGGGTGTTCAACGATCTCGCGCTCGAACTCGTCGCCGTCGGGCCCGGTGAACGTCGCCGCGACATAGCGCAGCAGCGGGCCCTTGTGGATCTCGCGCTCGCGGACCCGGCGGAACGCGGTCAAACCGCGAGCAACGTCGGGTTGCGCCCTTCGGCCCGGTCGAGCGCAGCGCCGATCAGCTCGTAGAACATCGGATGCGGCCGGTCCGGACGGCTCTTGAACTCGGGGTGGGCCTGGGTGCCGATCCAGCACGGATGGCTGGGCAGCTCGATGAACTCGACCAGGCGGTCGTCCGGCGACGTGCCCGAGCACCACAGGCCAGCGTCTTCCAGCCGGCGGCGGTAGCGGGGGTTGACCTCGAAGCGGTGGCGATGGCGCTCGTAGACGATCGAGTCGCCGTAGGCCTTCTCGATCTGGCTGCCGGGCGCGAGGCGCGCCGCGTACGAGCCGAGCCGCATCGTGCCGCCCATGTCGACGACCTCGCGCTGTTCGTCCATCAGGTCGATGACGAGGTGGGGGGCGGCGGCGTCGAACTCGCGGGAGTTGGCGCTTTCGAGGCCGGCGACGGACCGGGCGAACTCGATGACCATCACCTGCAGGCCGAGGCAGAGGCCGAGGCACGGGATGGCGTTCTCGCGGGCGAAGCCGGCCGCGGCGATCTTGCCCTCGATCCCCCGCTCGCCGAAGCCGCCGGGGATGACGATGCCGTCGAGGTTGCGCAGCCTGCCTTCCGCGAGCAGGCCGGTGACCTCCTCGGCCTGGATCCAGTCGATCTCGACTCGGGCGCCGTGGTGGAAGCCCGCATGGCGCAGCGACTCCACGACCGACAGGTAGGCGTCGGGCAGGTTGACGTACTTGCCGATGAGGCCGATGCGCACGGTCTTGCTGGCCGACTCGACCATCCCGACGAGCGCCTCCCACTTGGTGAGGTCGGGCTCGCCGCCGAGGCGGAGCAGGTCGCACACGTACTCGTCGAGGCCCTCTTCGTGGAGCACCAGCGGGATCTCGTAGATGTTGCGGGCGTCGACCGCGCTGACCACCGCCTCGACCGGCACGTCGCACAGGAGGCTGATCTTGCGCTTGAGCCCGTCGGAGATCGGCTTGTCGCTGCGGCACACGATGACATCAGGCTGGATGCCTCGGCTGCGCAGCTCGGTGACGGAGTGCTGGGTCGGCTTGGTTTTCTGCTCGCCGCTGGGGCCGATGTAGGGCACCAGGGTCAGATGGATGTAGCAGACGTTGTCGCGGCCGACCTCTTTGCGGAACTGCCGGATGGCCTCGAGGAACGGCAGGATCTCGATGTCGCCCACCGTGCCGCCCACCTCGGTGATCACGACGTCCACGTCGTCGGTGGCCAGGCGGGTGATGCGCTCTTTGATCTCGTTGGTGACGTGCGGGATGACCTGCACGGTCTTGCCGAGGAAGTCGCCGCGGCGCTCCTTGGCGATCACGCTGCTGTAGATCGAGCCGGTGGTCGCGTTCGAGTCCCGGTGCAGGTTCTCGTCGATGAAGCGCTCGTAGTGGCCGAGATCGAGGTCGGTCTCGCCGCCGTCCTCGGTGACGAACACCTCGCCGTGCTCGAACGGGTTCATCGTCCCGGGGTCGACGTTGATGTACGGGTCGAGCTTCTGCATCGTGACCCGCAGGCCACGGCTTTTGAGAAGGCGCCCAAGGGAAGAGGCGGTGAGGCCCTTCCCGAGCGAACTTGCGACCCCGCCCGTCACAAAAATGTGTTTCGCCACGGGCCACCAACGTATCCCATGTCGCGCCCCAACCCGCGGATGCCCCGCCGACCGCCCCCCGAACACGGCTTTGGAGGACATAGCGAACCGATTTGGTACGCCATGTCCTCCAGAGTTGGGGGGGCGTTGCCGGCAAGCAACCCGACCGGCCCCCGGACGCGGCTCTGGAGGACATAGGTACACCCAGGGGGTGGCTATGTCCTCCAGAGCGAGGAGGGCGGGCGCGGGAGGCTGCGACGACTAGTGGGAGTGCGCCGCCCAGAACACGTGGGTGACCACGACCTGGCCGTTGCCGAGGTTCTTGACGAAGACGTCGTCGTGGTGGTGGTCGCCCGATGCATCGTGACCGCCGATGGCCTTGCCCCAGTCGTTCTGGGCGTTGCCGGCGCCGGCCGAGGCCGACGACGAGCGGACCGTGGTGGTCGAGTCCGTGTGCGAGTAGATCGCTTCGAGCAGGTCGAAGTCGTGGGTGTTCGGGTGCTGGTTGGTCGTCGGGTCGTTGGTGTAGTCCATGCACGACCCGAGGTTGGCGTTGCCGAACTCCTCGTCCTGATGGCCGAGCCCGAACGTGTGGCCGACCTCCTGGCAGGTCACGAAGTTCCGCCAGGCCGGCGAGTTGTACGACGGCGAGTTGAAGTAGGTGTCGTTGAGCTTCACCACGCCCTGCGTGATGTGGCTGCCCGACGCCCAGATCTGGGCGATCCCGAGCCACCCGGTCTGCCCGTACTTCGAGTTGCAGACCTCGACCCGGCCGGCGACCGGCTTGCACGTCTTCGGGTTGCCCGACCCGGCCACCACCGTGGTGTCGAGCACGGACGACTGCGTCCAGTCCGTCGACGCCAGCTGCAGCGATGCGTCCCACTGCGAGCTCACGTTGTCGGCCAGCCGCAGCGTGAACGGGTTCGACTGGCGAGCCCAGTGATAGGAGCCCCACGTGTGGGTCGCCTCCGCGGGCGACGTGGCCCCGAACGCTGCGACGGACAGCAGGACGACGAGAAGCGAGCGCTTGAAGGTCACACCCCCAAGGTACGAGCCAAAAAGGGCAATTCGTACGCCTATTCGGGAAATGACGAGAGTTGCCTAGTCAGCCGCCCGACTCAGCCCGCCGACTCAACCGCCCGACTCAACCGCCACGGCCCCAGGCCGGCGCAGGAACAGCAGGGCCACGAACGACAGCAGGGCCAGCACGCCGGACCCGCCGATCGCCCACCAGTAGCCGTGCGCGTCGATAACCCGGCCCGCCGCGATCGGCCCGACCAGCCCGCCGATCCCCGCCGCCGTGTACTGCAGGCCGACCACGCCGCCCATCCCCGCGGTGCCGAACAGGTCGGCGATCACCGCCGGCGACAAGGCGATGAACCCGCCGTACCCCACGCCCATCACCACCGCGAACACGAGCAGCTCGGCGAACGTGTGCGACCGCAGCCAGACGAAGTAGCTCAGGCCCATGGCCAGGAAGCAGGTCTGGAACGTGCGGATGCGCCCCAGCCGGTCGGCCACGAAGCCCAGCCCGATCCGGCCCACGATGCTGGCCCCGCCGACCACCCCGACCAACGCCGCCGCGCCCACCTCAGAGATGCCCTCGTCCTCGGCGTACTCGGCCAGGAACACGAACACTTGGAACAGCGCCATCGACATCAACAGGCCCGACACGTACATGGCTGCGAAACGCCCGCGTCTTCACCGCGCTGCCGATGCGCGGCCGCTCCCCCACGTGCCCCGGCGGCTTCGACGACAACGCCGCCGCCACCAGCAACAGCGCCGCCGATCCGATCCCGAACACCACGTAGGTCGTCCGCCACCCGTGGGCGTCGATGATCGACGCGGCCAGCGGCGCCACCCCCAGCGTGCCGAGGCCGATGCCCGCCACCGCGATCCCCAACGCGGTGCTGCGCCGCCGCTCGAACCACCCGCCGATCACCGCCAGCATCGGCACGTACCCGCACGCGACCCCGAGCCCCACGCCGAGGCCGTACGTCAGGTAGCCCTGCCACAAGGCGTTCACCCGAGAGGTCAGCAACAGCCCGACCGCCATCAGCACGGCGCCGGTCACCAGCACCTTGCGCGGCCCCACCCGGTCGACCGCCCACCCGCTCACCGAGCCGGCCAGGAAGTACACCGAGGCCGTGATCGAGAACACCGCCGCGGCCGCCGACCGCCCTGCGTCGAACTCGTCGGCCATCGGGCGGAAGAAGGCGCCGAAGCTGTGAACATGGCGATGAACCCAGCCACCACATTGCGCCACGCGGTCCGGGAGTCCTTCAACGCCGCCAGCCGCACCTCGGCGCCGGCGTCGGTCATCGGTGCGGCCGTCCCATCCGGTCCAGGGCGCGCAGGGGCGGGACCGCATCGATCACCCGGCTGAACGACACCAGTTCCGACAGCACGTTCCACCCGGCCAGCACCACCAGCACCACCAACCTGGTCGACGGCGCCGTCGTGAACACGACCCCGAGCCCGAGCACGCCGCCCACGACGTTGGCCCCGGTGTCGCCCAGCATCACCCGCTCGTGCAGGTCGTCGAGCAACAGCGCCGCCATGCCGCCCACCACCAGCGCCACCGGGCCGACCTCCTCGGCCAGCCCCGCCGACGCGGCCAGCGCCACGAACGACACCAGCGTGACCTTGCCGACCCGCCCCGGCGCCCGGTCGAACAGGTTGCCGAGGTTGGCGGCCAAGGCCACCACGCCCGCATCGGCGGCCAGCCGCCCGACCGACGTCGACGAGTCGCCCGACGCCGCCGCCACCGCGACCAGCGCCACCGCCAGCCCGCCGAACAGCTTGGCCCCGCCGGTCGTCAGCCGGCCTCGGGCCAACGAGAGCAGGTGCCCCCGGAAGCCGCGGGCGTCGCCGGTGCCGGCCAAGTCGTCCAGCAGCCCGAGCAAGCCGAGCCCCAAGGCCACCACCACTACGCCCGCGCGCGCAGGCGTGATGCCCCGCGACCCGATCCCTCCTGCGCCCGCCAACACCCGCCCGCCCTCGACCAGCACCAGCGTCAGTGGCAGCACGACCCCCGCCGCGGTCAGCACCGTCGCCCCGCGGTAGTTCTCCCGCTCGAACAGCGGCTGTTGCAACGTCGGCCGCAACACCACCCACACCAGGCGGGCGGCGAGGAAGCCGACGACGAACGACACCGCGACGATCACCTGGCGGGCTCCAACAACACGGGCGACCCCTTCTCATGGTGCAGGGCGATGAGGGTCAGCAGCGGCCCGAGGTACACGAACACGACGGCGGTCACCACGATCCCGGAATCATTCACCACGTTGCCGAGGATCCCGATCGCCAGCACCCCCAGCGCGGCGGCCCGCAACGGCGAGCCCTTGGGCATGTAGCGCTGCCACCCCCGCGCCCGAACCAGCATCCACAGCACGTACGCGGTGATCACCGGCACCGTCTTGGTCCACGGCGAGCTGATCGTGCGTAGGTTCCCCTTCACTTTCCGGTTCATCGTGGTCCACAACGGATCGAGTCCTTGCGCCCGCAGGTCGGCCACCAGCTCGCCCAAGTGCGTCCGCGATGCCACGGGCCGGG
>Ga0190267_10000203_pt1 | contig 12756 bp, 9 predicted proteins | sample Popmic239T_FD_140332 | JGI IMG/M metagenome (GOLD analysis project Ga0190267, IMG submission 140332) | Populus adjacent soil microbial communities from riparian zone of Oak Creek, Arizona, USA - 239 T | ecosystem: Environmental > Terrestrial > Soil > Riparian zone | place: USA: Arizona... | reverse complement strand
GGCGGACGGCCGCGTCGGCGAGGTACTTGCAGAGGAAGATCGTCTGGGTAACGCGTCCGAGCTCGTCGAGGGCCCGGTGGGCAGGGCGCCTGGGGCCGCCGCGGACGAAGCGCCGCAGCAGCTGCTGGGCTTCGGCGGTGCCGAGCTTCAGCGCCGTCGCGTACTTGACGAGCTCGTCGTAATTCTGGGCGATCAGCTCCCAATCGATGGGGCGGCCGGAGATGACCGGCGCGATCGACGCCCACGGCCTGTCACTGGGCAGGCCGGGGCCGCTGAGCCGCATCCGGCCGATCTGCTTGAACCTTGGCATCAGGCTGAAGTTGAGCAGCTCGCAGAACGCGAAGCCGATAATCGACGCGCCGTGACTGTCGGTGATGTTGCTCTCGATCGGCACGTCGGTGTCGTGGTGAAGGAGGCCTTGGAGCATCGCGGCGACCTCGGAGGCCGAGCAGGTCGTCAGCTGGCTGTAGATGCAGAGCTGTTTGCGCTCGACGTGCCAGTAGACCATCACGCCCGGCCCGCCGTAGCGGGCGTGCCATTCGGTCATCAGGTTGGAGTCCCAGGAGCGGAACTGCTTGGAGTCAGACGTGCACGCGGTGCCCTGCCCCCAGAGCATGGCGTCCCTGACCTCGAGCGTCTTGTTGACGACCTCGGCGATCGCGCGGCGCAAGCCGTCGCGGTTGAGGTAGATCCGCCGGAAGCGCCGCAGTGCGGCCTCGGTGTCGGCGGGGTGCCCGTCGATCGCGTCGGCGATCCGCTTGATCCCGATGTTCGACCCGATCCCGAACGACACGAGCAGCTTGCGCCGCCGCGCCGTTTCGGGGTCGGTGATCTCCCGCAACGCGACCGACGTCAGCTGCTGGGTGAACCGGGAGAGGTGGTCGGCGTCCTTGAGCACGTCGAGCAGGTTGATCGTGCCGTACCGCGTCTCGATCTCGGCGTGCAGCGCCTTGAGGTTCGGTGGGTCCGCAAGCTGCCCCAGCGCGGGCACGACGATCCACGGCTTGCCATGGCGCGTGGCGATCCGCACGCCGCCGGCGGTGCCCGTGGCGACCGCGTGGTCGAGGCGCTCGAGGCCGGCGTGAAGGCGTTGTTGGAGGTCGGCGATGAACGCCGCTGGGTCGCGTGGCTTGCGGATCGCCGCGTAGTGGACGTCGCGGTTCTCCTCGAAGTCGCTCGGCAGATCCTCGTCGGGGTCGCGCCAGCGCTGCGCGCCGGCGACATGGATCTCGCGTCGCCGCAGCGCGTCGCGCAGCGCGCGCAGCACGCACAGCTCGTAGGGGATCCGCTCGACTTTGCCGTGCTCGTCAACGACGGCTTGGCGCCATTGGTCGGGGACGACGCCGTCGAGCGGGACGTGCTCGCCGGGCGGGTAGAAGCGCTGCTGGCCGGGCGTGTCGACGTAGCGGCCGAGTAGCTCGAGCGCGTCCATGACCGGCCGGTAGGCGCTGTTGGAGCAGCGAAACTGGAGCGTCTCGAGCAGGCGGGGGAGCATCCGCCGGTAGTGGTTTGAGTAGGAGCCGCGGATCACTTTGCGCACCTGCTGCTGGAAGATCTGCTCGCTCGCCTTGGCCTCCTTGACGAGCTGGCGAAGCGTCGTCTCGGAGACGATCGGAAACAGCGCCGTGCGGACCGTGTCGTCGGGATGCTCGACGGCGGCCTCGGCGAGCGCGAACAGCAGGCCCTGCTTGCCGCGCACGCGCTTGAGGTCGGCGACCAGCTCCTTCTCGACCTTGTTCTCGGCGTGAGCGCGGATCTTGTGGACGACCTCGATCAGCAGATCGACCAGCGAGTCGGTGATCGTCCGCCGTCCGCGACCAGCACAGCACCGCGAGCAGCGTCAGCCTGATCGGCTGAGGCATCGCCCGCAGATCCGATGGGTACGCCGCCGCCGCGCGGGCGTGCCAGGCCGCGATCAACTTCTCCGAGCAGTCCGCAAACAGCCCGGCCGGCAGGCCCAGTGCGATGACGCGCTCGAGCTTGTCGATCTCCTCGAGCACCGTGTTCAAGCTCGGTCGCCCGGGGTCGCTCTTGAGCTCCGCCAACACCCCGATCGAGGCGGACGGAGCCTCCTCGATCGGGGCGACGATCCGCTCGAGCAGCTCGATCGTCACCACTGGTAGTCGCTGGACGATGCCGGTCGTGAAGCGGCGCTCGAACTGGGCGCGCCCGGAGTTCACGATCCGCGCCACGCGGGAGGGCCCGGGCGGCTCGATCCGCTGCGCGCGAAAGCGCGCCAGCAGGTCGTCACGCAGCCGGTTCTCGTCGAGCTCCACCGGGCACAGCTCGCCCGCGAGCCAGTCGGCCATCCTCCGCTCGTCATCACCGGTCGCCTGGCGAAACCCACGCTCCGAACGAATCTGCGCGCGGTGATGCTCGATCGTGCGGCCCGACCACGCGTAGCGGCCCAACTCAGCGACCGGAACCCCCACCAGCGCAGCGACGTAATCGACCGCGGCCTGCGGCAGCTCGCCGGCGCTCGCCGGGAAGCGGCCCTCGAGGTCGAAGAACTTCAACATCAGCACGAACCCGAGCCGCGTCGCCCCGGTCTTGTTCGCGAGAAGCTGCCAGTCGGCCTCATCCAGCGTCCAGCAGGCGATCAGCTGCTCGGGCTCCCAGACCCGTTGCATCGGCTACTCCTCCAGTTCGAGGGCTTCCATCGCCGCCTGCCGGTCCGCCGCCGACGGCAGGCTGTAGCGTCGGGTCGTCTCAAGCCGGCGATGGCCCGCCAGCTCCGCCACCAACACCAGGTCGTTGCCGCCACGCACGAGGTTCGTCACGCACGTATGGCGGAGCACATGCGCCGACAACTCAAGGCCCGCGCGGCCCGCGACGACGCGCACCACACGGTCGATCGACCGCGGCGTCAGGCGGGCGCCGCGCGGCCCGATGAACAATGCGCGCTCGCGCTCCTCCGCCACCGACGTGCGCTGCTTGGTCCAGTCATCGACCGCGTCGCGGCACGGCCGGTTCAACGGGATCTCGCGGTAGACGTCGCCCTTCCCCGAGCGCACGATCAGCAGCCCCTTGCGCGCCGACACCGAGATGTCGTCGACGTCGAGCGCGACGAGCTCGTGCAGCCTCAACGCCGTGTAGAGCAGCAACGTCACGATCGCGCGGTCCCGCGGCCGCGAGGCGTCCGCCGCCTGCAACAACGTCCGCTGCTGGTCCTCCGAGAGCGCTCGCGGCGCCGCCTGCGCGAGCGGCTCGCGCTTCACGCTCGCCGGCCCGAGCCCGAGAAACCGGTTGAAGTGATCGACCGCCGCCAGCGCGAGGTTCACCGACGCGGGCTTCCAGCGCCGCTCGCCCTTCAGCCAGCGCTTGAAGTCGCGCGCGGCGTAATCGCGCGCCCGCGGATCCTCGAGTGCCGCCTCGGCACCCGCCCGCTCGCTCAGCCAGGCCGCATACGCGGCGACATGCTGCGCGTATGCGTCGCGCGTCCGCGCCGCCAGCGGCGCCCGCTCCAGATCCCGCGTGTAGCGCTCAAGCGCCGCGGCGACCGCGTCGCCGCTGTCGCCGGGCTTGTTAGTAGACGCCCCTTTCCTGGGCTGAGGTCCCGCCACGACGCGATTAGTAGACGATCCGCCGGACAAAACCGTCTTCTAAAGGGGATTAGTAGACGCTACCTTGCCCCTGGTGACACCGACCCGAGCACTGGGCCTATAGCGCTGTCGCCGCGGGCCTCTACGGCGCGGGAAGCATCCGGCGGCCGCCTCTCCCCCGATCGCCGGTTGCGCGCGCGATGACGAGGACGACCCACCGGCCGGCGCCGCGGACGGCGCTCGAAGCTGCGCGGCGGCCGCCCGGTCACGGCGGTCGGTCGGCGCCTACCCTGGCGCTGATATGACCGAAGATCGCTTTGAGATCCTGACAATAGACGCTCGGATTGTCATAGCCCCTGGCGGCAGAGAATCGGTGAGGTAGAAAGCCGCCTCCGCAGGCCTGCCGATATTGACATTCTTCGCACGTCTTGCACAGATTCAGCGAGGCTTCGAATGCAGCCGACCAGGTCGGGTCCGTGGTGAGCTCCTGCAAGTCGTGCTCGATGACGTTTAGCTCCGTCGCAGTCGTCCGGTAGCCGCCGATGCGCAGCACGTCCAGCGGTTCGAGCGCGCCGTCAGTGAGCACGACACACACTTGTACGGGTCCGTATCCGATCGGCTCGAACTGTGCATGCCCGCCGAGGAGGCCGATGAGAAATGCCTTGGGATGCCGGACCGAAACGCCGCGGTCGGCGTACTCGTCGTACCAGAGATCGAAGAGTTTCTTGTAGTAGGATGCTATTGACAGGGGATCGTCGTCGTGGTTCGCGTCGGGCATCAAGACGTCGAAGCTGCGGATGCCGAGATCCTCGACGATATGCTTCATCACCGCGCTGGGCTCGCTCCGCGGATCGCATACGGCGAGCACCCGCGGTTCGACGCCGCTCGAGCGGAGTGCGTCGAGGCCGGCCAGAACTCGAGCATGCGTACCGCCTCCCCGCCGGTCGACGCGGGAGCGGTCGTGAATCGACGCAGGTCCGTCGATGCTCACGGTCGGCCGTACACGAAAGCTGCCCAGCAAGCTCGCCCATTCGTCGTCGATGAGCACACCATTCGTCGTCACCGAGAGCGGCATGGCGCAACCCGTCCTGTGCTCGATCGCGGCCAGCGCCTGAAGCAGGGCCGAGAACCTGCGCTTGCCGAAGAGCAACGGCTCACCGCCATGAAAAAGAACTGAAAACTGTGAGACCTCGTATCTGCGGATATGGCGCTCGAGCTTCTCGAGCAGGGCGCGCTCCGCGTCTGGGGTCAATACCTTGGGCTTTTGGTAGACCGACGCGTCACGAAACCAATAGCAATACGTGCACTGCAGATTGCACCGCGCGGCAAGCTTCAGCAGAAGATAGGTGAAGATCGGAGCCCGAGGCCGAGTAAGATGTAGATGGCGAGAGGCGCTGGCTTCTGCCAAGGCCTTGGTGAGCACCTCCCGCCCGCCTTGCGGCGTAGCACCCGACCCTGGCCGCGCTCTCGCCCGGCCTTGGAGATGAGGCTGGCTCGCGGGTACGCGCTGCACGCTCAGGTCACCCAGCGTGCGGCGAGGACCGCCGTGCGAGCACACGGTAACAGGAACGGAAGCATCTTCACGTAGCGGTCGGCATCGCCCTGTCGCAACTCGTTCGGGACGCGGGGCAGCTGCTCGAGCCAGTTGGCAACCGTGATGTCGCAGAGATCGCACAGCTGTTGCGTGTTCAGCGCGATCCACCTGTGTGCCGGTACGTCGAAGACCGCGAACCGGTCCCTGCCGTCGAGGTTTTGCCGAAGGCTGCTGGCGGTGGTCGCGCCGAACAGATATGCGAGCTGCTCGGCCTCTGCGCCGATGAGCTCCCGAACACGGGCGCGCGAATGGTGATCTACGATCGCCACGCGGAACGTCGACGTCCCGTAGACGGAGTGGAACAGCCCGGCGTCGGCGACCGCGCGCCGGGCGCCCCACCGCTCGAGCAGCCGGTGGGTATCACGGAGATGAGACAGAAGATCGCCGTTCGTATGGGGCTGCGCGACTGCGCCGGCGGCAGCGAGGAACGCGAGCTTTTCGCGCAACGGCGCCGATTGGCCCTCGCGCGCTCCCGGGGCCGGCGTCAAAGCTCCATCTCCCTGGCCTCGGCAACGAGGCCTACGATGCAGTGCCACTCGGGAGAGAGATGATGCAATGCGGTCGTCATCGCCACGTCGAAGCCGGGCTCGTGGAAGCCGCGCCGCGACCGCCCGAGCAGCCGCTGCACGCGGGCCCGGGGGAAGGCGCCGGCATCGAGGGCCAGTCGCCAGAAGTGCGAGAGCCCGAACCAGACCAGACAGGCGTGAAAGAACGTGTGCACAGGAAGGGCGCGGCCGCTCCATGGCGAGATGACGGTCTCCAGTTCGGCGGCGAGGCGGTCCTTGACCAAGGGAACGCACTCCTCCATTGCGTAGACGCATGAGTGGATGGCTTCGTGGATCAGGGCATCGGCCGCGAGCGCAGCGTCGCATGTCGCGCTCTGAACGTTCACCAAGGCCAACCGACCCACGAGCTGGTCCGCGGAGAAGGAGCTGAACATCGTTGGTGCGCCGGGGTCCTTGCGGATGATGACGACGCGGGTGGAGGCGCGGAGCATGTCGACGGCGGGGCCGCAGACCTCCGCGATCGCCTCCAACGCGAGGACCAGCTTCCGAATCGCCGCCCGGATCTCCTCGGCAGGCATCTCCACGAAGGGAAATCCGACCAGTCCCGTCGCGCGAGCGGCGAAGGGACTGACGCAATCGACGGGAACGTGCTCGAGCAGGCGGGGCGCCTCGAAGGGCTGTTCCGCATCCCACCGGCTCGTCGACTCGGAGCTGCGGTGGACCCCTGTGGGGAAGTATGCGTCCCCCAGGGCCGTCCAAACCGGCTCCGCGACGACGCGACGTGGGTTCGCGCGGCAGAGCTCCGCGCATACCGACTCGAGGAAGAACACGAGGTCGGTGGCAGGCCCGTGAAGCAGGCGCCGACCGGTCTCGGGCGCCAACAGGAGACGGTTGAGGCCCTCCGCCGTCAGCTCGTCTGCCAGCGAAGCCAATCGGAGACCGATGTGGGCGTTCACAAAGGCGGTCAGCGCGTCGCTCCATCGCTCTGTGAGCAGCTCGAGGTGGTGTCGCCACACCTGGTGATGCACGTCGGCGGACGCGTTCCACCGGAGGATGCTCGGTACGGTCGCGGGCAGGTCTCGTAGGGCGAGGCCCGGCAGGCTCATCGCGTGACATCCTGCCGCGGGGATGGCCGGCGTCGCGCGCCGCGGGCCTCGCCGGGCGGCCGCTGACCCTGGCGCAAGCGTCGTCGCCCGGTGGATGGACGGTGTGGCCAGCCGCCGTGCCTCACGCCATGGCCAATCGCTCAAACGCGTCATCGGAAAGGCCGAGGAACCCCCTGATCTGCCCCACGTCCGTGTATGGCCGGCGCGCCACGATCAGGCGAGCCGTGATCGGGAGGACGCCGAGCCCGGCGACGAGTGCTGCGGCGTCACCTGAGTTCAGCATGCCTAGCAGGTCGGCCTCAGCGCGACGCTCCGGGGTCGCCGCAGACGGGCTCATCGCCGGCACGCCAGCGAGCGACTGGATCGCGGCGGCCGCATCCACCAACCCTCGTCCCAGGCCCCGCTCGGCGAGCGGCACCGCCGAGCCCTCTATCGCGAAGCGGACCTCGCTGGCGCGTGCCGAGGGGCGAGCCGCGACCGCGAGTGCCGCGATCCCGGCGACGTGGGGAGCGGCGAAGGAAGTCCCGGATCGGACCCCCGTCCCTCCGCCCGGCTCGAGCGAGCGTATCTCGTCGGACGGGTGGTCCGGGTCTCCTCCGGGAGCACACAGATCGACCTCATCGCCCCAGTAGGAGTACGGAGCGCGCCGTCGTGTGGGACCGACCGCGGCAACCGAGATGACCGATGGATAGTCGGATGGATAATGGGGCGCGTTCTCCCGCTCCGGCGAGTTCCCAGCTGAGGCTACGACCAGCGCTCCCCTCTCGACCGCTGTCGTGATCGCATCGCGGATCAGCCCGATGTCCCCGGTCGTCTTCCAGCTCAGGTTCATGATCATCGACATGCCAGCCGGGACACGCTCGAGCGCGTAGAGGATGGCATCCCGCCGACGGGCGTAGCTGTCCACGTCGCCGGTCAGCGGAATCTTCAGCGGCATGACCCGGCAGGCGGGGCAGATCCCATCGATCCCGAGCAACCCGTTGCCCACCAACAGCCCTGCGATAAAGGTCCCATGACCTTCGTCATCGACCGGCTGCCGGTCGTCGTCGGAGGCGAAGTTCCAATCGTCCGCCTCCCCCTGTTCCACGAGCGATCCCTGCAGCGCCGGATGCGTGTCCTCGACGCCCGAGTCGATCACCACGATGATGACGGTCTCGGCGCCGCGTGTGGATCGCCACGCCTGTGGGACCCGTGCCAGCGCAAGATTCCACGGGATCGCAGAAGCTTCGCTCCCCGCCTCCGCACGCTGTTCGCTCTCGACGGCTTCGCGGTCGTCGAACCCCAGGTAGTTCGGCTCCGCGAACCTCACCTCAGGCAGGCCGTTCAAGGCGTCGATCGCGTTGCTCAGCTCCGCCGGGTTGGTCGCGGCGTTCGGGATCCGAAGCGTGTAGAGGCCCGGCGTGCGATGGCGTTGCTCAATCTCGAGACCGAGCCGTCCGATGATCTCCTCGAGCAGCGTCGCAGGCATGTCCGCGTGGAACTGGACGGTGCAGAACCTCGGGTTCAGGTACCGCTGTGCTGATCGCTGATCGCGATACGCAGGTAGGACGTTCCTGCCGTAGCTTTCCTGCAACTGCGAGAGGACGTCGTTCGCAGCCTCCGTCTCGGGGAGGGCGAGAACCTCGTAGGGGTTCGCCGGGGCTTCAGGAAAGACGCGCCGAAGGCCGAGCTTGTGTGCGACGGCCGAGAAGCTCTCGCTCTCAGAGCGCGAGAGCAGGACCCGTCCCGGGTCAGGAGTCAGCTTGATCGTCTGTCCCGTGAGCTTGTCGGCAAACTCAAGATCACGCGTCGCGAAGAGGCTCGCCAGGCCATCGTAGACGTCGCGATCGACCAACGTCGTCAGTTGCCGCATGAAGTGGAACGGCCGTGCCTGAACGATCCTTGCTGCGGTCGTGGGCATGACGCCGGTCGTTCTGATCAGCGTCGCCTCGTCCGCCGCATTGATGTCGAGCTTCCGGAGTCGCAGGCTGTCGACCGTCCGCGCACGCGATTCCGGGAGCGTGGCCCTGAGCTTCCCGACGTCGGTGAATGGCCGTGCCGCAAGCAGCCGCTCCACCACGTCGCGCGACACATCGAGCAGCACGCAGAGCTGCCAGGGGGTAGCGGTGTTCACGTCGATGCTGTCCACGCCTCATCCTCCGGCGCCAGCGCGGCAACGGCCCATGGGCCTATCCTCCGCCGCGCACCGGTAGCGCCAAGCTCAGGAACACGTTGCCATCCCGCATCATGAGGTCGCGTGCGCAGAACTCGTCGAGCGCTGCCTCGACCTCGGCCTCCGGCCATGGCAACCCGAGCTCGTCGCGGACTCGTGCCGCCGAGCGCGGACGGTCGCTTAGTGCCGAGTACAGGGAGGCGAGCGGGCCGACGAACGTGTATGTCCCCGGGGCGTCTTCGCGGCGGCTGTCTTCGATCTGGACGAAATCGCCGGCGGTCCGGAACGTGAGGGTGGACCTCGGTTCCCGCTGGGCAGCCGCGCGCCATTCGTCGACGATACGTTGCGTCTCGTGAAGCTCCTCGTCGGGCATTCGGTCGGCAAACTGATAATCGAAGAAGTACGCAAGGCGATCCAGGTCCACGCCCGTTGGATAGATGTACTGATAGCTTTTGTGTGGACGGACCCACTCCGTCGGAAACGACGCTCGGTCGGTGAAGATAGGGCTGAAGCGCTCCATCCAGATCCGGCCGACGCCCGTCGGCGGCTGCAGATGGGGAATACGGCGCATGAGCGCTTCCTGCTCACGGTAGTGCTCGGGCCGTTCACCGGGGAATCCGTAGAGCACGTTCCATGCCACGTCGACCCCATAGTATGCCGCCCAACGCAACGTGTTGACGTTCTGGCTGGCGGTCACGCCCTTGTTCATCAGCCTGAGCACGGGCGTGCTCAAGGACTCGATCCCCGGCTGGATGGAAGCCACGCCCGCCTCGCTGAGCAGTTTGATCTGATCGCGGCGAAGGTTTGCCTTGAGCTCGTAGAAGAGCTCGTAACCCATGTCCTGCTCCACAAGCCTCGGCAGAAGGGTCTTCAGGTACGACATGTCGAGGATGTTGTCAACCGCCTCGAATGTCCAGCTCCGGTAGCGTTCCACCGCCTGACGGAGCTCCGCCAGGACCCTTGCTGGTGACTTGGCGCGGAACGCCATGCCCGTTCCGTTCAGTCCGCAGAACGTGCAATGGTGCTTCTGCCCCCACCAACAGCCGCGGGCGCTCTCGAACGGGATCATGACCCGGCGAGATGGACCGGCCGAGAGAAGGTTGAGGCGCTCCGCGCGCTCGAAGTACTCGTCGTAGTCAGGCGGCGGAAGCGTGTCCATCTGCCTGAACAGCGGGCGGGGCCGCGGCGGACGAACCTCGCCGCCGCGACGTGTCGCGACACCGGGCACCTGCGCGGGATCACTGCCGTCCCGAAGCGCGATCAGCAGCTCCGACAGCGCGAGATCGCCCTCGCCGATGACCGCGTAGTCGACGCAGGAAACGGACCGAACAAGCTCGAGCCCCATCTCAGCGTCGAGGTTCGCACCGCCGAAGACGATCACGATAGCGGGGTGGCGCTGCTTGATCCGGCGCGCCAGGGCGATCGAGGCCACGTTCTGCTGGAAGGTCGACGTGAACCCGATGACGCGGAACCGCTCCCAGGCGTGGGCCTCCATCATCCGATCGAGATACAGGGGGACCGCATCGTCGCGAAGCTGGCGCAGGGCCTCCGCCGAGGTCTCGGTCTTTGCCGTGAGCGCCTCGATGCTCGCACGGAACTGGTGGAGAAAAACGCCTGTCGGATCCGGTGCCGCGTCGCCGAACGCCTCGACCGAGAAGAGCCAATCTCCGAGAAAGCATCGGCCAAAGTCGCAAATGGACTCATACAGGGCCGCGCCGATCTGCTCTGCGAAGTCGAGATTGAGATGCAGCGTGTCAGCCGGAAACTCGTGCGACGCGGCCACCGCCTTCAAGAGTCCGATCTGGATGGACGGCCGATAGTGGGATACGAACGGCATGCAGACGAGCCCCAGTGGCCACGGCGCTCGGGCCAAGCCAACCACGGGGTGCGACGACTCACCGGCACTCGCGATCGATGCCGGTGAACGGTCGCTACGCGGGGTGGCCGAATCCAGCGTTAGGTACCCTCTCCCCGCGGTTGCGTTGCGCAGCTCATGCCCTGCCGAGGGGCCATCGACCGTCGCTTCCAAGCGCGGCTGCTGACGGAGCTCACGATCCGTGGCTCAGCCCTTCGTTCACCTGGAGTAGTCGACACCCACCGTGCCCTTTACGTTGACCGCCTCAGCCTCCGTGGGCTGCACGGTAAACTTCGTACCAACGCCGTGCTCGAACGCTTGGCGAAAACCGGTGGAGAGGGGCGGCAGTTTTGCGGGCAGCTCGGGAGCGGTCGTGGCGGGAGAAGCCGCCGCCAGCTGGTCAATCGATTGTCCGACCAGGCCGAACACTCCCTGGAGAACCGCGATCTCTCGCTCGGTGAGGGCAGCCGAGAGCTCGTCCAACTTCCGCGCGATGCTTTCAACGTCGTCCTGGGTCACCTTCACGCTCGCCATGCGTCGGTCCCTCCCGTTGTCGTGGCTTTCGTGACGCGAGCGACGCGCCCGCGTTTGCATTGATCCCTGGGCTACCGTGCACACGTCCCAATGGCGTACCAACTGTCCTCCGCCGGAGCGCGTTGACTCCATGCCATTGGCCATACGATGAACCACACCGCGTGCGGGCCATCTGAGTACTCCAATCCGCCTGCGCGGTCAAGCGCAGAATGCCGGGAAAAGTCGCAATTTCCAGCTTTCGCAGCATTGGGTCGCTCGGCCGGTTCTTCCTTGCCTAAACCGCCCACCGCCTGCCCAGATGCGCGCTCGGCGCGCGTGAGCGTGGTCGACCGAAGGTACGGCGACGTCGGTCCCCGATCCTTGGATGTACTAGAACTCAATTGTGACTCCACCGGTCACGTTTACGCCCTCCGCCTCCGAGGGGGCGACGCTGAAGGTCGCTCCAACCCCGTGCTCGAATGCCTCGCGGAACCCAGCGGACAGTGGCGGCAGCTCACTGGCCGCAGGCGCTGGGTCGCGAAGGGCGGCGCGGGGAGCCGCCGTAGCGAGGTCGTCGATGGATCGTCCAACCAAGCCGATCACCCCCTCCAGGATGGCCTGCTCCCTCTCAGTGAGCACAGCGGAGAACTCACCGAGTTTCTCTGCGAGGCTCTCGATGTCGTTCTGAGTCACGATAACGGTCGTCATTCATCCCCTCCAGGCTTGCTCTGCCTCAGCGGACCAACCGAGTTCATAGATGTCGTCGCATGTAGTTGCCTCGACCTCAGCAATCCTTGCTGTGGATACGGCGATCATGGGCCGTTGTGCGAGGATACGTCTCGACCGTCAGCATACGCCGAAACGTCGAGCAGATCGAGTGCTCGATCCGGACGCGACGCTCGCGGCACTCCGACCGATCCCCGTCGTCGGGACATCGGTCCGGTCGTCGATTCGTGAGGCACCAAGATTTCTCAGGGAGCGTTTGACGAGACGTCTGACGGTGGGTTGGCAGCTCAAAACGCACTGCTCGCGTCGTCTCAAACTCGGCCAGCGTCCTGGCCGGACCCCCATTCTTCGCCGCTGCAGTTTTAGCTTCGTTGCCCGCGGAGCATGGTGTCGCCTGACCGCTGACGAATGCGCCGCGCCCAGCGATCCTAAAACGGCAGCTCTGAAAGATGGGGGGTCAAACCTGACGCTGGAATCCTTCGAGGCGGGCCGAGCAGCCCGTCTTGAGCACTTGGAGGCGCTCAGGCGTCAGCGCCAAGCTACTGTCGATGTGATTGCGGCGGGTATGATGCTACGGGCGTCTGAGGTCGCTGCGTGGACGGTGGATCGTGTCTGGACGAAGGGCAGGTTGCGGGAGGCGTTCGGCGGATTCTGGCGGTCAGCGCAACAGTAGTGCTCTGATCTCCTCGATCGGCTTGCTGAAGGCGAGGCGCTTGCGGGGCCGGTCGTTGAGTTCGGTGGCGACCCAGTCGAGGTCGATGG
>Ga0190267_10000202_pt1 | contig 12762 bp, 7 predicted proteins | sample Popmic239T_FD_140332 | JGI IMG/M metagenome (GOLD analysis project Ga0190267, IMG submission 140332) | Populus adjacent soil microbial communities from riparian zone of Oak Creek, Arizona, USA - 239 T | ecosystem: Environmental > Terrestrial > Soil > Riparian zone | place: USA: Arizona... | reverse complement strand
CCTACACGGCGGCGGCTTTACCATCGGCGACCTGGACACGCACGACGAGGCGTGCCGCATTCTCTGCCGCCACGGCCGCGTGCACGTGCTGGCGGTGGAGTACCGGCTGGCGCCCGAGCACCCCTTCCCCGCCGCGCTGGAGGACGCCCGCGCGGCGCTGCGGTGGGCGCAGGCGCACGCGGCGGAGCTGGGCGCGGACCCCGCGCGCGTGGCCATCGGCGGAGACAGCGCGGGGGGCAACCTGGCCGCGGTGGTCGCCATCCAGACGCGCGATGACCGGCCGCCCGCCGCGCAGCTGCTCATCTACCCCGCGGTGGACAGCAGGAACACGCGGCTCTCGCAGCAGATGTTCGGTCAGGGTTACTTTCTGAGCGACGAGGACCGGGCGGCGTTCACCGGCTACTACCTGGACGGCAGCGGCGTGGGGGAGCGCGACTGGCGGGTGGCGCCGCTGTACGCGGAGGACCTGTCGGCGCTGGCGCCGGCGCTGGTGGTGACCGCCGGCTTCGACATGCTGCGCGACGAAGGCGAGGCGTACGCCGACGCGCTGCAGGCCGCCGGCACCGCCACCCGGCGGATGCGGGCGGACGCGCACGGGCACGGCTTTCTGCACATGACCGGCGTGTCGCCCGGCGCGCGGGGAGAGATGGTGCGCGTGGCGGAGGAGTGGCGCGCGGTGGTCGATGACGCACCCGCCGCTATCGATCGCATCCGCCCGTCTCCGGCGCGTCATCCGGCATCCGGCTGACGCCCGCCGGCGCCCCCCTCTCCCGGCCTCTCCCCCCCAAACTGCGGGCGGGAGAGGTGACACGAGCCGAATCTTCACTGCGCGATCGAATTCTCCCCTCTCCGCGAGGAACGAGCGGGGAGGGGCCGGGGGAGGGGCCTCTGGCGGGCGCCAGCTCGGTTCCTTCGTCGAACCCCGGATCTTCGGGGTACCTCCCCCAGAATTGGGGGAGGTCGCGAGGCGACGAGCGGGAGGGGGCGCTGTCGGGCGCAGCGGGGTGCCGACCGAAGCGCCGCATCATCCACATCCACCAGAATCAGATTCCCATGCCTTCATCCCTCGCCGGCAAGGTGGTGCTGATCACGGGGCCGGCGCGCGGCATCGGCGCGGAGACGGCGCGGCGGCTGGCGGCGCGCGGGGCGCGGCTGTCGCTGGTGGGGCGCGAGCCGGAGCGGCTGGCGGCGCTGGCGGCCGAACTGGGCCCGGGGCACGCATGGTTCCACGCCGACGTGACGGACCAGGCGGCGCTGGACCAGGCCGTGGCGGGGACGGTGCAGGCGCTGGGCGGCATCGACGTCGTCTTCGCCAACGCGGGGATCGCCAGCAACGGCACCGTGGCGGTGACGCCGGTGGAGGCGCTGGTGCGGACCATCGAGGTGAACCTGATCGGCGTGGTGCGGACGATCAGCGCCACCCTGCCGCACGTCACCGCCCGCCGCGGCTACTACCTGCTGATGTCGTCCGCGTCCGCGCTGGCCCCGCTGCCGGCGATGGCGCCGTACTCCGCCAGCAAGATCGCGGTGGAGCAGTTCGGCAGCGCGCTGCGGATGGAGGTGGCGCACAAGGGCGTGGACGTGGGCGTGGCGCACCCCTCGTGGATCGACACGGACCTGGTGCGCGACCAGCAGCACGAGCTGGGCACCTTCAACCAGACGCTCCGGGCGCTCCCCGGCCCCTTCGGCAAGGTGACGCCGCTGGCGGAGTGCGTTGACGCACTGGTGGACGGCATGGAGCGGCGGCGGCGCAAGGTGTTCGTGCCGAAGTCGCTGGCCCCGCTGTCCGCCATCCGGCAATTCTTCACCAGCCCCATGGCCGAGCGGGCGACGATGAAGCGCGCCGCGCGCATGGTGCCCCGGCTGGAGGCGGAGGTGCAGGCCCTCGGCCGCGCCTTCGGCGAGCACAGCGTCGGCCGCGACGACGTACCCGAGCCGCCACGGCCCGCGCGTTAGTATCCCGCCGCACTCCACCGCCCCCGACCCATCCCCGGAAGCCCGTCGCGCACCGCACCGGACGGCTCTGCTACGTCTGCCGGTAACAGAATCATTGCCTCCCGACCGCGGAACGCTCATATTCTGCCTCATTGTGGCTTATGAGGCAGCGCCATCCCTGTCGCCTGCCCCGCCGCCGCTGCAGTCCTCGTCCCCGGGCGCAGTCCGGCCCGCCTTCCGGAACCCGCCGTCTGGAGAGCCTTGCCATGAGCGTAGACCGCGTTTCCCACCCACCCAGGCGCCGCCGCCTGCTGCTGGAGCTGCTCGGCGCCACCGCCCTGGGGGCCGTGCTCGTCGCCGCCGCCGGGGCACCCCGCGCCGCGCAGGGCGCACCGGCCCGCGTGGCGGTTTCGGCGAATGATGCCGTGCGGACCGTTGCCCGGGCGGCGGTGCCGGCGGAGGGCGCCGTGCGCGCCGACACGCCCCGCCCGCGGCTGCGGATGCCCGAGCCGGCGCGGTACGAGGATTCGCTGCGCGACCCGGCCGTCATCCGCCCCTTGAACGGGGTGCTGAACGCCACGGTCACGGTGGAGATGGCGTCGCTCCCCGTGCCCCGCGGCCGGGACTTGGCGGTCAACATGGACCTGCGGGCGTACCGGCTCACCTCCACCACCGACACCGCCTACAAGCTGAACGATCCGCGGTTCGCGCCCCTGTTTCCCGGACCCACCTACCGGGTGCGGCGGGGCGACCTGGTGCAGATCGAGCTGATCAACGCGCTGCCCCAGGGCGGCCCCGGCGACACCAACGAGGTCTGCAAGCAGGCCACCGTCACCACCAACCGCACGCCCATCCCCGACGTGTACGAGGCGTGCTTCCACGGCCTCAACTACACGAACATCCACTACCACGGGATGCACGTGACGCCGGACAGCACCTCCACCATGGTGGGCGACGACGTGCTGCTGACCATCGCGCCGGGCGGCACCCTTCAGTACTCGTTCCGCATTCCGCGGAACCAGTCCCCGGGGACGCACTGGTACCACCCGCACAAGCACGGCTCCGTGGCCATGCAGGTGGCCAACGGAATGGCCGGCGCGTTCATCGTGGAGGACCCCGGGTCCGGCCTGGACTCCATCGTCCGGGTGCTGGGGATGCGGGAGCACCTGATCGCCATCCAGCAGGTCGCCGAGTCCATGGGGCTGCTGGGCAGCCAGGGCGAGCTGGACCGGTCGCCGGTGCTGGTGAACGGCCAGTTCCAGCCCACCATCTACATGGCGCCGGGCGAGGTGCAGCGGCTGCGCATCGTGAACGAGAACACCACGCGCACCACCAAGACGTTCGAGGTGGGCTTCGTGGACGTCCCGGGCCAGGGCGAGCCGAACATGTACGACATCGCGCGCGACGGCGTGCAGTTCGCTCCCCAGAACTACGATCCGGCAAAGCCCGACGACTTTCTGGCCATGGCGCCGGGGCAGCGGCTGGACGTGTTCATCCAGGCGCCCACGACGCCCGGGACGCACTACATCCAGGCGGTCCACAACGGGGGCGCCAGCCGCGCCACCCAGGACCCCCTCAACCCGCGCCTGGAGATGGTGCCCGACAGCGTCGTCCAGGACCAGAAGCCGCCGCCGGGGATCGTGCTCTTCAAGGTGGTGGTGGATCCCCGGCTTCCGGACCGCCGCCGCCGCAACACCACCCTGCCGTCGTCGCTCCCCCTGCAGCCCGACTTCCTGCAGCCCGAGCTTCCCGGCGCGCGCGACACGGCGCTGATCGTGTTCACCGACAGCCTGAACCAGCAGCCCTCGCAGTTCTACTTGGGAAGCCGGCTGAACCCCTTCCAGCGGTACGACGACGCCCGCGTCTTCGTGCCGTCCGACACCAACGGCGTGGCCATGCCCATGGTGCTGGACTCCACGCAGACCTGGAAGATCATCAACAACAGCCAGCAGCAGATCAACCACCCGTTCCACATCCACATCAACCCGTTCCAGGTGAACCGGGTGGTCTACCCGCTGGGCCGGGCGGACCCGTTCCACGAGCTGTACGAGCAGCTGAACGCGGCCGCGGACCGGGGGCACCCCATCTGGCTGGACGTGCTGCCGCTGCCCCTGCCGGCCACCACCATCACCACGTTCCCGTTCGACACGCTGCGCGTGGACAGCGTCATTGCGATCACCGGCGGCGAGGTGACGGTGTTCCCGGATACCACCACGGACAGCATCGCGGTCGCGCTGCACCCGACACCGAACGGCACCCCGAACACCGCCTACGTGATCATCACGCAGAAGTACGACGACTTCGAGGGATGCGCCAACGGCAGCTGCGGCCCGCCCGAGGGGTACTTCGTGATGCACTGCCACATCCTGGGCCACGAGGAGCGGGGGATGATGCAGGTGCTGCAGGTGGTCAGGGAGGGCCAGCCCGTGACACCGCCGCAGGGAGGCGGCCACGGGGCGCACCACCCGGGTGCTGGCCAGGGCGGCGGACGGGGGACGGGCGGCGGACAGGGGCAGCCACGCCAGCCCCCGCAGCCGGAACACCGACACTGACGGGCGATGGATGAAGCGGACTCCGTGACCGTCTGATCACGCCCGGGGCGCGGAGGATCGAAACGAGGACGCGGGGAGCTCGCAAGCTCCCCGCGTCCTCGTTTCACCACCCGAAATTCCGTAAAAAGCGTGCCCGCACGGAGTTGGCGGATCCAACGGAAACACCTGTACTCCGCTGGCTCCTGATCAGGCTGCGTGAGGCCAATCTTTTCCTGGATTTCGAGGGAATTGGCCTTCCGGGGGCTGCTTCGCCCGGCGTGGTTGCGTCCATGCGGGAGGACACCCATTATGTGCCACGACGGAAACTGCTACGGTCCTGCCCCGTCCCCCTGTAGTGCCTTCCCCGGGCGCAGTCCTGCCCGCCCTTCCAGAACCGCCGTATGGAGAGCCTTGCCATGACCGAAGACCACGTTCCCCGCCGGCCCGGGCCCCGCCGCCCGCTGCCGGAGCTGCTGGGCCTTGCCGCCGTGGCGGTGGCGCTCATCGCCGCGGCGTGCGCGCCGGGCGGCGCGGCGGGCGGTCTCGCGCCCGCGGGGATGGAGGCGGGAGCCACGGAGGGCTTCGCGGATTCGCTGCAGGAGCCGCTGACGGTGCGGTCCATGAACGGCGTGCTGAACGCCACCCTGGACGTCACCCTCACCGACCTGCCCGTCATCCGCGCCGGCAAGGCCATCATCGGCGACACCGTGTCGGTGACGGACAGCGTGCAGGTAGACACCCTGCCCCTGCGCGCCTACACGCTGGCCGCCACCACCGACACCGCGTACCGGGTCAACGACTCACGGTTCACGCCGCGGTACCCGGGCCCCACCTTCCGGGTGCGGCCGGGTGACCTGGTGCAGATCTGGCTGCGCAACAAGCTCCCCGCGCCCACGGACTCCACGGACGAGAACGACGTCTGCATGACGTACCCGGCGGCGGAGCCCTCCGCGAACCCGCGGGACGAGTTCCAGGACTGCTTTCACGGGCCCAGCTGGACCAACATCCACTACCACGGGATGCACGTCACCCCCGACAGCACCTCCACGGTGGTGGGCGACGACGTGCTGCTGGCCATCGCCCCGGGCGACAGCATCCTGTACTCCTTTCGCGTGCCGATGAACCAGTCGCCGGGCACGCACTGGTACCACCCGCACAAGCACGGGTCGGTGGCGCTGCAGGTGGCCAACGGCATGGCGGGCGCCATCATCGTGGAAGACCCCACCACGGGGCTGGACTGGTTCACGCAGCGGTTCAACGTGCGCGAGCACCTGATCGCGTTCCAGCAGGTCGACACCACCGTGGGGCTGTTCCACGGCGACAAGACCAACATCCTGGACAAGGTGCCGCCCCTGGTGAACGGGCAGGACTTCCCCACCATCTACATGGCGCCGGGCGAGATGCAGCGCTGGCGCATCGTGAACGAGAACGTCACCCGCAACACCAAGACGCTGGAGTTCACCTTCACGGACCGCCCCGGCATGGAGCCGGTGATCGTGGAGGTGGCGCGCGACGGGGTGAGCTTCTCGCCGGCCAACCTGGCGCTGGACACCGACTCCACGCTGCTGATGGGGGCCGGCAACCGGCTGGACGTGATCGTGATGGCCCCGCCCACGGAGGGCGTGCACGAGTTCCGGGTGTCCCACAACGGGGGCGCCAGCCGGCGGACCCGCGCGGCGGTGCTTCCGCTGGTCACGCAGGCCGACACCCAGCAGATCAACGACGAGAACAACAAGAACACCTTCCTGCTGTTCCGCGTGGTGGTGGATTCCGCCTGGGCCGGCGGCAGCACGGGCCTGCCCACCACCGTGCCCAACCTGGCCGCGTTCCTGGGCACGCGCATCCCCAACCCGTCGCCCTTCCTGGGCGTGAACCTCACGGCGGCCCGCGACACCGCGGTCATCACCTTCACCGACACGGGCAACCCGGGCAACTACGAGACGCCCACCCAGTTCTACCTGGGAAGCGCGCGGAGCCCCTTCCAGCGGTTCAACGACACCGTGGTCTTCGTGCCGTCCAGCGCGGCCGGCAAGCCCCTGCCCATGTACCTGGATTCCACGCAGACCTGGAAGGTCGTCAACAACAGCCCCAACCAGATCAACCACCCGTTCCACATCCACATCAACCCCTTCCAGGTGGACTCGGTGTACGCCCCGGCGGGCACGGCGGACCCGTTCTACGACCTGTACAAGGAGCTGAATGCGGCTTCGCGCCGGGGATCGCCCATCTGGCTGGACGTGCTGCCGCTCCCCTGGCCCTCGGTGAACAGCACCACCGGCGCTGTCGTTGACACGGCCTACGTGTTCATCACCCAGTGGTACGACCCGTTTACCGGGTGCGTGGACAACAAGTGTGGCCCGCCCACGGGCGACTTCGTGATGCACTGCCACATCCTGGGCCACGAGGAGCGGGGGATGATGCAGGTGCTGCGGATCGATTCCGCGGGGGCGCCGCAGAGCCGCGTGGGCGGCGGTCACGGGGCGCACCCGGCGGTCGGCGCGCCGGCGAGCGGCGGAGGGAGCCAGCCGCGGCAGAGCTCGCAGCCGGGGCACCGGCACTGACCGCGCGCGACTGAAGCGGATTCCGTAAGAGGATCACGCTCCGGAGGCGGATGAAAACAGTGAGGACGCGGGGAACGATGAGTTCTCCGCGTCCTCGATTCATTGATTGCCGCATGCCAGCGCCGGCACAGCTTGGCCTCACACAGAGTCAACAGAGTCAGCAGAGTGCAGGTTCCTCTGCGGACTCTGCTGACTCCGTGTGACGCCGGCTCCGCATCAGTCACCTATCCAGACACAATAAGCAGGATACGGAACGATGCTTGCGGCGGATCTCACGGGTCCGCGCAGGAATCCTTTTCCGCTGCTCACGTGGAGAGCCCATGAACAAGCTGAAGCTGAACCTGGACCGCCTGCAGGTGGAGACGTTCGAGCCCGCGTCCGCGAGCGAAGCGGAGCGTGGCACCGTGCACGGCCACTGGAGCCAGCGCGGCACCTGCGACGGCCGCGCCGCCACCTGCCAGGTCGCCTCGTGCACCGCCTACTGCGGCACCGCCGCCTGCACGGAGATCATCTAGCCCCAGGCTCCGCCGCACGTAATCCGCCGCGGCGGTACACGCACGAAGGGAGCGGAGGATCGGTATCCTCCGCTCCCTCTGCATTGTCCGGCGCGGCGGGCCGGTGCGGTCTACGTGTGCCCCGCCACCGCCCTCATACCTCATCCGGGAATAGAGCGCTTGACTTCCTGAGGGAGGCGCCGCGGTGAATCTTCTCGTACCCAGGCGTCGGCGCGCGGACATCGCGTCGAACTCGTTCGTCGCGGCGGGCGGAACCGGCTTCTCGTCCTGCACAGTGGCTCGTGAGTGCGTTAGTGCGTTAGTGCGTTAGTGCGTTAGGCGCATCACCGCGGCGTCAGAAGATGGGCGCGCGGGGCATTCTGGTTGGCGGGCGCGGAGTCCGCGTACAGCCGGAAACCCGTGGCGTGGAGCGATGCGCTGGCTGAAGCGGCTGCCCGCGGTCCTGACCGTGGCCATCGTGGGGATGAGCATCCTCCTCATCCTGATCCTGGCCGGGTCCGTGGGCCTGGGATGGTACCCTGTCCAGCACCCCGCCTTCCCCTGGGCGCTGCTGATCGGCGCGTACGGCGCGGGGCTCGCGTGGCCGCTGTCCGCGCTGATCGCCGCGGCCATACTGGGCCTGCTGGCGCTGGGGGGCGTCCGCGCCCCGCTGCGGACGCGGCGACGCGGATCGGCGCTGCTGCTGGGGGCCACCGCCCTGCACGCCGCCTGGCTGTTCGGCGTCCGCCCGCCCACGTCGCGCACGGGCGTTTTTCACGGCCTGTTCGTGTACGGGCACTACGGGTTCCGGCCCGACTACCTGGGCCATTGCGAGGACCCGGCTCGTCCGCTGCCGCGCGGGTCGGACCTGGTAAAGGGTGCTTTGGAGCCGGGTCTTCCCGTCATGCTGGCGGTGCACGTTCCCGAAGAGGGCTGGCACGGCAGCCATCCGCGAGACTTGCCGGACCCGCAGTCCGACAGCCACGGCACCCGGTACTGGCTGGTGCGCGTACGCGGCAGGCTGACGGGCCCCGGCCAGTACGGCCGCCCGGCGCTGATGCAGTACCGCCTGGACGTGGACAGCGTCCTCCGCGTGTCGCCCACCGACATGTACCACGACCACTGCGGCGTCTACGACGGCCCCGCCCACTCGCCCCCGCGCGAGCAAGCTCCGTAACCACCCTCACGCTCTCAGAGGGGCCCGCCGATCCGTATCCTGCCGTACACAAGGGCTGGAGCGCCCATCGAAGGGCCGTGGCTGCCTGGCCGAGAGACTTGAACGGCTCGCGAGGGCAGGCCTTGGCGCGACCCGATAAAGATCCTTCGGTCGCGCGCATGCTTCTGTGGTCATGACGGTTACGCGCGGCGCTCCCTCAGGATGACACCGTGCTACTCCAGAATCGCCACCGTCACTCCCTCACTCCCTCACTCCCTCACTCCCTCACTCCCTCACTCCCCCACTCCATCACTCCATCACTCCATCACTCCATCACCCGTTCACCCGTTCACCCGTTCACCCCCTCCCCCCGCTCCAGTTCCGGAATCCTCCACGCCGCCACCAGCGTCACCAGCCCCAGCACCACCACGCCCCAGAAGACGACGTGCAGGCTCTCGGCGAGCCCCACCCGCAGCAGCGCCAGCACGTCCTCGCTCAGCCGGGCCGCGCGCGGGGCGGCGTCGCCGATCAGGTCCTGCACGCTGTCCAGCGACACCCGGTCCTCAAGCCCGCGCCGCTCCAGGTACGCCGCCATCCGGTAGTTCAGCACTCCGCCGAACAACGCCGCCCCCAGCGCGCTCCCCAGGATGCGCATCAGCATGTTGCTGGCGGTGGCCACGCCGCGCTGCTTCCACGGCACGCTGCTCTGGATGGCCACCAGCGTGGTGGAGTTCAGCAGCCCCATCCCCACGCCGATGATGAACGACCCGATCCCCGCTACCACCGCCCCCCGCGGCGCACCCAGCGCGATCACCAGGCTCCCCGCCAGCAGGCACAGCCCCCCGCTCCGCACCAGTCGCGGCACCCCGGTGCGGATGATGCGCCGCCCCGCCAGGAACGCCGCCAGCGGCCAGCCGAAGGTCATGGACGACAGCGCGAACCCCGCCAGCAGCGCCGACCCGCCCAGCACCCCCTGCACGTAGGTGGGCAGAAAGGTGATCAGCCCGATCATCATGATCCCCGACGTGAGCGTGGCCACGTTGGCGTAGCGGATGAGCGGGTTGTGCCACAGCTCCAGGTGCATCAGCGGGTCCGGCGCGTGGCGCTCCTGCCGCACGAACAGCAGCAGGCAGACCACGAAGACGCCGAACAGCGGCAGCACCGCGGCGAGGCCCCAGGTGCTCACCTGCGTCAGCGCCACCATCAGCGAGCCCAGCCCCGCCAGCAGCAGCACGGCCCCCGCGTAGTCGATGCGCCGCGCCTCCGGCTCCACCCCTTCGTGCAGGTACAGGACGACCAGGACGATGGCCGCGATCCCCAGGGGGACGTTGACCCAGAAGATCCACGGCCACCCCACGCTGTGCACGATGATGCCGCCCGCCAGCGGCCCCAGGATGGACGACACCCCCCACACGCCGCTGATGTAGCCCTGGATACGGCCGCGCTCCTCCAGCGAGTACAGGTCCGCCGCCAGCGTGGTGGTGATGGGCTGCACCGCCCCCGCCCCCAGCCCCTGCACGAAGCGAAAGACCACCAGCATCCCCATGGTGCTGGCGAACCCGCACAGCACCGAGCCCAGCAGGAACACGACGATGCCGCCGATGAACACCGGCTTGCGCCCCACCAGGTCCGACAGCTTGCCGAAGATGGGGACCGCCACCGCCTGCATGAGAAGGAAGGACGAGAACACCCACGCATACAGCGAGAAGCCGCCCAGCTCCGCCGCGATGCTGGGCAGGGCCGTGGCCACGATGGTGCCCTCGATGGCCGACATGAACATGGCCAGCAGCAGCGCCGAGAAGACCAGCGCGCGGTGGGTGGTGTTTTCCTTCACGGGATACGGGATCGTGGGGAATGCGTGCATCGGCGGCCGCGGGCGCCGGCGCGCACAAGGTAGCGCATCTCCTCCGATTCCGCCGCAGGGGGTGAACGGGTGAACGGGTGGGTGCCTGCGACGCCACGGGACGCGCCGACGCAGCCGTCCCGGGCGCCGGGGCCGATCGGCGGCAGAGGTGTGTTGCAGAAGTGAAGGCGTCCGCACGGCCGGGCGCGCCGATCACTGGACCGGGGGCGTGGGGAAGCCGGGCGGTGCCGCCGCGGGCGGCCGGGCGGACGGGTGCCTGCGATCACGCCCTGGCGGATTCAGCATGTGACAAGGGCTTGACGGACGAACGGCCGTACGGTATACTATCCGCTCGCCGCTAACCCGCCTAAAGCGTTGCAGTTAAGCTGGATGGGCGCATTCGGAGCGGCAGACTCTCCCCCCACCACCGACAAGGGCACCCCGGCCGCGAGGCCGGTCCGCAAAGCCAGGGGTCTCGCAGTGGAGACAGCCCAGCTGCCGAAGAGGTACGCCGCCGGTCGGACCACCGGCACACCCTCCGTAGCCTTGGAGTTCCCCAGATGAAGCGTGTCGCTCCGCTGTTCCTGACCGGTTTGGTCGCCCTCGCGGCCTGTTCCGACGACCTGACCCCGGTGGCTCCCTCGGCCTCCGACGCGGCGTTCAACGAGTCTGCGGCTGACGGTTCCGGCACGTACCTGGTGCGCTTCAAGGGCAACGGCGTTCCCACCGGCTTCGAGGCGCGGGTGGCCGCGCTGGGCGGCGAAGTGATCTTCGCGCACCCGGTCGGCATCGCGGCCGTCTCGGGGCTGACCACCGGCACCGCCGGGCAGCTGGCCGCCGACGGCACCATCGCCGCCGTGGACGCCGACATGGAGACGGAGCTTCCGCAGTCCGACGAGACCACCCTGGAGTCGACGGACGCGCAGCCGGAGAGCCCCACCAACCCCGCGACGGCGCTGCGCTACTCGCGCCAGTGGAACATGAAGGCCATCGGCGCCAGCCAGGCGTGGGCCGCCGGCAAGCTGGGCAGCCCCTCGGTCAAGGTGGGTATCCTGGACTCCGGGCTGGACTACCTGCACCCGGACCTGGTGGGCCGCGTTGACCTGACCCTGTCGCGCTCCTTCCTGTCCGCGGCCGAGAACGCCCGCGTGCAGGCCGCCTTCCCGGGCGCGCACCCCATCGCCGACCTGCACTACCACGGCACGCACGTGGGCAGCACGGTCACCAGCAACGCCTACATCTACGCCGGCGTGAGCTCCAACGTGACCCTGGTGGGCCTCAAGGCCTGCTCCCCGGGCACCGCCGCCAACGGCTTCCGCGGCAGCTGCCCCACCAGCGGCTCGCTGGCGGCCATCCTGTACGCGGCCGACAACGGCGTCAACATCATCAACATGAGCATCGGCGGCCGCTTCAACCGCCGCGACGCCAGCGCCCAGGGCGGCTTTGGCCCCTCGCTGCTGGCCAGCATCAACCAGGTGTTCAACTACGCGCACCGCAAGGGCACCACGATCGTGGTCTCGGCCGGCAACGACGCCATCGACATGGACCACGACGGCAACGGCTACAAGTCGTTCTGCAGCGTTCCCACGGTGATCTGCGTGTCGGCCACCGGCCCCACCAGCGCCACCACGGTGAACGGTCCCTGGGCCAACATCGACGCGCTGGCCGGCTACAGCAACTACGGCCGCTCGGCCGTGAGCGTGGCGGCCCCCGGCGGCAACGGCGTCAGCGTGACCGCGGCGTGCTCGGGCTTCACCATCGTGACCAGCCTGCTGGCCTGCCGCAACCGGTTCTTCATCTCGCCCACCAACTGGTCGGCGTTCTCGCTGGGCGCTTCGGGCACCAGCATGGCCTCGCCGCACGTGACCGGCCTGGCGGCGCTCATCGCCAGCGACGGCATCACGCAGCCCGCCCAGATCCGCGCCCGCATCGAGGGCTCGGCGGACGACCTGGGTGAGCCCGGGACGGACCCCAAGTACGGCAAGGGCCGCATCAGCGCGGCGCACGCCTTCGGCTTCTGATCCACGCCGACGGACGCTGAACGACGGAGCGGGGCGGTGCCAGTCGGCACCGCCCCGCTCCGCTTTTCATCCCCGAAATCCGCGAACAGATCGGCCTCACACAGAGTCAGCAGAGTGAGCAGAGTTTTCTCGCGTGCCGTTTCCGCTGCTCACGGGCACCCTGTCTGATTCACGGTGAGCGGAAGCGCGGCGCGGGTCGACGAGGCAGGAGCCGGCGTGGG
>Ga0190267_10000201_pt1 | contig 12862 bp, 10 predicted proteins | sample Popmic239T_FD_140332 | JGI IMG/M metagenome (GOLD analysis project Ga0190267, IMG submission 140332) | Populus adjacent soil microbial communities from riparian zone of Oak Creek, Arizona, USA - 239 T | ecosystem: Environmental > Terrestrial > Soil > Riparian zone | place: USA: Arizona... | reverse complement strand
GTGATGGATCCGGTGGCGAACAGCCGCCCATCCCGCGCAAGCAGCAGAGCGCCCAGGCGCCAGACCCGGGCGATGGGTTCCATCGCCGAGGGGCGAGGGATCAGCAGCACGCGGTGCTCCGGCCTGTACCGAGCCAGTGCCTCGTCCCGGACCTCGGCGTCGGCAAGCTGTCGGACGGTGGTGGCCACCAGCTTCCGCACGTCGGATGCGATCCGCTCGTCGACGACAGCCACGCCCCGATCGTACGTCGGCCGAGTCCACGGCAGCCGAGCCCTACCGGTAGAAGTCCGCGACGAGTGCGCCGATGCAGAGCGCCGGGGACAGGATGAAGAGCAGGAGACCCAGGCGCATGAACACGCGGATGCGGCGGATGACGGCAGCGTCATCGTCCCCTCCGGGGAAGGCGGCTGCCGCGAAGGCGGCCACCATCAGGCCGGCGAGAACCGCACCGGCCCAGAAGACCCTCTCGGCGGGGTCGTAGAGGACACCCGCGAACCACTTGGACACGATGATCGAGCCGATCACGATGGCCATCATGAGCGCACCGGTCAGCAGGGCGAGGCCGGCCTGGAGCTCCAGACGGGCCCGGACGTTGGCCAGGTCGCGCGGAGACACAGTGCGCTTGTGCGGTTCAGCCATCGCGCCTCAGATCCAATAGTCGGTGAAGACCGCGACCACGCAGAGCACCGGACCGGTCATGAAGAGCATGAGCCCTGCACGCACGGGGCCCGTCCGTCCGCGCGCCTCGGACGCCGCTCCCGTGCTGGGCATCGAGGCGAGTCCCAGGCAAGCGGTCCCCGCGGCGGCCAGGATGGCTCCTGCCCAGAAGAGCCACTCGATCCGGTTGTCCAGCGAGCCCGCGCGCCAGCCCGAGACGAGCATGGCGCCCACGATGATCGCAAGCACGATGCTGGTGGATCCGAACAGCGAGGTCGCCGTGCGCTCTGGGCTGGGGGTGTTGCTGGCCACGCGTCACCTGATGTTCGTCGAGGAGGATCGAGTGCCTCGAGCCTTACACAGTTCGTTGGCTGAGGAGGTCGCGCACGACCGTCTCGAAACCCTGCGCGCTGGCGAACGCGGTGCCGCTGGTACGTCACCAGCCGCTGACGAGGATCTCCTCCAGGACGTCCACGAAGAAGTCCGCGCTGGCCTCGGAGATGCACAGCGGTGGCTTGACCTTGAGCACATTCTGGCGATCCCCCGTCGGCTGGACGACGACGCCGAGTTCTAGGAATCGGTCGCAGATCGCGGCCGTCTCCTCGGTTGCAGGCTCGAGGGTCGTCCTATCCCGGACCAGCTCCACCCCCATGTAGAGCCCCCGCCCATGCACAGCGCCGATGAGCGGATGCCGTTCGGCGAGGCTCTCGAGGCGCGTCCGCAGTCGTGCCCCGATACCGGCGGCGTTCCCCTGCAGCCCCTCGTCGGCCATGACGTCGAGCACGGTGATGCCGATGCGAGAGCTCAGTGTGCTGCCGCCCGCCGAGGAGAAGAACGTGCCCTGCGACGCGAGCGCATCGGCGATCTCCCGGCGCGTGATCACGGCGCCCAGTGGATGCCCATTGCCCATCGCCTTCGCGACCGTGATGACGTCCGGAACGATGCCGTCATGCTGCTGGAAGCCCCAGAACACGTCGCCCTGGCGGCCGTAGCCCACCTGCACCTCGTCCGAGATCACTACCCCGCCACCGCGGCGGACCGCGTCGTAGACGGAGGCGAAGTAGCCGGCTGGCACCTCGATCGCGCCCGCATTGCCCTGCCGTGGCTCGGCGATGAAAGTGCCGATCGGGCGGCCGGCATCCGCCGCTCGTCGCAGCTGCGCGATGGCGTCCGACGCGTACGCGGCACCCGCCCCCTCGCCACGGTGCGCACCCCGATACGCGTTCGGGGTCGGCGCGACGTGCACCCAGTCGAGCCGAGTCTCGTCCGCGCAAGGGTTGTCCGAGAGCGAGGTCGACACAGCATCGGCCGCCAGCGACCAGCCGTGGTACGACTCGCTGAGACACATCACATCCTCCCGCCCGCTGAACGCCTTCGTCAGCCGGAGTGCCAGATCGACGGCCTCGGTTCCACTGTTGACCAGCAGGACCGAGTCGAAGCCGTCCGGCAGGGTAGCCAACAGGCGCTCGCTGAACTCGGCGACGGCTGCATAGTGGAAGCGCGAGTTGGTGTTGAGCATCCGCCACTGGTCCGCCGCCGCCTCGGCGATGCGCGGATGGCCGTGTCCCAGGGTGGCGACATTGTTGACCATGTCGAGGTAATGCCGCCCGTCCACATCGATCAGGTGCTCGCGCCAGCCGCGCTCGATCAGCGGAGGTCGCGCGTAGTAGTGAGCCTGCAGCGGGTCATAGGCGCTGTCCCGCCGGGCGAGCGCAGTCGCGGTGTCCGGTCGGGTATGACGGGTGGACGATAGTCCGAGAAGGGGAGCGGGATCGCGGTAGCGCGTCAGCCAGGCATCCAGTTCCGTCGGGCGGACGAACCGCGGCGGCATACGTCGGATCCCGCCGGTGGCCAGCCACAGGGTGACGGTGTCGGATGTCATTCCCATCGGGGACCCACCCACGACGCGACCCCAGAGCGGCCTGCTCAGACCCGCGATCAGCACGGATGCGGTCTCGCCCATCAGCAGCGCGGCCTCGCCCAGGGGTCGGAGCTCGCCGTCGAACGGGGCCAGCAGTTCGGTTCCCGCCGGAAGGACCACGTCGATCGCCAGGCTCGCGTTGACGGGTTCCGCGGTGTCGTTGATCCGGGATCGCGTGAGTCGCGGCTCCGCGAATCGTGTCGCAGCTGCCCCGGACGCCGCAGCTGCAGCAGCCAGAATCCGTCGCTCCTCTCCCGTGGCGTCTGCGAGCCAGGAGCCTTCCTGCAGCTCGCGGCTCGCGTAGCTCAGGTCGATGAGCGGTCCATCGAACGAGGGGACAAGCCACCCGACGACCGGCGCAGCGGCACGCCGAGCTGTTCTTCCGAGCCGCACACGAATCCACTCCGTAGCGACGTCCGCGTCGAATGCCGCTGGTACAGCGAACATCTGCCACTCACGGTCATCGGCCGAGCTGGCGTATTCGTTGTCCGGATCGATGGCCACCTGCTGCGCGCCGCTGACCACCAGCACGGCGCCGCGGAGCACGAGGAGCGGCCAGATCGCGTCGATCTCGGCGTCCTCCAGCGGCTGGATGGCGTCGAACGCCTCGATGACAGAGAGCACGGCGAGGGGACGATACGGACTGTGGTGGAAGACCGCGCTGCAGGCCACCACGAGCTCTGCGACGCGCCAGCCCTGGGAGGCATCCCCGAAGTCGATGATCCCGTCGAGCACCGGACGACCGGCGGCGTCGCGCGAGAAGACGACATTGTCATCCGTGAGGTCGCCGTGGACGGCCTGAACCGGAAGCGCCGATGCGCGAGGCGCGAGGCGCTCCCGCACCTCCTGCAGGGCGGACTCGATCGCGTGGCGTCGGGCAGCGTCCTGGACGTGAGGCAGCAGCCGGGCGACGACCTGCTCGCCGCGGCGCAGGTCCCACTGCAGCCATCGCTCCAGCCCTGGGTCGGTCACGGACTCGAGAGCCTGAGACACCCGTCCCGCGAGCGTGCCGAGCTGTCGCATCACCTTATCCGACAGGTAGCCCGCATCGATGAGCGGAGAGCCCTCGAGGAAGGACAGGATCCGGACGTGATGTGCGACACCGTCGATCTCGACGGACGAGACAGGTGAACCCTCGAGGGATGGCTGCGGAAGCGGAACCGTCAGCCCTGCCGAGGCGAGTGCTGCCATCACCGCGTTCTGCGCCTCGATCTCCGCTCGCTCGAACACGGGGTTGTTCACCTTCAGCAGGTAGCGCCGGTCATCCGCGGAGACGAGGAAGTTGCGGTCCTGCTGGCTACCGAGCTCTGTGGCTGTGCCCGCCAGCCCGAACAGGTCCAGCGCGGTGCGCTCCGCCCATGCGACGTCGACATCGGGTCGCGGCAGGCCATCCAGGTGATCCATTCGTCCTCATCCGGCTCTCGGGCACATCGGAACCGTTCGGGCACGCCATGCACGGTGTGCCCGAACGGTTTCAGTGTGCCCGAACGGGAGGCTCCGTATGCTCGACGCGTGGGGGAGCGGCGCAGGGAGACGGTTGAGCAGGCGGCATCCTGGCTCGACACATCGCCCTCGCTCGAGGAGCTGTGCGCGCGGTATCCCGACGACTGGGCGGCAGTGTCGGCGCGGCTCGAGGCAACGGCCGGCGCGGGGTCGCAGGGCCTGCACGACGTCATCGCCGAATTCGCCGCGTCTCCGCACGCAGGACGCGATCGGCAGCTTCCGCGGGATGTCCGGATCTCGCAACTCGTGCGGCGCAGGATGCTGCAGCTCGCTCTCCGCTCGATCAGCGACCGACGCGAGAGCGGCGTGCGGGACGGGGCGATCCGATTCGGCTTGCTCGACGGCCTGCTGCTGCAGCGAACCCTCTTCTCACACGACCTGGTCCGCAAGCCCGTCAACCTCGCCCGATATCGGATGGTCTGGCGCCTGGCGCGGCAGCGCGACCGACTGATGCCGCTCGTCCGTCCCAGGGGCATCTACTGCTTCTACTCCAGACGCCTCATCAGAGAACTCGCCGCGATCATAGGGGAGCGTGATGCGCTGGAGATCGCAGCGGGGGATGGCACCCTCAGCCGGTTCCTGACGGATGCGGGTGCGAAAGTCCGGGCGACGGATGACTACAGCTGGACCGGCAGCATCTCCTACCCTGCGACGGTCGAGAAGGCGGATGCACGGACCGCACTCCGCCAGCAGGCCCCCCGGGTCGTGATCTGCTCCTGGCCGCCAGCCGGCAACCCGTTCGAGCGGACCGTGTTCGCAACGCCGTCCGTCGAGACCTACATCGTGATCGCAAGTCCCGATGAGCGCGAGGCGGGGGACGGGGAGAGCTACCGCACGCAGACCGGATTCGACATGGTGGACAGCGCCGAGCTCGGCAGGCTCGTCTTGCCCGAGGGGCGCAACCGGGTCCTCGTCTTCACCCGTCGGGCAGCCGAGAGTGACTGAGCCTCTCCGCGGGGCACGTGAAAAGTCAGGAGGCACGTGACCTTTTGCGGGCCGGATGACTTTTCGCGGGCCGGAGGGCTTCGAGACGAGTCCGTAACACGGGACCTCTAACGTCGGATGCATGAGCGAACTGTCACAGCGCGACGCGATCGATCTGGTCGGCCGATTCGAGGCCGAGCAGGAGATCCCCGAGCAGATGCGCGCCGACGTGCATCTGCTGGGCGAGCTCCTCGGCAGGGTCCTCCGTGAAAGCGGCTCAGCAGGGCTGTTCGAGGATGTCGAACGACTGCGGATCGCCACCATCCACGCGTACACCGACGAGACGGATGACGCCTTCGCGCGGGCGGCGGCCATAGCCGACTCATTCACCGTGGCTCGGGCGGACGAGGTCGCGCGCGCCTTCACGTCCTACTTCCACCTCGTGAACCTCGCCGAGGAGCATCAACGGGTCCGCGCCCTCCGAGAGCGCGAGCTCGTCCAGCGCCACGAGGGGGCTGCCGACTCGATCGGGGCCGCGTTCCGCCAGCTGACCGAGGAGGTGGGGAAGGAGGCGGCGCTGAGCAGGCTGCAGTCGATGAAGTTCCACCCCGTGTTCACCGCGCATCCCACCGAGGCGCGGAGACGAGCCGTGTCCGACAGCATCCGCCGCCTCGCCGCCCTGCTCGACGAGCGGGACGTCGCCGTCGGGGGCACAGCTCAGCAGCAGAACGAGCGCAGCATGCTCGAGGAGATCGACACCCTGTGGCGCACCGCCCCGCTGCGCGCAGAGAAGCCGTCGCCGACCGACGAGGTCCGCTCGATCATGGCCGTCTTCGACGAGACGCTCTACACCTCGATTCCGGCGGTCTACCGCAAGATCGACGACGTGCTGCAGGGCGAGCAGGCAGGCGATCGCGCTCCCCTCGTGCGGCCGTTCGTGCAGCTCGGCACGTGGGTGGGCGGCGACCGGGATGGCAATCCCTTTGTGACCGCATCCGTGACCAAGCAGGCGGCGGGGATCGCCAGTGAGCATGCGCTCCTTGGGCTCGAACGCACCGCGGCGAGGGTGGGCCGCGGCCTGACCTTGGACGCGACGTCGACCCCGCCATCCGACGCCCTACGGGCACTCTGGCATCGCCTCCGATCCGCTGATGAGGATGCCGCCGCGGCCGTCGCAACGCGCTCGCCGAACGAGCCGCACCGGCGCACACTGCTGATGATGGCCCGTCGGATCGCCGCCACCCGCACGCGCGACGCAGACCTCGCCTATGCCGATCCCGACGAGCTCCTCGCTGACCTCGCGATCGTTCAGCAGTCGCTCGTCGACGCCGGAGCCGCGCGCCAGGCATACGGCCAGCTGCAGGAGTTCATCTGGCAGGTGCAGACCTTCGGATTCCACCTGGCCGAGCTCGAGGTGCGCCAGCACTCGGCCGTGCACGCAAGAGTGCTCGCCGAGATCGATGCGACGGACTCGGATACCGGCGGGTCCCTCAGCGAGCTGGCCGAGGAGGTCCTCCAGGTCATCCGCTCCATCGCGCAGATCCAGCGGCGCTTCGGCCCCGGCGCCGCGGGGCGCTACATCGTCTCCTTCACCCGATCGGCGGATGACCTGATCGGAGTGCACCGGCTCGCCCGGGCCGCCATCGGCCCGAAGGAGACGCCGCCGACCCTCGACGTCATCCCACTGTTCGAGACCTTCGCCGATCTGCAGGCCGCACCCCAGATCCTGGCGGAAGTCGTCCAGCGTCCTGAGTTCGCGGAGCGCCTGGCCGCGACCGGTCGCCGACTCGAGGTCATGCTCGGCTACTCCGACTCGTCCAAGGACGTCGGCCCCGTCGCTGCAACGCTCGCGCTGTACGAAGCCCAGCGGAAGATCGCGGCGTGGGCGCGCGAGAACGACATCGAGCTCACCCTTTTCCATGGTCGAGGCGGCGCCCTCGGCCGCGGAGGCGGGCCGGCCAACTCGGCGATCCTCGCCCAGCCCCCTCATTCCGTCGATGGGCGCTTCAAGCTCACCGAGCAGGGCGAGGTGATCTTCGCCCGCTACGGCGGACGGGACATCGCCATGCGCCACATCGATCAGGTCGCCGCTGCGGTGCTGCTCGCCTCGGCGCCGTCGATCGAGACCCGGAACGAGGACGCTGCGACTCGCTACGCCGATGTGGCCTCGACCATGGATGTCGCCTCGCGCGAGCGCTTCTTCGCGCTGGTGAAGGCACCCGGCTTCGCTCCATGGTTCGCCACAGTGACGCCCATGGAGGAGATCGGCCTGCTCGCGCTCGGCTCCCGCCCCGCGCGCCGAGGGCTGTCGGTCGAATCCCTCGAGGACCTGCGAGCCATCCCGTGGGTCTTCGCCTGGACCCAGGCACGAATGAATCTTGCCGGCTGGTTCGGGCTGGGCACCGCCCTGGACGCGGTAGGCGACGAGGCGCGGCTCGCTGCCGCCTACCGCGAGTGGCCGCTGTTCCAGACGCTGATCGACAACGTCGCGATGGGTCTCGCCAAGGCGGACGGACGGATCGCGCGCCACTACCTCGCCCTCGGCGAGCGGGACGACCTCGCTGCGCTCGTCCTCGAGGAGATGGAGCTGACCCGATCGTGGGTGATCCGGCTGGCGGGAGGCGGCGAGCTGCTCGCCAACAAGCCGGTCCTGCAGCGAGCGGTCAAGATGCGCAGTCCCTACGTCGACGCCCTCTCGCTCCTGCAGCTCCGCGCCCTCCGGGCTCTGCGTGAGACGCCCGAGGGAAGCACGGCCGACCCCGAGCTGCAGCGCCTCCTCCTGCTCTCGGTCAGCGGTGTCGCGGCGGGCCTGCAGAACACCGGCTGATCACCACCGGCTGATCACCACGGCTGAGAGCAATCGGGCCTCAGAGCGCCCGGCGCTGTGCGACGAGCGGACAGTCGAATGGGTCCCGCTCGCCGAGGCCGACGCGGTTGATGTAGCGGAGCACCGCGGCGTAGGACTCGAGCAACCCCACCCGCGTGTAGGACACCCCGATCGACTCGCAGTACCGGGCGACGAGCGGCGCCGCCCGTCGCAGATGCGGGCGTGGCATCGACGGGAACAGGTGGTGCTCGATCTGATAGTTCAGGCCGCCCATGGCGACATCCAGCATCCGGTTGCCGCGGATGTCGCGGCTCATCAGCACCTGGCGGCGCAGGAAGTCGAGCTTGCTCCCGGCGGGGACAACCGGCATGCCCTTGTGATTGGGCGCGAACGTGGCACCCATGTAGAAGCCGAAGACACCCAGCTGAATGACGAGGAACAGCACTGCGATCCCGGGGGAGAGGACGAGGAACACGAGGGCCGCGAACCCTCCCAGACGTACGACCAGGAAGGAGATCTCCACCCCGCGCCGTTCGACGGGTTGGCGGCCGACAACCCGACCGATGCTGGAGAGGTGCAGCGAGACGCCCTCGAACGGCAGGATCGGGAAGAAGAACGCCCCCTGGTGGCGGATGACCCACAGGGCGATGGGATTGCGGTGCCGTGCGGCCCGTTCCGGCGTGAAGGCGATGACCGGCACAGCGAGGTCCGGATCGGCCTCCTCCTTGTTGGGATTCGCATGGTGCCGCGTGTGCTTGTGGCGCCACCAGCCGTAGCTCAAGCCGACGAGCAGGTCGGCGAGAATCAGGCTGATCCAGTCGTTCCATCGACCCGAGGCGAAGATCTGGCGGTGGGCTGCGTCGTGGCCGAGGAAGGCGATCTGGGTGAAGACGACGCCAAAGACGGCGGCGGTGATGAGCTGCCACCAGGAGTCGCCGACCCAGATGAACGCGGCAATGGTCGCCCCCAGCAGGACGGGAAGCCCGATGAGCTTCGCCCAGTAGTAGCCGTAGCGCCGCCGCATCAGCCCGGCGGATCGGATGAGGGTCGCCAGGTCGGTGAAGTCGCTCGCTCCATCTCGTCGTTGCGGGGGGCGTGCTCGAGTCGCGTGCGTGGCGCCGGAGGGGGAGCTGGTCATGAGCCGCTTCTTCGAGAAGGGCCGAGGTCCGGGGCCGAGTGGAGAGCAAGGGAAACGTACGTGTGAATCGAGATGCCGGGCGTCTACCGGGTGTCTCGAACAGCGCTGCTGTGGACGCTGGAGTCGACCGGGGGCTTGGGCCTGCCTGATGGTAGGCACCTTCGCGCGCGCCCCACAACCGGGTCAAGGCACCAGGATCCTGTGAGGATGCAGAAGCACAAGCCCCTGGCACGAGGAGAGATACTCCCTAGGATTGCCTCAGCACGGGCCGAGACCACGCCCCACCTGATGGGACATCACGATGGGTTTCTTGGTCTATGGCGCCCACGCCGTCGAAATAGCTGTCGACGATCGCAGCCTCGCCCATCTGCAGGTGGTCATCACGGCCAAGCTGCGCCGCAGCGAGACGTTCATCCTCACGCTGGAGGGTGGCGAGGGCCTCGGCCGACGAGTCCTCTGGATCGCTCCAGCCATCCCCCTGATGTTCCGTTACAGCGGCTCTCGTCCGCCGGCGCTCAACAAGCATTGGCTCGAGGACATGATCTCTCACGCCAACACCATGGCTGGCCTGTTCGTCAGCCCGGAGCCCAGCCAGGTGGAGAGCCCGGGCCCGAGTCCCGCGCCGCAGGATCTGGTGCACTGAGGCGCACGCCGACCAGCTGAGAGCGGTCAGCCGTGAGCGCCCTCGACGACTGACCGAGCGACATCGGACAGCAGCCTGCCGCTGTTGCGCGCGGTGGCACGCAGTCGCGCGAAGGCCTCATCCATGTCCACCTGATGCTGATGGGAGATGACACCCTTCGCCTGCTCGATCAAGACGCGGCTGTCCAGAGCCCGCTGCAGCTGCCCACGGGCGATGTCGGACTCCCGGAGCGCACGCTCCTGCAGGATGCCGATCGTGGCGGCCGCCGTCAAGGCGCGAGCCGCGGCGCTGTCCTCCGCAGCGATGGGCCCGAGGCGGTCGTTGAAGAGATTGAGCGACCCGATCGTCTCGGCGCGCAGTCGCATCGGAATCGCGTACATGGACTGATAGCCCTGCGCGCCTGCCAGCGTGGCGAACTTGGGCCAACGCGCATAGACGGACGCGATGTCGTCGACGGCAACCACCTGGCCGAACTGGTACGCATCGACGCACGGACCTTCACCGGCCTCGAGCTGGAGCAGTCCGATCAGGTGGCTCCGCTCGCTGGTCGAGGCGACGACCTCGAGGTTGCCGTCGGCGTCAGGAAGGAGGATCCCCGCGTCGGCGGCCTCGAGGATGTGGGCCGTCCTCTCGACGAGCGTGTGCAGCAGATCGACGATGTCGTAGTCCTCGATGAGCGTGTCTGCGAGCCTCACGAACGTCTCCGAGAGCTGTTGTTCGCGCGTCGTGGCCGTCATCCGCTCAATCTACTCCGGCGTCCGCCCGTCAGCGCTGGAGGATGAGCCTTCTCGTGACGATTTCGCGGGCCGTGTCTCGCACACTCTGGCCGGCAGCGTAGGAATGCGCACGGATGATCAGCAGGGCGTCATCGGGGCTGACTCCAAGCTGGGCGATGACCATCCCGGTGGCCTGGTGCACCTCGCGGCGGGAGTACGGTCCGTCGTGCTCAGACTCGTCGTGGCGGTGCTCGAGGGCGTACCGCATGACGCCCGTCGCTGTGGTCCGCGCCATGGAGGTGGCGAGCGCGAGATCGCCGGAGTCGAGCGCGTGGGACCTGTCGGAGTACAGATCGACCGCTCCGACACGAAGGGTGCCGATCGCCATCGGGAAGGAGTAGACGCCGCGGACCCCGTGGCTGCCGATGGCAGCCCGGAAGGCGTGCCATCTGGCCGACGGCTCGGCCGCGAGATCGGGAGCCAGCACCGCCGCTCCGGTCGCGTGAGCGTCCCAGCAGGGACCTTCGCCGAAGTCCAGCTGCAGTTCGCTGAGGCGCCCACCCAGCTCATCGCTCCATGAGATGGTCTCGATGTCGAAGGGATCTCCGAGGGTCGAGACAGAGGCGCGCTCGATGGGGAGCGCGTCGAGGAATGGCCCGCAGAAGTCAGGGCTCTCGGATGGGAACTCGCGTACCGCCGACATTGCATCCTCCTGGACCCCGCCGAGATTCATCGGCGAAAGCGAGTGGCCTGGGTCCAGGACTACCTACCCCCTCATGGTAGGTCACCTGCACCCTCTTTCGGCCCGGCCAGAACATATCCGCACAAGGTTTGATACGCCCTCCGTGCTCCTCTGGCAAGGGGGCGACGCCGCAGCGCTCGCGCCCTAATGTTGGTCGGATGACTGATTCCGCACTCAAGACCGCCGCGGTCGTGTACAACCCCATCAAGGTGGACCTCGACGTGCTCCGTGACGCCGTCAACCGCGAGGCCGCTGAGGCGGGATGGGCCGAGACCCTCTGGTTCGAGACATCTGTCGAAGACGTCGGACAGGGTGCTACCAAGCAGGCACTCGACCAGGGTGCCGACCTCATCATCGCGGCGGGCGGCGACGGGACGGTCCGCGCGGTGGCCGAAGCGGTACGGGGGCACGAGGTCTCTCTCGCCCTTCTGCCCTCCGGAACAGGCAACCTCCTCGCCCGCAACCTGGAGATGACGCTCAACGACATCCCCGGCTCGGTGCATGCGGCGTTCACGGGTGCGGATCGCAACATCGACCTCGGCATGATCCAGATCGAGCGGGCCGACAAGAGTCGCGACGAGCACGCCTTCGTCGTCATGGCCGGCCTCGGTCTCGACGCCAAGATGATCGCCAACACCGACGAGGATCTGAAGGCCAAGGCGGGCTGGGCGGCCTACGTCAAGGCGATCGCGGCGTCCCTGCGTGATCCGAACGAGCTCCACCTTCGATTCAGGCTCGACGATGGCGGACCGAAGCGGACGACCGTGCACACGCTGATCCTCGGCAACTGCGGCTCGCTGCCAGCGAACATTCTCCTGATGCCCGACGCCATCCTCGACGACGGCCTGTTCGACCTCATGATGACGAGGCCCGGCGGGCTGCTCGGCTGGATCCGCGTCTGGACGAAGGTCGCCTGGACGAACGGCATCGTGCGACGGACGAAGGCTGGCCGCGCCCTCGCTGGAGACCACAAGAACGATCGGGACCTGCACTACGAGACCGGCAAGAAGTTCGTCGCACGTCTGTCGAAGCCCGAGGAGATCGAGCTCGACGGCGACGGCTTCGGCAAGGCGGTGGCCTTCCACGCCTGGATCGAGCCGGGTGCGCTCCGGGTCCGGACCGCCAGCCCCGCGTGAGCCCCATGTACCAAATCAAGGAGTTTCTTCGGAGAGGCTCCGATCGGCATGACTTGGCCGAGGAATCAGAGAATCTCCTTGATTTGGTCAGAACCTTCCGCGTTCCCTCCCACACGAGAGGTCCCGTTCCCACCTACGCCCTGCTGCACGGGATCGGGCTGTCTCACCGAGAGTTCACCCCGATGGCACGAGTGCTCTCGGAGACCGGCAACGTGATCTCCTTCGACCTGCCCGGCTTCGGTGCCAGCCCGCATCCGAAGCGACAGGTCAGCGTCGAGGACCACGCGCGCCTCGTGGCCCGGGCGCTCGATGACCGGAACATCGGACCGGTCGTCGCGGTCGGTCACTCCATGGGGGCGCAGTTCGCGATCGAACTGGCCGTCCTCCGTCCCGACCTCGTGAGTCACGTCGTGCTGATCGGCCCTGTGGTCGATCCGGCTCATCCCACGCTGCGGGGGCAGGCTCGTGCCCTCATGCGCGACTGGCCGCTCGAGCCACCGCAGACACAGGCGATGGTCGTCGGTGACTACCTCCGCTGCGGAGTGCGCTGGTTCCTGGCCCAGTCGATCGTCATGCGGGATTACCCGACCCACCTGCGCGTGCTCGGAGTCACCCAGCCCATGCTGGTCATCCGCGGGGCGCACGATCCCATCGC
>Ga0190267_10000200_pt1 | contig 12956 bp, 10 predicted proteins | sample Popmic239T_FD_140332 | JGI IMG/M metagenome (GOLD analysis project Ga0190267, IMG submission 140332) | Populus adjacent soil microbial communities from riparian zone of Oak Creek, Arizona, USA - 239 T | ecosystem: Environmental > Terrestrial > Soil > Riparian zone | place: USA: Arizona... | reverse complement strand
GCTGCGCTCCGCGCTGCGCCCGCTCAGCGAGCCGGTGCTGGCGGTGGTGGTGCCGGACGAGGCGGGCGCGAAGGGCGGGCTGCAGGCCGGCGACCGCATCGTGGCCATCGACGGGCAGGCGGTGGCCACCTGGCCGCAGGCGGTGGAGCGCATCCGCGCCGCGCCCGGCAAGCCGCTGCGCGTGGAGGTGCAGCGCGACGGCGGGCGGCGCACGCTGACCGTCACGCCCAAGGCGGAGCGCGAGGACGGGGCGCTGGTGGGCAAGATCGGCGCGCTGGAGCAGCCGCAGGTGAAGTACCGCCGGCTGGGTCCGGGCGCGGTGCTGGCGCAGGGGTGGAACGAGACGGTCGGCATGGTGTCGCTGCTGCTGACCACGCTGCGCGACCTGTTCACCGGCGCCCTCTCTCCGCGCAACCTGGGCGGCCTGCTGGCCATCGGCGAGGCGTCGGGGCAGAGCGCGGAGCAGGGGCCGGCCACCTTCCTGACCTTCCTGGCCTTCCTGTCCGTGAACCTGGCCGTGCTGAACCTGCTGCCGATCCCCATCCTGGACGGCGGGCACCTGATGTTCCTGGCCATCGAGGCGGTGCGCGGCCGTCCGCTCTCGCTGGAGTCCCGCATCCGCCTGTCTCACCTGGGGCTGATCATCGTCGTCGGGCTGATGCTGTGGGCCAACGGGAACGACGTGGTGCGGCTGGTGGAGCGGTATTTCGGACGGTGACGGTGTGGGGGTGTAGGGGTGTAGGGGTGTAGGGGTGAACGGGTGAACGGGTGAACGGGTGGCGTTCCCAAACCTTACACTGTTCCCAACAGGGGCACGGTGTCATCCTGAGGGAGCGCCGCGCGCAACCGTCATAACCACAGAAGCCTGCGCGCGACCGAAGGATCTTTGTCGGGTCGCGCCGGGCCTCGCCTTCGGGAGCCGTGCAGGTCCCTCAGTGAAGCAGCCAGGGTCCTTCGGTCGGCGCCGACCTTCGGTGTCCGGTCAGGTTGTGGTGTGGCGCCTCCCTCAGGATGACTGGGGGCGGGGGCGGTAGCAACCGTTTACAAAGTCCTCGGGCGGACGGGCTCCCCGACATCCGTTCGGCAAGCCGGCTCTCCTCTCAGGTCCCCCTGATACGAATCCGCCTGCCCGGGGTTGAACTAAATGGCCCTGCGGTGGTACAATACAGGGTTGTTCCGCGTCCCCTGGCGAAACGTATGTTCGTCCGCGGGCGCAGGTCCCCCCGCAGCGCCGCGCAGACCGGGCGCCGACCCACCCATCCACAGCGAGACAGGCAATGGATCGGACTCAGCTCGAGCAGATCGAGCGTCTCCTTGTTCGTGAGCGCGAGAAGATCCTGCGGTCGCTCGGCCGGTTTCAGCAGCAGAGCAAGCTGAGCCGGGAAAGCGCGGACGCGGACCTCAGCAGCTACTCGTTCCACATGGCCGACCAGGGAACCGACGCGATGGAACGCGAAAAGTCGTTCCTGTTCGCGAGCAAGGAAGGGCGCTACCTGTACCGGATCGAGGAAGCGCTGCGCCGGCTGTACAAGGACCCCGAAGGCTTCGGCATCTGCCACGGCTGCAAGAAGGACATCCCGTTCCAGCGCCTGGAAGCGCTGCCCCACGCGCGCTACTGCCTTGACTGCAAGCTGCGCGAGGAAGAAGAGAAGGCGGCGTAACTGCAGGGAATAGGGAACAGGGAACAGGGAATAGCGGGATGGATGAAGGGCGGCTCTCCACGTGGAGGGCCGCCCTTCGTCGTTCGTCGAAACGGGTCGAGATGCGTCCGCGAGGGGCCCCTCCCCCGGCCCCTCCCCGCTCGTTCCTCGCGGAGAGGGGAGAATTCGATCCCGCTCCCGAATCCTCTGTCTCGCGACTCCCTGTTCCCTGGCCCTAGACCTAGAACAACGCCATCTGCGCGGGCAGCCGCAGCGCCCGCAGTCGGGTGACGTCGATCGGCTCCATCGGCGTCTCCTGCTGGGCGACGTCCAGCATGCCGTGGAAGCGGCGCTTCTCCAGGGCGTAGCCCACGACGTCACGGGCCAGCGAGGGGTCGTTGGCCGCCTCGCTCATGTGGGCCAGGACCACGGCACACAGGCCGTCGTGGAAGAGCTCGCCCACCAGCTCGGCCGCAGCGCGGTTGCTCAGGTGGCCGTGGCTGCCGCCGATGCGCGCCTTGACCGACCAGGGATAGGGGCTCTCGCGCAGCAGGATCTCGTCGTGGTTGCTCTCCAGCACCAGCACGTCGCACCCCTGCAGCGCGTGCCGCACGGGGGCCGTGGCGCGCCCCAGGTCCGTGGCGATCCCCAGCTTTTCCCCCGTGCCGCGCTCCGTCACCGTCACCGCGACGGGGTCGATGGCGTCGTGGACGGTCAGGAACGGCGTCACCACCAGGCCGTCGATCTCCACCGGCTCGGCGCTGGAGTAGGCGCGCACGTCCTCGCTGCCGTCCAGCAGGCCGCGGCAGGCGTTGCGGGTGAGGTCGGTCAGGTAGAGCGGCAGGCTCCAGCGGCGCGCCACCACGCCCATGCCGCGCGTGTGGTCGCCGTGGTCGTGCGTGACCAGCAGCGCCGTCAGCGACGCGGGGTCCACGTCCACCGCGGCCAGCCGGCGCTCCAGGTCGCGGCCGCTGAAGCCCGCGTCCACCAGCAGGCGCGTGCCGGCGGACTCGATCAGCACCGCGTTGCCGCGGCTGCCGCTGCCCAGGATGGTAACTCGCAAAGAAGTGCGTTAGTGCGGAAGTGCGTGAGTGCGGGAGTACGAAAGTAACAGCGGATGCGGCATCCATCTACTTCCGCACTCACGCACTGACGCACTCACGCACTTCCCCGCGAAACCTCCCACGCGCGCCGCATCTGGCCCGCGGCCGATTCCGCGAGGGTCACCTTGCGCCGCGCCATGGCCCGCGCGGCCACGTCCAGGAACTTCTCCACCCGGTACGCCGTCAGGTCCTCTCCGGTTCCCCAGCTGAAGGGGGGAACGTACTTGGGCGGCATGAGCGCGCCGTACAGGTTGCTCCCCGCGCCCACCACCGTCCCCGTGTTCAGCAGCAGCCCGATCCCCGTCTTCACGTGGTCGCCAAGGAAGCAGCCCACCTTCAGCTCGCCCGTGTCCGTCTCGCCCTGCGGCGTCCACAGGCGCACGGGGCCGTAGTTGTTCTTCAGGTCGCTGTTGGTGGTCTCGGCGCCCAGGTTGACCCACGCGCCCAGGTAGGCGTGGCCGATGTGGCCGTCGTGCGCCTTGTTGACGTAGTCCAGGCAGATGCTCTGCGCGAACTCGCCCCGGATGCGGCACCCTTCGCCGATGCTCACCGCCTCCAGGTGCCCGCCCAGCACGATGGTGTTGCGGCCCACGTACGCCGGCCCCGCCATCCGCGTGAACGCCTTGACCGTCACCCCCTCGTCCAGCCAGACGGGGCCGGCGCTGGTGTCGAACACCACGCACGGCTCCACGCGCACCCCGTTCCCCAGCACCAGCGGGTGCTCGCCAAAGCGGTGGCTCCCCTGCGGCAGCGCCGCCTCCCCCGCGTCGGGAAAGAGGGTCGCGACGTCGATCGCAACCTGCTCCGGGTTCCCCGACATCAGCTCCCACACCGGCCCCACCATCCGCCCCTCCAGCTCCACCGCCCCGGTGCGGTCCAGGATGGTGGGCGGCGAGTCGAAGAACTCCGGCGCGGGCGCGGGGGTGCCGGCGGGCGCGAACCATCCCGCCACCTCGCCGCCCACGATGAGCACGCCCGTGCCGCCGCGCCGCGCCGCCCACAGCTCGCCGCTCCCCCACGCCGGCACCGCGCGCGCGGACAGGAACAGCCGGTCGCCGTCCGCGGGCGCGTCGCCGTACCCCAGCACCGGCGGCGAGTCGCCCTCCTGAAAGCCGTGCAGGTGATCGGGCGCCAGGTGGGCGATGCAGCGCGCGCCAAAGACGCGCTCGGCGCGCTGCCGGGTGGTCAGCGCGCCGAAGCGCATCTCGCCCCCCGGCCGCGTGAGCGCGAACGGCTCCCAGCGGCGCGATACGGCGTCGTCGAAAAGGATCAGCGATAACATCAGTGCGGAAGTGCGTGAGTGCGTGAGTGCGGTAGTGGATCCTGCCGGGCGCCGGCCTCTCTGCACAATCCGGACTCATCCCGGACCCGGCCGGTCACAGCCCGCAAGCACGGACGAGGCATCGACGTACTCTCGTACTTTCGTACTTCTCTTCACTCCCGCACTCACGCACTTCCGCACTCACGCACTTCCGCACTCACCCCAGCATCCGCAGCCCCTCCGGCAGCTGCTCCAGCATCTGCTTCAGGTCCGGGGCGCGCTCCCGCTGGGTGACGAAGGTCACGCCGGCCGTCCGCACCACCACCAGGCCGTCCACGCCGAACGCGACCACCGGGCCGTCGTCGGCGTACAGCACGCTGTCGCGCGAGTCCACCGCGTAGGCGTCGCCCAGCAGCACGTTGCCGTGCGCGTCGGGCGTGCGCGTGCGCGCCACCGCGTCCCACGCGCCCACGTCGTCCCAGGCGAAGGTGGCGCGCACCACGCCCACGCGGTCCGAGCGCTCCAGCAGCGCCTCGTCGATGGAGATGGTGGGCGCCACGCGAAAGAACTCCTCCGTGGCGCCCTCGCGCAGCAGCGGCACCAGCTCGCGGAACTCCGGCGCGTGGCGCTCCAGCCCGTCCAGCAGGTCGGCCACGCGCCAGACGAAGAGCCCCGTGTTCCACAGGTACACGCCCGACGCCAGGTACCCCTCCGCCGTCTCGCGGTCCGGCTTCTCCACGAACTCGGCCACCGCGTTCCCCGGCTCCGGGTGCGCGTCGGCCTCCAGCGCCTCCAGCGGCGGGCCCACGCGGATGTAGCCGTACCCCGTCTCGGGGCGCGTGGGAGGCGCGCCGATGGTGAACAGCCGCCGGTGGCCGGCCGCCAGCTGCGCCGCCCGCGCGATCAGCGCCCGGAACGCCTCGGGGGGGTGGATGACGTGGTCGGCGTGCAGCGACACCATCACCGCCTCGGGGTCGCGCCGCTCGATCTCCGCCGCGGCCCAGGCCAGCACCGGCGCCGTCCCCGCCGCGCGGGGCTCCAGCAGCAGGTTGCCGGGGCCCAGCTCCGGCAGCGTCCCAAGGATGGCGTCGGCCAGGTGGCCGCCGGTGAGCACGCGCAGCCGCTCCTGGGGAATGAGCGGCGTGATGCGCTCCACCGTGTCGCGGATGAGCGGCTTTTCGGAGGCCAGCGGAAGGAGCTGCTTGGGGCGGCGTGGCGTGCTGACGGGCCAGAAGCGCGAGCCCACGCCGCCGGCCAGGATCACCGTCCACAGGTGCGGGTCGTCCGTCCCGGGCCGGGCGTCGCTCACGCGTCCTCCGCCTCGTCGGCCGCGGGGCCGCCGAACAGCTCGTCCACCCGCGCCAGCAGCTTCTTGGGGCTGAACGGCTTGGTGAAGAAGTCGGTGGCGCCCAGCTCCAGCGCCTGGCGCCGGTCCGCGTCCTGCCCCTTGGCGGTGAGGATGATGATGGGGGTGTCGCGGCGGTGCGGGAGCTGGCGCGCCTCGGCCAGCACCTCCAGCCCCGTGGCCAGCGGCATCATGATGTCCAGCAGCACCACGTCGATGGGCTCCGGGCCCTGCAGCTCGTCCAGCGCCGCGCGGCCGTCCGCCACCAGGGTCACCTCGTAGGGGCCCTGCTCCAGCTTCATCTGGATGATGCGGCCGATATGCGGCTCGTCGTCGGCCACCAGCACGCGGCGGGGGGCCCGGGTGTCGTCTGCGCTCATCCTCGAAGGCAACAGGGGGGAACCACGGCCCCGGCGGCGGGGTTGTACGCGCTCACACCAGCCCGGCCAGCTCGCCGCGGCGGCGCGACAGCTCGCGCAGCAGCGGCGCGAACCCGGCGTCGCCACGCAGCAGCACCGTCAGCAGCACCTCGGTGCTGAGCTCCGCCACCACGGCCACGCCGTCGTCCAGGCGCACCACCACGGTGGAGGCGGCGCCCTGGCCCGCGGCCCGGCCCAGCGACGACGCCGCGCCGGCCAGGCCCGGCACCATGGCGCTCACCGTCTCGGCGTCCAGCCCCCCGTCGCCGGTGTGGGCGATGAGCAGCCCGTCGCGGCCCAGCACCAGCACGTGCTCCACCCCCGGGTGGGCGGCGAGCGAGGCGAGGGCCGTGTCCAGTGAGGGCATTCGGGCGTTCTCCGCTGCGGTGTTCGGGGTTGCTGGCCGGCGAGCAACGTACCCGCCGGGGCTCGCTCGCGTCAACCCTGGCGGGCCCGCGGCACCTTGACGCCGCCCCTGCCCGGTCCGTAAGGTATCCCCTGCGTCCGCCCCCGCGGCTGGCGCCTTTTTTTCACGCGTCACCCTCCGCGCGCGTGCGCGAGGAGCACCGGTGTGACGCCGCGTAAGGAGTGGGTTCGTGCGCTTCGCCCGTTTTGCCGTTCTGACCACGGCGCTGTTCGCCTCCTCGGCCCTGCTGGGCGCCTGCGGAGACGACTCGCTGTTCCCCGACGTGCAGCTGAGCACCGACACGGTGACCATCACCGTGCCCGGCACCGGCCAGGCCTCGGCGCTGGACCTGGTGCGCCTGCAGCCGCCGTTCTCGCTCCTGCGCCGTCCCGAGCTGCTGACCGACGCCACCGAGTGGGACATCGCCCTGCGCCGCGGCGACGCGGGACTGGTGCTGCGCCCGTACGAGGGCACCGCCTCGGCGCTGCGCGGGGCGGGGATCCGCGTCGCCGGCCAGGACTACGACCGCATCACCGAGGCGCCGCGCGCCACCAGCGCTTACGCCAGCACGCCGCTGCCGGCCACGGTGGGGAGCACCTTCTTCTTCCGCTCGCGGCAGTATCCGTCGCAGGGCGGCGTTCTGTGCGTGAACTACGCCAAGGCCAAGGTGCTGGCCACGGACGTGACGCTGGGCACGGCGCAGATCGCGCTGGTGCTGAACACCAACTGCGAAGACGAGCGGCTGGCGGACGACTGATGCTCGACGTCAAGGTCATCCGGCAGGACCCCGGCGGCATTCGCGACCGCCTGGCCGCGCGCGGCGCCCGCGACCAGACGGACGCGGCCGTGGACCGCGTGCTGGCGCTGGACGGGGAGCGCCGCGCCCTCATCGGCGAGGGCGACGCGCTCAAGGCGCGCCGCAACGCCGTCAGCCAGCAGGTGGGCGAGCGCAAGCGCGCAAAGGAGTCCGCGGACGACCTGATCGCCGAGATGGGGCAGGTGGCCGCCCGCATCAAGGAGATCGACGCCCGCCTGCGCGAGGTGGAGGGCGAGTCCGACGACCTGCTGCTGCGCATCCCCAACCTGACCGACCCCTCGCTCCCCCTGGGCGGCGAGGAGGCCAACGCGGTGGTGCGCAGCTGGGGCGAGCCGCGGGCGTTCGATTTCGAGCCGCGGCCGCACTGGGAGATCGGGGCGGAGCTGGGGCTTCTCGATCTGCCCGGCGGGGCCAAGGTGGCGGGGAGCGGGTTCCCCGTCTACAAGGGGATGGGGGCGCGGCTGCAGCGCGCGCTCATCAACTTCTTTCTGGACCTGCACACGCGCGAGCACGGCTACACCGAGGTGGAGCCGCCCTTCGTGGTGACCCGCGACTCCATGCAGGGGACGGGGCAGTATCCCAAGTTCGTGGAGGACGGCGACGCCTACTTCCTTCCCGAGGACGGGCTGTACCTGATCCCGACGAGCGAGGTGCCGGTCACCAACCTGCACCGCGACGACCTGCTGGAGGCGGAGCGGCTCCCCATCGCCTACACCGCGTACTCGCCCTGCTTTCGCCGCGAGGCGGGCTCGGCGGGCAAGGACACGCGGGGGCTGCTGCGGGTGCACCAGTTCGACAAGGTGGAGATGGTGCGCTTCGAGCGGCCGGAGGACTCCGACGCCGCGCTGGAGGCGCTGACGGGGCACGCGGAGCGGGTGCTGCAGCTGCTGGGGCTCCCGTACCGCGTGCTGCTGCTGGCCTCGGGCGACACCGGGTTCAGCTCGCGAAAGACCTTCGACCTGGAAGTCTGGGCGCCCGGGGTGGGGAAGTGGCTGGAGGTGAGCAGCGCCAGCAACTGTGGCGACTTCCAGGCGCGGCGGGCCAACATCCGCTACCGTCCGGAGCCGGGAGCGAAGCCGGAGTTCGTGCACACGCTGAACGCTTCCGGCGTGGCGCTGCCGCGCACCGTGGTCGCCCTGCTGGAGAACGGACAGCAGGAGGACGGCTCCGTGCTGATCCCCGAGCCGCTGCGCCCGTACCTGGGAACGGACCGGCTGGTCCGCCCCTGAGCGCGCCCGCGCGCCCGGCACCGGCGGCCCCTTTCGCACTCGTGCACGCCATGCCCACGCGGCCCCGCCCGTGAACCGCCGCCACTGGCCCACCGCGCTGGCCCTGCTGGCGGTGGCGATCCTGGCGTGGTACCTGGTCTACAGCCAGCTGCTGGTGCGCGAGATGCGCCGCGACGCCGAGGTGCACTCGCGCATCGTGGTGCGCGTGCTGGCGGGGCTCAACGACCCCGACGCCGACCTCATCGCCACCCTGCTGGGGCTGTCGGGCGACATCCAGCGGCTGCGCGTCCCCATCGTCTACACCGACCTGGACGGCGTTCCCGCGCTCTGGGTCAACCTTCCCTTCGAGGCCGTCCAGGGCGACACGGCCGACATGATCCGTGTGCTGGACTACGCGGAGCGGCTGGCCGCGCGCCATCCGCCCATGTCGGAGCCCGGCCTGGGCACCATCTACCTGGGCGACCCCCCCACGGTGCGGCGGCTGCGCTGGATCCCCTGGCTGCAGGTGGGCGCGCTGGTGGGGCTGCTGGCGGCGCTCGCCTCGGTGCTGCGGCACAACGTGCGCACGGAGCGCGAGCGCATCTGGGCGGCCATGGCGCGCGAGTCGGCGCACCAGATGGCCACGCCGCTCTCGTCGCTGGCGGGATGGGTCGAGATCCTGCGGCTTCCCGACGAGGACCGCGAGGAGATGGCGTCGCTCCCCGCCGTGGCGGGCGAGATGGAGGCGGACCTGGACCGGCTGGAGAAGGTGGCGCGCCGCTTCGAGTGGATCGGCCGGCCGGTGCAGACGGAGGCGGTGGACGTGCGCACCATGCTGCGGCTGCTGGAGCGCTACGTCCGCGTTCGCCTTCCGCAGCTGGGGCGCACGGTGGAGCTTTCGGTGGACGTGGCCGAGGGGACGCCGCCGGTGCTGGGGAACTCCATCCTGCTGGAGTGGGCGCTGGAGAACCTGGTCAAGAACGCGCTCGACGCGCTGGCGGGCTCCGGCGGCACCATCTGCATCGAGGCCGAGTCGCCGGGCGAGCGCAGCGTGGAGATCCGGGTGATCGACGACGGCCCCGGCGTCTCCCCCGCCGTGCGCGCCACCCTGTTCGACCCCGGCGTGACGACCAAGAAGGGCGGCTGGGGCGTGGGGCTTTCCCTCGCCCGGCGCATCGTGGAGGACGTGCACGGCGGCCGGCTCAAGCTGGAGCCGTCGGAGCGGGGCGCGCGCTTCGTGATGGTCCTCCCCTGCGCGCCGGACCCCCAGCCCGCCGAGCGCGTCGGCCGGCTGCCGTGGGACCGGCTGGCCGCGCGCCGCGTGCGGGCAGCCGGCGGGGAGGGTGGGGACTCCGGAGCGGCGAGCTAGACCGGCGCGACCCGCGGCGCCCCCACCCGCTCGTCGCCTCGCGACCTCCCCCGAAACTGCCGGGGGAGGTTAGCTTTGGGGCAGGGTCAGGGGCGCTTCGACTGATTCGGGTCTGCGCCCGCCGGCGCCCCCCCTCTCCCGGCCTCTCCCCCATAAACAGCATGGGGGAGAGGTGACGCGGTTCGACGAGTGCCTGCCGCAGCGCGACCGAATTCTCCCCTCTCCGCGAGGAACGAGCGGGGAGGGGCCGGGGGAGGGGCCCCCCGCGGACGCCAGTGCGATGCCTTTCGTCGAGGCTCCGGGTCATCGGCGACATCGACCTCCCCCCAGCAGTTTTGGGGGAGGTGGGCGAGGTTTACGAGCCCGGAGGGGGCGCCCGTCGGCGCGCCGTGGAACCCGGGAATCAAACGATAGAAGGAAGTCCAAACGTAGATGGCGTTCGACCTTTCGCACCTGAACCCGGAGCAGCGCGAAGCGGCCTCGCACTTCGAGGGGCCGCTCCTGGTGCTGGCGGGCGCCGGCTCGGGCAAGACGCGCGTGCTCACCACGCGCATCGCCTGGCTGGTGGAGGAGATGGGCGTGGACCCGGGGAGCATCCTGGCCCTGACCTTCACCAACAAGGCCGCGGGCGAGATGCGCGACCGCATCCGCAAGATCCTGGGGCGCGAGCCCACGGGGATGTGGGTGGGGACCTTTCACTCCATCGGCGTGCGCATCCTGCGGCGCGACGCGCAGCGGCTGGGGTGGAGCCCCGGCTTCAGCGTGTACGACGCGGACGACGCGGACGCGCTCACCAAGCGCATCATCCGCGACACGCTGCAGCTGGACATCAAGAAGTGGACGCCGCGGGCCGTGCACCACGCCATCTCCGCCGCCAAGAACGAGCTCACGGGCCCGGAGACGTACGCGGACCACGCGACGGACCCGTTCGAGAAGGTGGTGGCGCAGGTCTATCCGCTCTACCAGAAGGCGCTGCGCGACGCCAACGCCTTCGACTTCGACGACCTGCTGGTGAAGCCGGTGCAGCTGTTCCGCGACAGCCCCCACGTGCTGCGGCGCTACCAGGAACGCTTTCGCTTCATGCTGGTGGACGAGTACCAGGACACCAACCGCGCCCAGTACGTCTTCCTCCGCCAGCTGGCCGAGGAGCACCGCAACCTGTTCGTGGTGGGCGACGACGACCAGTCCATCTACGGCTGGCGGGGCGCAGACATCCGCAACATCCTGGACTTCGAAAAGGACTTTCCGGACTCGAAGGTGGTCAAGCTGGAGCAGAACTACCGCTCCACGCAGATCATCCTGGATGCGGCCAACCGCGTCATCGAGCAGAACGTCAACCGCAAGGGCAAGACGCTGCGCACCGACCACGTGGGCGGCGAGCACATCACCCTGGTGGAGGCGGCGGACGAGGCCGACGAGTCGCAGTGGATCGCGGAGGAGATCCGCTTCCGGCTGGCGGACAACCCCACGCTGAACCTGCGCAGCTTCGTCGTTTTGTATCGCACCAACTCGCAGTCGCGCTCGGTTGAAGAGGCGCTGCGGCGCGAGCGGATGGCGTACCGGGTGATCGGCGGCACGCGCTTCTACGAGCGGCGCGAGGTCAAGGACGCGCTGGCGTATCTGCGCCTGGTCGCGAACCCCGCGGCGGACGAGGCGTTCCTGCGCATCGTCAACGTGCCCCGGCGGGGGATCGGCGACACGACGGTGGCGCGGCTGGCGGAGCACGCGGCGGCGCGCGGCGTTCCCCTGCTGGCGGCGGCGGAGCAGGCGGGATCGCTGGACGGCATTCGCGGCGGGGCGGCCAGGGCGCTGCCGGAGCTGGCGGCGCTCATCCGCAAGTACGCGGCGCTGGCGTCCACCGGCACCATGGCGCTGGACGTGCTGCTGCGCGAGCTGGTGATGGAGTCGGGGCTGGTGGAGGCGCTCAAGGCGGAGGGGGACGAGGGCAAGGACCGCATCGCCAACCTGGAGGAGCTGGTGACCGGCGCGGCCGAGGTGCAGCACCGGCTGGAGGACGAGGACCCGGACCTGATGATGGAGCTGGAGGCGGTGGGCGAGGACGAGGCGGCGCGGCCGCTGGACGTGTTCCTGGGCCACGTGGCGCTCGTCGCCGACATCGACCAGCACGACCCGCAAGCCGACGCGGTGTCGATGATGACGCTGCACAACGCCAAGGGGCTGGAGTTCCCCTTCGTCTTCATCGCCGGGCTGGAGGACGGGCTGTTCCCCATGATGCGCGCCTACGACGAGCCGGCGGACCTGGAGGAGGAGCGCCGCCTGTTCTACGTGGGCGTGACGCGGGCGGAGCGCAAGCTGTACCTGACGCACGCGCGGCGGCGGCGGCGCGGGGCGCAGTGGATGGACAGCACCCCCTCGCCGTTCATGGAGTCGGTGCCTTCGGAGCTGACGGACACGCGGCGGACGGCGCGCCTGCTGGAGCGCACGGCTTACCAGCAGCCGTGGAAGTCGTCGTCCGGGTACACCACGCGGCGCGAGCGGCTGTTCGGCGGCACGCCGTCGTGGAAGGCGCCCGCCAGCTCCGCCAAGCCGTCGTCGTACGACCCGGACGATAATTTCACCATCGACTCGGGCTCCGACGACCTGCCGTCGCTGCGCAAGGGCTCGCGGGTGCGGCACCCCTCGTTCGGCGCGGGGACGGTGATGGAGCTGTCCGGCTTCGGCAGCGACGTGAAGGCAGCCATCGACTTCGACAGCGTGGGCCGCAAGATGGTGGTGCTGAAGTACGCCAACCTGGAGCCGGAGTGGGACATCTGAGGCAACCGTGAGGAGGATCGTCACGGCGGGATGATGCGGAGGGCGATCCTCCGATAACCTGCCCGCCCGGCCCGCGGGAGGGAATGAAGGATTCCGAGTACGATCGGATGGGGTGAGGTGCCGTCTCCCCCCGGGTGCGATCCGATCGGGTAACGCGCCGTTCCGCCCGCGTGAGCGAATGAATTCGCCGCTGGAAAATCGCAAAGTCCGCCTGCGCGGACTCGGCGGCCCGGCGGCATGCGGCGTCCCAGGCGCCTGCGCGTCCGCAACCAGGGAACAGATCTAACCCGCGGAAACGCGCAGCGAGTATTTGCGATGATTATACCCTCTCCCGCTTGCGGGAGAGGGTGGCGAGGTGACGAGCCGGGTGAGGGCCCCCGCGGACGCAGCGCGATCCCCGTGCAGACGATCGAAGTGCCCGAACCAGACGCAGACGTGATCCCGGACGACACCCACCGCAAGTCCCGCCGCGGCCTGACCGCCGCGTTCCGTTTCGGCGGCGAGCCGGCGGCGGGGGACGCGCGCGAGCTGGTGTTCCTGGTGCACGGGATGGGGCGCACGCCCCTATCGATGTGGCTGCTGGGGCGGCGGCTGCAGCGCGCGGGGTACCGCG
>Ga0190267_10000199_pt1 | contig 12963 bp, 7 predicted proteins | sample Popmic239T_FD_140332 | JGI IMG/M metagenome (GOLD analysis project Ga0190267, IMG submission 140332) | Populus adjacent soil microbial communities from riparian zone of Oak Creek, Arizona, USA - 239 T | ecosystem: Environmental > Terrestrial > Soil > Riparian zone | place: USA: Arizona... | reverse complement strand
TCCACCACCATCAGCATGGCCTCCTGCAGCTTGCGCGAGGTGGTCTCCCGCATGATGCGCCGCCCCTCGCCGCGCTTTTCCAGCTGCTCCCACTCCAGCGTGGGCGGCAGCATCACCCCGCCGTTGCCGATGGCCTGCATGAAGCGCGAGACCCCCAGCGGGGTGGCGTCCACCGGCCCCTGCCCGATGGCGATCTGCCCCCACTCGTGCGCCGTGAAGCGCTTGGCGAAGCGCACGCGGACCGGAGGCGGGGTCATCCGCTGCGCCCAGGCGGCGTTGCCCGTGTTCCAGAACTCCTCGTCGGAGGTGCCGGGAAGGCCCTCGGTGTAGGTGACGAAGCCGAAGCGCTGGTAGGCGTCGCGAAAGGCGTCCGCCCCCAGCCGCTGCCGCATCTCCAGCGCCATGCGCACCGCCGCGGTGTTGCAGCTCACCTGCAGCATGCCGGTGGGGACGGTGATGGAGGCGTACTCGTGGCTCTCGAAGTTGCGGATGCGCGCGTTCCCCGTCTGGATGTACGGCGGGCAGGGCATGCGCGTGTCGGGAAGGTCGTTCTCCCACCAGAGCGCGGCCACGGCCAGCTTGAACACGGAGCCCGGCAGGGCGTAGCGCTTGATGCCGTACGGCGCGTCCTTGGCCCGCCCGCTGGCCGCGTAGGCCACGACCGCCCCCGTCTGCACGTCCTGGACGATGATGGCGCCGTTGAGGTTGGTGGCGTCCAGCAGCTGCCAGGCGGCCCGTGTGGGCTCGGCGCACACCGTCAGCCGCAGGTCCGTCCCCACGGCGTGCAGCTCGCTCTGCTCGGCGAAGCGCACGGGCTGGCGCAGGTGCCTGGCGAAGAGCCGCTCCACGGTGTAGTCGCGGTCTTCCGCGCCGGTGCCGCCGCCGATGAAGTTGGCGCCGGCCTCGCCCAGCGGAAACACGCGCTGCACCTCGCCGTCGCGCAGGCCGTAGCGGGCCAGGGCGCGGGCGTCCTGGCCGGTGCAGTCCAGGATCCAGCCGCGCACCTCGCCGCGGTTGCGCTCCGCCTCGCGCGGGTCGCCCCAGCGGCGCCAGGCCATGCGGCCTTCGGTGATCTCGTCGGCCTTCCACAGCAGGCGGGCGTGGCCCCAGGCGTAGACGGCGGCCAGCACCAGCATGGCCAGCGCCAGGCGGATGGCCCAGCGCTCGCGCCGTTCGCGGATTGCGGCGCGCACCCACCGCGCCAGGGCGATGAGCGCGCCCACGCCGAACGCGATGACGACGCCGCGCAGCACCCAGTCGAGTACGGTGTCCAGCACGGGATTCAGCCTGCGGAGGTCAGGCGCAGCACCGTGTTCCCCATCCGCACCGTGTCGCCCACGTTCAGGGCGCGCTCCTGGTGGGGGGGCAGGGGCTGCTCGTTCACGAAGGTGCGGTTCTTGGAGTCCAGGTCCGTGACCGTGACGCGGCCGCCGCGGGCGGTGAAGCGGGCGTGGCGGCCCGACATGTAGCGGTCGCCGGTGGCCTGCACCCCCGCCTCGGGCTTGCGGCCCAGCGTGGCCTCGCCGTCGATGCGCACGGGGTCGCGCAGCGTCTCGGAGCTCACCACCTCCAGCACGGCGCCGCGTCCGCCGGCGGCCGGCGCGCCTCCGCCGTACGCCGGGGCCCCGCCGTACGCGGGCGCGGCGGCGGGGGCGGCGGGCTCGGGCACCAGGGCGCGGTCGGGGCGCGGGGCGTTGCTGGCGGAAAGCGGCTCGGGGCGGGGCGGCTCCAGCCCCAGCGGCTTGACGTGCGCGAACTCGCGCTTGGTGTCCAGGACGACGACCTCCACGCGCAGCCCGGCGCGCGCGATGCCGTTGTCCTGGGCCCACTGGGCGCTGAAGCGGCGCAGGTGGTCCGCCTCGTCGCGGGCCCACAGGTGCGGGTTCATCCCCGGGGGGACGAGGTCGGTGGAGACGTACACGCGCAGGTCCGGTGCGGTGCGGCGGTCGGCGTAGCGCCGAAGCGCTTCGCGGACGCCGTCTTCCAGCTGCTGCCGGAGCGTGGGGCGCAGGAGCTTGCGGAATGCGTTGATCATTCGTGGTCCGGGATCGGTTGGTCGCCGGGGCCGGCCTGTCGCAATATCAGGACCGGCGGCGTAGCGGGGCAAGCCACCGCCCTCCCGGTGCGATTACGGCTGGATGTGGATGCGCGTTTCGGCGTCCGCCGGCAGGCGTGATCGAGGCTCGACGCGCTTCCCTGATCGTGACTTCCTGAGAGAGGCGCCGCGCTGCACCCTGCCATACTCCGGACCCGGCGCGCCGACCGAAGGACCTCGCCGGCGGAACGACGGGGCTAGCTCCCGGGCCCCGCGGTCAGCCCCGCGGCAGGGGCGACCCTCGCGCAAGGCGGTGCGCTGTCATCCTGAGAGAGCGCCCGCCCGCAACCATCATAACCACGCAAACTTGTGCGCGACCGAAGGATCTTTGTCGGTCGCGCGAGGCCAGCCCTCGGGAGCCGTTCCAGTCCCCCGGTCAAGCAGGCGAGGTCCTTCGGTCGGCGCCAAACCCTGGTGCGAGAGTAGTTTGCGGAGCGGCGCCTCCCTCAGGAAGTCAATGCTCGTGGACGCTTTGGTAGAAACGCTCACGGGATGTCGCCGCGCTCGTCAGGCGGTGCCCAGCTCCATCCGCCCTCGTCCAGCCGGATCCATGAAACCAACGAGGCGCGAGCCGCGTCCAAGCCAAGACGTTTTCGGCTGGACTCGTTCCACATCTTACGGAGAGATGCACATGCGCCCCATCGGACGCTGCGTGCTTGCGATATCGACCCTCGTGTGCGCCTGCGCGCCGGCGCACACGCAGTCCGCCACTTCATCCGACCCGATCGCGTCCGCGCTGGACCGGCAGGCGCCGGGGTGGCTGGCGGAGCACGGCGTGCCCAGCATGGCCATCGCCGTCATCCGCGACGGCGAGGTGGCGTGGACGCGGGTCTACGGGCAGCAGGCGGAGGGCGTGCCCGCCACGGACGCGACGCTGTACAACGTGGCCTCGCTCACCAAGCCGCTCTTCGCCGAGCTCATGCTGCGCCTGGCCGCGGACGGCCGCTTTTCCCTGGACGAGCCGATGGCGCCGCACTGGACGGACCCGGACGTGGCCGCCGACCCCCGCCACGCGCGCTTCACCCCGCGGCTGGCGCTGAGCCACCAGCTGGGCTTCACCAACTGGCGCCGGGAGACGGAGGGCGTGCTGCGCATCGGCTTCGAGCCGGGGTCGCGGTTCCGCTACAGCGGCGAGGGCTACGAGTACGCGCGCCGCTTCGCGCAGAACCGCACGGGCGCGTCGGTGGACTCGCTGGCGCGGCAGTACATCTTTCGCCCCGCGGGGATGCGGGACATCTCGTTCACCCGCCAGCCCTGGTTCGAGGGGCGGGTGGCGGTGCCGATGGGATCGGAGGGGCGCTGGGGCAATCCGTCGATGGGGGACACGGCCAACGCGGCGGACGACATCCACGCCACCGTGGGCGACTACGCGCGCTTCGTGGTGTCGGTGATGCGCCGCGACGGCGTCTCGGCCGCCCTGGCGGCCCAGCGCGACTCCATCCACGCGACCGGCGTGGAGACGTGCGACCCGGCGAAGGTTGCGGTGTGCCCGCTGCGCATCGGCTACGGGCTGGGCTGGACGATCTTCGAGTACGCGGACCCGTCGCAGAACGTGCTCTGGCACACCGGCGCGGACTGGGGCGAAAAGGCGATGGTCTTCTGGTGGCCCAACCGGCGGGAGGGCGCGGTCCTGCTCAGCAACAGCGCCAACGGCTTCAACGCCATCATCCCCGCCGCCCTGCTGCTGACCGAGGGCCCCGACTTCAACGCCTTCATCCGCAGCGGCGGATCCTGATTCAGGACGTTGGATACCGATCCGCAAAAGGAAACGGCGAGGGGGTACAGAGATACAGGCAAGAGCCGGAGATACAGAGGACTACCGATCTTCCCCTGTATCTCTGGCCGTAGTCTGTATCTCTGTACTTTTGTTGTTTTTCCGGATCTCGTACAACGATGCTTTCTTCGCGCACCACGAAAGCCTCAAATCACGCGGAGCGACACGGCGAGCACCGGTTGTGCGGGGGGGAGGGGCGACGGCAGATTGGCGCCGCACCGGCAGGACATCCACACCCGCGAGACGCACCCATGATCCGCACCGCCCGACTCCTGAGCCTGGCCGTAGCGCTGGCCGCGATCCCCGCCTGCACGCCCGCGCCGGCGTCACAGCCGCGGCCGCTGGAGGGCGCGCGGCCCACGGACACCGGCGGCAACATGGCGGCGACGCCGCGCTGGGGGCTGGTGATCCACGGCGGCGCGGGGGCCATGACGCCGCAGAGCATCCCCACCGAGCGGCAGGCGGAGTACCAGGCGGCGCTCACGCGGGCGCTGATGGCGGGGCACGCGGTGCTGGCGCGCGGCGGCACCAGCCTGGACGCGGTGGAGGCCGCCATCAACGTGATGGAGGACGACCCGCTCTTCAACGCCGGCCGCGGCGCGGTGATCACGGCGGACGGCCGCATCGAGCTGGACGCGGCCATCATGGATGGCGCGACGCTCAACGCGGGCGCCGTCGCGGGGCTGCACACCGTGCGCAACCCCATCGACCTGGCCCGCGCGGTGATGGAGCGCTCGCCGCACGTGATGATGGTGGGTGAGGGCGCCGAGACCTTCGCGCGGCAGCAGGGGATCGAGATGGTGGAGGAGAGCTGGTTCTGGACGCCCAACCGCCGCCAGCAGTGGGAGCGGATGCGCCAGCAGGACAGCATTCGGGCGGACAGCGCGCGCCGCGCGGGGCAGGGCGCCGCCTACTCGGTGCCGGACGAGCGCAAGTGGGGCACGGTGGGCGCGGTGGCGCTGGACCAGCACGGCAACCTGGCCGCCGGCACCAGCACGGGGGGGATGATGATGAAGCGCTTTGGGCGCGTAGGCGACGTGCCCATCATCGGGGCGGGGACGTACGCCAACAACCGCTCCTGCGCGGTGAGCGCCACGGGGCACGGCGAGTTCTTCATCCGCAACACCGTGGCGCACAGCATCTGCGCGCTGATGGAGTACGGCGGGCTGCCGCTGCGGGCCGCCGCGGACAGCATCGTGATGCGGCAGCTGGTGGCGCAGCGCGGCGAGGGCGGGGTGATCGCCATGGACCGCCAGGGCAACTGGACCATGCCCTTCAACAGCACCGGCATGTTCCGCGGCCGCATCGGCGCGGACGGCCGGCCCCAGGTCGCCATCTTCCGCGACTGAGGGATGGCGGCGTCTCATCAACGAATGTAGCCGGGCAGCAGCGACCGCGTGGTTCTGCTGCCCAATCCATCTCGATCAAGCGAGTGCCTGGCCTGGCTTCTGATGAGCGTCGATTACAACGACCCAGAGCTGATCCGCAGGGCGAAGGATCTCGCAGCCGGTCCATTGGGAGACCAGCTGTCAAAGTTTCCCATGCGGTTTGCTGCCGGTGTATTCATCGGGCCGACTCGCAGGAGTTTACCCCTGAAACCGAATAATGGGACTGCTACTCTCTTGCGATTGGACGGGCGGCCCCTCGCGGTCACATGTGCTCACGTGGTTCGAAATTTTCGTGAACGGCCCCCTGCCAGTGAGCCTGGCTTCTGGATTGGATCATTACAGATAGACCCGCTTGAGCGATTGTTATCACATAACTCGGACTTGGATCTGGCGGTGCTGGACCTTACCGGCTTGGACTTGTCGGCTATCTCGGACCACGAGATCGGCTCGTCGTTTGTGGTCCCGTTTGAGTGGCCTTCGCAACGCGTGAAGGTCGGCGACTTCATCTGCTTCGGCGGGTTCCCTGGAGTATGGCGGGAGCATCGGCACAATGATGAGGTGGTTTTTCAATCCTTTAGTGTAGGGGCGAGTGAGGTGACTGCTGTTGGCGAAGATTACATGGTCTGTCAACTTGATCGCGAGTATTGGGTAGGCTCGCGGGGCAAGAGAGGGCTCGATCTGCATGAATTTGGGGGGATGAGCGGAGGACCGGCGCTGATATGGCGCGGGCTACGGGCTGACCTCGCTGGATTCATCTATGAGTACTCGGACACGCTCGATTTGCTGTATATCAGATCTGCCCATGTCCTGGCACTGGACGGAAGCCTTGCATCATAGACTAGCAGCAGGTGCCTTGCTCGAACCCTTTCTCCTCTTAAGGTCATGAGATCTGTCCGTGAACAGCTCCGAAACGCCCGAGTTCGCGTTTCACTTCCGTTCATAAGCTATGAGATGTCCGTTGCGGATTTAGTAAATCCTACCACTGTTGACGAGCGGATCGAGGGCCTTAATCGAGTACGAGCAGACCTGCTTGGTGCTGTGGAAGCCGTGGAGAAACTCCAGTCCGAGGCACAGCAACGTAAGCAGGAGGTTGCGCAGCTAGAACAAACGATGCAGACGCTTAAGCAAGACAGACATGCCGTCGAGACACTACTGAAAGTTCCAGAAGAGTCATTCGCGAGGTTGATTGCTCGCGCTTCCTCCAAGGCTCGTACGCGCGGTATCCTTGAGGGAATCATTATCGGCCTCGTTACTGGAACCCTGTCGAGTTTCCTCGTGTGGTATCTGACGAAGTAGCTCACCCAATCAGCAGCGCGACCATTGCCCGGGTGCGCCAGGGCAACTGGACCATGCCCTTCAACAGCACCGGCATGTTCCGCGGCCGCATCGGTGCGGACGGACGGCCCCAGGTCGCCATCTTCCGCGACTGATCCTCCAAAATCCCTCCTCAACTCGCCCGCCCGCGCCACCCCCCGGGCGCGGCGCCCTGGACGGGGCGATCGCACACTTTCCGGGCGGTGGCGCACCTGTATGGTGCGCCACCGTGGCGAACACGACCGGTCCGCATTTCCCTCAAGTCCGTGCTGGATCTCGCGTTGCGCAAAACGGCGGATTCGGTCCATCGCTTGCTCTTCCTTCCGCCGCTCATCGCAAATCAAGGACGCCCCACCCCCGCGGCGTCCGGCTTCCCCCTTCTGGAGGACGTCCCATGAAGCGCAGTCTGTTCCTTCTCGCGCCGCTGGCCCTGGCCGCGTGCGCGGACAACACCACCACCGCGCCGGTGGCGGACACCCCCTCGTTCGCGGCGGCGCCCGCCGCGGCGAACTTCGTCCCGGGCGAGGTGATCGTGAAGTTCCGCGCCGGCGCGTCGGCGACGGGTCGCGGCGCGGCGCTGCAGAACGCCAGCGCGTCCGTGCGCGAGCGCATCATCACCGCCTCCATGCGCCGCGGCGGCGACACCGAGGGGCTGACGGTGGTGCACTCCGGGCTGGGCACCGCCGCCGCCATCGAGCGGCTGCAGGCCAACCCCAACGTGGAGTACGCCGAGCCCAACTACATCTACCAGCACAGCGCCGTCAGCAACGACACGTACTTCACCAACGGGTCGCTGTGGGGCATGTACTCCGGCACCACCACGCCCGCCAACCTGTACGGCAGCCAGGCCGCCGTGGCGTGGGCGGCCAACCACAACGACTGCAGCGCGGTGTACGTGGGCATCATCGACGAAGGCTACATGTTCACGCACACGGACCTGGCCGCCAACGCCGGCACCAACCCGGGTGAGATCGCGGGCAACGGCGCCGACGACGACGGCAACGGCTACATCGACGACGTGCGCGGCTGGGACTTCGACGGCAACAACAACACCGTGTTCGACGGCACCGGCGACGACCACGGCACGCACGTGGCCGGCACCATCGGCGGCGTGGGCGGCAACGGCACCGGCGTGGCCGGCGTCTGCTGGAGCGTCAAGCTGCTGAACGCCAAGTTCCTGGGCCGCAACGGCGGCACCACGGCCAACGCCGTCAAGGCGGTGGACTACTTCACCGACCTCAAGACGCGCCACGGCATCAACCTGGTGGCCACCAGCAACTCCTGGGGCGGCGGCGGCTTCTCGCAGGCGCTGCAGGACGCCATCGGCCGCGCGAACAACGCCAACATCCTGTTCATCGCGGCGGCCGGCAACAGCACGTACGACTGCGACACCAGCACTGCGTGCTACCCGGGCGAGTACCCCAACGCCAACGTGATCTCGGTGGCCTCCATCACCAACACGGGCGCGATCAGCTCGTTCTCCAACTTCGGCGCCACCACGGTCGACATCGGCGCGCCGGGCAGCGGCATCTACTCCACCGTGCCGGCGAGCAGCAAGGGAGCGGTCGTCTCGGCGTACGCCAGCTACAGCGGCACGTCGATGGCCACCCCGCACGTGAGCGGCGCCGCGGCGCTGTACGCGGCGTATCACCCCGGCTCTTCGGCGGCGACCATCAAGAGCGCCATCCTGAGCGCCGCGGTGCCCACCCCCTCGCTTGTCGGCAAGACCGCGACCGGCGGGCGCCTGAACGTCGCCGGGTTCTGATCACCTGACGCAGCGCTCCGGCGCAACACCGAAGCCCCGGCTGCTGAAAGGCAGCCGGGGCTTCTGCTTTGGGTGGTACGGATGGAGGTTGCTGTTTCCGTGATTTTGTCCCATGCTTTCGTGGATCATCTCCGCCCGACCGGCGACACGCGCGGAAAGGAAACTGTATGAGCATGTCTGATGAACCCGGGACCCTTCGTCTGCGCGCGCGGCCTTCGGAATCGGTAGGGCTATCCATTCCCTCCGACACCCTGGAGCTGGTTCGGCGTGTGGCAGCCACGCGAGACATGTCTCCCGAAGCCCTGCTGAAGTTCTACATCGGTCAGGGGCTTCGGCAGGATGCCGCCCGCCTGTTTTCGGACCGCATCATGGAGACGACGGCTGAGGTACTCGCGCGGCACATCTCGTCCGAGGAAGAGCGGTCCGCCATCCTGCGCGAAATTCGCGGCGAAGCGGCTGCGTGATGGTTTCAGCCAGCGTCTGAGCACGCGTATGGCGGATGAGCTACTTCGAGAAAGGCGGAACGGTTGGCGAGCAGCGTAATTCACACTGATCCAGAGATCCTCGACGGCACGCCGGTGTTCGTCGGAACGAGGGCGCCGCTCAAGACCTTGATGGATTATCTCGAGGGCGGGCATCCGCTCGATGACTTTCTGGACGATTTTCCCAGCGTTACCCGCGAGCAGGCGCTTGCCGCGCTCAAGGACATCCATCCGCCGCTCGCCACACACCACCTTCCCGATTGACCCCGCACCTTTCGCGCGCTATCCTCCGCAGTCGGTCCCTCTGCCTCCGTAGCACCTCCTCCGCGTCCGCCCGGGCGCACCAGACCCGCCCGATGACCGAGCTGTCCGATCGCCTCGCCACGCTGTCGCCGGCGAAACGCGCGCTGCTGGAAAAGCTGCGCGGCGGCCCGCCCATCCCCCGCGCCCCCGACGGCCCCGCGCCGCTCTCCGCGGAGCAGCGGCGGCTGTGGTACGTGCTGCAGCTGGCACCCGGCTACCCCGTCTACACCATCCCGCTGGGCTTTCGGCTGCGCGGGCCGCTGGACGTGGGCGCGCTGTTCGGCGCGCTGCGCGACCTGGTGGCGCGGCACGAGATGCTGCGGGTGGCCTTCACCGAGCAGGACGGCGAGCCCGTGCAGACGGTGCACGACGGCTCCGCCTTCGAGCCGCGGCTGGTGCAGATCCCCGCCGACCAGTGGGCGGAGTCCGAGGCGCGCTGGCAGGCGGACGAGTTCTCTCTGGCTACGTACGACGTGGGCGCGGGAGAGGCGTTCCGCGCGGTGCTGGTGGAGGTCTCGGATTATGAGCATCACCTGCTGATCGGGATGCACCACATGGCGGCCGACGGGTGGTCGGCGGCAGTGCTGCTGCGTGAGCTGAGCGTCCTCCACGTGGGGCGCGTGATCGGTGAACCCGCCGATCTGCCCAACGCGCCGGTGCGCTTTCGCGACTGGGCGGCGTTCCAGCGGCGGCCGCGGGAGGGCGCGCAGGCGGACGAGGCGTTCTGGCGCGCGGAGCTGGCCGGCGCGCCGCACGTGCTGGAGCTCCCCGCGGACCATCCCCGCCCCGCGCTGCAGAGCTGGGAGGGCGCCAAGCACCCCTTCGTCATCCCTCCCGAGCTGACGCGGGCGCTGGAGGCCGCCGCCCGCGCGGAAGGGACCACGCTGTACGCGCTGCTCGCGGCGGCGTTCGCGCTGCTGCTGTCGCGCTACACGGGGGAAGAGGACTTTCTGCTCGGCACGCTGCTGGCCAACCGCCCGCGGCCGGAGCTGGCGGACGTGGTCGGCTTCTTTGCCAACACGGTGCCGCTGCGCATGCGGATGGAGGGCGATCCCACGCTGGCCGAGCTGATCCGGCGCGTGCACGGCACGGTGGCGAACGCGCAGCGGCACGGCGCGCTCCCCTTCGACCGCATCGTGGAGCTGGCGGAGGTGCGGCGCGACTTCAGCCGGCCGCCGCTGGTGCAGGCGGTGCTCACCTTCGCGGACGGGCCGGCATCCTCTCTCGAGATCCCCGGCGTGGAGGTGGAGCGGATCGAGATGGACTCGCGCACCGCCATCTTCGACCTGACCCTCCAGCTGGAGCGCCACGGCGACGGCCTCGCCGCCGCGCTGCAGTACCCCGACGCGCTCTTCGACGAGACGACGGCGCCGCGGATGGCGAAGCACCTGGCGTCCATCCTCCACGCCATCGCCACCGACCGCACGCAGCCGCTCTCCCGGGTGATGCTGGCGGGGGAGGAGGAGGTCCAGACCGTCGCCGGATGGAGCGACGGCGGCGCGGCGCTGCTGGAGGAGGGGACGATCACGGGCCTCTTCGCCGCGCAGGTGCGGGCAACGCCGGCGGCCGTGGCGCTGGTGCAGGGCCGCGACGAGATCACCTTCGCCGAGCTGGACCGCCGCGCCAACCGCATCGCCCACGGGCTGATCGCGGCGGGCGTCGGACGCGGCGACTGCGTGGGCGTCTGTCTCGCCCGCACGCCCGCCCTGGTCGCGACGCTGCTCGGCGTCCTCAAGGCCGGCGCCGCCTGGGTGCCGATGGACCCCGCGCATCCCGCGCCGCGCCACCGCGCCGCGCTCACCCTGTCCCGCGCCCGCCTGGCCGTTGCCGACGCGGCCTCGCGCGCGGCCATCGGCGAGCCGCCGCCGGGCGTCGTCGTCACCACCGTGGCCGAGCTGGAGGCGGAGAACGACGCAGACCCCGGGTCACGCGCCGGCCCGGGCGACCTGGCGTACGTCATCTTCACCTCCGGCAGCACCGGCGGGCCCAAAGGCGTCTCCATCGAGCACCGCGCCACGGCAGCCATGCTGGCCTGGGTGCGCGAGCTGCTGGGCGAGGACAGGGCGGCCGTGCTGGGATCCACGCCGGTCACCTTCGACGTGTCCGTGGGCGAGCTGTTCGGCACGCTGTGCTGCGGCGGGACGGTGGTGCTGGTGGAGAACGCGCTGGCCGCGCTCCCCCGCGGCCGCACCGTCGCCGCCGCGCCCATGACGCCCACGGCCGCGGCGGAGCTGCTGCGCGAGGGGCGGCTCCCCCCCGGCGCGCGCAGCCTGCTGCTGGGCGGCGAGGCGGTGCCGCCGCCGCTGGTGGGCGCGCTGGCGGAGGCGGGGGTGCCGCGGATCGTGAACCTGTGGGGGCCCACGGAAGACACCACCTACAGCACCTGGGCCGTGCTGGAGCCGGGGAACGACCGCGTGGGCGTCGGCCGGCCGATCCCCGGCGGGCGCGTGTACGTGCTGGACTCGGAGATGCGCCACGCCGGCATCGGCGTGCCGGGCGAGGTGTGGACGGCGGGGGCCGGGGTGGCGCGCGGCTACGCGGCCCGCCCGGCGCTGACGGCGCAGAAGTTCGTCCCCGACCCGCACGGACCGCCGGGGTCGCGCATGTACCGCACGCTGGACCGCGGCCGCTGGCGCGAGGACGGCACGCTGGAGTACCTGGGCCGCATGGACGCGCAGGTCAAGGTGCGCGGCCACCGCATCGAGCTGGAAGAGGTGGAGCAGGCGCTGGCCGCGCACCCGGCCGTGGCGCACGCGGCCGCCGCGGCGCGCGGGGAGGGCGGCGCGGCGCGGCGGCTGGCCGGCTTCCTGGTCCCCGCCCCCGGCGCGGAGCCGCCGCCAGCCGCGGAGCTGCGCGCCTTCCTGCGCGAGCGGCTGCCGGAGTACATGGTGCCCGCCGTCTTTACCTGGATGGACGCGCTGCCGCGCACCACCAGCGGCAAGCTGGACCGCCGCGCCCTGCCGCAGGTGGACGCGGGCGCGGACGGCGCGGAGTTCGTGCCGCCGCAACCGGGGCTGGAGGAGCGGATCGCGGCCGTGTGGCAGGACGTGCTGGGGGTGGAGCGCGTGGGCGCGCACGACGACTTCTTCGACCTGGGCGGCCAGTCCATCCTCGCCACCCGCCTGGTGGCCCGGCTGCGCGGGGAGCTGGGGATCGACGTGCCAGTGGGGATGCTGATGCAGGCGCCCACGGTGGAGGCGCTGGCCCTCGCCGTGGAGGCGGGCGAGCGCTCCGTGCGCCTGCCCCTGGTGGCGCTGCAGACCTTCGGCGACCGGCCGCCGCTCTTCCTGGCCCATCCCGCCGGCGGCCACGTGATCTGCTATCGCGGGCTGGCGGTGAACCTGGCGCCGGACCAGCCGGTGTACGGGCTGCAGCCGCGGGGGCTGGAGGACGGCAAGGAGCCGATCGCCGACCTGGTGGAGATGGCGGCGTACTACGTGGACGCCATCCGCCGCTTTCGCCCGCGGGGTCCGTACCGGCTGGGGGGATGGTCGTTCGGCGGGGTGGTGGCGTGGGAGATGGCGCGGCAGCTCACGGCGGCGGGCGAGACGGTGGACCTGCTGGCGATGCTGGACACCTCGCCGCTCACCGCCGAGGCCATCGAGGCGGACCCCCGCGACGCGGCAGAGGTGATGATGCAGACCATCGGCGGCTACGCGGGTTGGATGGCGGCCGAGCGCATCCGCGTGGAAGAGGTGCGCCACCTGCCGCCGCGCGAGATGGCGCTGGCCATGATCCGCCAGGTGGACGACGCGCGGCTGCTTCCGGAGTCGCGCGCGGACATCATCGTCTCCCTGACCCGCGTGTGCAGCGGCAACCTGCAGGCACAGGCCACGTACGAT